>Ga0316209_1001712_pt1 | contig 20968 bp, 20 predicted proteins | sample 6monopyrite_MG_FD_204945 | JGI IMG/M metagenome (GOLD analysis project Ga0316209, IMG submission 204945) | Microbial mat bacterial communities from mineral coupon in-situ incubated in ocean water Damariscotta River, Maine, United States -... | ecosystem: Environmental > Aquatic > Marine >...
GTGTTATACACGCGGCCATCGTCGGGATGCGTCAGGAACATCGAGCCGGGGATCAACCAAACCTTATGCTTGCGCGCCGCTGCACAGAATTTTTCGATCACTTCATTTTCTTGCGGCAACTGGAACCGCTCGAGCGGGCCAAACGGGGACAGCTCGGAAAACAGCACCATCTGTGTCCAGGGGAAACGCAGCATCAGCACGTCAAGACGTTGCATCATGCCTTCGACGTTCGAGTGCAGGGGGTTGACGTACATCTGCACGCCGGCAATGGCGAAAGGGGTCATTTGGGGTCGTCTCCGCAACAGCAGAGGGACCCGTTTTGGGTGCATTCAAGCTCTGCGTTGAGCATTCTTTACGCCCTTACAACTAGAACGGAAACAGGTGATCTGCTGACAATGCGGTCTGCATTGGATCCAACCAGAAATTCGCGCACGCGGTTCGGCACAGGCGCGCCCATCATGACCAGATCGGCCTGTGTCTCGTCAATCGCAGCCAGCACCTTTTTATGAATTTTGCCAAAGCCCAGATGCTGTTTAACCTTGATACCTTCGGGGACATTTTCAACCACCAGCCGGTTCAACGCTTCACTTGCGGAAGCGACAGCTTTTTCCTCGAAATCTTGCGGGAAAAAGCTCTCGACCAGTGGCGTCCCCATGTCAGGGACCACCGTCATGACATGTAACGTTCCACCCGAAGCGCGGATCAGGTCCACCGCTTGCGGCAGTGCTTTTTCCCACGATGTTTCGGCGTTCAGGTCCAAAGGAAGTAGGATATTTTTATACATGATCTCTCCTTACGCGACTGGCTTGCGGATCGGGCGTGCAGAACGGCCCCGCTGCAAGAACACCACAAGCCCCAACAACAATAACGCGGGTATAAACATCAGATACTTGCTCGGCTGGTTCAGGGGTCGCAGGACGCGCAGAACCTCTTGATCCCAATCCAGACCCGCAATTGATGCCGCACTGTCATAGCCCACATCGTCGATGATCATCGTGTCACCTTCCGTGCGAAACACGAGGCCCGCGGTCTCCAGACGTTCTTCACCGGTGGCGCCCTCTTCAATCGCAAGCACCGCAACAAATTCGATCGGGTCACCCAGATCGTTCATGCCCGCCACTCGGAGGCGCAAGTCTTCGCCCACAGGGGTCGCCAGTGCAGCCGCTGCAATGTTAACCGGCGCCTCCTCCGAATAGGGCGGCGAGACCATATCCATCCAGAATCCCGGCCGGAACAGGGTGAACGCGATCAGCAGCAAGGCAACCGTTTCGTAAATGCGGTTCTTGGCCAAAAACCAACCTTGGGTCGCAGCCGCAAACAGCAACATCGCAATCGTGGCAATAATGAACACAAAGATGCCCTGCCCCCATGTCACGTCGATCAGCAGTAATTCGGTGTTGAAAATGAACAGGAACGGCAAGGCCGCCGTGCGCAAACTATAGAAAAACGCAATCACACCGGTCTTGATCGGATCACCACCAGAGACGGCGGCTGCCGCAAAACTGGCCAGCCCCACGGGCGGCGTCACGTCGGCCATGATCCCAAAGTAGAACACAAACAAATGCACCGCGATCAGCGGCACGATCAGCCCGTTTTGCTGGCCAAGCGTCACAATCACAGGGGCAAGCAATGCGGACACAACGATATAATTCGCCGTGGTCGGCAGGCCCATGCCAAGGATCAGCGACAAAATCGCGGTCAAAAACAGGATCGCCAGAATGTTCCCACCAGACAGAACCTCGACCACATCAGCCAGCGCCGAGCCAACGCCCGTCTGACTGACCGCACCCACGATAATGCCCGCTGTTGCCGTGGCGATACCGATCCCGATCATATTGCGCGCGCCGGTTTCAAGCCCGTCGATCAGATCACGACCTCCCTCGCGGACGGCGGCGGCCACTTTGCCTTGGCCACGCATCATTGCGACCAATGGGCGCTGGGTCAGCAGGATGAACACCATATACATTGTCGCCCAAAACGCCGACAGCCCCGGTGACAAACGGTCAACCATCAAAGCCCAGACCAAAACAACAACCGGCAGGATAAAGTGCAAGCCAGACCGGATCGTAGGCCCGGGCATTGGCAAGGCGGTCACTGGCGCATTTGGATCATCCAGCTCAAGCGGCTCTTCTTTTGACGCCACATAAAGCAAGCCAACATAGACCGCCGTGATAAACACAAAGATGATATAGCCGGCAGAATTCGGAAACGCGGGACGGATCCAGCCCATACCGTAATACACCGCAAAGGAAATCGCGCTAATCGCGGCAATCGTAAACGCGATACCGATCAGGCGCTGCACAATCGGCTTGGGCGTATACGCCCGTGGAAGCCCTTCCATGCCCGCCTTCAACGCCTCGAGATGCACGATATATACCAGCGCGATATAGGAAATGACCGCAGGCAAGAATGCATTTTTGACCACGTCAAAATACGGGATCCCGACATATTCAACCATCAAAAACGCAGCCGCACCCATCACGGGCGGCATAATCTGACCGTTCACGGAACTGGCAACCTCAACGGCGCCCGCCTTTTCAGAACTAAAGCCGACCTTTTTCATCAGCGGGATGGTAAACGTGCCGGTGGTCACAACATTGGCAATCGACGATCCCGAAATCAAACCGGTCATCGCCGATGATACAACTGCCGCCTTTGCAGGCCCGCCTTTCATGTGGCCCATCAAGCTAAACGCAACTTGAATGAAATAGTTACCCGCGCCCGCACGGTCCAACAACGACCCGAACAGCACGAACAGGAACACAAATCCGGTTGAGACGCCCAACGCGATGCCAAACACACCCTCGGTAGTAATCCACTGGTGGTTCACGATCTCCGACAGGCTGTTGCCTTTATGGGCAATAATGCTTGGCATATACGGGCCAAGAACCGTGTAAATCAGGAAAACACTCGCAACGATCATCAAGGCAGGGCCCAGCGCGCGGCGGGTCGCCTCCAGCAGCAGCATGATACCGATCACGGCCACAACAAAGTCTTGCATAATCGGCGCGCCAACGCGGTCAGAAATATCACGGTAATAGACAAAAAGATAAAGCGCGGCAGCAGCCCCGATAATTGCCAGCCCCCATTCCCATGACGGCACGCGGTCTTTGGGTGATCCCAACACAACCGCGCCAATCACAACCAATGCGACCAGTGGAATCCACCATGTCGCGGTGCCATCTTTGGCAGACACCATAAACAGATAGGCAAGGACCACGGGGATAGTGATGCCAAGTCCAATCTGGAACTTTGACCGCGTCGCAGGAAAGGCCGCGAAAGCAAGGAATATGGCAAAGGCAAGGTGGATCGAGCGGCTCTCGGTGTCATTGAAAACACCCCATCCGACAATAAAGGGAATAGGCGAGGCGATCCAAAGCTGAAACAGCGACCACGCAAGTGCGACGACGGTCAGGAACTTGCCAACGGTGCCCGTGCTACCACGACCACCGGTATCAGATGATGCAACCAGCGCATCCAGCTCGTCCTGACTTAGGCCGCCTCTGTCTGCGGTTTGCGATTGATTATCCGCCATCGTGGTCCCCCTCGCGGCCTGTTTTCAAGCCTGCATCTTACTCATACGTGAACACAGTGCGGCAGGTTTCCCCGCCGCACCGGTTTTCAAATCGTGGGCAGATTACATCCAGCCACGCTCTTTGTAGTAACGCACAGCACCGTCATGCAAAGGCGCCGACAACCCGCCGGTGATCATCTCTTGCTCGGTCAGATTTTCAAAAGCAGGGTGCAGACGCTTGAAGCGGTCAAAGTTGTCAAACACTGCCTTGACCACCTGATAGACAACCTCGTCATCAACATCTGCAGATGTGACAAACGTCGCCTTTACACCAAATGTCGGGGTATCTTCTGGCGAGCCCTCATACATGCCGCCCGGAATTTGGGCCGCGGCATAAAACGGATTGTCCGCAATCAGCGCATCAATCTCGGGGCCTTCAACCGGAACCATAACCGCATCAACGGTGGAAACAGCTTCCTGGATCGACCCGTTCGGATGGCCAACAGTGTAGACAATCGCATCAACCTTGTTGTCGCCCAATGCTGCGGCTTGCTCGGCTGGCTTCAACTCGGATGCCAGCGCAAAGTCGTCCATCGTCCAGCCCTTGGCGTCCAGCACAACTTCCATTGTTGCCAACTGGCCAGAGCCCGGATTGCCGACATTCACGCGCTTGCCCTTGAGATCGTCAAACGACGTGATGCCTGCGTCCGCACGTGCAATCACAGTGAACGGCTCGCCGTGCACAGAGAAGACCGAGCGCAGCTTTTCAAATGCACCATCATCTTCAAACTTGGACGTGCCGTTATAGGCGTGGAACTGCCAATCGGACTGGGCAACGCCCATGTCCATATCGCCAGCCTTGATCGCATTGATATTGGCAATCGAGCCACCCGTGGATGGCGCTGTGCACTTCAGGTTATGTTCTGCCGTGCCGCGGTTCACCAAACGGCAAATCGACTGACCAACAACAAAATACACACCCGTCTGACCGCCAGTGCCGATTGTGATAAACTGCTCTTGTGCAACACCCGCGGTGCCAACAGTCATGGCGCCTGCGATTGCAAGCCCTTTCAAGAAATTCATATCGTTCTCCCTTTTCGTTCTTTTGTCCTAGCTTGCCGCATGTCCACAAAGCGTCTGTCAAATAGGGTAGATCAGACCAGGCTGGCGGAAAATGGCAGCGCGCATATGTAGGAAAGGGTGGCGCAGGACGTCCCAACCTGCAACATAAATCTGCGACAGATCGGCGCTTGTGTTTATTATTTTCAACATTACGTATAGGTTAAGCGTAGTCAGACCGCACATCGCAATCGTGCTATTAGCGATTTAAATAGCTGAGTTTAAAGAGTTTTAATAAATTTAGGGCAGACTTTTCGGCCCGCCCCACATTTTAATGTTATGTATCTGCAATCGCCGCAGCCAAGGCCGCTTCAAATATTGCAAGACCTTCCTCGATGATCTCATCAGAGGCCGTTAGCGGAACCATGATGCGCAGTGCGTTGCCGTGCATCCCACAACCCAACAGAATCAGGCCACGCTTGAGCGCCTCGGCAATCACCGCTTTGGTCAAAGCGCCGTCAGGTGCCGCACTTTCAAAGTCTGTGACAAACTCCACCGCCAACATCGCGCCAAGGCCGCGAATGTCCCACATGCGGTAGGGCGCAACTCGGGCGCCGATCTCGGCAAAGCGCGCGCGGAAAACCTCGCCCATTTCGTTCGAGCGCAGCAATAGCCCTTCTTCTTCAATCGCTTCAATCGCAGCCAAAGCCGCAGCACACGCCACAGGGTTACCGCCATAAGTGCCGCCCAAACCGCCGGGAATAACCGCGTCCATCATCTCAGCGCGGCCAATAACACCTGCAATCGGATAGCCGCCAGCCATCGATTTCGCGACCGTGATCAGATCGGGAATAACGCCGGAATGCTCGATGGCAAACCACGTGCCCGCACGGCCAAAACCGGACTGGATTTCATCCGCAATCAACACAATACCATGTTCGTCACAAATCGTGCGCAGCGCGCGCAACATTTCAAATGGCACCGGCGTATAGCCGCCTTCACCCAAGACAGGCTCGATGATAATCGCCGCAACGCGCTCTGGCTGCGCATCGGTCAGGAACAGGTTTTGCAGGCCTATCAACGCATCCTGCACCGTAATCCCGTCACGGGCGCTTGGGAACGGCGCGCGAAAAATATCTGACGGGAACGGACCGACATCTTTCTTATAGGGCGAAATTTTGCCCGTCATGCCCAGCGTCAAAAGCGTGCGACCGTGATACCCGCCGGTAAACGCGATCACACCCGGACGACCGGTTGCGGCGCGTGCAATCTTGACGGCGTTTTCAACTGCCTCGGCCCCCGTGGTCACTAGCAAAGATTTCTTCGCATGATCTCCCGGCGCCAGCGCATTCAACTTCTCGGCAAGCGCGATATAGGGCTCGTAGGGAACAACCTGAAAACTTGTGTGGGTATAATGGTCCTCTTGCGCCTTTGCGGCAGCAATCACCTTGGGGTGGCGGTGACCGGTGTTCAACACGGCAATGCCACCCGCAAAATCGACATAACGGTTGCCCTCGACATCCCACAACTCGGCGTTCTCGGCATAGTCCGCAAAGATCGGCGCAGCAGAGGCAACACCACGCGCAACCGCAGCTTCACGACGCGCAATCAATGCGGCATTCGTCACGGCAGGTGCAACATAGTCAGGCACAATCGCGATATCCGGCGCATTGCTTTTCTTTGCGGCCGATTTGCGGGTCTTTTTCTTAACAGGCGTCGACATATCTTTTGATCCTTCTCGCTAGACGATAACGCGCCGTTAGCTTGCTGCGTTTAAAATTCTCATACTGCGTTTAATTTACCTGTCAATATGATTCACCTCACACCAATTCTGACAGTGTTATAGCGACAAAAAGCCACCCAAATGCGTCACTTTTTATGTCGTCGTCGGTCTGCCTCGGTTAAGCCTTGCCCTAACACGCCCTTGCGGCATAATTTCGCGGCAACAAAGGGGTTTAAGGTGGATATTGGTCGTCGGCTGCAAGAAATCAGATTGGCGCACGGCCTGTCCCAACGTGAACTGGCGGCGCGCGCGGGGCTAACCAACGGCACAATTTCGCTCATCGAGAAAAACAAAACCAGCCCCTCTGTCGCCTCTTTGAAAAGCCTGCTGGACGCAATCCCGATGAGCATCGCCGAATTTTTCGCCACCATCGAAGACGCCGAAGATCCCAAATATTTCTACGGCGCTGCCGAATTCACCGAAATTTCGCCACAAGTTCACGGCGCAGGTGTCTCGCTGCGCCAACTTGGCGACGCAAGCACCCACAGCCTGCAAATGCTTGACGAAACCTATCCGCCGGGTGCCGATACCGGTCCCGAATTGCTGTCACATGTGGGCGAAGAGGCCGGCATCATCGTGCAGGGTGCAATCGAAATCACCGTTGGTGACCAGATCAAAGTATTGGCCGAGGGCGAGGGTTATCTGTTCGACAGCCGCATGCCGCACCGCTTTCGCAACACCGGCACCACAGCGTGCAAAATTATCAGCGCCTGCACGCCGCCGTCGTTCTGAACTCAGTCCTGATTTTCAGGCGTCACATCCAGAATTTCGGCCTCTACCACCACCTCTTCATCGGGTTGTTCCGCAATTTGACCAACGATCAACGGCAACATTTCGGTCCCCGCTGGCATCGCAACCTCGCCGGCGGGCGGTGTCTTCCATGCCAGCGTATCAAACGACCCGCAGGTATTACAGGTTGGGCCCCACGCGGCATGGATCGTATGACACTTGTCACAAATCCACTGTGGACCGCGCGGCGCCGTCAATGCGCGCGTCAACCAACCGCGAACCACAACATCATCAGACCCCATGCCGCGCTCGATCGCGGCCATTAACGTCAGGCTGCGCGCCGTAGGATCAGCCTCGACCAAATCGCCCAAGCTACGTTTCGCGGCAGGAAAATCTTCGGCGGCAATGTTCAATTCGGCCTGCAACATCTTGGTCTCTGGGTGGTCGGGTGACTGCTTTATCAGTGCCTTGAACCGCTTCAACCTTGCTTGCGGGGTCTCGTCAGGGACAATCTCGGCAAAGGCCGCCGCGATATCAGGATGCGGGGACGTCGCCCAAACCTTTGTCAAAACGCGGCTGGCATAACGCGCATTTCCGGCCTCGATATACCCGCGCGCCGCCATCACGGCAGCAGGGATCAGGTCGGGGGACAACCGGTTTGCCTCGATCGCAGCCTCGCGGGCCTCGATCGTTTTACCTGCTTCCAGCACATCTTTCGCCTCGGACAGCGCCAGAACCGCATCGCGACGTTTGTGCACATCGCGGGGCATCGTGCCCGATTTCAACTTGGCACCCAGCGTCTGACGGGCACCCTTCCAATCGGATTTTTCCGCCTGTAGTTTCAACAAGACATCCTGCGTCTCTTCATGCTTTGGCTTCAGTAAAAACGCCTTTTGCGCCAGCTTTAGCGCCGTCTCGGTGTCACCTGCCGCCAGTTTTTGCTTAAGAATCCCGCGCACACCGACAAAACGGGTTTTGTCGTCCTCCAGCAGCTTTTTATAGGTCGCTTCTGCGGTGCGCGCATCGCCCGTCATCTCGGCGGCTTGTGCTGTCAAAAGATTGGTCAACTGCGGCTGTTTCAGCAATTTATCGGCGCGCTGTGCCTTATTCATCGCCAGATGCCCCTCACCCGAGGCAAGCGCCATCATGCCCTCGGCCAAAGCCTCATAGCCCTTCTTCTCACGGTTGCGATCAAAGTAACGCGAAATCGCGGTCTCATCGCCGTTCAAAAACTTGAACGCAGCAATCAGAAATTTCACCAATTTCAAACCCAGCCAGACCAGCACCACAAACGCAACCAGCGCAAACGCCAACTGCAATATCGACAGGGTTAACTCGATCCCCGCAATGGCGATCGTGGCACCGCCCGAGACCTCCATCAACTGCGTGGCCCCGAATGTCAGGGCAGTGACCGCTGCAACAAAAAATACGATTTTGATTAAGGAAAATAACATCAGCGGTGCTTTCAATTATCGTTAAGTGATGTGGCTAAGGTCGCAGCAGCCGACAGCGCATCCGCGCGCGCCTCTGCCAATCCCCGCCACTCGGTCAGTTCAGCGCGCGCCACTTCCGGCAATGCCCCAAGTTCGGCAAGCGTATCGGTCAAACGACCTTCTCTCAAAGCCGCCTCTGCACGCGACAACACCGCATCGGCACTGTCGCCCTCTTTCGGTGCGACCGAACGGATATCCAATTGATTGCGCAAAAATGCAGTCAAACCGCCCTCGACCTCACCAGAGGCACCCTCGCGGCGCGCCGTCGCCAAGGCAGCCCGTGCATAATCGGGAAACGAGGTCTGCAATGATGCCAGTGTTGGCACACCGTCACGCACTGCGGTCAATTCGACAGGCACATCCGCTTGGATCGCCGCCGCCAGATCATCCAAGGCAGCACCCATCGGGGCACCGGTTTCTAGCGCGCCCTCGATCCGCGACAGGGCTGCACGCCCCGCTGCTGAAAGTGCTGCCGCCTCGGCATTAGCCGCAATCGACGCCGCGGCGTCGCGGGCCACGCCCAGTTCCACCACCGCCGTGCCACGCAGATTTTCCATCTCGGCCCGCACCGCATCCAGCTCCTGCGCATAGGCCGCCGTCGACAACGACCCCTCGCCGCCCGCGCGTGCGCTCAAATCATCCAGCCGCGCCTCAAGATCAGTGATTCGACCCGCCATAGCCTGCGCTTGATCTGCAATCGCGCTTTGCGCCGCCTCAACTCCCGATAGATCCGTGACAGGTATCCCCGCCACGGCATCACGCAGCCCGGCAATCTCGCTCGACTGGGCAGACACGCGCGCCGAAAGGGTCGTATCGGCCTTGGGCAAAACCACATAAGCGGCGCCAAAACCAATCGCTCCAGCAACCAATCCACCAAAGATGGCGGGCATTGCCGACGCCTTTTTCGGCTCTAACTCAGGGGGATCAGGCAAATCTACAGGGGTTTCAGGAATTGGTTCTTGCACTTCGCTCACCGGATCCGACGTATCCTCACCTTGCGGCTCCTCTACAACCACAGCCTCTTCGACCACGGGTGCCTCATCCGAAATCTCGGGGGCCTCTACCTTAGATTTCACAGGTGTCTTGCGACCCTTGGCCGGTTGTTTTGCCACGTTCAAACCCTTTCATCACTTCGTCCGTTTACTCATCAGGCGCAGCTCTAACCTATATGGCCCACCAGTGACCCTCAAGCGACGTTCACGATGGCGACACTTTGCTGCAGGCGGCGATAACTGCTTCCAACATCGTATGACCACTCGGTGCATTCAAGACCTCGACCCGATACGAAGACAACGGCTTTGCCACCGCCGCACTCATCACGATCAAAACTGCATTCGGGCCAATCTTCACTTGCTTCACCAATAAGGCAGCAGCGCGCGGCGAAAACAGGGGAATGATTGCGGGGTTGGCCCCCTCGATCACGCTTTTCGCCTCTTGCGACAAATCGACAGGGCGCTGGTCATAGGCAATAACATCCGCACAGGCGACACCCGCAGCAGACAGACGATGCGCCACATCACCACGCGCTTCACGGCCACGGATATGCGCAAGCTCCATGCGCGGGTTTTGCGCCAGTATCATCGCAATCAGATCTTCGACATTTCCTTGCGCCGACTTGGCATCAAACCCCGCGACGGCGGCCTCACGCATCGTGCGATCCCCAACACACCACGCCGGACCGCTTGTAAGCCCCAAACGCTCGGCTTGTGCTACACCATTAGTTGACGTGAAAACAAAGCCCTGCGCATGACACTCCGCTTCTATCGGCACAATTGTCTGTAGCGGTGAAATCACGACCGGCACATCAATCTGCGCAGCCACTTCATTTGCAAAGCGGGTACCATCTGGGGCGGGACGCGTGATGATCAATACAGGCTTCATTTCAGGACCATTGTTTGCACAAGGCCCAAGTGTTACCTGCATAACCACAAACCGCAACCGGACATCGCATGACACAAACCCTGACCATCCTTGGCATTGAAAGTAGCTGCGATGACACCGCTGCCGCCGTCGTCCGGCAAGTTGCTGGCGCGCCAACAGTGCTTTCCTCGGTGGTTTTCGGCCAGACCGACCTGCACGCCGCGTTTGGCGGCGTCGTGCCTGAAATTGCCGCGCGCGCCCATGTCGAAAAACTGGACGTGAGCGTAAAACAGGCTCTAACACAGGCGAATATCGCTTTTTCAGACCTTGACGGCGTTGCGGTGACCGCAGGTCCGGGCCTGATTGGCGGCGTCGTTTCAGGTGTTATGCTGGCAAAAGGTATCTGTGCTGCAACAGGTCTGCCGCTCATCGGCGTAAATCACCTTGCGGGTCACGCGCTGACGCCGCGGCTGACCGATCAAACGCCATTCCCCTACCTGATGCTATTGGTCTCTGGCGGGCATTGCCAATTCTTACTGGTGAAAGATCACGACGACTTCACCCGCATCGGCGGGACCATCGACGACGCACCCGGCGAGGCGTTCGACAAAACCGCCCGCATCCTTGGCCTGCCGCAACCCGGTGGACCATCCGTGCAAAACGCCGCCCGATCAGGCGATGCAAAGCGATTCAAGCTACCGCGCCCGCTACTTAATCAGGCAGGTTGCGACATGTCGTTCTCCGGGCTGAAAACCGCGATGATCCGCGCCCGCGATGCGGTGATCGCAGAAAACGGCGGGTTAACATCGCAAGATCAGGCCGACCTTAGTGCAGGTTTTCAAACCGCTGTCGCTGATATCCTGACCGAAAAATCACGCCGCGCCTTGAACGATTACTTTGCTCTTGCCCCGAAAACACGCAGCTTTGCCGTGGCGGGCGGGGTCGCCGCGAATACTCAAGTCAGATCACAACTACAGGCCCTTTGCGCTAAGTTAGACACTGATTTCATCGCACCCCCCCTCGCGCTTTGCACCGATAATGCCGCCATGATCGCCTATGCAGGGCTTGCGCGGTTCCAAGCGGGCGCACAAGATGACATGACGCTTTCGGCTAGGCCACGCTGGCCGCTCGACCAAACCGCCGCACCCATGCTGGGGTCGGGCAAAAAAGGAGCAAAAGCATGAAAATCGCAATCGCCGGCGGCGGCGCGTTCGGCACCGCTCTCGGGGTCGCTTTGGCGCTCGACGGAAAACCCGTCACCCTGTGGGCGCGCGATGCAACCGCTGTGGAAACCATGGTAAAAACGCGCAGCAATCCGCGACTGCCCGGCGTCACGCTTCCTGACGGCCTCACCGTCACGCATGATCTTGCTGATCTATTTGCCGCCGATATCATTTTACTCGCGACACCTGCACAAACACTACGAACCTTTCTTCAGACCCACGCGGAAAATCTCTCTCGAAAATCGCTCGTGGCATGTTGCAAAGGCATTGATCTTGCAACGATGGCAGGACCCGTCAGCACCATCCGCGACTGCGTGCCCGATGCGGCGGCCGCGATGCTTACCGGTCCCAGCTTTGCCGCCGACATCGCGCGCGGCTTGCCAACAGCCCTGACACTAGCCTGCGCCGATGACGCGAAAAGTGCACTGCTACAAACCCAACTATCGACCCTAACACTGCGACTTTACCGCACAAATGATACGATTGGCGCAGAATTGGGTGGCGCATTAAAAAACGTCATGGCCATCGCTTGCGGGGTCTGCATGGGCGCCAAACTGGGTGAAAGCGCGCGCGCGGCCCTCATCACCCGCGGATTCATCGAAATGCAACGGATTGCCGCAAAACACGGCGCATCCCCCGACACATTGAATGGCCTATCGGGCTTTGGCGATTTGGTTCTGACCTGCACATCCGACCAGTCGCGCAACTACCGCTATGGGGTCGCGCTTGGGCAAGGGGTTTCCTTTGATGCAAACACAACTGTCGAAGGCGCCGCAACTGCCCGCGCTGTGCGACAACTTAGCCAAACACTGGACATCGACATGCCGATCTGCACAGTCGTCGCAGACCTGACCGAAGACAAAACCACCGTGAAAGCCGCCCTCGCGGCTCTGCTTTCGCGCCCACTCAAGGAAGAATAACATGCGTTTCGCACTTATCACCAAAGACAACGACGGCGCCCTGCAAACGCGGCTCGATAATCGGGACGCACATTTGGACTATATCAAGGAAACCGGCGTTGTCGAAATGGCCGGCCCCTTTCTCGACGCAGGCGGCACCATGTGTGGCAGCCTGATTGTTCTCGAAGTCGACAACATGGACGCAGCCCAAACCTGGGCCGATAATGACCCCTATAAAAAAGCGGGCCTGTTCCAGTCCGTGACCCTTCAGGAATGGAAAAAGGTCGTCGGCTAATGGCAAAATGGCTTTTCAAATCTGAACCCGACGTCTGGGGCTGGGATGCGCAAGTGGCCAAAGGCGCGGCTAGTGAAGAATGGAACGGCGTGCGCAATTACCAAGCACGCAACAACATGCGCGCGATGCAAATCGGCGATCTGGGGTTCTTTTACCACTCGCGATCGGGGTTGGAGATTGTCGGCGTCGTCGAGGTCTGCGCCACGTCCCACCCCGACAGCACAACAGACGACCCGCGTTGGGATTGCGTCGATATCAAAGCGGTGCGGCCTTTTGTAAAACCCGTTACCTTAGCGCAAATAAAAGCCGATCCGCGCCTCGAAAACATGGCCTTAGTCAAAAGCGCGCGCCTGTCTGTGCAACCCGTCACGGACGCCGAATGGGATATCGTCTGCGCACTTGGGCGCACAAAACCCTAGCGATATTCGACAGACACATTTCCAAAACGCAAAACGCCCGCCTTTTGAGGGGCGAGCGCTCTGATTGAAACGTAGCAAATTTTAGCCGTAAACGGACTCTTTGCCGAAATGCTTTGTCAGCATGTAATACACCACAGCGCGGTATTTGTTGCGCTCGGATTTGCCATAAATCTCGATGGCCTTATCAATGGCTTCCATCAACTGCGGGCCATCAGCAAGACCCAGCTTTTTGATAAGAAAGTTGTTTTTCACTGTCTCAAGCTCGGACGCCTGACCGCCTGCAACAGTTTGCGCATCTTTGTTATAGATGGCTGGACCACAGCCAATCGTGACCTTGGTCAGCAACGCCATGTCTGGTGTCATGCCGCATTTGTTGGTCAGATCGTCCGCATATTTTGCGATCCATTCGTCTCTCTTACCCATCAGGTATCCCCATTTATTGTCTTTGGCCCTATCAGGCCGGATGATGCGCCGACCAAACAGGCTGCGCTTGTGCAAAGCCTAGTGTGGAAAGTAGCCATCGGTAAAGAAAAAATGGGGGGGAAAATAAATCAACTTATATCAACGACACTCACCCCAGCCCTTTGACTGAAGGTGAAAATGATCCGCATGTAACGCATTGTAGTCTGGCGAAAGCGTGAGGCGGAACCATTCGCAAGCCCCCAACTTTGCCTTGCGAAGGAACGCGGCCTTTTCGTCTGCGGCATCCCAGTCACGGATCAGTCGCGCGGTTTCACCATTGGCAAAACGAAAGCCGGCGACATCAATTGCGCTTGCTGTTGCGTGGGTGCTCATCCGCCCCGTGGGATCGTCATCAGTCTGGATTTCGCGAGAGCTACCAATTTGGTCAATCGTCGCCACCGAAGTGCCCATCTGTTTTGCGGCGGGCTGCAAGCTGTATCGCTCCCACATTGCCATACGCACTGCTACCGCACATTGGATCTCGACCGGCTTTATGTCGGCTTGACCCACTCTCGCCAGGCTGACACGCCCATTACTGCTGGCTTGATCCGTCGCCTCAAAATCGGGCATTACGACAAAGTCGACGGCACCCTCAAGCGCCGCCAAACAACTGTCCGGGTCGTCCAGCGCGCGCGTCAAACGCCACTGCGTCAACGCAGTAACCGGATCAGTGACGCGAAAAGGCGCAAACGGATTCCACCCCGCTGGGATCACGCGATTCACATCAACGCCAACCAAAATTACCCACCAAAATGCAGCGGCCAACCCCAAACGCAAAAGCGCGCCAGCTATACCGACGCGCCTTTTTGGTGCCCTCTTTACCACGACTTAATAGCGGTAATGCTCAGGCTTGAACGGCCCATCGACCGCAACGCCGATATAATCCGCTTGGCTCTTGTTCAACGTCGACAGCTTTACACCAATACGGGCAAGATGCAGACGCGCCACTTTCTCATCCAGATGTTTGGGCAAAATATAAACACCCGGCTGATATTCATCACCCTTGGTCCACAATTCAATCTGCGCCAAAACCTGATTGGTGAACGAGGCCGACATCACAAACGATGGATGTCCTGTCGCATTGCCAAGGTTCAACAACCGCCCCTCGGACAACAAAATCAGCCGCGCACCACTTGGCATCTCGATCATATCAACCTGATCTTTGATGTTGGTCCACTTGTGGTTTCGCAGATTTGCCACCTGAATTTCGTTATCAAAATGACCAATGTTGCCAACAATCGCCATGTCCTTCATTTCGCGCATATGCTCGATCCGAATGACATCTTTGTTGCCCGTCGTTGTGATGAAAATATCCGCCGTGGAAACGGCATCTTCCAGCAAAACAACCTCGAACCCGTCCATCGCCGCTTGCAACGCACAAATCGGGTCAACTTCCGTCACCTTCACGCGGGCACCCGCACCGGACAAGGACGCCGCCGACCCCTTACCAACATCGCCATAGCCACACACAACAGCGACTTTTCCTGCCATCATCGTGTCAGTCGCGCGGCGGATCCCGTCAACAAGGCTCTCTTTGCAGCCGTATTTGTTGTCAAACTTCGACTTGGTCACACTGTCATTCACGTTGATCGCAGGAAACGGCAGCTGACCATTCTTGTGCAGATCATACAGGCGGTGAACGCCTGTTGTAGTTTCTTCCGAGACACCCAAAATCGCGGCCTTTGTCTTGGCAAACCACCCCGGGCTGGCTGCAATCCGCTTTTTGATCTGCGCTTTGATCGCCTCTTCTTCTTCCGAAGCTGGCACAGATAGCACGTCCTCGCCCGCCTCCATACGTGCACCAAGCAGCACATATAGCGTCGCATCGCCGCCATCATCCAAGATCAGGTTCGCGCCCTCGGGGAACATGAATGAACGGTCCAGATAATCCCAATGCTCGGTCAGGCTTTGCCCCTTGATCGCAAATACAGGCACGCCAGTTTCTGCAATCGCCGCCGCCGCATGGTCTTGGGTCGAGAAAATATTGCACGACGCCCAGCGCACATCGGCACCCAAGGCTGTCAGCGTTTCAATCAAAACCGCAGTTTGGATCGTCATGTGCAGCGATCCAACAATCCTTGCGCCCGCCAGCGGCTTGCTCGCGCCAAATTCCGTACGCAGCGCCATCAGGCCCGGCATTTCCGTTTCCGCAATATCCAGCTCCTTGCGGCCATAGCCTGCGAGTGCAATATCTTTTACAATGTAGTCGGTTGCCATTGGGGCCATCCTATCTGTCATCTGTTCTATGGATCATTTAGCACCGGCAAGGCACTGCGACAAGGTAACGGAAAAACATGAAACAACCACGCGCTTGGCAAAGAATGCTCTCTGGTCGCAGGCTTGATCTGCTCGACCCGACGCCGATGGATATCGAGGTCGAGGATATCGCCCATGGGCTGGCTTTTGTAGCACGCTGGAACGGGCAGACTATCGGCGATTTTGCCTATTCCGTCGCCGAACACGCCTTGTTAGTGACTGAAATATTCACCGCACAAAATCCCGCCGCGCCGATCAAATGGCAACTCGCTGCCCTGCTGCATGACGCGCCCGAATATGTGATCGGCGACATGATTTCTCCGGTGAAGGCGGCCGTTGGCCCGAATTACGGCGTTCTGGATGATCGTTTAATGGCGGCAATTCACATCCGCTTTGGCCTGCCCGCGCAATTGCCGGTCGCGATCAAGAAACAAATCAAGAAAGCCGACAAAATCTCCGCGTGGCTCGAGGCAGTTCAAATCGCCGGGTTCACCACCTCCGAGGCTGACAGATTCTTTGGAAAAATCGACCCCAACTTGGCAAAAACCCTACATATCAGATTACGCCCACCGATCGAGGTACGCCGTGATTTCACCGCAAAACACCACGCATTAATGGCCTTAATATGATTATGCTCAATACCCGCGTGCGTCCGGCCGTCAATGGTGATGCTGCGCAAATGGTCACACTGCTGAACACCATCATCGCGGCAGGCGGCACCACAGCGCATCAAACCCCGCTTGATATCGCCGCCATGCGTGCGCATTACATCGCGCCACCCACGCTTATCTGCTGCCACGTCGCCATTTCAAACGGCAGGCTATCGGGTTTTCAATTCTTGGGCTGGGACAATTCCCGCGATGGCTGGGCCATCATCGCCAGCTTCGTATCCCCTGATCGGGCTCAAATGGGCATCGGGCAAAAACTGTTCTCCGCGACCCGCTTTGCCGCTAAGGCAGCTCGCGTCAAGACCATCGACGCCACCATTCGGGCCGACAACATATCCGGGCTAAAATACTACAGCGGGTTGGGGTTCACAGATTACGACACAGTATCATTGGTCCCCCTGCACGACGGCACCCCCATCGACCGCATTCGCAAGCGGTTCGACCTCTAAAACACGCCTTCACATCACCCAAAACCCCCGCTAGTTTCGCGGCACATATTCTGGAGAAATGAACATGGCAATTCGGTTTGGCGTCTTGGGCGCGGGGCGCATCGGACAAGTGCACGCGCGGGCAATTTCATCTGTAGAGGGCGCAAAGCTTACCGCAATCGCCGACCCCATCCCTGCCGCCGCGCAAGCCGCGCAAGCGGCCTTTGGTGGCGACATTCGCAGCATCGATGAAATCGCAACCTCCGACGATATTGATGCGGTGGTGATCTGCACACCGACCGACACCCACGCCGATCTGATCGAACAATTCGCGCGCGCCGGCAAAGCGGTGTTTTGCGAAAAGCCCATCGATCTGGACGTGGCTCGCGTGCGCGCATGTCTGGAAACCGTCAAACAAACCAACGGCACATTGATGGTCGGCTTTCAACGCCGCTTTGACCCCGATTTCGGGGCGCTGCGTGCCGCGATTGACGCAGGTCAAATCGGCGATGTCGAAATGGTCACGCTAACCTCTCGCGACCCAAGTGCGCCGCCGGTGTCCTACATCGCGCGCTCGGGCGGTATTTTCCGCGACATGACGATCCACGATTTCGACGTGGCCCGCTGGATGCTTGGCGAGGAAATCGAGACCGTCTTTGCGGCTGGCTCCAACCTCGTTGACCCCGCAATCGGCAAAGCGGGCGATTTCGACAGTGCAAACGTGATCCTGACCACCGCGACAGGCAAACAATGCACCATCACGAACTCGCGGCGCGCCACCTATGGCTATGATCAGCGCATCGAGGTTCACGGCTCAAAAGGCTCTGTCAGCGTCGAAAACCACCGCACCTCCCGCATCGAGGTAGCCAATGAAAATGGCTACAGCCGCCCGCCTCTTCTTGACTTTTTCATGTCACGCTACACGGCTGCCTATGCCGCCGAGATCGCATCATTTGTGACGGCTGTGCAAAACAAAACCGCCCCTGCCACAACAGGTCACGACGGCTTGATGGCGTTGATATTGGCAGAGGCCGCCGTGCGGTCCGCCGCCTCGGGCCGCGCTGTAAAAGTCTCGGACATCTAAGCCGGAAACCCTAACTATCCCGCTTTGCGATCCAGTCAAAGTCGGGATGGTTCTGGAATCGCCACTTGCGTTTCGGCCCCGCCATCACGTTCAGATAATACATCTCGTGACCATAACTTGCGGCACAGGGATGGTGACCTTTTGGCACAAGAACCACATCGCCATCATATACCGGTAGCGTCTCGTCCAGCGACAAGTCATCGGTAAAAACGCGCTGAATACCAAACCCCGTGGCAGGGTTGATGCGATGATAATAGGTTTCCTCCAGATAGGTCATATCAGGATAGTTATCCTCGTCATGGCGGTGCGGCGGATAAGACGACCAATGCCCGTCAGGGGTGAAAACTTCGGTGACCAGCAGACTATCCGCAACATCGCGCTCTTCCATCGCTATCGCATTGATATAGCGGGTGTTGGTCCCCTTGCCGCGTGGCGTGGTGGTAATGCCAGCAGGGCCAATGATGCGCGCTTCATGCCCGCCATGCCCCGGCGCTGTGCACACCGCAATCACACAATCTGTCGTCGCAACAGCGTGCCAATCAACACCGTCCGGCAGATACAGGCAATGCGGCGGGGTGCGGTCAAAAACGCTCATGCGGTCGCCCAGCTCTCCCCAATCTTGCCCCGCGCCGTTGATAGTCGCCTTACCCTCGACCAACACTAGAATAACCTCGCGGTCACCGGTCGCCTCGGCCACCGTATCGCCCGATTTCAGATGATGCAGCGCAAAACCGACATAGGCCCAATCGGGGGATTTCTCCGTTTTGGCGACCTCGACAGTGATGTCATGGACCTTGCCCGACGCGGCAACCGGTTTTCGTAACAGCGGGCTCATCTAACGCGGACTCCGCTTGGCAAGAATGCGCTGCAAGGTGCGGCGATGCATATTCAGACGCCTTGCCGTTTCGGACACATTGCGATCACATAGCTCAAAAACCCTTTGGATATGCTCCCACCTCACGCGATCGGCACTCATCGGGTTTTCGGGCGGCGGGGGCATGGCATCCATACGCGCCAAAAGCGCATTGGTAATATCATTGGCATCCGCAGGCTTTGCCAAATAATCAATCGCCCCAATTTTGACCGCAGCCACCGCCGTCGCAATCGCGCCGTAACCCGTCAGCACAACAATGCGGGCATCGGGGCGTCGCTCTCGCAATGTCTCGACCACATCCAGCCCATTGCCATCAGTCAGGCGCAAATCAACAACCGCATAGGCAGGCGGGCGGGCCGTGGCAATCGCCTGTCCACCTGCAACCGATCCGGCCATCTCAACAGAAAACCCGCGCTTCTCCATCGCCTTGGCAAGACGCTTTAGAAACGCCTCGTCGTCATCGACCAACAGCAACGTCTTGTCATCGCCAAGCTCAATCGGGTCTTTATCCATCGGCTCAAGCCCTTCCGCTTAATTTCGCCATAGGTAGCTTTTAGCGCACCTGCGTCAACATGTCAGGTCGCCGCAGCGTAACATACAGCCCAATCAGCTGTTTTTTTGGCCTTCCAGCGCTGGATACCGCAGCCTGCGGCACCGTATGCAGCCCATATAATTCCGCGCGCGAATGCAGTAACGCGCTATACTCGACAAAAGCGCGACAGCCGCCTCAAAGGATTCCTGATGTCCACGACCGAATTCGACATGTTCCAATCACGGCAGCGCAGCGACTGGGTGCGGCTACGAACGCTCGCCAAATTACGCTGGGTCGCCATTCTGGGTCAGACCTTTGCGCTGATCATTTCGGTGCAGGTGTTTGATCTGCAAATCCAAGCCGGCCTTGCCGCCATGACCGTCATTGCATCCATTGGCGTGAACCTCATCTTCCGGCTCATCTACCCAGAAAACAAGCGGCTACAGGAACGCGAAGCCTTCTTCATTCTGGTATTCGACATTGTCCAGCTTAGCGTGCTGCTCTACCTGACTGGCGGCTTGAATAATCCCTTTGCCCTCCTGATGCTTGCGCCCGTCACGATTGCCGCGACGATTTTACGCCTGCGCCAGACAATTGTGCTTGGGTTAGTCGCAATTGTGATGACATCGCTTTTGACGCGGTTCAGCTTGCCAATTGCAACCGCCAGCGGGGCCGTCTTGACCCTACCCGCATTGTTTCAATTCGGGTTCTGGCTCGCCATCGTGATCGGCGTGGTGTTTTTGGGCGTCTATGCGCGGCAGGTCACGACAGAAATGCACAATATGGGTGAGGCACTTTTGGCCACGCAACTGGCTCTTTCGCGCGAGCAAAAGTTAACCGACCTCGGTGGCGTTGTCGCCGCAACCGCGCACGAACTTGGCACGCCTCTCGCGACGATCATGCTGGTCAGCGGCGAACTGCGCAACGAGTTGGCCAAAAACCCCGACCTGCTGGAAGATGTTGATCTGATCCATGATCAGGCGGCACGCTGCCGCGAAATTCTACAAACGATGGGACATATCGGCAAAGACGATTTACTGCTTCACAACACCCCGATCGAGGCGCTTGTCAGGGAGGCCGCAGAGCCCCATCTGGATCGCGGTAAATCAGTCGCGTTTCATGTCAGGCCCGAAAGCCCGAACAGCAACGAAAAACAGCCCAGCGTGCCGCGCCGACCTGAAATCGTGCACGGGCTGCGCAATCTAATACAGAACGCTGTGGACTTCGCAAGCACAGCCGTCGACATCACCATTAGCTGGTCTGAAACCGACCTGCGGGTTCATATTTCTGATGACGGAGACGGCTTTCCAACATCGGTTATCGGGCGCATCGGCGATCCGTTTGTGCGTAGGAGACGAGAAACCGAGGACGGTGAAAAGCGTCCCGGATA
>Ga0316209_1001713_pt1 | contig 20962 bp, 18 predicted proteins | sample 6monopyrite_MG_FD_204945 | JGI IMG/M metagenome (GOLD analysis project Ga0316209, IMG submission 204945) | Microbial mat bacterial communities from mineral coupon in-situ incubated in ocean water Damariscotta River, Maine, United States -... | ecosystem: Environmental > Aquatic > Marine >...
TTGCCGGAATGAAGCGGTGCATCTCTGAGTAAAGCGGTATCTTCTTGATGACATCGGCTCTGTATGCCTTGAGGGAGCAGCCATTGTCCTTGATCGGTACGCCGGTAATTTTCCCGATCAGCCAGTTTGCTGCTTTTGAAGGGAGTTTCCTGCTTATCAGTTTGTCCTGTCTTTTATGCCGCCAGCCGACGACGATATCATAACCCTCATCAAGTTTTCTGATTAACATCGGGATGTCGTCAGGGTCGTTCTGCAGGTCACCATCCATCGTTACCAGTATCTTGCCTTTTGCATTATCAATTCCTGCCGCCATGGCGGGTGTCTGGCCATAGTTTCGGCGAAACTTGATAATCCGCAGCCGCTTGTCCCGCGATGCCAACTTGCTGGCGACGGGCACGGTATTGTCCTTGCTGCCATCATCTACAAACAACATCTCATAATCGACATTCATCCTGTCGACTGATTTCACGATGGCGTCGTACAACGGGGTGACGCTGTCTTCCTCGTTATAGAGTGGAATGATTACAGATAAATCCATAGCCAGGGTTCTGTTTGATTGAAATAATATTAGAAATTTCCATAAGATATGCAGGTAAATTGTATACCGATTTTAACCGTATTGTAGTATTTGAGAAATTTAAAGGTTTTTTTAGACTGAATAAAATAGTGGTGCCAAACACGCATCATTTCGGGCTTATGTTATCTTCATCAGCACCGGGTGATTGCGACGATAGTTTATTATAGTTTTCGTATTCGGTTTCGACCTGATGCAGTTCTTCTTCGATCGCTTGTGGCTTCCTGCCGATAAACCAGCTTAATAAAAATACCAGCATCTGTATCATCTCGGCGGCTCTCAACACCAGGCTTATAGTGATCGGAATCGTTATATCATCGTAAAACGGGGCGAACAGTATCACGAACAAACCTTCTCGTATGCCTATCGCAGACACGGATACCGGCAGTCTCTCGAGTAACGCAACGACAGGTGCTATCGAGATGATCAGCAAAAGGCCGGGTTCGCTCAGGCCGATGGCCCTGGCAGAGAAATATATGGCTAATCCATAAGAGGTTTTTTCAGCGATTGACAGGAAGAAGTATATCCAGACCTGCCGACGGCCATGTTTTAATTTGGCGATGTTGGTCACGAAGGCGTCGAGCAGTGAGTGGATCTTTTCGGGAAGGAAACGTGGCAATCGCAGCTTTAGCGCCAGATCAGCGCGTGACTGGATAAAGTGCAATACCAGACACAATGAGATGAACCCGGTGATGCTGATCAGGACGATATAATCTTTATAGGCAAAATCAAAAATGTGAATGGAAAACGGCAGTAACAGCAATACGATTGCCAGTGACGATAATATGCCAAAAGACCGTTCGATGACTATCGAAGAAATTATCGGCGATGATTTTTTATGATATTTGCGGACGCAGTATAGTTTGTAGGCGTCCAGACCCAGACTTGAAGGTGCAACGAACATGAATATTCGCCCGCGTAGATAAGCCAGTATCGGTACCCAGTAGGGCACGTCGACTTTGAATACGTGGAGCAGGAAATTCCACTTCGCTCCCATGAAAGCCTGGTCAAAAATTACCACCAGTATTACCACGAAGAAAAAGGGTATGGATATCTGCTTCATCAATTCGATAAACTGATGGACGTCGATCAACAACGCCATCACGATTAACGCGACGACGATAAATATATATTTCAGCAATGTACTTTTGTTGGTCTTCAATGTATTTGTGCGTTGTTATCTAATGGATATATATCGCCAGGTCATCGTCGAAAGCCGGGACAGTAAGCGTTGCCATGTTATTCGCGATGGTCGTGGTAAATTCCATTTTTATGCCGGATGCGGGGCGGTAAAAATACCCGTTATATCTGCCATCATCCAGCAGTAGTCTGGTCAGTTGTACCTGTGTTGCCGGGTAAGTGTAACCGGAACGGCCATTGGGCGATTCCAGATATATCACAATCTCTCTGGCAGACTGCAGGCTATAATTATGAGCAGCAGAGTGGCCTTCGACAATGTCATTAGCCGCGTGCAGTGAGGAAAAGTCTTTGACCTCGCTGATAAAATTTTTAAAGTTCACGAAGTTGTCTTCTGTCAGGGTATTCAGGCTGTATGATGGTGCCATCGTTTCAGACTGTCTGTAGCCCGCGCCGAGTTTGTTTAATATTCTATTTATAAACTGTCTGCCGGTACTGGTTTTTGATGTGTCGTAAGAGTCAGCATACGCACCCGCCATCTGTACTTTGGCCATGTACATCCGCCACCAGTATTTTCTGCCTCTTATCTGCAGATCATCATCATCATTGATCTCGAGGTTGTCGTTACCGAAAAAATATTGTCGATGCTTTGTCGCGTAATCCCAGTCGATATTTCGTACCGATACGGTAGGTTTGTTATATTTCTTCCGGGCGTCGATGTGTTCATCCCAGCGGCCGAGGTCCTTGATGATCAGGTCTGACCTGTCAAAGATTTCTTCGATGCCGGTTATGCGCATGCCGCCTTCATCATTGATGGTGACCAGTACTTTTTGATTATTTTCTTTCTCCCACTGACGGATGGTATCGAGTATTTTCAACACCCACTGTTTATCGCTGTCGGTACCGTTGCCTATTTCGTTTGCGATATCAAAATAGACATTGCCGAGACCCGCAATGGTATCGAGTATCTTGTTGACGTAATCTATCTGGTGTTCGAGCAAAGCTGGATTACTGATCGCCATGAATTCACCCGGTCCGGCGTGCTTGCTGATCTTTGGGTTTATATTGTTTTCGGGATTGTAATAATTGCGTGCCCATTGTTTTTTCCATGATACCGCCTGCCATAACTGGAAGTGGATGAAAAAACCTTTGTCTTTCATCAGCTGGCAAGCGTGGCGTAACTCATCAAAATATTCGTCATTAAATCTGGTTAGATCGAATTTATTACTGTTGTCGGTGGCCTGTTGGAAGATGTTGGTCGCTGGTGCATCTACTATAAAACTAGGTGGGTACGAGCGAACGTTGTTCATTTGGTATTTATGCGCCCAGTCCAACCACTTTTTATAGTCATTGCCGTTCCCGGCTGGGAGGTAAGTTAATATATTCTGTGGACTTGCCCCATAACCGAAAGCCGGTGCATTTTTATATGAGATATAAGGCAAACCGCTACTTGATTCTTTGATTTCTAAGCCCTGGGCATTACACGAAAAGAAAACTATTAGTAATATTAATAATTGTATGATCATAAGATAATTCAAAAACATCTAAGTTGGCAGGAATAGTCCTTTAATTGAGGTCTTTAATTTGATTTATGCAGATGTGGGATTATAGCTGTTAGTTTATAAGTCTTAGTTATTAAAATAATGTAATTTATGTGTTGGGTACTGACTGTTAGGATAGGGCCTTAGTAACCCACTCATCTAACGACTCGATAGATTCTTCTCGAATATAGTGACGATAGAATAATTCAATGTTGAATAACATCCATAAACGATAATTATGGTCGATGCCGCCATAGACATGCTCGTTGACGATTGTTTGCATACAATCTCTTTGAAAGATTCCATCCTCGACCATGTAGCTCTCATCAACTACCTGTTGAATTAGTGGCTTTAACGCATGGCGAAACCATAATGCTAGTGGGAATCCAAACCCCTGTTTTTTTCTGTATAACAATTCTTTGCTCAGGTAGCGTTCACCTAACTTTCTAGGTATGTATTTTAATCTGCGCCTCTTCATTTGCCAGGAAGCTGGAATTTTCATCGCAAAATCGACGATTCGCCGATCAAGAAAAGGGCTACGAACTTCGAGGCTATGGGTCATAGACATTTTATCTACGATAGGAAGTTGGTGATCAGCCATCCTGGTGCTTAAATCAGCATGTAACATTTTATCTATGAAGGCATCTGCGCTGTCTTCTTCAAAATATTTTCTAAGTAGCTCTTCACTGCGGTAAGCAGAGATATTTGACCATATGGTGTCGGTAAATAGCCTTTCTTTATGTTGATGAGGAAAACGAAGAAATGATGCGCTATTAGCGTATCGTTCAAAGCCGCTGCTATCGGCCATTTTGTCTAACCAGCGTAATTTTGTAGCGAAACTTTTATAACCAAAACTTTCGGGCACTAAATTGATTAGTGGTCTGATTATGTCATGGCGAATAGTGGCAGGGCAATGAGAGTAAATTTCCGCAATTTGCTGTCCTTTATAACGGTCGTATCCGGAGAATATTTCATCGCCTCCATCACCACCAAGTGCTACAGTTACATGCTCAGATGCAACCTTAGAAACCACGTAATTTCCGAATGCGAGAGGGTCAGCGGGCTCTTCCATAGCATGAACGACTGTAGGCGCTAATTTTGCAAGATCTGGCTCAGCTATTGTCTCTAGGTGACTGGTGCGATAGCGTTCTGCCACTTCTTTTGCCCATGGTAATTCACTCTGTGAGTCATCGTTAACACCTATGCTAAAAGTTTTTAGTGGTTCCTGCATTGCTTTTGATGCGTAGGCGACGACCAGGCTACTATCGATACCGCCACTTAAAAAGGCACCTATAGGTACATCACTCATCAAATGTTCGGAAACGACTTCTTCCATGATACTGTCTAATTCATCAAGCAAGTCATTTTCAGATAATTGATGTTTGGGCTGATATGATCTGTCCCAAAAACATTCTGTTTTTCTTTCATCATTAGTCACAGTCATGAAGTGTGAAGCTGGTAACTTGTCGATACCTGAAAAAAAAGTCATCTCATTCGGTAAATAACGCATACTCATGTAGTGCGACATGGCTTGAACGTTAAGTTCTCTTTTAACTAATTCCGTTGCCAGTATGGCTTTAATTTCAGAGGCAAATATTAATCCCAATGAAGTTTCGGCGAAATAAATTGATTTTTGACCTGTCCAGTCGCGGGCAATCATTAATGAGTTTTTTTGATGGTCCCAAATGGCGAGACCAAACATGCCCTCAAGTCTTTGTAATGCTTTCTCGCCCCACGTAGCTATAGCTTCTAAAACGACTTCAGTATCTGAGGTGGTCTTAAAATTAATGCCACTCGACTCTAGCTCTTTGCGTAAAATTTTATAATTGTATAGCTCGCCATTGAAGACAATGGTCTTGTTGCCGGATGCGCTTGTTATTGGCTGGTGCCCACCGGCTACATCTATAATGCTCAGTCGGCGCATGCCGAGAGCGACATTCGGTAAAACCATAAAGCCTTCATCATCCGGACCGCGATGAGTGATTGCCTTTGCCATAGTTTTGATGACCGAAGTCAGTTTTTCTGGATTAGTATTGTTTTTTGGTACAATCCCTACAATACCACACATGTTTTTTCCCCTTAAGTTTTAGCGTTTGGTCAGTTAGTAGTCTAAATTTAGTGAGGTTGCTCTGATAAAATTTGCCAGGTAATATTCTGAGATTATCGACGGGTAAAAATAACAGTTGCTGGATTACCCTGCACGATAGAATTTTTTGCTATCTTTCCGGAGATGGTCGAGTTGGCTGAAATCACGACGCCATCACCGATCTCGCTACCGTCGTTGATTACCGTGTTGGCACCGATGAGTACATTGTTTCCGATCTTGGTGCCGCTTGATCTGTGTCCCTGTTCTCTGAACGTCTGTTCGAGGTCGTCCATAATATAGTTATCAGACAGGATGACGCAGTTGGGGCCTATCATGCAGTCGTTGCCGATGATCAGGCCCGCTGGTGAACCGCTGAGGAAACAGCCGGTCGCGACGTCCACCCGTTCTCCGAGTTTGAGCAGACCATTGGATGACTTCATTTTCACGAAAGAGCTTATTCTGCTCTTTCTGCCGATCTGAATATTTTTGCTTAGATCGACTTCTGCTTTAGGGCTGACGATGCAGCGAAACTTGAAGAAGTAATAAAGCGTAATGAAGATTCTCGGCAATAAAAAACGAGAGATGATAGTTGATAACTTCACGGTGTTTGTGCTCTTATAACCTGGTATTTAGCGGTCAGCTTTTCTAAGTATTGCATTGTCGTGTCTGGTTGCAGCTGTCAATACTGAAGTTACAGATAGCCATTTTCAATATACCACTCACCAGTACGCTTCAAACCTTCGTCGATGCCGATCTTCGGGTCGTAACCAAGTTCTTTTTTGGCTTTGTCGATTTTGAAGGAGCGAACCTGACGGAACCAGTCGACCCGGCGTGGAAAAATTGGTGGGCTGATACCGAACGGTTTGCATAGCTTCTCACAAATATGACCGGCTATTATGAGAGGCAGTATCGGGTAATGAGGTACTTTTACTTCGACATTGATAGCTTTACCTGCGCGTTTAACCAGGTCTTCAATCGAAAAGTATTCTTCATCACCGATGATATAAGCTTCACCGGCACCGACACCGGCATCTTGAGCGATAACATGTGCATCGATCAGGTTGTCGATATATACGGGGTGATAGTAAGTAACGCCGCTACCAAACATAGGGAATGAGCCTTTTTTGGCGCGGCGGAAAATCATTACATAACGTCCGGGGTCACCCGGCCCGTATATCGCCGTGGGACGCAGGATGGTGTATTCGATCTGGCCTTTGAACTCGTGCAGTACCACTTCGCCTTCATATTTTGTCTGCTGGTAGTAATCTGCCGGTGCTATCGGGCAGTTCTCGTCACCCGGGGGAGATTCGATGTGTCCGTGCACACCCTGTGTGCTGCAGTAAACCAGTTTCCGTGCGCCAGCTTTGATGGCTTCTTCGGTGACAATCTTGGTGCCTTCGACGTTGACGTCGTAATAAACCTGGTCCGGCACACCGATTTCGCGGAAAGCGGCGGCCAGGTGCTGTATGACCTCGCAACCTTCTACTGCTTTTGCTACAGCTTCGCGATCCGTGATACTGGCGTACATGATCTGTGCGCCTTTCTGTTTTAACTTGTCATCGATCAGTCCCGGTTTGTTATCGATAACAGATACTTCATGTCCATCATCTAATAACCTTTCCGTCATTGCTGCGCCTGTGAAACCACACCCTCCTGTTACGCAAATCTTCATTATTTTTTTACTCCATCCTGTATATATTTAATTGTTTGTAATATGTTATTTATAGCTTATCAGTATTCGATGTCTATTTTTAATGTACGCACCGCTATTGCGCAGACGCGTTTATCATCATCGTTAATTCGTGTTTCAGCTCCGGGCTCAGCCAGGTCTTGCTTAATTCTTCTATCTCACCGGCTATCTGGCTGTCGTTCCAGTCATATGCCTGCACCATTACTTCCATGCATATCTTCAGCTTTTCCAGGGTTAATTTCCCCTGCATCGCCAGGTTCATGCGTCGCAACACCAGATCGGTGAGATGCATCGCCATCGAGTTCTCGACTTTGCTGCAGCAATATTCTCTGAAATCTTTATCGCTTAATGATTCTGCATCGATGTTATCGGCATCACTGTTTTCCAGTGGTGTGGTTCTGGTGCTGCAGGTTAGTTGTGGACGGTCAAGTTTTCTACAGGCCAGATCAATGCCTTTTTCTGCGATCAGGCGCGCGGTAGTATATTTGATGCCGATGATGCTGATGATGCCTTCTGCGCCGTCCGTTGCGTGGTCAATAATCTTGCTATGGTGAGAACGTTTTGTTTCGGCGCCTGTAGTCTGACCTGCTTGAGGCTCTTCTGCGGGTGTCAGGCCTTTATAGCAGTAGCAGACATCATCCAGCGTCAGATTCGCCCGGGGGTATACTGCATTGATCTCTGAGATAAACTGCTGAACTTCCTCTTTTGAGGTACGCAGCGAATCCGGGTCGCCATTATAAGCGAAATGTGTGGTGCCGGTAATCGTACAGTCTTTCCAGGGTGTAAAAAAATACAGCCGTTTGGTAGCACCGACCACAGAATCAGATTTCCTCTTACTGTTGATCGCTACGGCGTAGTCATCAAATAGCGGCCGGGTGACAATGTTCATGCTCTTGGTGAGCGGCAGATCGAAGTCATCGAATTTACTGATATCGAGAGTGGACAGCAGTCCTTTTGCCCAGGGCCCGGCGGCGTTGATGACGATGCTGCCGGAAATATCAAAAGATTCCTGGGTTAATTCATCTCTGGCGCGTACGCCGGTCACTTTTTGTCCATCGTATAATATCGTTTGTGCGCTCACGTAGCTGGCGACCTGCGCACCATGGTGGGCGGCAGAAGCAGCGGTTTCGATGACCGCTTCGTCAGCCGCAAAAACCTGTGCGTCGTACCAGATCGCCGCCCCGGTGAGGTTTTCGCTCTCGATTCCCGGGATCATCTGCAGGCACTTCTCCCGAGATATCACCGAACCGCTAGGGATCTGCCGGTGGCGGGGGATGCTCCGGTTTCTGCCCAGTGCCAGGAATTGATAGGTCTGGATACCCAGCCACATGACTTCCGGGCCGCGCATGCCGTGGCCATAGGTTGGCATGATGCACTGCATCGGTTTGACCAGATGCGGCGCGATGGTGAGCCAGATCTTTTGTTCCTGAAGAGACTCCAGTGTGCGTTTGATGTTCAGATGCTGCAGGTAGCGCAGGCCGCCGTGGATGATCTTCAGTGAGTTGTGGCTGGTCTGGCCGCAGATATCGCCTTTATCGATCAATGCGACAGTTAAACCCCGCAGGGCAGCATCCCGGGCAGCGCACGCGCCGTGCACCCCGGCTCCGACCACGATGATGTCAAACTGTTGCTGCGTTAATTTTTTGATGCTGCGCTTCACTGTTCTTCCGCTTTAGGCTGATTTATCTTTTCGGCAAAAGCCAGAAGGTGGTAGCCGGTCTTGCCAATGAGTTTTTTCGGCAGTGCGTTATAGACATCGACAAAAAATTTGTTATAGATGGTCGCTTTGATACCGCTGTGGACTTCGGTCCTGACCGGAAAGCGTTCGCTGGATATTTTAATACGGTCAAATGGTGACAGCATTTTTTCAAATTCAGCGTATGTATATTTGTTAAATACGGGCGAGTCCATATAGTCGATTTTCAGCTTGGCAAGGCGGTGCAGAAAATACAGCCATGAATGCCGGTTGATTGTCATCAGGATGGCCACACCGCCGGGTTTCAGTACGCGGTATATCTCTTTTATCAATGCTTCCGGGTCGGGAGTGAAATGCAGCACGGTGTGGCAGTAAACCACGTCAAAGCTGTCATCAGCAAATGACATGTTCTCGCCGTCCATCTGTAAAAATTCTGCCGCCAGCCCGCGGTGGTCAAAATTTTTCGCGGCCAGTTCTACGGCTGTTTGCGAGATGTCGATGCCAACACCTTCGGCACCACCGGCGACAAAACGTGCGAGGTCATTTCCCAGTCCACAGCCTACGTCTAGCAGCCGTTTACCGGGATACCCATTGAAGTCGACCCGTTGTGGCAGGTAGCTCAGTTTCGAAAATCTGTATAGCTCGATCTCTCTGAAAAATTCGTTAGAGCCTATCGGCGCGGTAGCGATTTTCCAGTTTGAGACATTGTGGTCCCAGTATTTTTGCACCTTGTTTTTCACGGAGTTCATTTCCATTGTATGTTGCCACTGATATTCCAGCTTAATTTGCCAGCCTGAGCGTTACCCGGTTTTTGCCTGCTGCCCGCTCAGGACATCGTCGTATAAGCCGGCTACCATGCCGATATATTTCTCATCCGAGAAATTGTCATCAGCAAACTGCTTTGCCGCACCGGCTATTTTTTTTGCGTATGTCTTGTCTGTCAATACCCGGTTGATGCCGCCGGCCAGGCCTTCGCGGTCGGCTGGAACAAGTTCTGCCATCTCGCTATTGAGTATCTGGGTGTGCGTGTGGCGGTCGGTTGCGACCAGCGGCACATCTGTTCTCATGTAACCATAGATCTTTAGCGGGGTGTTGGTGCCTCTTGATCGCGGTGATACGATGACATCGGCCAGTTTTAAAAAGTTGGGGATGCGTGACGGGTGTACGGTACCGACGTAACGTACGGCATCTTCTATGCCCAGCTGGCGGGACATGTTTTTATAATATTCGACTTGCTCGGGGGTGCCGCCGACCAGGATCAGTACCGCGTCCGGCGATTCTTTCATCACCAGCACCATGGATTCCAACAGCAGGTCGAGTCCCTGATAGGTTTCGAATGTGCCGGTGTATAGCAGTATCTGTTTTTTTTCCAGAGAAAGATTGCCGACGATGTCCTCATCGACTGGTTTGAAAACCTTGTTGTCTTCACCAATATTTTCGATCATCCTGTGCGGTTTGTCCGGACACTTTTCATGAACGACCCTGGCCAGATCATCGCAGATGGTGATGACGCCGGAACATGTTTTTAAGACGTAGTTTTCCAGTCCTTCAAATATGGAGCGAAAGATGCCGAGGTTGAAAGCCTTAAAATTGGATAACTGCTGGGGCAGGCTGCTGTGCATGTCATATATATGTATCAACGAATGTTTTTTTGCCAGCCTCACACAAAAGAAAGCGGCCTCCTCGTGGGAGTGCAGGATGTCGTAACGGTTATTTTTCAGTGCTTTGGTGGTCTTGAAATATAGCGGGATATCGAGCAGCAACTTGGGGATCGATGGCCCGATTTTGATCTTCTTGATGAAGGGCAACGAGCGGCTGCGAAAGATTCTCAGGCCGTCCATCTCGATATCTTCACCAAAAGGGTAGGTGATTAAATCGACACGGTAGCCTTTTTCGACCAGCGCGCGTATACGATGCAGGACACTGAAGGGTGTGCCTCTTGCTGAGAAAAAAGGCTGCGGTGCTACCATGAGAATTTTCAGCTGCTTGCTGCCTGCAATATCCTTCAGGTGTGTTGCTTCAGGGTCAGTGTGAGACATAAAAACGGGTTTTTTATCGGGAAGTTAAGCCGGCTGGCGATTGTGCAGTATTAGCGTTGATTCAAAGTCTAATGATAGCAGGTTATCGTTGATTTGTAGGCGTCGGATTTGTTTTTACTACGCCAGAAGGGCAGGGAACGCTGATATTCTGCAGTTGGTTACTGTGCTCCCGGCAAACCGGGTGTTTATGGTGCATCTACCGGATCGGTTGCAGGCGCAGCAGTATCTGGCTGATGACGAAGCGGAACAGGCTGTCCAGTCGGCCATAACTGTGAATATTGCCCGTCTGTGTACCGAGTAACTTTTCGCGGAGCTGATATGCTAGATTTGGTTGCTGCAGCGACCCGGTGATTATCGAACCATAGCTGGCGACTTTTTTGTGCTGGCCGGCGATGGGCAGTGGATCCGAACCCGGCAGAATATTGATGCCTCTGGCGTATGCCTGATCAAACTGGGGGACATATCGCCACGCAGCTGCTCGTCCGCTGTTATCACCCAGGGCGAATTTATGGCGACTTTGCTGTATCAGCTTGCTCACTATGCGCCCGCGGCCACCCAGCCATTTGCCGACACCCCAGGGAATTATCACCAGATGTGTGTCGCTGTATTTTTCGATATAAAAACCGGCTGGACTTTTGTGCGGAATTTTTTCAGTAACACCGATGATGAGTAACTCCAGGTTCTCGGAAGTGATTATCTGCTGCCCCGGCAATACCAGTAATTCATTTTTATCTTTATTGGTCAGGCGCAATAAGCGGTCGTTATCCAGTGACTCAATCCGCCAGTCACCGACCGGTTTGGCCGAAGCAGCGATGTTTAGAAAATCCTGAAACCAGTCGCTGGTCTGTGTTTCCAGAAGGCACAATATGGCGGTGAAAGGCTGTAAACTATCGTATTGTTTCGCGGCGGTCTGCATGTTTGAATAGGCCGCGTCAAAATATTCGGGAAATGTACAAAACGGATAATAGTGTACATGGGTATCGACCAGGGTTAATTTATTGGTGTCGGAACTGCCCATATATGCCTCCAATGGTATAGCCTAGCTTAGCCAGAAAATGTATATTTGGATAGCCCTCCGATATGCGGCAATTCAGGTGACACATTAGCGGGTAGGGCTTTTGTTTGTCTTCCGCTCGAAGTCTGATAAAAGATGATGCCTGTCGCCCCGTAACAAACGACTGACCTGCTTGTATAACAACACTCAAAAATGACGCTGGATATAAAAAACTCGATAAAAAATGCACAGAGCTATGATGAGCTGCTGGAGGTATGCAGTGGTATCGATGCTCTGACATTGACCACTTCGATCACGCGTAAAATTTCTCGCGCACTGAAAAAACACGATGGAAGCAGTGCTGAAGCAAGCAAGGCAAATAGTATTCGGATCGCCTACCTCGGTAATGTAACCTTCGAGCCGCTGCCGGAATATGTATCGGTAGCCTCGTGTTGTCACGGGATTAACTGTGAGTCTTATATCGGTGCTTATGATCAGGCCGTGCAGGAACTGATGAACCCGGGGTCTGGTTTAAACCGCTTTTCTGCAGACATGGTTTTTATACACTTCACCCTGCAGGAACTGGCCGCTGAAGTCGTCCATCATTTTTCCGGTCTCAATGAACGGGGTGTTCAACGATCGCGTAACAAGATTCTTGATGCGGTCACACAGGCGGTGGAACTGGTATTGTCCCGGCATAATGCTTCTGTGCTGCTGTCTAATTTCCCCGCACCTGCGTATTACCAGTCAGGTATCGCCGACCAGAAACAGGACGCCAGTGAACGTGCCTTTTACATGGAGCTGAATCTCGAACTGTTAAGCCGTTTCAAAAACGAGATGCGGGTGCAGGTTCTGGATATGGAGCAGCTGACTTCTTTATACGGCAAGCAGGATGCTTTTGATCAGAAGCTGTATTACCTGGCTAAAGTGCCCTGGCAGGAAGGGTTTTATCCGTTGCTCGCTGATCAGATCGTGCGCCACCTGGAAGTCGAAAAGGGCTGGTGTAAAAAATGCCTGGTACTGGATCTGGACAATACATTATGGGGCGGGGTGCTGGGTGAAGCGGGTGTCCATGGTATAAAAGTCGGCCATGGTGACGGCGAAAGCGAGGCATTTTATGATTTTCAAAGTAAAATACTGGCATTAAAAAACCGCGGGATATTACTCGCTATCTGTAGTAAAAATAACCCCGAAGATGTTGAGGAGGTGTTTAGTGTCCGTACGGATATGCCGTTAGAGCTAACAGATTTTTCCATGAGAGAAATTAGCTGGGACATGAAGCATGAAGCAATAAAACGAATTGCAATAAAACTTAATATTGGCCTTGAAAGTTTGGTGTTTATTGATGACAATCCTGCAGAATGTGAGCTCATTCAGCAAATGCTCCCCGAGGTCACGACAGTATTATTGCCGCCCGACCCATCTTCATACCCTGCGTTACTTGATAGATTGCATGGTTTTGATAAGTTAGTGATCAGTGATGAGGATGGTGTAAAAACTCGACAATATGAAAATAATGCTAAACGTAGTGAGCATCAGGCCAGTTTTGAAGATCTTCAATCGTATCTTGAGAGTCTACAAACATCTATTACCATTTCTGTTGCGTGCGAACAGGATCAGTTGCGAGTTCACCAGTTGTTTACGAAAACCAATCAGTTTAATTTGACGACTAAACGTTATACTTTGGCCGATATCGAAGTTATGACTAACCAGCCGGATGATGATCTGTATGTTGTCAAGGCTTCAGATCGTTTTGGTGACCTTGGAACTATTGGGCTCTTCTTGTTAAAGCGCTCAAACTGTGAAGAGGTATCAATAGATAGTTTTGTATTAAGTTGCCGAGCCATGGGTAGAGGCATTGAAACAGCAATAATGAACTTCATTAAAAAAGAATATTTTGAATGCAGGGGAAATCAGAGTATGAAGGCGTTATTTGTGCCTACGCAGAAGAATACCCCTGCTCGTTCTTTTTATGTGGACCAGGGCTTTACACTGTTAGAGGAAAAGTTAAATGGTGAATCTCAATATGTTTTGTCAATCGATGATGTGGCAGAAAAAACCTGTACCTGGATTAATATTAAATAATTGGAGTAATCATGGATTTTGAAAAGTTAAAAGAATTATTTGCTGATACTTTTGATATCGATGAAGATGATGTTACAGATGAAACCAGTAAAGATTCATTGGCGAGCTGGGATTCACTTAATCACTTGAGACTTGTGACTGCTCTTGAGCAGGATTTTGAGATAGCTCTTACTATGGAAGAGATAAATTCAATGACAACCTACGCCAAGGTGTCTGAGTATGTTTCGCATCGCTTAAAATCTTAATTAATGTTGAGCCTTACACCAAGGAGGCTGGCACTGTCTGTTTATATACAGTCACCGTAAGGCCTCAGTTAATGAGATGATATGTGCCTGCTAATTTAATGATGACACCTTTCCAGTTAATTGTTGGCGAGCTGCAAAATTTTGGATGCAGATAAAATTCCTGTTTTATGCTGCGAATTCAGGTGATGTTACTTAGTTTAACCTATGATTTTATATAATTAGACCATGTATTAGACATGAAGGCTTCCTAATCACTAAGGATGTGACGAACATCTCGAACTTTTGCCCCGTTATCCGCAATCGCTTTTAAATGAGTCTGTTCTGCAGGCAGAAATCGGGTTGTTTATTTGTGACTGATGGTGAACAGTGATGTCGATGGTTTTAAGGCAACTCTGATTAATTATCATAAAGTTCTGCGGGCTTTCAAGCGCACATCTTCTGCGTTATGCTCCTTATGAATGCAATAAGCATTCACTGCGGAACATGCCTTGAATATGCACGCTTGAAAGCCCGCAGAACTTTATGATAATTAATCAGAGCTGCCTTAAATATTAAATTATATATAGAGGATTTGAAATGTTAAATGAACTCGGCCTTCCACAGGGAGCCCCCCTGGCGTTATTGCCACTGCTGATGAATCTTGCAATAGGGGCGGCTTTATCGCTTGTCCTGAGGTGGCATTTCAAACAGTTTGGCTCAACCCTTTCAAACCGTGAGGAATTTGCCCAGGTATTTCCCTTCGTGTTGCTCACCACGGTCCTCATCATATCTATCGTGAAATCATCACTGGCATTATCTCTGGGCCTGGTCGGTGCACTTTCTATCGTGCGGTTTAGAACACCGATTAAAGAGCCGGAAGAACTGGCTTATCTGTTTATAGCGATCGCTATGGGTTTGGGTTTAGGTGCTAATCAGACGATTAATACCGTGGTATCCGGGCTGGTAATCCTGATGATAATGGCCCTGTTTAAAAGGCAGCGAAAAGATATTGGTGACAAAAATTTATACCTGTCTATAGATTGGAAAGCGGGCTCTGATGATGAGCCTGATAAATTTATCACGCAGATAAATACCATCTTAGCCAAGCACGTCATCAGCAGCGACCTGCGTCGTTTTGATATAAGGGACGGCATGCTGGAAACTACCTATTTTGTCGATATTGCGAGCACTGATAACCTGACGGTATTGATCGGTGAATTAAGGGAAGATTATCCTGAGATCGGTTTGACCTTCCTTGACCAGAACCAGTTACCTGGAGTCTAGGCGACAATGAAGGTTGCTGTAGCTCCGCCACCAAAAAGTACGGTAGATCGCAAAAAACGATCTGCTTTTAGGCGTTTGATCGGTCTGGTGCTGATGGCGTCATTTGTTTCATTTGCCGTAGCATGGGTTATAAAAGGTGAAACTGCTAAACATGGAGGTGTTCGTTTAGCTATTGAGAAATGGGCTTACACACGAGGCAACAAGGTGCTGAGCAGTGAGCAGTCATTTTCAAATTTACTGAAAGCGCCCTATTACATGTCAATGCCGACAGATGTTCAGCAACTGGTGCTCGATGTTAACTTTAAAAATTTCCAGAAGATACAGAAAAAACGGCAACAGGCCCTCGATAAAGGGCTGCTGGTAAAAGGCGAGAATGATTTTGTTGCTGCAAAGATCCGCCATGATGGTAAAACCATCAAAGTAAAAGTGCGGCTTAAAGGTGATTTGCTCGATCACCTGGAAGGTGATAAATGGTCGTTTCGTGTCAAAGTAAAAGGCAAAAATCATCTGTTCGGAATGCGCGTGTTCTCTGTGCAAAATCCATTAGTTAGAGGTTTTCTGGGCGGCCCTTTATTTTATGCTACGTTGAAACGTTATGGTGTACTGGTGCCAAGATATAGACTGGTAAACCTGATTGTTAATGGCAGTGATCTTGGAATCATGAGTGTAGAAGAGCATTTTTCCAAAGAAATGCTGGAGTCCAACGGTCGCAAAGAAAGCGTTATTATTCGATTTAATGAATCTCTGGTTTGGGATGCTACCGATGGACCAAAACGTGCAGGTTTGAGTGGTCATTTTGACAACTACCATATCGCAAAAATCGATAGCTTTTCGACTAAAAAAATCAGTCGTTCTGAACGACTTTCACAGGACTATGAGGTGGCTGCCGGTTTGTTGCGTGCTTTTGAAACAGGCGCAATGGCCCCGTCTGAAGTATTTGATGTTAAATTGATGGCGCGATATATGGCAGTGTCAGAGCTTTGGGGCTCATGGCATAGTTTTAGCTGGCGTAATCTTCGGTTTTACTACAACCCTGTCACTTCACGGCTAGAGCCAATCGGTAATGATCCTGACATTCAGACGCGTAACTTGCCAGGTAAGAGTGTTAAAAAAGGTGAACCGATCACTGTGGTGATGCGCAGCACTCTGCTCGATGACCCGGTAATTTTTGCTGAGTTTAAAAATGCTGTTCAATTGATCGCCGAGGATATAAAAAGCGGAAGATTAGAGTCCGAGCTCGAGCAGTTACAAAATAAATATTTACCTGATCTGCGAACAGAATTTTTCTTCCTGCAGCCCTTTGATTTTTCAGAGTTAGAGAAAAAATCCGCTCTGCTGGAAAGCTATACCAAAGCGGATTTAGATAGCTTGTATCAAATCGAACATACTTATCCGGAACTGGTGCGGGCTTACAGCATCAATCAGCAGGATAAATCATATATTGAATTATCAAATATAACGCCTTCACTGGTAGAGCTATTATCGGTGCGCTGGGTAAATAAAAAAGGCAAAAGCAAAAACATTGATGTGGATTTCGATGATGTGGCATGGCCAATAAGTTTGCCGCCTACGCCTGCGATGTCATCGCCGTCATATAGAAGTTTATATTTGAAAGGTAACGCTGTAAGAGAAGGATATTATCTGGAAGTGCGGGCCAGAGTTAAGGGTTCGCAGGAAGTGGCAAAGATAAAAGTTCAGCCTTACGTTAGTGCGTTAACTGCTCGCGCTACCCCTGAGCCCTCTTTACTGCGACAGGCGCAAAAGCATAAAAAATACCTGCGGGTAGATACTGAAACAGGCGTGATGACGATAATACCGGGCGATTGGCAAGTCGAAGAGCTTATCGTCGTGCCGAAAAATTCAGTGCTAAAAATTGCCGCAGCGACAACCCTGAGTTTTGCAAGGCAAGCTGGTATCGTCTCATATGGTAGCGTACTTTTTGCAGGTCAGGAAAAAAGTGAAATCGTGTTGCAAGGAGAGGATGATAAAAGCTGGCAGGGAGTCGCGGTGCTCAATGCGGCAGAGCGTTCTTCTTTTTCGCATGTGATGATCAAAGCAACTAAAGGGATGAAACGTTCGGGGTGGCAGCTAACCGGTGGTGTGACCTTTTACTATAGTGATGTAGATATAAATAATTCCTCTTTTGAAGATAGTCGTGGTGAAGATGCGCTAAATATTATTCACTCTCGCTTCGAACTAAACGATGTCTTGTTCAGAAAAACAGCATCCGATGCTTTTGATGCAGATTTTTCAACGGGTTCAGTGGTTGATGGTCTGTACCAGGATATCGGGCTTGCAGGCGGCGGTGATGCTGTCGATGTCAGTGGCAGCGACATCACCGTAAATAATACTCGTTTTATAAATATTGATGATAAGGCCGTTTCTGTTGGCGAGCAAAGCCGGATGCAGGCGACAGGTCTGGATATCGATGGTGCGGGTACCGGCGCTGCCAGCAAAGATGACTCAGTTCTGGAGTTGTCATCTTCAAAAATACATAATGTCCGCGTGGCAGGTTTGATGGCATATGTAAAAAAACCGGAATATGGACCGGGGCATATTACTGCATCGGCAATCGATTTTGGTGAAGATTTCGAGATTGCCATGGCGCAAAAAGGAAGCACTATTCGTATCGATAATGATGAAGTAGAAACTATCGATATAGATGTAAATGATATGTATAAGACGGTTATGAAAAAGGGCTTGCGTTGATAGTTTCAGAAGTTCCAGAAAATGCGCGTTACGAGATAAAGTTTATTGCTTATGAGCATGAGTTTCACCGTCTACTACAATGGGTGAAGATGCATCCGGCGGGATTTATATCACCTTATCCGGATCGCCGGATCAACAATGTGTATTTTGATACCCAGGACTGTAAGGCTTATGCGGAAAATTTAAGCGGTGCCAGTGACAGGAGAAAAGTTCGCTATCGCTGGTACAGTGATAAGGCTGATGGCAGACGCCTACAGATGGATAAAGGTGTGCTGGAAGTGAAGTGCAAAAGAAATTTTTTTGGCTGGAAAAAGCATTACAAGATTTCTAAGTCACCAGATAAAGGTGAATCAAGCTGGCGTGAAATCCGGAATAATATGCTTGAAGAGCTATCAGACAATGGTAGGCGCATCTTGCGCAACAATCCTAACCCAGTGCTCATCAATCAATACGACAGAAAGTATTTTGTCACCAGCGATGGACTTATCCGTCTGACGGTCGATCGTAATCAAAACGTATGGGATCAGCGGTATAAACCGAAACCAAATTATAACCATCGTGCAAACCTATGTAAGACACTTGTCGTCGAAATAAAATTTGACCGTGGTGAGCAGGTGTATGCATCACAGATTATTCAGGGGATCCCGTTACGTGTTAGCCGTAATTCGAAATACATGGTGGGTGTGCATACCATCAGTTTGATATCGCATGCATGGTGAGTAGCAACAATATTTAAAAATCTGCTTCCGGCCATGAATTCTTCAATGTTTTTATCTGTGTCCACCTGCGTTTGTCTGTGGACAATATTTTTTTGTTTTTTTAGAGTCCACTAAGGCTTAGCAGCGGAAGCCTTGATCTGAAAAGTATAATCATCGTCAACACCATCGATCGTCAGGGCTTCGAATGATGCGTTTTCACCGTCGAGTACAACTGACCATACATGATTTATTGGACGCGTTTTCTCGATGTACCACTGCTCTTTAGGTATTCGCGAAGGGCGTCCCCAGTTTCCGTCCCCCAGGTAGTAAGTTCCCTTTTTTTCTGCAACCTTATTACCTTTGAGCAGCCATGATTTTTTTAAAGTATGCTCATGATTTTCGAAAGCGACATGTAGTTGGGTCTGGTCAAAAACAGGGAGCCAGTGCCTGCGCAGGTTTTTGATATGTGGTTTGTCTGGGTCATGAAATGATGGATAAAGAGGGATATGATAACTGGCAAAACGGAAGGTGCTGCTGTCGTACTTCTTAAATTCTTCCTGCATCCAGTCTAATTGTTCACCATGTGGTTTATAGATATGATTGGTATCCAGGGCGAACAGGATATTATTCAGTCCCAGTCGACGAGTGAAGTATGTTCTTCCACCATTCGGTTTGAATAACATGAAGTAAAATGGCGCTATGTCTATTGGGCGCCATTTGACTTTGTTTGTCTCATGATTGCCGATAACGGCAATAATCGGGATAGTGTATCCGTCAGGAGTAATCATAGTTTGTTGCCATATATCGAGAAACTCTATCCACGTGTCTTGTTGTTTAGTATTGCCACTTACATAGGCGATATCGCCCCCCATTATGGCAAAGTGCGGTTCTGTTGCTGCAGCGATCTCTGATATTTTTTTGTATTCATCTGACATGCCGGCATCTCCGCCAGAGATAAACCTTATTGTTCCTTGTGCGGGAACGGTTCTGAATTTGCGTTCTTCAGTAAAGCCAGATTTGCTATCACCAACGATAAAATAATAGGAAGCGCCAGGGTTTAAATCTTTTAATTGTGTTGAATGTACGGTGAATTTTACTTCAGGATAAGTGCGTTGTGAGCCGTAGGCCAGATAGCGGTAGTTTGAGTGATGGCGGCCAGCATGTGATTTGGTATCGTAATAGACTTGAGTGGTCTGAAACTTGTTAGCGGTTAGATAATTTACCGTCATGGTGTGGGATGTGTCTTCGTTGTCCCAGGTAAGAAAAACTATTAGCCCTTCGTTATTTGGGTAGAAGTAATAAAGTACGAGCAAAAGCAAGACGGGGATTATTGCTAGCTTTTTCATAACTTCATGGGCGTTATTTAGGTTATATGTTCAGTTTTAGATCAATATTGACGCTGGAATTATAACGCGTCTTCGATAAAGGCGCAGGTAGATTGAGAACCATCATAAGGTGGTCGGTGGCTATGGTAATATTTACAGTCCCTAATCGCTATCAGATGCCGGCGCAAGTGGCTGATATTTTTTATAGTACACATTATCATAAAGTTAAGAATATTAGATATCGTGAGTTGAATAACAACCTGTTAAAGAATTAACATTTGCAGATCGTTTTTCACTCGCTGTACTGGATGTTGCAGCATATCTTGCACACGAAGATAAGGATAAACCTGTCTCGTCATTTATGAAAATTGCATCTAATAATTTTCTAACAAGAATACATTTGGCCAACGCCAGCGATATCAATCGGGAATTGCATTGCGGTAACGGACTGTTTCTTGAAATTGATATTGATATTGATAGTCTCGATAATCTGATAAACGTTCTCGATAAAAAAGATCAGACTATCACTGTGTTTGGTTTTTCTTCTGAGATGCCGGCTGCGTTCATTGAAGAGCAATTACCTGCCGGCGTGGATCGTATCGTTCCATTCGGTGAAACGTTGGCGTGTTCGACGGTCTGGGATGGATATGACCTGTTATTTGAAATGACGCGTTCCGTCACTATAAAAACTTAATCTATTTTATGCTCAGGAAGAGCATTTAAAGATCAGGTTTAAGGCGTCAGAGCCTAATTCCGCTTACTTAAGCCGAAATTCCCGTCATTGCGAGCGGTAGCGCGGCAATCTATTAGTGTTGGATGCCTGCCTGACAGAGATTGCTTCGTTCCTCGCAATGACTCAGAACAACCTACTTCTCTTAAG
>Ga0316209_1001714_pt1 | contig 20954 bp, 17 predicted proteins | sample 6monopyrite_MG_FD_204945 | JGI IMG/M metagenome (GOLD analysis project Ga0316209, IMG submission 204945) | Microbial mat bacterial communities from mineral coupon in-situ incubated in ocean water Damariscotta River, Maine, United States -... | ecosystem: Environmental > Aquatic > Marine >...
CCGTTCCTGTTTTCACTGCCATGCTTTTGGCCAAACTCTTCGCCAACGTATCGTTTAAAGCGAAGCCAGCTTCTGGCACATCATGCTCTAAATCACTTACCAATTGTTGCAATAACGCTTCAATGGTGCTTTCGGAAATACCCACCGGAATTCCACTTATTTCCAACACATCTTCTTTAAAAGTAGAAAAGACAAAACCAGTGTGCTCTAATTGTTCTTTCACACTTTCTACAAGTACTAATTGAGGTTTGCTAAAGGTTAACTCCAAAGGAAACAAAAGTTGTTGACTCACCGCTTCTTGTACCGTAATATTGCGCAACAACTCTTCATAAAGTACTCTTTGATGCGCCAAATTTTGGTGCACCACGAGCAGTCCATTTTTTAATGAAGTGAGAATATATTTGTTTTGCAACTGAAAAGTAATTTGACCCGCATCCTCATGAGTTGTTTCAAACAGCTTACCTGTAACTTGATCACTTTCCACTTCTAAGCCAGGCAAAGAGTCGATAGTATCTGTATCTTTTAAACCAACATAAAGAGATTCCCACGAAGTAGTTTTCTCTTTTGTATAAGTAGTTCGTGTACTTCCACCAACAGATTTTGAAGGTGTTGAGAACGGATTAAAATCTTTATCTACTTCTATCGTTGGAGCAACAGGTGTTTTCTTACTGTATTCGTATGGAGTATCAAATCCTGCGTCTTTGTTGAAATCAAGTACTGGCGCAATGCTAAATTGACCCAAACTATGTTTAACAGTTGCTCGAAGCATCGCGTAAATAGCATGTTCATCGTCAAATTTAATTTCGGTTTTCGTAGGATGAATATTGATATCAATAGACTTTGGATCTACTTCTAGGAATAAAAAATATCCTGGATGAGTACCTTCTTTTACAAGTCCTTCATAAGCTGAAGCAACCGCATGATGCAAATACGAACTTTTTACAAATCGATTATTGACAAAAAAGAACTGCTCCCCTCTACTCTTTCGTGCAAAATTTGGCTTTAAAACAAAGCCTTCAACATTTACAATATCGGTCTCCTCAGAAATAGGTACTAATTTTTCATTGGCTTTGCTTCCAAAAATCCCAACTATTCGCTGTCTGGAGTTTGAAGGAGGCAAATTAAAGACGTCATTACCATTATGCAGCATTACAAATCCTATGGACGGATGTGCCAACGCAACCCTATGAAATTCATCTATAATATGACGCGTTTCTACGGCATTGCTCTTTAAAAAATTTCGTCTAGCAGGTATATTATAAAATAAATTTTTAACCGAAAGTGTAGTTCCTTTAGGAACCACAGCTGCTTCTTGAGATATGACTTTACTACCCTCAATGATCAGATGAGTCCCTACTTCTTCTCCTTCCGTCTTCGTTTTGAGTTCTACATGAGCAATAGCGGCAATAGAAGCTAATGCTTCTCCCCGAAATCCTTTGGTATGTAGATTAAATAGATCTTCGGCCGAAGATATCTTTGATGTAGCATGTCTTTCGAACGAGAGTCGGGCATCGGTCGTACTCATGCCTACTCCGTTGTCAATTACTTGGATTAATGTCTTTCCAGCATCTTTCACCACTAATGTGATGGAAGTTGCTTTTGCATCAATAGCATTTTCCAGCAATTCCTTGACCACGGAAGCAGGGCGCTGCACCACTTCTCCAGCTGCAATCTGATTGGCAACATGATCGGGTAATAACTGAATTATATCTGCCATTTAACGGGCTTGGGTAAAAATACTTAAGTCAAAATCGATGAGATACAAGAAAAGAAAAATTAAGACGGAAGCAATAATAAGAATTCGCCTGTTGGCCGCTTTATCCGACCGGTCTTTTAGATCCTGTATGGCAGCCCTAAATTTATTCTTTAACCCTTTGTTTTCCCCTATTGTGGTACGAAACTTATCGAACTTATGTTCGATCTCAAAAGGATTAGCTCCACCCTTATCATTGGTGTAGTAACGAGGTGAATACCCAAATTTCTTATTCTTTCGTGTGTTTAATATTCCCATAATACTTGTCTTTCAAAGGTAGGCAAAATCAAAAACAATGCCGCAAGGGCCATGCTAAAATTTTGTCAAAAGAAAGAGATGATATGTACTAAGAAGGGGCGCGAGCAATTATGTATTCAAGTCATACCTGCACTAGAACTTAGCATCCTTGCGTAACTGCGCCATTTTTATGGCCGCAATAGCCGCTTCGGTTCCTTTGTTCCCGTGCTTGCCGCCACTTCTATCCAACGACTGTTGTCTATTATTATCGGTAAGAACGCAAAAAATGACTGGAATATCTCCAATTACATTTAAATCTTTAATGCCTTGCGTCACTCCCTCACATACGTAATCGAAGTGTTTGGTCTCCCCTTGAATTACATTACCAATAGCAATTACCGCATCTAACATATCGTAAGACTCGGTCATTTTCTTGCAACCATATATCAATTCGAAGCTTCCAGGGACATTCCAACGCACAATGTTTTCCTTGATACCTCCGCAATCCAAAATTGCATCAAAGGCACCTTGAAACATTCCATTGGTGATTTCAGGATTCCACTCAGAAACAACAATCCCAAATCGAAAGTCCTTCGCATTTGGGATTGTTGTCTTATCGTAAGCCGATAAATTTTTATTAGCTGTTGCCATATTTATTGCATTGCTTCGGCTTTTCCTTGATATATTTTTGCTTTTGTTGCTTCGGCAGAATTCTCATAAGAATCATTAATCTGCTTGAAATAACCCAAAGCTTCACTTGTGTTCCCTAGATTGAGAGCAGTGATACCAGCTTTCAATAAAAAGCGAGGAGCTGTAACATCATTGTCATTCATCTTCGCAGCATCAACATAGTACTTTAATGCTTCTCCTTCTTGATTCAATTGAACGAATGCATCTCCAATAGCCCCTTTAGCCAAAGGTCCTAACATCGCGTCGTCACTCTTAAATTTATCCAAATGCTCAATAGCATTCTGATAGTCATTGGTGTTGATATAAGCCATACCCGCATAGTAGTGCGCCAGATTACCAGCAGCAGTACTCCCATAGTTATCTATAATATCTAAGAATCCATATTTACCTGCACCTCCATTTAAGGAAAGGTTGTAGAGAGAATCTTTTTGAGTTGCTGTCATCGCCAATTCGAAATAGCTCTGCGCTTGAAACATTTCGTTCATTGCCTCTTCTTCTTTAGGTCCCTGCACAAACTGCTGAAACGCCAAGTATCCTAGCACTGCAATGGCAACAACACCAACAAAACCAAGAATGAATTTCTGATTCTTCTCAATCCAAGCTTCGGTTTTAGAAGCAGATTCATCTAGGGTGTTAAACACTTCAGCTGTTGTGCTGTCCTGTTCAATGACCTCTTGCTTCTCTTCTTTCGTTTTTGGTTTGTACCCTCTTTTCTTGTAGGTTGCCATAATATGTATTTAATATCGCGCAAAAATAAAATTTTTATTACAATTTAAAAGGGAAATAAGTTGTTATTTTTCGATAATTTGCAAGGGATTTTGTGTATTTATGCTTGTCGCCAACTTACGTCACACTACAAACACAACTACTTCATTTATATGATATTACGATCTATTGCTCTTCTAAACTACAAGAACTTTGAGGCAGAAAATTTTGAATTCGATCCTAAAATCAACTGCTTTGTTGGAAATAATGGTGTAGGAAAGACCAATGTTTTGGACGCAATTTACCATCTTTCATTCGGTAAAAGTTACTTCAACCCTATTACGAGTCAGAATATTAATCACAACGCAGATTTCTTTGTAGTTGAAGGCCTTTATGACAAAAATGACAGAGACGAAAAAATAATTGTTAGCGCTAAAAGAGGTCAGAAAAAAATGATTAAACGTAACGGTAAAGTGTACGACAAGTTTAGTGATCACATTGGTTTTTTGCCGCTTGTTATTATTTCACCTGCCGATAGAGATCTTATTACGGAAGGGAGTGATTTACGACGTAAATTTATGGATGGTGTCATATCGCAAGGAGATTCGGCCTATTTGCAAACACTTATTGGTTACAACAAGATCTTGGCGCAGCGAAATTCACTACTTAAATATTTTGCTGTTAACCATACATTCAATCAAGATACCTTGGATGTTTATAATGAACAACTAGATGCACTAGGGTCGGTAATTCATGAAAAACGAAGCGAATTTTTGTCCTTGTTTCTACCTATTTTCTTAAAACGATACGAAGTGATTAGCGGAGGGTCGGAAACGGTTGCGCTCACTTATAAAAGTCAGTTGTCGCAAGGAAAACTCATAGACCTTCTTGTCGAAAGCATCGCAAAAGACAAAATGACTCAGTTCACTACCGTTGGGATTCATAAAGATGATTTGGTTTTTGAAATAGCGGGACATCCCATCAAAAAGTTTGGTTCGCAAGGACAGCAAAAATCTTTTCTCATTGCCTTAAAGTTGGCCCAATTTGATTTTATAAAAGCACAAAGTAAAGTAAACCCTATTTTATTGTTAGATGATATTTTCGATAAATTAGATGCAACGCGCGTTCAGCAAATTATCAGTTTAGTGGAAGATGAAAATTTCGGACAACTCTTTATCAGTGATACACATGCCGAACGAACTGAAGATGTTGTAAAAACCGTACATCAAAGTTATAAGATGTTTGAGTTATAGCGCAATCTTTAAATTACCGAAATGTTCGTGAATTCTACCCTTGACTTTAGGGTACAAAAAATGGCAAGCTACCTACATCACACCGCTACGACTATCTACCCTTGCTGCGTTCCCGCCCTGGGGGATTCAACAGGAGCTGGTTGTGTAGGACTTGCCGCTGCAAAGATACGTCCCTTTTATAGCTTGTACAAGCATTTTTTCGATCAAATTGAATTTTGTTTCTTTGCAAAAAACAAAGCCTACACATGAGTATACGTAATCTATTAAGCTGTATTATTTTAGCCCTTCTTTTTATGAGTTGTGGGAATGGAACCGATGGTCAAAAACCTCTCTATTCGATCACCATAAATAATCTACAAAAAGCTTATACCCCGAACGACAAAGTTTCTGTAACGCTGAGTAATCGAAAAAATGAAGCAATAGACTCTGTGGTTTACTTTTTAGATAAACAACGTATTACATTGGGATCTACTACTACGACCGAAGTGTCACTTGAAGGACTAAAATTAGGAAGACGAGCACTCACAGCTGCTGTTTATGTAGACGGAAAAAAAGATCTGGCGACGGAAACTATCACCCTGCTGGCCGCCGAAAGACCAAAATTATACACTTATCAGGTTTTAGAAAGTTATCCGCACGATCGGAATGCGTTTACGCAAGGGTTAGAATTTTACAATGACACACTTTTTGAAAGTACTGGTCAATATGAAAATTCATCACTTCGAAAAACTGATTATACAACGGGCGAAGTTATTGCTCAAGTAGATTTAGCCGAAAAATATTCGAAAAAGTATTTTGCGGAAGGTCTCACTTTTCTAAATGATAAGCTATATCAGCTAACATGGAGGGAGAATATTGGGCTCATTTACAATCCAAACACCCTCGAACAGACTGGCACGTTTGTGTATGGAGAAAGTAAACAAGGATGGGGCTTATGCAACGATGGAACGCGTATCTATAAAAGTGATGGATCCGAACGAATTTGGACATTGAGTGCAGAAACCCTAGCAGAAGAAGACTATATTGAGGTGTATACGAATACAAGTAGAATAAAAGATCTTAACGAACTAGAATGGGTTGAAGGTAAAATTTACGCCAACCTATGGGATGATAAAGAGAAAAGTAAAGGAATTGCTATCATTAATCCGGCTAGTGGTGCCGTTGAAGGGGTCATTAATCTTAGAGGGTTGGTCAACGAAGTAACCGATCACAAAGATTTAAATATCCTAAATGGTATTGCGTACAATGGCGAGGCAAATATTTTATATGTAACCGGGAAAAACTGGGACAAACTCTTTAAAATTGAAATTATTGAAAAGTAGCATTGGTTCTACGCTACTAATTCTTTAACTCAATATAGATACTTTTCGGAGTTGTGTACTTTTGAGTCGCTATCTTGAACCAAACGTAATTGGATTATAACTGTTTACCATGTGTTTGTTAATTCTAGATTTAGACGATACCATCTTCGAGACAAAATCAATGAGCTCGGAAATTTTCGAGGCTCCCATTTCAGTTTTAATAAAGCATTGCGTGAATAATAACGTAAAGATTGTTCAAGAGACTTTAATTGCAGATTTATGGTCATTACCAATAGATGTGGTCTTTTCGAAACACAATATTCCAAATCGAATCACCACTTCCTTCTATGAAGAAATCGCTAAAATTGATGATAAGCAATTGTCGATAAAACCATTTCAAGATTATAGTGAAGTGAATTCTCTAACCTACAAAAAGGTGCTGGTCACCACTGGGCTAAGAGAATTACAAATGGCCAAAATTAACGCCTTGAATATCGCATCAAATTTTGAAGATATTTATATCGATGATCCACGCGAACTACCAAGAAAAGATAAACAGTTAATTTTCCAAAGCCTTATAAAGCAATATCAAATCGATCCAAAAAATATATGGGTCATTGGAGATAACCCGACTTCCGAAATACGAGTTGGCAAAGCGTTAGGAATGAATACCATTCAGAGGAAATCCGAAAGTAAATCTTCCACATTAGACGCGGATTATGTGATAGAATCTTTTACTGAATTGCGAAAAATCATAAGGTAGCATTCAAGCCATTAATCGGTTCCTCGAATAGTTCCCTCAATCAAACAACCCGTTCCCTCATTTATCGTTTTTATCCTTTTGAATTTATGATTGTTTTGTTGTGTAATAAGACAATGAAAAATCATGAAAAAATCCATCCAAATTACCATTCCAGAACCTTGTCACAAAGATTGGAACCAAATGACACCTACTCAAAAAGGTAAGTTCTGTAATTCTTGTGCCAAAGAAGTAATCGATTTTACGAATACATCAGATGAAAAACTAGTAAAACTAGTACATGCTGGAGCATCCATTTGCGGACGATTTAAGGCAACTCAATTAAATCGCGAACTCACTCTTGAACGAAAATCTAAATACTCTATTGCCAATCACGCAGCCTCACTCCTACTACCATTGGCCATTTGGAGCACCACAGAAATTAGTGCACAAAATAAACCGCCAGAAGTTAAAACATACTCATCACTAGGAATTGGAAGTCAGCAAATTCAAGGAGAAATAAAAGCTACTTCTGCACCTAAAGCATCAGTTATCAAAATTTCAGGTGTGGTAACCAATAAATCTGGACATCCTATGCCTGGAGTGCGCGTATTCATTGACGGAACATCGAATGAGACTCATACAGATTTTGATGGAAATTATTCACTGGAAGTAAGTGTTGGGCAGTTTGTAGTTTTTCGATACGTTGATTTCGTTGACGCAAAACACTTAATTCACCAACACACTACAAATATAGCCGTCGAATTACAAGAAATCCCAACACGTAAAAGTCAAGAAGTAATTATGGGCAAAATAGCTATTCCAAGAGATAGCACGCATTCAATGCATCACTCTTCGCAAAATTACAATGGCGGACTTTCGGCAAAAGAAAAACTAGCCAAACAAAACAACATTGAATTTATTCGCATTAAAAAAGAACAAAAAAAAGTAGCCCGTCTAGAAAGAAAGCAGCAACGTAAAAACAAACAATAACAACAAAGAATATTCTAAACAATATAATACCTCATAAAAAGTTATATTTTTACCTAAAATTTAGCTGAATGAAGTATTTATACGGCCTTGCCATTTTTTGCGGACTTATTTTCTGGAGTTCTTGTCGAAATGATTTTGAAACAGTTGCCTCAACAGGGAACTTAGAATTCTCTCAAGACACTTTATTTCTAGACACTATTTTTAGCAATATTGGCTCGAGCACCTACAACTTAAAGGTGTATAATCGAAGCGATGAAGACATTAGTATTCCTACTGTTCGTCTGGGTGAAGGTGAATCTTCCAATTATAGATTAAACGTTGATGGTGTTCCTGGAAAAGTATTTGACAACGTTCGAATTCTAGCCAATGACAGTATTTTTGTATTCGTAGAAACTACCTTAGATTTCGACAATCTACCCAATAACGGTGGTACTAATTTTTTGTATACCGATCAGATACAGTTTGATGCCGCGGGCAATCAACAAAATGTTGAACTCGTAACCTTAGTCCAAGATGCGGTATTTTTATTCCCCGATCAGGCAGCCGATGGTACCATAGAAACATTGACCATAGGTATGGATGCCAATGGTGACGATGTTCTAATTGAAGGGTTCTTTCTAGAAGATGACGAACTTACTTTTACCAACGAAAAACCATATATTATCTATGGATTCGCTGCCGTTCCACCAGGCCGAACGCTCACTGTAGAAGCAGGCGCTCGAGTGCATTTCCATGATGGTAGTGGAATCATTGTTGCAAACACGGGCTCTATGCAAGTAAATGGCGCTCCAAGTTCCGATCCTGAATTGCTTGAAAATGAAGTGATTTTTGAAGGAGATCGACTTGAACCTAGTTTTAGTGATGTACCCGGACAATGGGGAACCATCTGGCTGACTGCTGGTAGTACAGACCACGTATTTAGTCATACTACTATTAAAAATGCAGTTGCTGGTATTTTAATGGATAGTAATGATGGTGATCGCACCCTTACTTTAGACAATGTTCAAATATATAACAGTAGTAACGTTGGGCTTTTGGCTAGAACAGGTGATGTATATGGCGAAAATGTCGTAATAAACAATAGTGGTCAGAGCTCCTTAGCTTGCTCCTTAGGAGGTAGATACAACTTTAATCACTGCACCTTTGCGAACTATTGGACCAACGGATTTAGAACGTTTCCTACGGTGCAAATAGATAATTTTATTCAAATTAGTGAAACTGAAACTCAAGGATTTGATTTACTCGAAGCTAATTTTACCAACTGTGTTATTTATGGAAACGAGCAAAGAGAAATAGCTCTATTGGAAGATACTTCAGCAGCATTCAACTTTAGCTTTACGAATAGCTTGATTCGTTTTGAAGATCCTAATGGAGATTTCACCGATAACCCAAACTACGATTTTGACAATGCAACGCTCTATAACAATAGTCTATTCAATATAGATCCTGTATTCCAAAATATCGATCTGAATAATTTCAATATTGAATTAGGCACTTCCGGTGCCGAAGGTATTGGATTACCAGGTGTAAGTCCGAGTACGGATTTAAATGGCACAACCAGAAGCGTCACCGATCCAGATGCCGGTGCCTACGAAAGTGTTGTTTTCCCCGACGAAGGCGGAAACTAAAACAATAGCATAAAAAAAGCCCATCCGTCTTGGATGGGCTTTTTAAAAAATAAAAAATATCTAGTTACAGTACACGTACGTTTACTGCGTTTAAACCTTTATTACCTTCTTTAAGTTCAAATTCTACTTGATCTCCTTCACGAACTTCGTCGATTAGACCTGAAATATGAACAAAATGATCTTTGCTACTACCTTCTTCGGTAATAAAACCGTATCCTTTTGAATCATTGAAGAATTTTACTGTTCCTGTACTCATTATAAAAAATTAAATTATTAAAGTGCAAAAGTAGTCTTATTAATTGGATATAATTGACTTTTAGGAAAGTATTATGATATTAATTAATACTTAGCCGATTTTCCTTTCGCCAAAGTTCGTAAGATAAACTCTCTAAGATCGTCATTCGCTTTCTTCAAATCTTCCCGTCTTAAATACATCATATGCCCACTACGATAACCCTTAAAGCTAAAACGATCCTTCATTTTTCCACTAGGATCCACATTCCACATACTATATTTGGCAGCAAAATAGGTAGTAGCACCATCGTAATATCCGCTTTGCGTTAATACATTCAAATAGGGATTTTCGGCCATCGCTTTTCGTAAATCGTCACGTACGTTGTTATTCCTATTGTCCCAAGGTCGCACAGGGCCAAACATATTGTACTTAATATCGGTTTTAAATTTGAGCTCTTCTTGAATGTAGTAATTAATAGCTGGCGTAAAACTGTGTAACCAAGAAGTAAGTTCGGCACTGAAATCTGGACCGTCTCCTGCCTCTCTTTTGTCCAAGCCCAAATATCTCGAATCTAAGCGCCCAATTGTAAAGCCATCTTTTTCACGTCTTAATTCTTTCCAAAAATATCGGGTGGGAACATCTAAATTATTTTGAAGTATCGCCTTTTTAGAAATCCCAGAATAGTACGCCATTTTTTCTGCTATTTCATTTTTTTCTGAAGCAGATATAAATCCGCCTTTTGCTAAGGCAGGCATTAATTTATTGACAGCGAAATCTTCTACTTCTGGCAACATCTCGGTAAGGTCTTTTTGCTGAAGAGCTGGCGGCAACATTTTGTGATACCATGCAGCAGCTGCAAAATACGGAAGGTTTGTGGCTGACGAAATAGTAGGATCGCTATTAAAAACTTGATAATCTGCTGGAGAAACCATGATCACGCCGTTCAAATACATCCATTGAGCTTCTTGCAACTCTAATGATAATCCCATCACCCGTGTTCCTCCGTAGCTCTCTCCTATAATATATTTAGGAGACGGCCAACGATTATGACGTGTTACGAAAGTATTTATCCATTCGGCTAAATATTTTACATCGGCATTTATTCCGAAGAACTTCTCCCGATCTACATCCTTGCCACTGGCGGGAATAGTTCGCGACAGTCCAGTATTGGCAGGGTTTACAAAAACGATATCGGCCACATCTAAAACCGAAAACGGATTGTCTTGGACTCCATAAGGTTGCACAGGGAATCCTTCTTCATCAATATTTAGAACTCGAGGACCCGTATATGCTACATGCATCCAAACACTTCCCGAACCCGGCCCTCCATTAAACGATATTAGCAAAGGACGCTCGGCTGTTTTACCAGCATTGGTCCGTTTGTAATACGTATAGAATAAAGTGGCTGTTGGCTTTCCCATTTCATCCCAAACAGGTTGCATACCGGCTTCGGCACTATATTGAACCGATTTTCCATTAATGGTCGTGCTATGCGTTGTTACAACTGTAGTATCAATGGGTATTTCTCTCGATTGCGCAACCAGCAAACAAGGGAAGATGAGTAAAATAAAAACTGCAAGTAATTGGCGTTTCATAATAGGTTGGTTTTTGTTCCTTAAAACTACGGAATTATAGAAGAACTAAAACGGCCTAATTACCAAAATTTGATGTAATCTATTTCCAGTTCGAAGGGTCCTGCTTTTTTATCAAATAGAATAATTCCCATTCGTATCACCTCGCCCTGTTTTTTCGACGATAAATTTTTCCCGGTATATCGGCCTATTCTCGATTGTTTAAAATCGTTTAAATTAAAGGTTAACTCTTGCCACTCATCCTCATGCGGTTCAAATTCTTGTTTATAATTAGCCCGAAACCAAGCCCGAGATGTATCTAACGAAAGAGCAAACTTTCTTGCCGTCCCTTTTACGCGAAGTGTCACCTTGGAGTAACTGGACAAATCCATCGTTTGGTAAGGACTGCGAACAGAAGCGAATCCTCCGTTGTTTTCTAACGATACTTTTCCAAAAAAATACAGGCTGGTATCTGTAAGTTGCGCCTGAGAAGTCGAGCGACCTCCCATGACATCGTCATTAACTATTCTCCAATCACTCCCTCCCGAAGTTGTTCCAAAGTCAACCGACGGGTTTTCTGAAGGCACGGAAAGCAAGAGTAGAATCATCACAAGAAATTTCATCTTTTTTCTTGTATATACACGTTAAAACAAGATCTGGATGAGTATTAGTCCAAAATTATTATTCCTTCTATACTATTGTGCTTAATTCTTAAATAAAGGATATCCCGCCATCATTGCATTCACTTTTATCGCTACACTTTCTAGCGCGTCATCATCTCCAGCACTCATTAGTGCTTCATCTATCAGTTCTACAATTTGAAGCATATCGCCTTCTATCAATCCTCGAGTCGTGACTGCCGCAGTTCCAATACGAATACCACTAGTAACAAAAGGTGATTTATCATCGAACGGAACCATATTCTTATTGACGGTAATTTCTGCTTTACCCAAGGCTTCCTCGGCTTCTTTACCAGAGATATTTTTATTTCGAAGATCGATGAGCATCATATGATTGTCTGTTCCACCAGAAATAATATGGTATCCCTTATCTACAAACGCCTGAGCCATTACGGCAGCATTTTTCTTTACTTGAATCATATAATGAAGGAAGTCGTCTGTTAGTGCTTCTCCAAAGGCAATTGCTTTAGCGGCAATTATATGCTCTAACGGTCCACCTTGATTTCCAGGAAAAATCCCACTATTGAGCAACGAAGACATTTTTTTCAAATTGCCATTTTTGAGTTTCAGTCCAAATGGATTCTCAAAATCTTTCCCCATGAGTATAAGTCCTCCTCTAGGACCACGTAATGTTTTATGCGTAGTTGTAGTCACTACATGGCAATGCGGAATTGGATCTGCTATAATACCTTTGGCAATTAAACCAGCTGGATGCGCGATATCTGCCATCAAAATAGCACCAACTTTATCAGCGATTTCACGAAAACGTTTGTAATCGATTTCACGCGAATAAGCAGAAGCACCTGCTATGATCATTTTAGGCTGTTCTTTAATGGCTATTTCTTCAATCTTATCGTAATCAAGTAATCCAGTAGCTTCTTCTACCCCATAAAAAACAGGTGTGTATAACTTTCCAGAAAAGTTAACCGGACTTCCATGCGTAAGATGCCCTCCATGTGATAGGTCAAATCCTAAAAACTTATCTCCTGGTTTTAAACAAGCAGCAAAAACTGCGGTATTCGCTTGAGAACCGCTATGAGGTTGCACATTAGCATATTCGGCACCAAACAATTCTTTGGCACGATCGATCGCTATTTGCTCTACTTCATCTACTACTTCGCAGCCTCCATAATACCGTTTACCTGGATACCCTTCGGCGTATTTATTGGTTAAAACAGAACCTGCAGCTTCCATCACTTGGTCACTTACAAAGTTTTCTGAAGCAATTAACTCTAAACCATTCAATTGGCGTTCTTTTTCGGCTTCAACAAGCTCGAATATTTGTTCGTCGCGTGTGATCATCTTTTATTTGAAATTTTAGAAAATCAAAAATACAAAAACCCTGTGGTAGCTTCCGAAGAAATTATATCTTTGATTAAGCAAGTTACTAACAAAATCTTATCAATATGCCCTTAACTGCCAACGACCCCTCCAGAACGAGCTGGTTAGATGTTCCAGAAAACAGTGATTTCCCAATACAAAACATCCCTTTTGGAGTGTTTTTAACACGTGATGATGTCATTACGATAGGAACCCGAATAGGCGATTATGCAATCGATTTAGGCGCCATGCACCAATTAGGATATTTTAAAGGTATCGATCTCACAGACGATCTCTTTTTACAGGATAGTCTTAATGATTTTATCGCAGATGGGCGCAAAACATGGCGGTTGGTACGAAATCGAATTTCAGACATTTTCTTAAAAACAAGTCCGGGGCTTCGAGATGATAAAGAACATCGTAAAAAAGTGCTGTTTAAGATGGAAGAGGTCGAGATGCAGCTACCAGTAGATGTTGGAGATTATACCGACTTCTATGCAAGTAAAGAACATGCCACTAATGTGGGGTCATTATTTCGTGATCCCGAAAATGCCTTGCTACCCAATTGGCTTCGCATACCTATTGGTTATCACGGCCGAAGTTCTTCAATTATTCCGTCCGGAACGCCAATTCGAAGACCTGTGGGGCAAACCAAACCTGGCGATGATGGTATTCCTGGGTTTGGACCAAGTAAATTGTTAGATTTCGAGTTGGAAATGGCATTTATTACTACCGCTACCAATTACCTGGGTAAACATGTACCTATTGAAGAAGCTGAAGATAATATCTTTGGACTTGTACTATTTAATGACTGGAGTGCTCGTGATATTCAGGCCTGGGAATATGTACCACTTGGACCATTCCTGGGAAAAAATTTCGCCTCTACTATTTCTCCGTGGATCGTTACCATAGATGCCTTAGAAGGATTTAGAACTACAGGTCCGGCACAAGACCCAGAACCACTTCCTTATTTAAAGCAAGAAGGTCCTAAGAATTTTGACATTCATCTTCAAGCGGCAATTCAACCCGAAGGTGGTTCCGAAACAGTGGTTTGTAATTCCAATTTTAAATATATGTATTGGTCAATGGCACAACAACTTGCGCATCACACCGTAAATGGATGTAATGTAAGAAGTGGTGACATGATGGGAAGCGGAACGATTTCTGGTCCCACCAAAGACAGTTATGGATCTATGTTAGAGCTCACTTGGCGAGGACAGAACCCTATCAAACTAAGTGATGGTAGCGAACGCAAATTTATCAATGATGGAGACACGGTAATTATGCGTGGATTCTGCGAAAATGATGAAGTTCGAATTGGTTTTGGAGACTGCATTGGTAAAGTACTGCCCGCTAGAAAGTTATAAGTTTGGCATCACAATTGTAATTACTCATACATAATCAAAAACCATTCGTTATGAGAACAACTACTATTTTATTTGTGATGGCCCTGGTGCTTGCTAGTTGCAGTAGTGTAAAGCGAAACCAGAAATTTCTGGCACAGGGTAACTATGACCAAGCGATATTCTTGGCTGTAAAAAAGATTAAGAAAAACAAACCTTCTTCGAGAAATGACCAGCACATTGCGCTGTTAGAAGAAGCCTATGAGAAAGTGGTCGATCTGGATAAAGACCGCATTAAATTTCTGACAAAAGAAGGCAATGCCTTCAATAGTAAAGAGATATACTTCCGTTATTTAGATTTAGAAGATAGACAAAGGAAAATACGTCCTTTACTACCTCTTACAGATTCAAATGGCAATACAGCTCGTTTCGATTTAGAAGATTATAGCTCTCAAATTATTGCTGCTAAAGCAAATTACATAGACTATAGCTATCTGGAAGCAGGTCAATACATGAATCAAAATACGACCTTAGATGCTCGTACGGCCTATAATATCTATTGTGAAATCGAAGAGCTAGACGCTAATTACAAAGACGTAAGGCAACTAAAAGACGATGCTCGTTTCTACGGAACGGATTTCGTTCATGTAGAATTACGCAATAGAAGTAATCAAATCATTCCTCGAAGACTGGAACGAGAGTTACTGGATTTCAATACCTACGATTTGGATAATTTCTGGACTCAGTTCCATGAAACCAAACAGGATGATATAGGTTATAACTTTGGTATTCGTCTTAATTTTCGAGAAATCGCAATTTCACCAGAACGAATTTCTGAAAAGGAATACCGTCGTCAAAAACGAATAAAAGACGGCTGGGAATACAAGTTAGACGCGAATGGCAATGTAATGAAGGACAGCCTGGGTAATGACATTAAAGTAGATGTATATAGAACGGTTACTGCGAGAGTAACCTACACAACGCAACTGAAAAATGTCTTAGTAAATGGCGATGTGCAGTATAGAGATTTTATACAGGAGCGAGACATGGACAGACACCCACTTACTACCGAATTTGTTTTCGAAAATGAATTCGCAAGATTTAGAGGAGATGAACGTGCCTTAACTCCAGATGATGAACGTTTTTTACGCAATGACTTTTTACCATTTCCAAGTAGTGAGCAGATGGTGCTCCATGCAGGAACAGATATAAAAGCGCGACTCAAAGATATTCTTCGAAACAATAGACTGCGATAAACAAAATACCCCCTAACATGATTTGTTAGGGGGTATTTTCTATATGAAATTCTGTAATTCTTCGGCTCTAATTCCGTGGTGTGAAGCGTGAGCAACTGTCGTCCCGTTTTTAATAACGATTAGCTGCGGACTTTGATGCATGACTTGAAACTTAAAACCAACCTCATCAGAAACATTTCTAAAAGCAATTAAGTCCAAGAAATACAACTTCATTTTATTTGGTTCAATATCATAAGTTCCTTCAAAATTTCGCAAAACCATACGACTTATCCCACAGCGAGTTGAATGCTTAAATATTGCCACAGGAGTTGTTTTTGAGACTTTTACAATTTCATCTAATTGTTCTACAGTTGTTAATCGAGTCCAAGGGATAGGATCTTTTTCTACCTTATCTCCTTCATTTTTTGATCCAAATAATCCGAATAATGCCATAATGTTATCTATTGATTGCAAAAATAAGTCAACTTGACCGGTAATTCCTTACAAAAACGGTCAAAATGACCGAAAGATCAAAAAGGTGTGGATTTTGACATTAGCAGTTACATAAAAAGATAAAAGCCTAACATATGAACTTTAATAATTTTACCATAAAAAGTCAGGAAGCCATCCAGCAAGCACAGCAGGTGGCACAAGGGTTTGGACATCAGCAAATTGAAATTGAACATATATTAAAAGGAATATTTAATGTTGACGAAAATGTAACTCCATTCCTGCTAAAAAAACTGAATGTAAATGTTGAACTACTTCAACAAGTCCTCGATAAACAACTCGATAGTTTTGCTAAAGTAGAAGGTGGCGACTTGATGCTTTCGAGAGAAGCAGGAAAAGCGATGAACGAAGCTTCTATCGTTGCTAAAAACATGAACGACGAATACGTGTCTATTGAGCATCTTTTAATGGCCATTTTCAAATCTAAAAGCAACATCGCGCAAACCTTAAAAGATCAAGGTGTTACCGAAAAAGGGTTGAAAAGTGCTATTCAAGAACTTAGAAAAGGAGATAACGTAACATCTCAAAGTGCAGAAGAAACCTATAACGCCCTTAATAAATACGCCAGAAACTTGAATCAATTGGCCAAAGATGGCAAGCTCGATCCGGTGATTGGAAGAGATGAGGAAATACGACGAATCTTACAGATACTTACGCGCCGCACTAAAAACAACCCCATGTTGGTTGGTGAACCTGGAACTGGTAAAACAGCCATTGCCGAAGGACTCGCCCACAGAATTGTAGATGGAGATATTCCAGAGAATCTAAAGTCAAAGGAAATATATAGCCTTGACATGGGAGCTTTAATCGCTGGCGCTAAATTTAAGGGTGAATTCGAAGAACGACTGAAAGCAGTCATTAAAGAAGTGACCACAAGCGATGGAGATGTCGTCTTGTTTATAGATGAAATTCACACCCTAGTTGGAGCTGGGGGCGGACAAGGAGCCATGGATGCTGCTAACATCCTAAAACCTGCTCTGGCACGTGGTGAATTACGCGCTATTGGAGCAACAACATTAGACGAATACCAAAAATACTTCGAAAAGGATAAGGCACTAGAGCGACGCTTCCAAAAGGTGTTGGTTGATGAGCCCGATACAGAAAGTGCCATTTCTATACTTCGAGGTATCAAAGAAAAATATGAAGCTCACCATAAAGTGCGTATTAAAGATGAAGCGATTATTGCTGCAGTGGAGCTCTCTCAGCGATACATTACCAATCGGTTTTTGCCAGACAAAGCCATTGATTTAATGGATGAAGCAGCTTCAAAACTGCGAATGGAGATCAATAGTAAGCCAGAAGAACTGGATGTTTTGGATCGAAAAATCATGCAACTTGAAATAGAAATTGAAGCTATTAAACGAGAGAAAGATGAAGCAAAACTAAAAAATCTTCGATCAGAGCTAGCAAATTTTAAAGAAGAACGCAATGAGTTGAATGCTAAGTGGAAAAGTGAAAAAGAGGTTGTAGAAACCATTCAACAACATAAGCAGACCATTGAAAATTACAAGTTAGAAGCCGAAAAAGCAGAACGCGAAGGTGATTTTGGAAAAGTAGCAGAGCTACGATATGGTAAAATCAAAAAAGCTCAGGAACAATTATCGGAACTCGAAATTCAAATGAACGAGAACCCTTCAGAAAACTCCTTGATTAAAGAAGAAGTTACTCATGAAGATATTGCAGAAGTTGTGGCTAAATGGACAGGCATTCCAGTGACTAAAATGTTACAAAGTGATCGTGAGAAGTTACTTAAATTAGAAGAAGAACTTCACAAACGAGTAGTTGGTCAAGAGGAAGCCATTGTGGCTGTAAGTGATGCTATAAGACGTAGTAGAGCTGGTTTACAAGATGTAAAAAAACCTATAGGTAGTTTTCTGTTTTTGGGTACGACTGGGGTTGGTAAAACTGAATTGGCTAAAGCTCTTGCCGAATACTTATTTGATGACGAAAACGCCATGACACGTATCGATATGAGTGAATACCAAGAACGCCATAGTGTAAGTCGATTGGTAGGAGCACCTCCTGGTTATGTAGGTTATGACGAAGGAGGACAACTAACCGAAGCGGTGCGGCGCAAACCGTATTCGGTGGTTTTACTTGATGAAATTGAAAAGGCGCATCCAGACACCTTTAATATACTTTTACAGGTATTGGACGAAGGAAGGCTTACCGATAATAAAGGAAGAATTGCAGATTTTAAAAATACCATTATTATAATGACCAGTAATATAGGTAGCCATGTAATTCAGGAAAAATTCGAAGCCGTTAAGGACATTGAAACTGCGACCGAAACTGCAAAAATTGAAGTCCTTGGTTTACTCAAACAAATGGTACGACCAGAGTTTCTGAATCGTATCGATGATATTGTAATGTTTTCACCATTATCCAAAATCGATATCACAGAAATAGTAAGGTTACAATTAAAAGGCGTTACCAAAATGTTAGCAAAACAAAGTATTACATTGGATGCCACCGATGAAGCTATTACATATCTCGCTCATAAAGGGTTCGATCCTCAATATGGCGCGCGCCCTGTAAAACGAGTTATACAAAGAGAAGTACTCAATCAACTGTCGAAAGAAATTCTTTCAGGTAAAATTACCACAGATAGTATAATTCTGCTGGATAGTTTTGATGATCAATTGGTATTTAGAAATCAGATTGACCTAGTACAGTCTTAGTAAAAAGAAGCCTTCGGGCTTCTTTTTTTATGGTTACTACCAACTTGCTGCAGAATCTTGTATTTTCGCAGCAAATGATTTCAGTAAAAAAATACAGCCTACTTCTTCTTACAATACTGCTATTTGCAGCATGCAAAGACACCCCAAAACCCGTGGCCGACGATCGTAAAAACGATTACGCTCTCTACGATGCTCAAGGTGGCTTTCATCGATTCTCGCGTTACAACGATAGTAAAGCCATTGTGCTTTATGTTCAAGGTAATGGTTGCCCAATTGTTCGTAATGGTCTAACAGACTTTAAAGATGTGGTTGCCAAGTTTGCGCAAAAGAATGTTTCTTTTTTTATGCTGAATCCAAATCTTCAAGACACGAGATCGGCCATTAAAAAAGAAGCCATCGACTACAATTTTAACGTGCCTGTTTTAGTAGACGATCAACAGTTACTAGCAGATGCCTTTGATATTAACACAACGGCAGAGGCGATTGTCTTGCATCCTACTTCTAGGGAAGTACTCTATAGAGGTCCTATTAACAATCGACTAGACTTTGAAGGTCAAAAAGAAAAGGCCTCCGAAAATTATTTGGTAGATGCCCTAAATGCAATTGTTAATCAACAAGCCATTTCGCTCAGTTACCAAGTAACTAAAGGTTGTAAAGTAACCCGTCTTAAGCAACTAGAAAAAGATACGTCACTTACCTACACACAAGATATCGCGCCCATCTTAAAGGACTACTGTGTGCGTTGTCATAAAGACGGCGGACTCGCACCATGGGCCATGACCGATTATCAAACCATAGCTGGATGGTCTGCCATGATAAAAGAGGTGTTATTAAGCAAACGTATGCCACCTTGGAAGGCTGATCCAAACATTGGCACATTTAGCAATAGTTTTGCCCTACCCGATTCTAACGCTAGAAAAATTATTCGATGGATTGATAACGGACTACAACCTGGAAACGGAGCAGATGTATTAGCCAACCTTCCAAAAGATACGTTGGAATGGGAAGCCGGCACACCCGACAAAATTATAACGCTAAAAAAAGAAGAAATCCCAGCAACCGGAATTGTACCATACCGCTTTCAGCAAATACAACTTGATTTAGACCGTGATACTTGGCTTAGAGGTATTGCCATGAAACCTGGTAACACAAAAGTTGTGCATCATTTTGTGGTAGCTGAAAAAGGAAGCAATTCACAAAGTTTAATCGTAGACCGAAAGCCCTACCCATGGATCGACAATTATATCGCTGTAGGCACGGGCGGAGAAGAGACCACTTTGTTTCCGGAGCAAACAGGTATTCTTATCAAGAAAAATACAACCTTGGTTGTTCAAATTCACTATACTTCCACTGGAAAAGCGGAAATAGATCAAACACAAATTGGATTCTACTTTCAAGATCAAGCACCTGAAAAAGAATTGTATGCTATTTCACCTTCTACTACTCAATTTAAGATTCCACCTTTCGCCAAGGATGTTACAATTGTCGCCACCGATACTATAACAAAGGATATCGCTGTTCACTTTGTTGGCCCTCATATGCATTATAGAGGCAAAAGCATAAAGGTAAGTGCGCAATTTCCGGATGGTAGCGAACAAACCATCATTTCGGTGCCCGATTATAATTTCAATTGGCAATTTATTTATAAACTAGATACTCCTTTCGATATTCCTAAAGGAAGCGTACTTAAAGTAGAAGGAATATTTGACAACAGTTTTCAAAACCCATTAAATCCCGATCCGAGTAAAGAGCTTCGCTACGGAAAGCAAAGTATTGACGAAATGCTTATCGGTTTCCTCAATTATACCATCGAAGAGTAAATTATCATCATTTATAGTGACACCCTTCTATGATTGCTAAGGAAATCTTGTATTTTCGCAGCAAATGATTTCAGTAAAAAAATACAGCCTACTTCTTCTTACAATACTGCTATTTGCAGCATGCAAAGACACACCAAAACCCGTGGCCGACGATCGTAAAAACGATTACGCTCTCTACGATGCTCAAGGTGGCTTTCATCGATTCTCGCGTTACAACGATAGTAAAGCCATTGTGCTTTATGTTCAAGGTAATGGTTGCC
>Ga0316209_1001715_pt1 | contig 20947 bp, 13 predicted proteins | sample 6monopyrite_MG_FD_204945 | JGI IMG/M metagenome (GOLD analysis project Ga0316209, IMG submission 204945) | Microbial mat bacterial communities from mineral coupon in-situ incubated in ocean water Damariscotta River, Maine, United States -... | ecosystem: Environmental > Aquatic > Marine >...
TGACTCGTTCGGCGCTGCAAAACGCCGCTTCTGTTTCTGGTCTGATGATTACTACTGAAGCGATGGTTGCTGACAAACCATCAGAAGGTGGTGGTGCGGCTATGCCTGATATGGGCGGCATGGGTGGCATGGGAGGAATGGGTGGTATGGGCGGCATGATGTAAGCAAGCTGCTTAAAACCTAGTAAGTCTCAAGAAGGCCCGCAAGCCGAGTGTTTGCGGGCTTTTTTATTGCCTGCTCGTCTTGTTTGGTCCTATACTGTCCCAGTAAATAGCAGGGTATTTAGGGTTTAATGAGGGGTATCGGTGAATATCTCTTCTCGAAATAGGGGTATTTAAAGCACCGGTACCCCTCATGATACCCCTACCGATACCCCTATTGAGGTGATGTTATGGCATTAACAGCGATGGAAGTGAAGCGTTTGACCTGCCCTGAAGGTCAGAAGCAAATTAAGAAAAGTGACGGTAACGGCTTGTATTTACTGGTAAAAACCAGTGGCTCGAAGTTGTGGCGACTACGTTTCCGGTACGCTGGGAAGTACCAGGAACTGGCTTTAGGTCAGTACCCCACGATACCCCTCATTGAAGCTCGAAACCTGGCTGCCCAGGCCCGTGCTCTTCTGGTACAGGGTATTAACCCTACAGCAGAGCGGCGCTCCAGAAAGCGTGAAACTGTCGCAGTAGAGCGAACATTCAAAATCATTGCATTAGCCTGGTGGGAACAGCAAGAGTCCTCGTGGTCTTCTGATCACGCAAAGAAGGTAAAACGATGGATCGAGCAAGAGTTGAAGTCTATCGGTAAGCTGTCGGTTGATGCTGTCGATCAAGGGCATATTACGGAAGTGATGCTGTCAATTGAGAAAGGAGGTCATCCTCGCAAAGCTCCCGTTATACTCTCGGTGATCAACCGTATTTTCGGTTATGCACTGGCTCACCGGTTTACACGTAATAATCCAGCTCAAGGTTTACCCCTTAGCGATATTCTTAAACCCATGCCGAAGGTTGAACATCGTGCGGCAATTACTCGATCTAAGGATTTAGGTCAATTGATCCGTGATATCGATAATTCAGACTTAGGCAGCTACTGCACTGCTGAGGCGTTGAAGCTCATTCCCAGGTTATTCCTGAGACCTGGAGAAATTAGAAACCTTCGGTGGGATTACATCGACTTTGATCAAAAGATACTAGTCATTCCTGCTGAAGATATGAAGCGCGGTAGGGAACATCTGGTTCCCCTGGCTGATCAAGTCATCGAGCACTTACAGGCAGTTCAAGAGATAACAGGTTATTCATCGTATGTATTCCCAAATGAGCGCGATTCTGGCAAGCCACTATCTAAAAACGTCATGACCAACCTGCTGAGAAAACTCGGCTATTCTGCTGATGTGATGTCGGCTCATGGGTTCAGAGCTACGGCATCCACTATCTTACATGAGCAGGGCTGGAAACCAGAGGTCATTGAAGCTCAGTTGGCTCATCTAACGGGCACAGCCACTTCTAGAGCCTATAACCGGTCGATCTATTTATCTGAGAGAGCCACAATGATGCAAAGCTGGGCTGACTATCTCGAAGCGGTGCGTGATGGTGCTGATGTGGTGTCAATAGGAGCGAAGTAGGAGAGGACTTGATTTAAATCTATAACTATTTGTTTTTACTGTATTTATTCAATATTAAAAAAATAACAATGTTACCTCAAGTGTTGCATCAAAATTTAACCATTTAGCCCTGCGAATCCTATTCCTCTGCGCCTCTCAACAGCTCAATAATTCACCACTAAAATTTCATAAAATAGGAGAGCACTGTTTTTGTCTTGATCAAAAATTGTCATTTTTGAGAAGTTAGCTCCCAGATTCCCAATGATACGATATTTGAAGCAAACAATTGGACGATAGAGTAGCAGTCAATTAGACGGATAACAGGCACCTTAAAACTATATTTTTTATACATGACGCAAAAATAGGGTTAGAAAATCAAAATATGTATACATAATCTTGTCAGCCGCTTTTCTTTCAGTACCAACAAACCCTAACATATCGATATTTTTCATTTATATCGACATAACAGCCTGATATGTCGATGTGAACGACACGTAAAAATTTAAGCATTTCACTTAGCGCCCTTTTAAGTTAGGCAATCAGACGGTACTATAGCAGTCAATTAGTCAACAATATAACCAGCATATGGACGCTATGACTAAATCCTTACTCCCAAGAATTATCGCCCCACTACTACTGGAAGCACTAAGCGATACTCCAGTCGTCTGCTTACTCGGGCCTCGCCAGGTGGGTAAAACCACATTAGCCAGGGAATACTGCCCTGATTATTCCTACATCAGCTTTGACGACAGCACACTACTGAACACTGCGCAACAAGACCCTACGGGGTTTATTCAGGGCTTACCAGAACAAGTGATTTTAGATGAGGTGCAGCGAGCCCCTGAATTATTACCAGCGATCAAGGCTGCTGTTGATCAGCGCAGAACACCGGGTCGCTTTCTGCTGACAGGTTCGGCGAATCTGTTGCTATTACCAAAGGTGCAAGAATCCCTGGCAGGGAGAGTTGAAGTATTAAACCTGTTTCCATTAACGGAACAAGAGAAGCAACGCAATGAAAGCTACCTGCTTAGCGCTTTGATTAGCGGAAAAATAGCGCCGCAAATCATTGGAGAGCAGAGTGTTATTGAGGGTGTCGCTGAAGCTGTATGCCAGGGTGGCTACCCAGAACCGAATACTCGCTCGGCTGCCAGAGCCAGACAATGGCATCGGCAATATCTGAATGCCATTATTCAGCGCGATGTTAAAGATATTGCGGCCATTCGGGATGAAGATGAAATGCTTGCCTTGATGGAAATGCTGGCCTACCGGACAGGCACTTTACTCAATGTCAGTAGCATGGCTAATGAGTTAAAAATGACCCGGGAGACCACTGAAAAATACTTGAGCATACTTGAGCGCCTGTTTTTAGTGCGCAGACTTTCCGCCTGGCATCGTAACCAGTCCAAACGACTGGTGAAGACACCCAAAGTACACGTTATTGATTCCGGCCTTGCGGCGACACTCAGCGGGTTAAAAGCCGACGATTGGAATAACCATAAAAGCAATTTTGGCCCTGCATTAGAAAGTTTTGTCGTTCAGCAGCTTATTTGTCAGGCCAGCTGGATAGGCAGTGATTTTAAATTCAGCCATTACCGCGATAAAGACCAGGTAGAAGTTGACCTGGTGATAGAACGTGGCCAACAGCTTTGGGGAGTAGAAGTAAAAAAAGCAGCCAGTATCAACCCAAAAGACAGTGCAGGTCTGGCCCGTTTGGCCGCTCAGGCAGGTAAGCGCTTTCAGGGTGGCATCTTACTCTATTGTGGCAATAACACCTTGCCGCTGACTCAAGACAATTGTTATGCGGTACCGATGAATACACTCTGGCAATAGAAAATTTTAATTAAAAAGTAATGCGGCAATTATATGAAAAACGCTTATGTGCGGAAAAGGGTCGGAGGGATTATTCTTTAATCAAGGCAAGACTGGTTATTTTTTAATCCCTCCGACCCTTTAAATCCCTGTTTGAATGCCAGGTAGGCGACCTACTTGAGCTGACACCACAATAAACAGGGTGGCCCGTTAAAAGATAAAGATCATTTAATAAAACGTTTAACGACACCCAGTAAACGACTAATGCCAAGAAAAACAACAGGAACAACAGCATGACAAGCACCCAACAACGCGCAGCCCTGCAACGCCAAATCTGGGCCATTGCCAACGATGTGCGCGGCTCAGTAGACGGCTGGGATTTTAAACAATATGTCCTCGGCACCCTGTTTTACCGCTTTATCAGCGAAAACTTTGCCCTCTATATTGAGGCCGATGACGATAGTATTAATTACGCAAAGCTCAGCGATGAGGTTATCACTCCAGACATCAAAGACGATGCCATTAAAACCAAGGGTTACTTCATCTACCCAAGCCAGCTGTTTGCCACTGTGGCTAAAAACGCCAACAACAACGAAAGCCTGAACACCGATTTGGCCGCCATCTTTTCCGCCATTGAAGCCTCGGCCAATGGCTACCCCTCTGAGCCAGACATCAAAGGGCTGTTTGCCGATTTCGATACCACCAGTAACCGACTTGGTAATACCGTTAAAGACAAAAACCTGCGTTTAGCGGCGGTTTTAAAAGGCGTGGCAGGCTTGAATTTTGGCCATGATTTTTATGAGAAGCCTGATGCTGCTCAAATTGACTTGTTCGGCGATGCTTACGAATTTCTCATCTCCAACTATGCCGCCAATGCCGGTAAATCCGGTGGTGAATTCTTTACCCCGCAGCATGTATCCAAGCTGATTGCTCAGCTTGCCATGCACAAACAAACCAGCGTCAATAAAATTTATGACCCGGCGGCCGGTTCCGGCTCGCTGCTGCTGCAAGCCAAAAAACACTTTGATAATCACATTATTGAAGACGGCTTTTGGGGGCAGGAGATTAACCACACCACCTACAACCTTGCCCGTATGAACATGTTTTTGCACAACATCAACTACGACAAATTCAATATGCAGCTGGGCAATACCCTAACAGACCCGCACTTTCTGGATGACAAACCCTTTGATGCCATCGTCTCCAATCCGCCGTATTCGGTGAAGTGGATAGGCAGTGATGACCCGACCTTGATTAACGATGATCGCTTTGCCCCCGCCGGAGTGCTCGCGCCTAAATCCAAAGCCGACTTTGCCTTTGTGCTCCATGCACTCAGTTACCTATCCAGCAAAGGCCGCGCGGCCATTGTTTGCTTTCCCGGTATTTTTTACCGTGGTGGTGCCGAGCAAAAAATCCGTAAATATTTGGTGGATAACAACTATGTAGAAACGGTCATTTCACTCGCACCCAACCTGTTTTTTGGCACCACTATCGCCGTGACCATTCTAGTGCTCTCCAAACACAAAACCGACACCACCACCCAGTTTATTGATGCCAGCGGTTTATTTAAAAAAGACACCAATACCAACACCCTGAGCGATGCACACATTGAACAAATCATGCAGGTGTTCGACAGCAAAGAAAATGCTGATCATCTAGCTCTTTCCGTACCCTATGAGCAGGTGGCCGCTAACGACTACAACCTGTCGGTGAGCAGCTATGTGGAAGCCAAAGATACCCGTGAAGTGGTGGATATTACCCAGCTCAATGCCGAGATCAAAACCACCGTTGCCAAGATCGATCAACTGCGTAAGGATATTGATGGGATTGTGGCCGAAATTGAAGGTGAAGGGGTTGGCGATGAATAGTATTAACTGCATGGTAAAAATGCTTGGAGGTACTGGGGTTGAGTGGAAGGCGTTGGGAGATATAGCCACACTGAAACGCGGTCGTGTCATGTCAAAAGGCTATCTCGTTGAGAATGCTGGAGATTACCCCGTATATAGCTCTCAAACTGTAAATAATGGAATGATAGGAAAGATCGATACGTTCGATTTTGATGGGGAGTATATTAGTTGGACCACTGATGGAGCCAATGCTGGAACAGTCTTTCATCGAACTGGAAAGTTCTCAATTACGAACGTTTGTGGATCAATAAAAATCAATGATGAATCGATACTGATCTACAAGTTTTTGTTTTATTGGCTATCAATTGAAGCTAAGAAACACGTTTACTCAGGTATGGGTAATCCAAAATTGATGAGTCATCAGGTTGAAAAGATCCCAGTTCCAATCCCCAGCCCAGAAAACCCAAAAAAATCCCTAGAAATCCAAGCCGAAATCGTCCGCATTCTGGATACCTTCACCGAGCTGACCACCGAGCTGACCACCGAGCTGACCGCCCGCAAAAAACAATACAACTACTACCGCGACCAGTTGTTGAGTTTTGAAGAAGGGGGAGTGGAGTGGAAGACGCTGGGGGAACTGGCAGGGTATTCTCAAACGCGTATTAGCTATACAGAACTCAATGGTAGTAATTATGTCGGTGTTGAGAGTCTCTTACAAAATAGAGCAGGTAAAACAGACTCCATTCGTACCCCAGAAAGTGGAAATGTTACACAATACAGCGCTAACGACATCTTAATAGGTAATATACGACCTTATTTAAAAAAGATTTGGTATGCCGATCGTACTGGCGGTACTAATGGTGATGTACTTGTTATTCACCCTACTGATCGTGCTCTGAATCCTCGATATTTGTATCAGGTCTTAGCTGATGACAAGTTCTTTGAATATAATATGCAGCACGCTAAAGGGGCTAAAATGCCGCGAGGCAACAAGCAGAAAATCATGGAATACTTGGTTCCCATTCCATTGGCTAACGATGCAGAAAAATCGCTTACCGAGCAAGCTCGCATCGTCGCCATCTTGGATAAATTCGACGCCCTAACCAGTTCAATCACCGAAGGCTTACCCCGCGAAATTGAACTGCGCCAAAAGCAATACGAGTATTACCGCGATTTGCTGTTGAGCTTCCCTAAACTGGATTCAGAGGTAGCGGCCTGATATGAGCTATCAACCGCCGTTAACCATCACTACTGACATTCTCAATCGGGTGGCCGAGATCAGTCAGGCTGTCGGTCGTTTAAGCGCTGAGTTCGAACAGGAGCAGCTGTTGCGTCTGCGCAAGGTAAACCGTATGCGTACGGTGCAGGGCTCGTTGGCGATTGAGGGCAATACCCTGTCACAAGCGCAAATCACCGCGATGCTTAACGGTAAGCGTGTGATTGCGCCGCCCAAAGAGGTGCTGGAGGCGCAGAATGCTATTGCGGCGTATGAGGCTATCAGCACCTGGCAGCCCGCTGATAACAAGGATCTGTTGGCCGCCCACCGGCTTTTGATGAAAGGCTTGATTGACGAAGCGGGCAGATACCGCAGTGAGGGCGTTGGTGTGATGTCGGGCGATCAGGTGGTGCATATGGCCCCGCAGGCGGAGCGTGTGCCCACGCTGATGCAGGAACTGCTGGCCTGGCTGAGCGAGACTGACCTACCCCCCCTGATTGCCAGCTGCGTTTTTCATTACGAATTTGAGTTTATCCATCCATTCTCTGATGGTAATGGCCGTATGGGGCGGTTATGGCAAACGCTGATTCTGTCGCAGTGGCAGCCTATCTTTATCAATATCCCCGTTGAAAGTCTGGTGTATCAGCATCAGCAGGCATATTACCTAGCCATCCGCAGCAGCACCGCCAAAACCGATTGTTGGCCATTTATCGAATTTATGCTGCAAATGATACGGGATGCCATCGAGGAAGGTTCGTCACAGCCCATTAAGAATGAGGGTTTAAACGCGGGTTTAAATGCGGGTTTAAAATTATCCGCACTCGATCAAACCATCCTCGACTTAATGAGAACAAATCCGAACATCACCAATGCGGAGCTGGCTAAACAAACTGGGAAGGCGCTCAGTACCATTGAACGCAGAATCAAAAAGCTTAAAGAACACAAGTTAGTAAAACGGATTGGTGCTAAGAAAACCGGCCACTGGGAGGTTCAACCTTGACGAATCTGAGCCTGCAAGACCAAACCACCGAGTTTTTGCTCTATATAGCCCCCAATGGCGAGGTAAAGGTTGAGGCGTTGCTCAGCAATGAGACCATTTGGCTGACACAAAAGCGCATGGCTGAGCTGTTTGGCGTAGGTGTACCTGCTATCTCCAAGCACCTAAAAAACATCTTTGAAAGCAATGAATTAGAGCAGGATTCAGTTGTTTCCATTTTGGAAACAACTGCCGAAGACGGCAAGGAATACCAGACACAATACTACAACCTAGATGCTGTGATCTCGGTGGGTTACCGGGTGAATTCCACCCAGGCCACCCAGTTCCGTATCTGGGCGACTCAGCTTATCAAGGAGTACATCATCAAGGGCTTTGCCATGGATGATGAGCGTTTAAAAAATGGCCGCTTATTTGGCAAAGATTACTTTCGTGAGCTATTGGAGCGGGTGCGCTCTATACGCGCCAGCGAGCGGCGCATCTATCAACAGATTACCGATATTTTCGCCGAGTGCAGCATCGATTACGACCCAAAATCCCAAACCACCCAGCAGTTCTACGCCCATGTGCAAGATAAGTTTCATTTTGCCATTACCGGCCATACTGCCGCCGAGATTATTTCGCTGAAGGCAGATGCCAACAAACCTCTGATGGGCATGAGCACCTATAAAAATGCACCGGAAGGTCGGGTATTAAAGTCGGATGCGACGATCGCGAAAAATTATTTAAGTGAAGATGATATTAAAAAGCTGGAGCGTGCCGTGTCGGCGTTTTTTGATTACATCGAGGGCATTATCGAACGGCGTAACACCTTTACCATGGAAAGCTTTACCGAGAGCGTGAACAAGTTTCTGGCATTCAATGAGTATCAAATTCTTGAAGGTTACGGAAAAGTGTCTCGCAAGCTAGCTGAGCAAAAAGCCCATGCTGAATACGACCAATTTAACAAGCAACAACGCATCGAATCAGACTTTGATCGGGAAGTTAAAAAACTGCTTAAAAAGGATTACGACGTATGATGGATTATAAAACCATCGCTGAATCAAACAATTTTATCGTTCTGGATAAATATAACAAAGACTGGAAAGTGGCCGAGAGCTACCAGAGCGAAGATGCGCTAGAGCGCGAGCTGATTCAGGATTTGCAAAATCAGGGCTATGAGTACCTGCCGGGGCTGAATAACCCGCAAGCCATGCTGGCCAATGTGCGCGAGCAGTTGCAAACGCTCAATAACGTGCAATTTGCCGACGGTGAGTGGCGGCGTTTTGTGGAAACGTATCTGGATAAGCCTAGTGACACTATCGTGGATAAAACGCGAAAGATTCACGATGACTATATTCACGACTTTGTGTTTGACGATGGCCGCATCAAAAATATTTATCTGCTGGATAAAAACACCATCACCCGCAACAAGGTGCAGGTGATCAAGCAGTTTGAACAAACGGGCAGCCATGCCAACCGCTACGATGTGACCATTCTGGTGAACGGCTTACCGCTGGTGCAGATCGAGCTGAAAAAGCGTGGCGTCGCCATTCGTGAAGCCTTTAATCAAGTACATCGTTACAGCAAAGAGAGCTTCAACAGCGAGGATTCGCTGTATAAGTACTTGCAGCTGTTTGTTATCTCGAACGGTACCGATAGCCGCTATTTTGCTAATACCACTCAACGTAACAAAAACAGCTTCGACTTCAGCATGAACTGGGCGAAGGCCGATAACAGCCTGATTAAAGACCTGAAAGACTTTACCGCGACTTTCTTTCAGAAGCACACCCTGCTCAATGTATTGCTGCATTATTCGGTGTTTGATGTGAGTGATACGCTGCTGGTGATGCGCCCCTATCAGATTGCCGCCACCGAGCGCATTTTGTGGAAGGTGAAAAGCTCTTATGAGGCAAAAACCTGGAGCAAGCCAGAAAGCGGCGGGTTTATCTGGCATACCACCGGCTCCGGTAAAACGTTAACCAGCTTTAAAGCGGCTCGCTTGGCCACTGAGCTTGAGTTTATCGACAAAGTATTTTTTGTGGTGGATCGAAAAGATTTAGATTTTCAAACCATGAAAGAATACCAGCGCTTTTCGCCCGATAGCGTAAACGGCTCTGACAGTACCGCAGGCTTAAAGCGTAATCTGGATAAAGATGATGACAAGATCGTCGTCACCACCATCCAGAAGCTTAACAATCTGATGAAAAACGAAAGCGACCTGCCCATCTACAACAAGCAGGTGGTGTTTATTTTTGATGAATGCCACCGCAGCCAGTTTGGTGAAGCTCAGAAAAACCTGAACAAGAAATTTAAACGCTTCTATCAGTTTGGCTTTACCGGCACGCCCATATTCCCGCTAAACGCTTTAGGTGCGGAAACCACCGCAAGTGTATTTGGCCGGGAGTTGCATTCTTATGTAATTACCGACGCGATACGCGATGAGAAAGTGCTCAAGTTCAAGGTGGACTATAACGATGTGCGCCACAAATTTAAGGCCATTGAAACTGAGCAGGACGTGAAAAAGCTATCTGCTGCTGAAAACAAAGAGGCGCTGTTGCACCCAGAGCGTATTCGCGAAATTTCTCAGTATATTCTGAACAACTACCGCCAGAAGACTCACCGATTGCAGGGCTCTAGTAACGGTCAGACCAAGGGCTTTAATGCCATGTTCGCCGTGAGCAGTGTGGATGCCGCTAAGCTCTATTATGAATCGCTGAATAGTTTGCAGGCTGACCCTTCCAATAAAAACAGCGAAAATCCGCTGAAAATAGCCACCATATTCTCCTTTGCTGCCAATGAAGAGCAGGATGCAGTGGGTGACATTCTGGATGAAAGCTTTGATGTTTCAGCCATGAATAGCAGCGCCAAGGAGTTTTTAAACGCTGCGATAGGCGACTATAACGCCTTCTTTAAAACCAATTTCAGTGTCGATAGCAACGGCTTTCAGAATTACTACCGCGATTTGGCCAAGCGGGTGAAAACCAAAGAAATTGATTTGCTGATAGTAGTAGGAATGTTCCTCACCGGCTTTGATGCCCCTACGCTTAATACGCTGTTCGTAGATAAAAACCTGCGTTACCACGGTTTGATGCAAGCCTTTTCGCGCACCAACCGCATTTATGACGCCACCAAAACCTTCGGCAATATCGTCACCTTCCGCGATCTGGAAATGGCAACCGTGGATGCCATCACCCTGTTTGGCGATAAAAACACCAAAAACGTGGTGCTAGAAAAAAGCTACAAGGAATACATGGATGGCTTTACCGATGTAGTAACCGGTGAAGCGCGGCGCGGCTTTATGGATGTGGTGAGCGAGCTGGAGCAGCGCTTTCCTGATCCGACCGCCATTGAAAAAGAGTCCGATAAAAAAGACTTTGCCAAACTCTTTGGCGAATACCTGCGCGTAGAGAACGTGCTGCAAAACTATGATGAGTTTACCAGTCTGAAAGCGCTGCAAAGCCTTGACATGAACGACCCCGAAGCGGTTGAAGCGTTTAAAGCAAAACATTACTTAGATGATGAAAAACTGGCTGAGTTGCAGACTATACGCCTGCCAGCTGATCGCAAAATTCAGGATTACCGTTCTAGCTACAACGACATCCGCGATTGGCAGCGCCGACAAAAATCAGCAGAAGAGAAAGAAAAATCCACCATCGACTGGGATGACGTGGTGTTTGAGATAGACTTGCTGAAATCCCAGGAGATCAACCTCGATTATATTCTTGAGCTGATTTTCGAGCACAACAAGAAAACCAAAAGCAAAGCCGATTTGGTTGATGAGGTGCGCCGAGTGATCCGCGCCAGCCTTGGCAACCGTGCTAAAGAAAGCTTAGTCGTAGATTTCATTAATCAAACGGACTTGGATCAGATTGGCGAAAAGTCCAGCGTGATCGAAGCCTTCTTTTCCTTCGCCCAAGTTGAACAGCAGCGGGAGGCAGAAGAGCTAATTAATTCTGAGAACCTGAATCAAGAAGCCGCGAAGCGTTATATCATAACATCTCTTAAACGGGAGTACGCCAGCGACGCAGGAACAGAGCTCAATGCCATTCTGCCTAAGATGAGCCCGTTAAATCCGCAATATCTGACCAAGAAACAGAGCGTTTTCCAAAAGATAGCCGCGTTTGTGGAGAAGTTTAAAGGTGTGGGCGGGAGAGTTTAATAAAAGAACAAAGCAGACCTAATCTTAGGGTTATCAAGCGTAAGTGTTTGACGAATTCCAAAAAGTACCTATAGCGTCCGGTCAGTGGGTGTCGAGCTTGCTCGATATGCACTGATTGGAAACCAAAGCGTGCCTTCGGGTTGCAGGCGTTCGACACTTCATCTGTAATAGCTCAGACCAAAACCGAAAATTTAGGTTGTCAGGTTTATATCTGGCCTTACAGTACGCCAAATATTAAAGGCCTCAAACTTCCCAAGGATTGTCATTTATTATTTGGCAGTTTTAAATTTGTGTTAGACAGTTTCCAACCATATAGCGGACGTTAACTAATGAGAAAACTGCTATTTATTAACTTCGCATTTCGCCTAATTTTTTGTCATTAGACTTGCTAGCCCTGTATGAGTAAAATCGACCCTAAGCGGACGTTTGGTTAAAGGCAATATCTTATGAGAAAATCGCAATAAATATGCACTGCGGAAGGTAAGTTGCCGTGAACAACGAGACCATAACTAATGGTAAAGATTAACTTTCACGTAAAAAGTAGCGATTGAGGCGAATATGGAATTCTGGCTAGTAATAGGAGGTGCGGTAATTTTGTACTACGTCATCAAAGCAATGGCAGCGTCCTCAAAACAGCAAGCTCATACGAATAATAGCTCAATTTCCGAAAATGAAATCCGTGTAACCATGACTACAAATAATCGGGTTGTTGCGAACAGTAATCGTGATGATGACGACGGTCTGGCTACCTTCAGCATTTCCTATGGCTATGAAGAGGAAAAAAGCAAAAACAAAACGCCGGGGAAATGGATAAAATCCGGTGAACCCATCACCATAAAGGGACAAACATTTACTGGCGGTAATTTTTATTTTGGCGGAAAGCTCAGTTCGTTAGATGGGTATGGAACAGAAGCGTCACTAGTTGATGATTCGTTAAAAATTGAAAACAAGCCATCAAGTTATGAAGATGAAAGTTTAGGCTATTGGCCTAAATTTATCTCGCTCACACCTAAAGGGCGTGGTGCTTTCCTAAGTTGGCTATCCGGCAATAGAAGTGATCCAGAGACACCATTAGGTTATGTATTTATTTATTTCTATGGTATTGAAAGGCGCATTACTGTTGATTCAATTAAGCAGGCGGTGGATGACACAGAATTTAAATCGCTGTTTGACGAAATACTGCGCTTAAAAGGCATTTACGGTAGTGGTCGTTCATTTTCAAATTATGCTACACGTCTCTTGGAAATTATGTGTCTACTACGTCCTCACGTAGTGTCACATCCGGAACTTGAAAAAACACCTCAAAGAGATTCACTGCTATTTAAACATCGCCTAGCCACAACGGTACATGAAGAAAAGCCCGTTTCTGCTGAACTGGCGTTGGCATGGATTAGGTTTTATCCGGATTATAATCTGAAGAAACCGGCACGGCGTTGTGGCTATGAGTTCAGCCAGATGTTTGCACGCCTCTATAGCAAAAAATATGGGGACGGCATTGTCGTCAAACCCAATAAAACACGATTAAAGATTGAATATCATCCCGCTAGTTCTTCGCTGCGAGGAATATCATTTCCTCAACAGGATCTTCCAGACCCAAGTAACTTGAAAGGCCCCGTAAATAAACTTATCGCTATCGCAGATGAATGTACAACTGAATTAGATGCGTATAGCCGCTATCTTGCTAAACCCGATACGTCCCGCACCGATATTGAAGCCGTATTGTTACTGCCGGACGACCTTAGTGATGTGGGCGCTACGTTAGGATTAGGAAAGTTTAAGAAATGGGTGGATGATGCTATTTCAACGAAAAATGGTTTGGTAAGTGTCGAGGAATTCTGGACATATACCAAATCGCCTTTACCTGCCAAGATCAACAAAAAGGAAGCTGAATTAATTCAAAATATTGCACAAAAAGCCGGTTATGGCATAGCACCAGATACACGTTTTCATCACGCTAAAACAAGTACAGATGGGAAACTGGTTCTATTTCCTGAAGGACATGGTAAATACTTTGAGCCCTCCAAAGCATTTAGTGAAATGGGAATGGCACTGCGTCTAGGCGCTATGGTTGCCACAATTGATTCACATGTGGATCAGGCGGAATTGCATTTATTAACTCAGCTCATTGACCACGATACTAATTTATCGCCTACTGACAAACGATCATTACATGCTTATCTGGTGTGGAGACTTAATACACCTTCAAATATCACAGGCTTAAAAGCCAGAGTAGAATTACTTGGTAAAACAGAAAAAGCAGCGGTTAGCCGCATACTTGTCGGCGTGGCTATGGCTGATGGAAAAATTGATCCGGAAGAAATCAAACAGCTTGAAAAACTCTATACCTTGTTAGGTCTGGATAAAGCCCTCGTTACAGGAGACATTCATGGAATGTCATCCAGTAAAGCGGGAATGCGACCCGTTAGCTCTCAATCAGAAAATATTTCGCCGGCTTCCACTGCATTCCAGCTTGATGAAAGTATCCTTGCAATACATGAATCGGAAACCAAAGATGTACAAAGCATGTTAGGCGCTATATTCGTGGAGGACGAACCCTTTAGTGAATCCGATGAATCAGCTACGGATACCACCGCTATTGAGGAAGAAACAGGAATCGATAAACCGCATTATGCTTTGTTTGAAAGCCTGATACGAAAAGATAAATGGACTCGTGAAGAAGTGGAAGCGCTGTGCCGTGATTCGGGTCTGATGGTTAGTGGAGCATTGGAAACTATTAATGACTGGTCATTTGATAGAGTGGATGCAGCTATACTTGAAGAGGATGGTGACGCTATTTATGTCGATCAGGAAATCGTAGAAGAGATAGAAGGTTAAACTTATGGAAAAACGTATCCGGTTAAAAGAACGTGACGCAATCATTCAATCACTGAAATCTGGTGTGACTCCCAAAATTGGGATTCAGCATATTCAGGTAGGGCGAAGCAATGAAGTCAAAGCGTTGTATAAGGACATTGAAAGAATCTCTCAGGGTGGCGCAGCATTCAGGCTTATCATTGGTGATTACGGATCAGGAAAAACGTTTTTCTTAAGCGTTGTGCGTTCCATTGCTCTTGAAAAGAAGCTGGTTACAGTCAATGCGGATCTCTCACCGGATAGGCGTGTACATGCTTCTTCAGGTCAGGCACGGAATCTTTATTCTGAGCTAATGAGGAACCTAGCAACCCGTAATAAACCAGATGGAAATGCATTAGCCAGTGTCGTAGAGCGTTTTGTAACTCAGGCTCGTAAAGAAGCAGATGAAAAGAACACCGACGTTTCTACAGTAATTCATCAAAAATTAGCGTCCTTATCAGAACTGGTTGGCGGGTATGATTTTGCGAAAGTAATTGATGCTTACTGGAATGGTCATGAGCAGGATAACGAAGAGTTAAAATCAAATGCAATTCGCTGGTTACGTGCTGAATACACTACGAAGACTGATGCTCGAAGGGATCTTGATGTCAGAACGATTATTTCGGACAACTCATTTTATGATGCGTTAAAACTTATGAGTCTATTTGTACGTCAGGCAGGCTATGAAGGCTTACTTGTTAATCTGGATGAGATGGTCAATCTATATAAACTAAGCAGCACACAAGCACGGACATCTAACTATGAGCAGATTCTTCGGATACTCAACGATTGCCTTCAGGGTTCTGCTGAATATCTTGGGTTTTTATTGGGTGGAACGCCGGAGTTTTTATTAGATCCACGCAGAGGATTATATAGCTATGAAGCACTGCAATCCCGTTTAGCTGAAAATAGCTTTGCGCAACGTGCAGGTGTTATTGATTATTCATCTCCAGCACTACATCTAGCGAGCTTAACACCGGAAGAGCTTTATATTCTCCTGAAGAACCTGCGTCATGTATTTGCCGAGGGTGACACATCAAAATATCTCGTTCCAGATGATGCACTAAAATCATTTCTTCATCATTGTAGTCAGACTATTGGGGATGCCTATTTCCGTACACCGAGAAATACCATCAAAGCGTTTTTGGATATGCTGGCAGTACTAGACCAAAACCCTTCTATGCAATGGTCACAGTTAGTTCAATCGATTGCTATTGAGGATGATCGTCCAAGTGATACAGATGAAATTATCGTGGATGAAGAGATAGGCGAAATTTTGAATTCTGATGGACTAGCTGATTTCAAATTATGATAGAGGAATATCAGCGCCTTGATAAGCGTGTACAAAAATGGTTATTTAATCAGGGATGGCCTGATTTAAGAGAAATACAAAAACGGGCAATTGCACCTATTCTAGCCTGTGACAGAGATGTTCTGATTAGTGCATCAACGGCGGCAGGAAAAACAGAAGCTTTTTTTCTGCCAGCATGTAGTGCAATTGCCGAAGAGGAAAACGGCTTTGGTATTTTGTATATCAGTCCTTTAAAAGCATTGATTAACGATCAGTACCGCAGGCTCGAAAGTTTAAGTGAAATGCTCGATATGCAAGTTACGCCGTGGCATGGTGATAGCCTTCAATCCAAAAAGAAGAAAGCCAGAAATAATCCTTCCGGTATTCTGCTTATTACCCCTGAATCCTTGGAGTCACTCTTAGTCAGAGAGCCGGGATGGGTTAAGCAATCCTTCACCTCACTCAAATATATTGTCATTGATGAATTTCATGCGTTTATCGGAACAGAACGAGGTCAGCAGTTACTTTCTCTACTTACCCGCCTAGAGCATATTACCGGTCGAATCTCTAACCCCATTCCACGGGTTGCGCTAAGTGCGACACTCGGAGAGCTTGAAAAAGTACCGTTATCTCTCAGACCGAATAAAAGTCTGCCTTGTGAAATCATTATCAGTAGTCAGCATCAAAGCACTATTAAAGTTCAGGTTAAAGGATATTTAGAACCGGTAGACATCATGGCGGATGAAAAACGTACCTCCGCCGAACAGCAGATTTGTCAGGAAATTTATACACTTTGTAGAGGCGACTCACATCTGGTTTTTGCGAATAGCCGAAGCCGGACGGAAAGCATAGCTGCGCAACTAAGTGACTTATGCGAACAGCAGGTCGTGCCGAATGAATTTTTCCCTCATCATGGCTCATTAGCTAAAGAACTTCGAGAAGATTTAGAGGCAAGATTGCAAAAGGAAACACTGCCAACTACTGCTATTTGTACCATGACATTAGAGCTAGGTATCGACATCGGGAAAGTGAGTTCTGTTATTCAGGTTACTGCTCCACACTCTGTATCAAGTTTACGTCAGCGGTTGGGTCGCTCCGGCAGAAGAAATTCACCATCTATTTTACGAATGCTTATCGCTGAAAATGAACTGAGTGATAAATCCAATATAGTAGATGGTCTTAGATTAGAGCTGGTTCAATCACTAGCAATGGTACGGTTACTCATCGTAGAGAACTGGTTTGAACCGGCAGATACAAAGCAAATGCATCTCTCTACCTTTTTACACCAGATTCTTGCTGTAATTGCGCAATGGGGAAGCGTCAGAGCAGACCAGCTTTATTCTTTATTATGTGAGCAAGGATCGTTCAAAGAAATATCAATTCAGCACTTTAAACAATTATTGTCCCATATGGGGACAGTCCAACTGATACAGCAGTTAAATAGCGGTGAATTGGTTTTGGGAATTGAGGGGGAACGTCTTACTAATTCTTATACTTTCTATGCTGTGTTTAAAACACCAGAAGAATTCCGCATTGTTGCCGGAAGCAAAACACTCGGTACGCTGCCTGTCGATTCCCTAATTCTTAAAGATCAGCACATTATCTTTGGTGGCCGTAGATGGAAGGTTACGGATATTGATGATGAAAAGAAAGCCATCTATGTCACTTCTACAAAGGGTGGCAAACCCCCAAAGTTTAACGGTAGTGGCATGTCGATTCATGACAGAGTTCGACAAGAGATGTTAAACATCTATCGCAACGGTGACTACCGCATTGAGGTTGGCAATCAGAAAATAGATTTTGTAGATAATCTCGGAAGACAGCTTTTTCAAGAAGGCGCATATCTTTTTAAAGAAGCCGACCTTGAAAAAAAACCTGTCTATCAAAGTGGTAAGCATAGTTATATTTTCTCATGGATGGGCGACAAAGTTGTTAACACACTTACCGTTTTACTCATTAGAAATGGTTATGCATGCAGTAATTTCGCTGGTGTTATTGAAGTGCAAAATTCTAATGCGGATGATATAAAAAACTGTTTAATAGATATAGCAAATGATGTACTGCCGGATGAAACCGAGCTAGCTAAAACACTGTCGATACAACAAAAGCTTATTGAAAAATATGATGAGTATCTCCCTGAATATTTATTGACCGAATGCTATGGGCGAAAAGCGTTTAATTCTAGGACTACTAAGCAGTGGATAATAGGCAGCCTTGTTTAAATCTGTAGTTTTTTAACTCTCTTGCTACCTCATATTAAACTCGCATGCTGGCTGTTCCCTGACCATATATTAAACTTTGATTACGGCGAATGTCCGCATTTGGCCGATTTTACTCATTGATAAAAAATAATTCAATGGCTGAATCTAGGCAATTCCAGTAGTTAGCCAAATGTACAATTCTGAAAAGCTAAACGTCCGAAATGGCGGTGCTTTTAGACCTTTAATATTTGGCACACTGTAAGATTAGATCTAGCTCTGTTTTTCAAAGTGTTGTATCAAGTTCAAGCTACTACACTTCATCACCAGCCAGACTTGCCCAGTCCACCCATCCAGTCACTTTCCTTTCCCAATGCGAAAATTATATTCTTTACCGTCAGCCAATGACGATACTGCGTATCAGGCTTAAGGTGTCGAATTTTTGTATCCAGATACCACTTCAGATGCTTGAGTTGATATTGGTACGGGCCAACCTGAAACCGTTTCCATATTAAAGCAGCAATTTTCTTTGCACGCTGTGTATGTTCTTTAACGCGAGTGCTTCGATTACCTTTTAGCTTGCGATTTAATAAATGCTCCATATGCCGTTCGGCTTGTTGTTGATTGGCTGGGCGCATAATTTTTCAATACGCTATTGACTGCTACCGATATAGGCTGCAACCACATCGGTACGATTATGGCCTAATTCCTGTGCGAGAAGAGTCCGGGCTTTTTTATCTAGCGCTTTATCGGCTTGTCGTTTTCCGGCAATGACCGGAGCAGGACAGCCAGTAATGGCTTGATAGCGTTCGCAGGCATAGGCGGCTCGCATATCGTGAAAACCATTGATGGCTGTCTGGTTTGTCATGGCACGCCACTGGTTATACCGGTGGACTCGCCATTGCTTATAGCTGGAGTTTGACGGAATTAGATTCTGTTCTTTGCCCTGCATGAGAGTGGCGGCTTTTAGGGTTTGCAGACACTGGTTACTGACGGGTATCCACCGGTCTGACCCTTTGCCTCTTCCGCCCTTGGTGCCTTGAGTAATATTGACACGCCCGTGTTGCCTGGCCTGGCGGAGGGCTTTGCGTGTATCGAGTAAAGAAGCTTCTTTAAAACGTAAACCCAGATCACGGGTGAGTTGAGCAATGAGCATCGTCCGGTTTTGACCGTGTTTAACGGTGATGGCTTTTAACACGTCCGTTTTAAACGTTGCAGGAATGGTTGAACGGACGTGAGAACGCTGTCCTATTACCTTTGCGGGCTTGGTTGTCAGTATAGTATCTTTACGCATGGTTTCCAGTATCACATTCACCGTTGATAGCCGGTTTTGAGCATAGGCCACGCTCATTTCTCCCTTGCTAACTAATTCTTTCAAAAGCTGATTATGTCTGTTCAGAACGGTCGGGGTAATTTTTCTAGCATCGTTAATTCCTTCACCCTTTAAAAAATGAACGAATTGGTTCCAGCGTTCTTCATGGGTAGCACGGGTACTGAAATGCCCCTGACCATAACGATCAGCCAGTGCATTTTTACCCGCCCATGCTAGTTGTTTGCCATAACCATAATTACGATTGCCGCCTACGTTGCCCATATAAACCCTGAAACTGGTAAGTGTTAAACCGGATTAAGCACCGGTCGTGCTGTGCTGGTACGCTCAGCCTGCGGAGGGTTAAAACCTCTAGGACAAATGACTGGCTCCTCATGCTTGGTGCACCTGAACAGGGGTTAATGCCTGCGGGTTGTGTACTGTGCCAATTGATCAAACCTTTAAATAGGGTTTAGTCGTTGGTCGCATGGGTGCCTGTGTCGGCGTTTTTACTGCTTTTGTATCAGCGATGTGGCTGCTAATGCATTGTATTGACTACGATTATTGCCGAATTTTCAGACCCGTCTCTGTGTAAAGTCTCCACAGAGACGGGTTAGCGCATCGTTGCCGGTTTCTCATTATTGCTGGCATCACCTCCTTTTTAGGTGTGTTGATTAATGGAAGGGTGTGTTTGTGAATGCATGTGATCCCAGGTTAATGGGTTAAACAGGGATCAAATCATTCACGGCATTGGTTCCACTGGAACCAATGTGCCTTCATGCCAATTACTCATGAAGGACTTGCTTGCAGCTAAGTCTGTAGCTGCCACAGATAAGTGCCACCACTAGAACATAAAACCCTTAGCCGTAACCCTCAAAAACCGTTCAAGGTGTGAAGTACATTTTTTCAATGTACTGGGTGGCCAGACCATTCCGCCGAACAGTTTTTCTGTGCGATAAAAGTTCTTCCGGGTCTGTACGGATATTCCATTGTTTTCTCCGTCTTTGTGCATAGCATAAGGCCGCTATACACAAAAACGGAGACGTGAAATGAGCTGTAAAATTCTGAGATTGAGGGAAGTAAAGGAAATAACAGGGTTATCTCGCTCAACAATTTACCTGGAGATTGCCAAGGGAAAATTTCCGAAACAAATACAATTGACGGGTGCCCGTTCGGTGGGGTGGCATGAAAGTGCAATCATACAGTGGGTTGAATCAAGGCAGCAGGCGTAACAAGCCGTGTAAGAATAACTCTATAAATAAATAACCTGGCAACCTTCCAATAAAGGGCAACAGTACCTCAAAGATCAATTCCATTGTAAATGTGTCTGATCAAGCATGAGTCAGTACAGCTTAAGTGATCAGGTGGGGTATAATGAGGGGTATCAGGTTGGCAAGTTGAGTGTATAGGTAATTAAATCAGATAGTTAAAAATGTATGGGCGGCATGATGTAATTTGCTGTCCAGCTCACCTTTTACATGTCCGATTACTGCGTCAAAGGTGCTCATTTACATTTGTAAACTGCGCGCCTTTTCCTTGTCCTCGAACATGTAAAAGGCAATCTGAACAGCAAGATTTACTAAGCTGTTTTGATTGTCTGGAAATAAAAAAAAGCCCCGCCAGTCGTGAGACTGGCGGGGCTTTTTATGGCGCCTACATGGTGTTATTTGTTGTTATTCGAGTGATAGCCCTGGT
>Ga0316209_1001716_pt1 | contig 20947 bp, 15 predicted proteins | sample 6monopyrite_MG_FD_204945 | JGI IMG/M metagenome (GOLD analysis project Ga0316209, IMG submission 204945) | Microbial mat bacterial communities from mineral coupon in-situ incubated in ocean water Damariscotta River, Maine, United States -... | ecosystem: Environmental > Aquatic > Marine >...
CCACTTTTCTTGTCCCGCATTGACATCAATCACATGCAGAAAACCGCTATCACTACCAACAAACATCAGCCCTTTTGAAATCGCTGGCGAAGAGGTAATCGTACCTTTGAGTTTGTAGCGCCATTTTTCCTGGCCTGTTTTGATATTTACAGCAAACAAATACCCTTCATCTGTACCAAAAAAAGCGTGGCCTTGCGCAACAGCTGGAGACGAATAAATCGCTTTGCCACTATTAAAACGCCAGCGTAACTCACCTGTCGTTTTCTCTACTGCATACAGATAACCATCAGTGCTACCAAAGTACACCATATCACCCGCCACAACAGGGGATGACTGTATTGCAGCGCCTACTCTTAAGCGCCAGCTTTCTTGCCCAGTATCTGCTTTTATTGCATAAAACTGGCCATCTTTACTGCCGACATAAATCAGGTTTCCTGCATAAGCGGGCGTAGACACCACATCACCATCGGTTTCATAGCGCCACATCTCCTTGCCACTTTTACTATTAATAGCATAAAGAACATTATCCTCACTGCCTACCAAAACTAAACCGCCTACAACCAGCGGCGATCCAAGAATTTTTCCTGCGGTACGAAACTGCCAACGTTGCTGGTCAACATTTACCACCCCTTTCTCTTTATAGACTCCGCTATGAGCCGCATCTCCGCGAAACATCCCAACCGGCATTGAAGCGCAAGCGGCCAACAAAAACGTAAACATCGTGGTAATTATTATTTTCAAAATCGCCTCCTCTCTGGTTCGCTTGAAAGCCTTTATGGCTTGCTTTCCTGCATTGACATAAACAACGGCAAACAATAAAAATAATTCAACCCAGCCATCACTTTGAGCTAAGCTGCCTGCCCATCAAGCTGAGCAGCGTCTACATCTTCTCCACCCAAAAACTCTAGCAATTGAGGAATAAACCTCCCCAATTCCAAGCTCATAATAGCGAAATCATTATCGAAACGCTGCGCCTCATCATCCGCTGTATCCGTTGAAGATTCTTTCGTCATATCGCTAAAACGCAGCCGCTTGATAGACACATCCTCCTCCAAAACAAAAGAAAACACGCCCTGCCAATGCAAAGCCAATCGTGTAACTTGTTTACCCGCCTCAATATGTGCGCGCATCTCATCTGCCATCAAATCAACATGTCGGCTACGTACAATGCCCGCAGGCTCAGTGGTTTCACGCATCACAGACTCATCGCCGAGTGAAAGGTTTTCAGGCAGAGGTCGAGCTCGAGACATCCAGTCCGTCATAACCGAGACCGGCGACTGCCGAACCGCCAGCGGCGAAACAGGCAGGCTACCCATTGAAACACGCAGCAAGCTAATCAACTCCTCGGCTTTAGCTGAACTTGCTGCATCCACCACCAGCAAACCATCTTTAAGATTAATATAAGCATAGGTCAATGCAGACCGACAAAGTGCTCGCGGCATTAACTCTGCCATCAGCTCGTCACGAATACTCAGCCGTTCTTTACGCCCAACCTTGCGCAACTGGCTGGACTCAAGTGCTTCAACCTTTTCATTCACCAGCTCACGCACAACGGCAGCAGGAACAATTTTAGTCTCCTTGCGCACACAAACCATAGCATTGCCATTTACTGTGTGAACCAGCTGCTCACCTCGACTGCCCAGCGGAGAAACCCAACCGATGCTGGACGGCATCATTTTAGCGCAAGGAGCGAATTCATGGTCACCGAGATGGGATTCGAGCTTTTCTGCAGCAAATGAAACTGAGCTGTTAAATCTGTATAAACGTAAATTCTTAAACCACATATCCCCTCCTGAATCAAAGCAGCATTATCGCCAAGTTGAAACCGTTTGCCAACGATTGAGAGAGATTTTCCTAATGAAGTACTAAGAAGCTGTCTAAGACCCGCGTTACAACTCAATTATAAAGATGATCGTAACTATCCCGCATTGCGCCTGCGAATTCCAAACATCAAGTTACTCACGGCCTTATCTAATAATGGCACGTCTTTCACCACCTTGGCTCTACCTCGTCGAAAATCACTTGCCAACTCATGGTGCTTTTTCTCTGCGACCTTCATTCCTCGTTGATCAATAAAAAAATACACTTGGGTAACGGGGTTTACCCAGGTAAATCGTGCTCGCGAGACCACAAGCCCGTCATTTTGACGAAACTCTATCCAGGTGCCTTTCACCATTTTTCTGACAAATCGACTAAAATGATCATCCACCTCATCATGCAAAGCTTTAACTTCTTCTTCTGAAAAATCTTGACCGCCTGAAATAGTAATTTCCTCAACATCAAACCGCCCTGATTCCAGCAACACTTTCAAGGTCTCGCTTGATGCGCACTCTGTCGGCTGGCTCTTAATTACTTCTTCACTCTGATTCGAGCCCGGACCATCAATTCCCAACATTTGGGAAAACTCTACTCTAAACTCCTCCTTGATGCGCGCGCGCTGTTGTCGCGCTTCAACCAACGCCTCAATATAAAGTCGCCTAACCGCCGCACAAGCCGCATTACTGGCCAATTCACTCAAAACAAGATCCGTTTTTTTCATCATAAACAATATCTTAGCCATACATTGCTCAAGATGTTCTTCCTGAGCTTCTACCTGATTCAATTTTTTCACGGTCATGTCATCCACCTATACCTAAAATAAAACATTGTTGACAGCACCCAGATAAATAACACACAAAACACGCACACAAAGTGACCTACAACACAAAACAGCAACTTCAGAATTTGGCAGACTGTGCCGAAAACTACATATATAAAGAAACTTACTAAGCAAATGAGAGATTTAGACGATGACCATGGCCGCAATTGATATACAAGCAGATAGCAAACAACTCGCACACAAGTGGATCAGCCAAATATCTGGACTGGTTTCTCCCCCCGATATTTGCATCAAAGTTTTCGAATTAATCGAAGCCAACGCGCCGCTAGCCGACATTGGAGACATCATCAGCCAAGATCCAAATCTGGCGGTACGGTTACTGAAAATCGTCAACAGCCCTTACTACAGTTTCGCATCTCGCATAGACACCATCTCACGCGCAACCTCCGTGATTGGGATCCGTGAATTAAGCAGCCTTTTGATATCCATATCAGCCGTCAAAACTTTCTCCACCATCCCGATTGACCTGGTAAACATCGATACCTTTTGGCGGCACAGCATTTATACCGGATTAATTGCCCGCCAGCTTGCTCAACACTGCAATATCCTGCACCCGGAAAGACTCTTTGTTGCGGGTTTATTACACGACATAGGCAGTCTGGTCATTTACAGTCAGGCCCCCGATCAATCCAAAGAAATTTTAACCAAAGCCGCTGGCAACGAACAGTCAGTGTTTAACTATGAAGTTGAAACATTCGGTTTTAGCCACAGCTACATAGGTGGCATTTTACTTGAAGCTTGGAGAATCCCTGAAACCCTGCGCGAATCCATCGCTTTTCACCACGAACCCAAGCTGGCAGCCGATGCGACCAGAGAAGCCTCTATCCTGCATATTGCAGAAGCCTTAGCAAATCGCTCTGAAATTGGCGCATTCTGTGAACAGGCTGATGTCGACGTACAAGCCGACCCCTACGCATGGGAAACGATAAAGGTCAAAGAAGCAGACCTTGACCTCGATGATTTGATAGGCAATGCGGGATTACAATTTGCAGAAATGGCACAAGTGTTAAGCGCCTAATAAACCATCCGAAACGACTGCCTTAATTTTTTAGATCAAATCAGATCTATCTCTTAACATTTTTCACATTCCCCCTCCCAGACTCGTAATTTATGAGTCTGGGAAATTTCAATACAGACAACCCACCAGGCAACAATCAGCAGCCTGCAAAATCGGCATTATCAGCACCAAACAACCTCAGCAATGACAGTTACAACCATAAGCTCCATTGTTTGAGCAAGCCCCGTAGCCTAAGCCCTGCCATACAGGTAAGATACCCCCTGCCCAATGCAATAAAAAAAACATCAGACACAGACGTAATCAAGGAAAAGTAAAAAGATGACAACAGCTCCTGCGAACAAAGAAAACAACACTGAATGTTTTCACCCGGCTTTCGAAAAATTACGTCGAGAACGCATCGACTCGCTGAATGTTTTCATCGAAGAATATCGCCATACAAAAACCGGGGCAGTACACTATCACATCGCTGCTGATAATCAGGAAAATGCCTTCTTAGTTGCGCTGAGAACCATCCCAACAGATTCAAAAGGTGTCGCACATATACTCGAGCACACCGCTCTGTGCGGCAGCGAAAGATACCCGGTGCGCGACCCCTTTTTCATGATGATTCGTCGCTCCCTAAACACCTTCATGAACGCCTTCACCAGCAGCGACTGGACGGCTTACCCTTTCGCCAGCCAGAACCGTAAAGATTTCTACAACCTGATGGAAGTGTACCTCGATGCCGTGTTTTTTTCGCGTCTGGATAAACTCGACTTCGCACAGGAAGGTCATCGTGTTGAATTTGAAACCGCAAATGACCCCAGCAGCAAACTGACCTACAAAGGCGTCGTTTTCAATGAAATGAAAGGCGCCATGAGTTCGCCGATCAGCACACTGTGGCAGGTATTAAGCAGTCATTTATTCCCCACCACCACCTATCACTTCAACAGCGGCGGGGAACCCGAAGATATTCCTGACCTGAGTTACGACGAACTCAAATCATTTTACAAAACACACTATCACCCCTCCAATGCTGTGTTCATGACTTATGGCGATATCCCAGCACACGAACATCAACAATACTTTGAAGAGCGTGCACTAATGCGCTTCGACAAATTAGACAAACACATTGATGTCGAAGATGAAAAACGATACAACACGCCACAAGCCGTAACCGAATGCTACGCCACAGATGAAAATGAAAGCCCCGATGATAAGACGCACATTGTTATCGCCTGGCTGCTCGGGCGCAGCATTGACATGGAATCCATGCTTACAGCACATCTATTAAGTGGCGTACTGCTCGACAATAGCGCCTCACCACTTCGCCACGCTCTGGAGACCAACAAGCTAGGTCATGCACCTTCCCCTTTATGCGGCCTTGAAGACAGCAACCGCGAAATGAGTTTCGTCTGCGGCATTGAGGGCAGCAACGAGCAACAGGCCGAAGCATTAGAAGACTTAATTTTAACAGTGCTTCAGGATGTCGCTGAAAACGGTATCCCACAAGATCGTATCGAAGCTGTTCTTCATCAGCTGGAACTCAGCCAATTAGAAATTAGCGGTGATAGTTATCCTTACGGACTTCACATAATGCTTAATGGACTCTCCTCAGCAATCCATCGCGGCGATGTTTTTTCCGCACTCAACCCAGATAAAATCCTGATAACTCTGCGTGATAAAATCAGCGACCCTGAATTTATCAAACAGCTAGTGCGTAAAAACTTATTAGAAAATACTCACCGTGTTCGCCTTGTCCTAAAACCAGATAGCAGCTTAAACAAACAACGTGCGACACGTGAAGAACAACGTCTTGAAAAAATAAAATCACAGATGTCGGACAGCGAAAAACAGGACGTCATCAAGCTCGCATCTCAGCTCGAAGCTAGACAAAAGCAAGATGACGATCCAGGCATATTACCCAAAGTAGGTTTAAACGATATTCCTGACACCATGCACATTGCACATGGCGAATACCATAACAATACCGGTTTAGACATCACCAGCTACAGCCAGGGCACTAACGGACTCGCTTACCAACAGATTATTTTCCAGCTGCCACAACTTGAAAACGAGCTATTAAACATTCTCCCTTATTACACACACTGCATCACTGAGCTGGGCAATGGCGGACGTGACTACCTGGAAACCCAGGCATTACAAGACAGCATCAGCGGGGGCGTCAGCGCCTACTCATCCGTTAGAGCCACAATTAACAATGAGCAACTTGCAAACGGTTCTTTCATTCTCTCAGGAAAAGCGCTCAGCCGAAATCATGAAAAACTTGGCCAACTCATGTTCGACACCATCACCTCTTTGCGCTTCGACGAACACAGTAAAATAAGGGAGATCATTGCCCAGGAACGAAATCGCCGCGAACAAGGTGTTACCGGTAATGGCCACCGACTAGCAATGATCGCTGCCAGCAGCGGCATGAGCCCATCAGCAGCACTGCAACACCAACTGGGCGGTCTCGCTGGCATCGAAGCACTCAAAACACTGGACGATGAATTAAACACATCAGGCATTGAAAAATTGGCTGAAAAATTACAACGTCTACATGAAAAGATTGTCGCATCACCCAAACAATTTTTAATTATTGGCGAACAAAATAAAATCGCCCAATATATGAACGACATTAAATCACAATGGTGCGACCACAATGATAGCAACACATTCACGCCAATTTCATTTGCTGATATACGTCAAACAACAAAACAAGCCTGGCTGACCAACACCCAGGTTAACTTCTGCGCCAAAGCATACCCGGCAGTGACGATCAATCACCCCGATGCTGCCTCCCTTGAAGTCCTTTCTGGTTTCCTGCGAAACGGATATCTTCACCGCGCAATCCGAGAAATGGGCGGTGCCTACGGTGGTGGCGCCAGCTATGACAGTGACAATGCAGCATTTCGTTTCTACTCCTATCGTGATCCACGGCTTAGCGAAACACTGAACGATTTCGACTATTCGATTGACTGGTTATTAAACGAAGACCATCAGTGGTTACAACTCGAAGAAGCCATTTTAGGCGTAATAGGCGGACTGGATAAACCCGGCTCACCAGCGGGTGAAGCAAAAGATGCTTTTCACAATGAACTCAATGGTCGCGCAGCGGAACAACGCCAGGCATTTCGCAGACAGGTGTTAACTGTCACAATGGAAGACTTGCAACGGGTTGCTAAAACATACCTAAAAGCTGAGGCTGCAAGCATTGCAGTGATCTCCAACCAGGAGATGTTAGCTGAATGTCAGCGCCTTGATTTGAATATTTTTAACATCTAAAAATACTGAGGGAGCCATCACGGATGCACCGCTATCTGATTCTTATTTTTTCAGCATTGATATTTTATTCCAATACTAACGCTGCTGTTCTTATAGACAGCGAAGATGAAGACAAAAAAAAGGCCAGGGTTCTTATTGATGGCAACCGAGCCCGTATTGATTCAGGCGCACTCGGCGGTTATATGCTGCTAAATCTTGAAAAAGAAAAAGTCTACGCAATCAACCATCAAGAACGTGTCATTCTCGACTTATCATCACCTGTCACCACTCATTCACCCCATAAAAGCGAACCCGGCACGTTACCGAAAATAGAAATTAAAGCGCAAGGGAAAGGTCCAAAAATCGCCGGCTACGCAACAAAAAAATACCGTATATTTATGAATGGACTGCACTGCTTTGATGAATACCTCGCACCGTCGTTATTGAAAAACAAAGAAATAAAACGCTTTGTGCAAATACTCGCCAAAACCACGCAGGCTCAGGAAAACAACGCCATCGGTCTGCCGTTTGATGAGCAAACACCCTGTGATTCCGCACCCGAACTGGCGGATGACTTTTATGAAAAATACGGCATTCCCCTGCGTACAGTTGACAGCACCGGGCTAATTTCACACCAAATAAAAAACATAAACACTAAAGCCAACTTTCAATCCGGCACTTTTTCTTCACCCAATGGATACACCGCTGTCACGCGCCAGGACATGATACAACGTGCCATCGATAGCGCCCCATCCCACGCAACTGTTGAAGAAATGGACATGGAAGACATCATCAAATTACAAAACAAAATCCAGAAACAAATCGAGCAATTAGAAAAAAACCGTAAACTTAAAAATAGCCAAGATAAAAAACAAAGCAGTGGCTCATAAAACATTACAGCTGAACACCAAACAGCTTGACGATGTCACTCGCCGCACAATTCGCCATTACAATGACAATGCCCAGCGTTTTCATGATGGCACTCACGACCATGATGTCAGCCAAAACATCAACGCCCTGCTTCGACATATCCATCACAACAAAGCCCTCGATATTCTAGATTTGGGTTGCGGCCCAGGGCGCGACCTGCTGCACTTCAAATCATTGGGGCATAATCCAGTCGGACTCGATGGTGCTCAGCATTTTTGTGAAATGGCGCAGGTAATGAGTGAATGTCCTGTACTGCATCAAAATCTGCTATCTCTTGAGCTGCCTGAATCAAACTTCGACGGTATTTTTGCCAATGCGGTACTGTTTCATGTCCCCTGTCAGGAATTACCCAAGGTTCTGAGCGTACTATTCAACAGCTTAAAACCTGAAGGAGTCTTCTTCTCATCCAACCCGCGCGGGCATAATGAAGAGGGCTGGCAGGGAGATCGTTATGGCAGCTACCACGAGCTGAGTCAGTGGCAACACTATCTAACGCAGGCAGGCTTTTTCGAACTAGAACATTATTATCGACCAGAAGGATTGCCGCGTCCGCAACAACCCTGGTTAGCCAGTGTTTGGAGAAAACCCGCCAAGGTTAACACTTAATCACACAACCATTTCAAAAAAAGATAACCAATGACCGCAGCTTTACCTTTTTACCTTTGCCGCTGACTAAGACTTAAACCATAGGGTCCCAAATCGGAAGCAAAGGGTGAATTTGCCAATTCTTTAAGCGCCCCCGTGCGCTCATCGATATGATAAGCGCTAATGGTACCCTCACCATTATTCGCCACATAGGCATACTTGGTTTTATCATCCACCACCACGGCATAGGGAAACCAGCCAGCACTAAATGGTGAACCCGGTACCGCAGTCAATTTACCACTGACAGCATCCAGCGTGTAAGCCGACACATCATGAGTCCCCCAATTCGCGGCATAAACAAAATGCTCAGTAGGGTCAACCGTCACCGAATATGGCTGTGCACCTGCGGCAAAAGGCGAACCTGGCACTGCCGTAAGTTGACCGCTACTGGCATCGACACTAAAAACTGAGACTGTAGTTGAGCCGTAATTGGCGACAAAAGCAAAGTGACCGCTGGGTGAGATTTTAATATAAATAGGACGATCATCTGTTGCCACCGCTTCGCCTACAGATGTCAACGCTCCCGTATCTTCATCAACACGGTAAGTGCTGACACTGGCCGTATCAAAATTAGTCACATAGGCAAATTCACCCAAGGGTGAAAGTGTCACATCAATTGGATGAACACCTGTAGCAGCTTTCAGCCCCGTGGCCTGCAACGCACCGGTATTAGTATCGATACGAAAAACGGCAACCCGATTATCATCTTCGTATGTAACATAGGCAAAATGCCCTTTAGGATCTAAGTGCACCGCATCCGGAAAATGTCCCACCGCGAAAGGAGAACCAAAAACCGGCTGTAGCGTGCTATCACTGGCCGACACTTCAAAAACAGAAATACTGTCCGAGCCCTGATTTGCGACATAAACAAAACGGCCATCTGGCAAACTGTCTACTGAAACTGGATATTGACCTGTTTTGTAGGGTGAACCCGCCACCTCATGTAACTGCCCATCGCTCAAATTCAAGCGGTATACAGAAAGATCATGTGCCGCCTGGTTTGCTGAAAACAGCATCCTTGACCCGCCATCTTCGACAGGATTTTCTACAGCTGGATGTAATGCAAAAGCTGTTGGTGGCAACAAAAATACTACACTCATGACAGCAACCAAAAGAAACAAAATACGCGGTTGTCTAAATTGAAAAATATAATTGACCCAAACAAACTCCCTACGACAAAAAACAGACTGTCCTCCCATAAAACCTCCCTTTTAGTGTTTATTGAATACTGATTTTTTTATATTTTTCACCCTAAAACACCAGTGCAAACGCAGCTACTCCCCAAATCTAAATCAAAACCTGACGCCTAAAACTTAATACATACCCCAACAGGCTCAGCAACAACATCAAAAAACCATAAGCACCGGTTCCCGTCGTCGCACTGTTGCTTACCAAAACCGCCGTTGTTGCAGCACTGGCAGTATCGTTACTGTTATCACTGTCATTCAAATAAGCACTGACACTGGCTGAACTGGAGTAATTACCATCCTGACGTGGCAGAGCCGTGACACTGAACGTGGTGCTGGCTGATGCGGCCAATTGCCCCTGACTACACGTCACTAAACCCGCATTCTCACTGCAGCCTGTAGAAGCTGAAACGAATGTCAGCCCTGCACCCAACTGCAATGTAGCAACAATGCCAGAGGCATCCAGCGCAGCGTTATTTGTAACCACCATGCTATAGCTAACATTATTGCCAACGGTCACCGGATCAACGGCATCACTCAGCGTCACCGCAAGGTCGCCATTTCCATCATCGATACGCACCAACCAAGCGTCACTCTGATCAACAACATTATCCGCACTCACATCTCCGTGAACAGATTGAGTCGCCGTACTTGTTGCTGGAAATAGCGCTGAATCACTGTAGCCACTGACATAAACAACATTATTCAGCCCTGAGCTATCTACTGCTATGGCGCTACTCAGATCACTTTTATTGCCACCCAGGTAAAGTGAATAACCCAATGCCGTTCCAGCCGCATCCAGCTTAGCGACAAACACATCAGCTTCACAGGCATAGCTCGTATCACTGGCTTTCTCGCTACAACGGGCAGAACGCCCATTAACACCGCTGATACTCGGAAAATCTGTGGAATAGGTGTAGCCCGTCATGTAGACGTTACCCACTCCATCCAAATCAAGCGATTGACCAATGTCCCGTGACTTGCCGCCCAGATAGGTAAAAAAGTCCAGGCCACTTCCCGCCGCATTCAACCTAGCCAAAAAGACATCATCACTGCCTGCCAATGCTGTTTGATAAACACCGTTTGTCGCCAAACCCGCCGAACGTGTTGAACCTGTTATATAAGCATTGCCTGCACCATCAATGCGAATACCATTAGCAAAGTCATAACCCTCGCCACCGAGAAAAGTTGAATAGCTCATCGCCGTTCCCGCTGCATTCAGTTTACTGACAAAGGCATCGGCTCTGAATGCTGCACCACTCCATGCCACCGCGGCCAAATTACTACCCGAACCTGAACTTTGCGCTGTCCATTGGGCACCATTAGTACTAGTAAGCACCGCACCTGAATCACCAACTACGGCATATTGTGTACCCTGCCTGGCTATACCCAACAGCGTAGCACTACTGCCCGAGTTCAACACATCCCAGATTACACCATGAGCACTTCTTAATATCATGCCGGCATTCCCGACGACAAAAAACTGTGCCTCACTCCAAAGAATATCCTGCAGATCTGTTGCAACACCTGAGCTGACAGCAAGCCAACTAATACCATCCAGGGACACTAAAACAGCTCCGCCACTGCCAACAGCAGCAAACAACGAACCACTCCAGGCAATGCTCAGCAAGCTAGCCGTGCTGGCAGACACCCGCGTAGTCCAGATGATACCATCTGGGCTGGTTAAAATTGTGCCCACACTACCAACACTGACAAACTGCGAACCATTCCAGCTCAGCGCCAAAAGGTTATTCGTCGTGCCCGATACCCGCGTTGTCCAGCTAATACCATCCGGGCTGGTCAAAATCGTGCCATTATTACCGACACTGACAAACTGTGAAGTATTCCAGGCAATGCCCTGAAGATTATTGGCCGTTCCAGAAGTTCGCGATGTCCATGTAACACCATCCGGACTGGTCAGAATAGTGCCGCTATCACCAACAGCAACAAATTGTGCACTGTTCCAAACAACATCTTGAAGAGTATTACCTGTACCGGAAGCACCTGCTGCCCAAATTGTGCCATCAGGACTCGTTATAAGTGTTCCGCCATTGCCAAGCGCCACCATACGGTTGCTGGCAACTGTCTGACCACACTGGCCATCCTGGCCACAGCTAGCATCATAAGCACCGACCATGGGAAAATCAGCCGATAACGTAAAACCTGTCACAAAAACATTTCCGCCCGCATCAACATCAATATCGTAAGGGACATCATCCAGGCTACCGCCCATATACGTCGCATAGGTCAGCGCAGAACCTGCAGCATTGAGCTTTACTACAAAAGCATCGCTACTGTTATAGGCACTCAACGCCGTCTGCAGCACACCGCCTGTAGTCGGGAAATCAACCGAATTTGTACTGCCCGCGACAAAAGCATTACCACTGCCATCCACGGCAACCGCATACGCAACATCATCAAGCGTTCCACCGAGATACGTTGCATAACCACCGGTTAAAGAACCTGTCGCATCGAGCTTCACCGCAAAGGCTTCTTTCGCGTTACTACAATAACCGTTGGCATTCGCTGCACAGGTAGTATCAAAAGCACCGCCCGTCGCAGGGAAATCAGGTGATAGCGTTTCACCTGCCAAATAAACATTACCCGAAGCATCAACAGCAATATCCCGCGCCACATCGTCTTTACTACCACCGAGATAAACGGAATATAATAAAGCGCCGGCCTGCGAAAATTTGCTGACAAAAATATCTTTATCACCTGTTAACGAACTTGAGCCGCTGGTCTCAGGAAAATTCACCGAGTTTGTTTCACCGGTTATATACAGGCTCCCACTGCCATCCATTACCATGCTGTGCGCACGGTCATCCCCACTGCCACCGTGAAAAGAAGCATAAAGCAAGACTGGATCGATGATTAACGGTTGCGCGTTATCATAGGCTGCCACCTGAAAAGCCACCTGATTTTGTGCACTTAAATAATAGCGACTCGCAACCTGCTGACGTTCACCGTTTGGCAACATTTGATAAGCAAAAGGCGGCAGCTGAATAATTTTCTCGCCTGAAACAGAAATGATTAACTCGCCCGCATCATTGATGCGCATCGCATCAACATCGTCAAATACCAACTGAATCTGGTCAGGATCAGACCCAGGCGCAATAATAAAATCATATTCAAGCTGGCCATCACTGCCATAATAAACCAGATCCACCCCCGGATAGACCTGTTGATAACGAACAGCCTCGAACAAAGCAACATCCGTCGACCACTTTTGCGCAGACTCACCTTTGTAATAATGATTTTTACTGGATAAGCGCCGTTCACCGATCGCCTTCGCAGCCAAATTCGCCCCTGGCAGTGAAACTTTCAAAACAGTCTCTGCACCTACCGAGCTGAAATAGGCACCGCTTGCCGTCAGGAAAAGCGTGTAGGCCTCACCGCGCGCGAGAAAGCTGACCTGATCATCAACTTGACCTACGTTGGCTTCAAAAAACAAATTTTGCTCTGGATAAGAGAATTGTGACGAAATAACTGATTTAGAACTAAGCTGAACAGGCTTGTCCAGACTCGATGCCAGGAATTGAGAACTAAAAAAAAGTGTCACCACACACAATAAAAAAAGTGCAGCAGCCCCTCCCTTGATAGAAAAACTTCTAAGCAAACCTACATCCATGAACCAGCCCTAATAAACAGACACCCCATACGATGTAGCACAAAAAAGCTAAACCGCAATGAATCCAGAAATAGAGCTATCGATAATAATGGAATTTGGCTTCAAAATCGAGCCACGACCGGAAGGAAAAAAGACTAATCTGCTAATTCAGTACGCAAATTTAAAATGCTGGCTAGCAAACCCAACCAGCATTCATGTCAATCAAAAATTGATGTGCTCACTTTAAGCTGAAAAAACCACAGTGGCACCAACTTAGGATCTACCTTAGGAATATAAGTGATATTAAGCGCCACCTTCTTATTCCCTATAGAAAAAGCCGGCAACACACCTAAAAAAGGTTCACGATCCCGATAATCCTTACGCGTCATTAAGAAACCCACTATACCAGCATCAAAATGCAACGAAGACTCGGCATCATTTCCCAGCATGAAACGTCTCAGGATACCACCACCTGCATAAAACGAAGACTCTTCATTAGAATCTTTGAATGCTGAAATCGTTGAAAAAGGTACCCATTTATTATTTATAATTTCATAATCATACTGTAAACCAGCACCCCAGTTATTCTCATTCAAATTCTGATTCTTGGAATCGCCCAAATGAATCGCTTTACCATTAATGAGAAAGCTCAACTCTCCCGCAACAAGCGGGCTCACCATCGTAGAAAATACAGCAACAAAAAGAATACTACGAAATAAATTCGTCAAATAAATCATGATCAAAATCACCCCTAATTAAGCCTTCGCACAGCAAAAGTAGTTACCTGCTGATCAGCTGGCTAATACTACAAACGGTGTAATCACTTGACGTAATTTAAAATTGTGGCTGGCAGTTGATGATTTAATCTCTTCGGTAAAAACAGATTAAAACGTTTTTTAACGCCCAGTGGATTCTTCACCTTCGCCAAAAAAAGTAGCGGCCAAATTTTGGAAAACTGAAAAAAATGTGCGCTTGATCACATTTCAAGGATACTAATAAATTTTTATTTGTCTTACTTACAACACAAAAAATTTATTGAAAACCGAAGCTTGTAGGAAGTGCTTTGTGAATAACTAAAGAGAAAAATCAGCAACAAATATCAGCATTACTTATTTGGCAATTTAGCGATATCTGTCATACTCGATAATGCCAGATCCTTAATGGTAAGCGTTGACAGCTTGTCCTGTAAAATTAGATCCATATGTGAAAACATTTTATTAATCACATCACCTGTTTCATCTTCACCTGCTGACGCATCCTCTTTCATTCCTGAAAAATGAATTACCTTCAACACCTGATCAAGTGCCAGCTCTTCGCAAGGAGCTGCCGGTAAATAACAAGGTGGATCATCAGCGCTGCGTACCAGCAAATTACCTTTAACCAGATTAACAAGCATGCGCTCAACAAAAGGCACAGGCAACGACAACACATCCGCAAATCGACTTACTGTCCAAACATCTCTCTGCTGATAAAAACTGCGCGTTACCAGAACCATCATTTGCACGCTGGTCTTTTCCATAAATCGAATGCTTGGATTAAATGCACGTCGCTGCAAAGAAAGAGAATGTGGATGCTGGTGATAATATGCGATGCTCGCACCCAACAACAAAATCATCCAGCTGAGATAAAGCCAAATCATAAATAGCATCAGCGATGCAAATGCAGAATAAATAGCCGTATATTTGCTTTGACTAACTAAGAAAGTGGTAAAAGCCCAACCCGAGCTTTCCCATAAAACACCCGCAACAACTGCCCCGGCCAAGGCCGATTTAAATCGCACCCGTGTATTAGGGATAAATACATAGACAAAGGTAAAAGCGATAATGACCAATAAATAAGGTAATAGTGCTCCTAATATTTCCAGCACGGCGCTGATAGCTTGAAACGCCGCTATTTGCTGCATAGCCGAACTCGCCGTCAGCGAAACCATAATGCCTATCGCAGAAAACACCAACACTGGCCCTATCATCAGCACACTCAAATAATCACTAAAACGCCTGATTAGCGAGCGTGTTCCCTGTATATGCCAAGTGTAATTAAAAGATTTCTCAACCTTCTGCAATAATGAAATGACAGTGTAAACAAGAACCGCAAGACCCAGCGACCCTAGAACACCTACCTTGATATTATCTACAAAACCTATCACCGTGGCCGTTATTTCTATTCCCTGCTCACCCATCGGTGCAAGAAAATTTAACAACACTGGCTCAATTTGATTGTGAACACCAAAACCTTTCAGCACTGAAAAACTCACAGCCAACAACGGCACAAATGACAACAAGCTCGTGTAAACCAGACTCATGGCCCGCAAAGTAATTTCGCCTTCAGTCAGATCACGGCTTATTACATGAATGATGCGCAATGCGGTCACCACACCCGCTTTCCAGCGCGGCAACTCTTTGAGTTTAATATTCCACAACAAAGCGGAAAGATGTGATTGTAAATATTTTAATTTTCGCACAAGGCTTTACACATTTATGGACTATAAAATCGGCTATATTCAATCGACTTGGAAATATTAACTCTCAATCTTCACCCATCGCAGCACAGCAAACCGCCATACTTACCGCCTCATGAATACTTTTATCTAGCGGATCTGGAATCAGCTGACCCTCAACGGTATGATCTGCCAGGCAATGAGCTGCTGCAAACAACATTTCATCGGTGAAACAAGGCGCATGAGCAAGCAGTGCACCTTTGAAAAGCCCTGGAAATGCAGAAACATTATTAATACTTTTCCCATCTGCCGCAAAACAGGCTCCCGCCTTCAGTGCGACATCCGGGTCAATTTCAGGATCAGGATTCGTCAACGACAAGATCAATTGTCCTGACTTAACCATCTCTGGATCGATCAAACCTTTTACACCTGTCGTGGCGATCACGATATCACTCTGCGCCATCAAATCATCCAAAGAAACTATGTGACCACCAATCACTTCAAGGCGCTGCTGCGCCAAATTATTTAAATCAGTACCCAGCAGTCGTCCAACACCAAATTTAACCAGCAAACGAGAAATACCAATGCCAGCCGCACCCAGCCCCACCTGCCCTATAGTACAATTCTTAAGCTCCATGCCCACCAGATCAGTGGCATTCAGCAACGCGGCCAGCACAGCAACTGCAGTACCATGCTGATCATCGTGCATCACAGGAATATCCAGGCGTTCAATAAGTTCACTCTCGATCAAAAAACATTCTGGGGAAGCAATGTCTTCCAACTGAATCGCACCAAAAGACGGCGCAATTCGCGCCACCGTTTCAATTACTTGCGCAGGATCGCGACTATCAACCAAAATAGGCACCCCAGAAATGCCGGCAAGCGTATGAAACAGCGCCGCCTTCCCTTCCATCACCGGCAAACTCGGCACGGCACCAATATCACCCAAACCCAGCACCGCTGTACCATTAGTAACAATAGCAACCGTATTATTAAGGTTAGTATAATCACGTACCAGATGAGGCTTATTTTGGATTGCCAGGCAAACCCGCGCTACGCCCGGCGTATACAAGTCTCGCAATAACTGTGGTGAACTCATAGGCACACTGGAAACCGTTTTAATCTTGCCGCCCTTATGTCGATTAAAAACACGATCAGAACGGCCTATAAGATTCGCAATAGGCAGCGCATCAATGGCATCCAGTACCGCCATATCCTGACTCTCATCCAATTCCAGCGTCAGCTCCCAAGTGGTTATATCCTGCGTTCGTTGCATGGCATCCAGGCTTTCAATCGACAAACCCGCGTCGCCAACCACCTGTAAAACACTGGCAAGACTGCCGGGAGCATGATTCACTTCGACAATGAGAACCTCAGGTATTTTCATTAATATCACTCCTTAATAACAGGCCAACTCAAAATCAAGCAACTTTATAGCAGCCATATAGCAGAGCTATCGTACCTATAAGCAGCAACCTTTACGCGTTTCATGTCAAACGTCAATAAAACTCCCCCTCAAAATCGTACACTTAAGACAGGAAAACTTAACCCATACCAAATATTGGCCTAAAACACCCACAAAGGATAGAAGCAAACTCAGCGCGTTTTATTTACAATAAAGACTATTTCACACCGAATTAACATTAAACACTGACATTTATAATGAACGCACATTTTCTCGAATTAAAATCTTATATGCAGCAGCATATCATCGGGCAAGCAAAACTCATTGACCGACTGATTATAGGCATACTTTGTGGTGGGCATTTATTAATCGAAGGTATGCCTGGCCTGGCAAAAACCCGATCTGTTCAATCTCTGGCCAACGGTCTGGATTTAGGCTTTCAACGCATTCAATTTACGCCTGATTTAATTCCCGGCGATATCACTGGCAGTGATATTTTCGTCCCTCAGGACGGCCAGTTCCGCTACCTTGAAGGCCCACTCTTTAATGACATTATACTTGCTGATGAAATAAACCGTGCGCCCCCAAAAGTACAATCGGCACTACTTGAGGCTATGCAGGAAAAGCAAATTACTGTCGGGGGAGTCACTCGACCTTTGTCACCGCTCTTTATGGTTATTGCCACACAAAATCCGATTGAACATGAAGGGACTTACCCTCTACCCGAGGCTCAACTCGACCGTTTTTTTATGAAAATAAACATCGATTACCCAGGCATCGAGGATGAAATAAAAATCCTTAAAATTGAGCAACAACGCCTACAGAACAACAACGCCAATAATGCCAGTAAAACAAAACCGGTCTCGACATCACTCTCTGCAAAACAAATACTCGAAGCACGCCAACAAGTTTGTACCATCTATATGGATGAAATGCTCGAGCGCTACATCGTCACATTAGTCAACGCCACCCGTAACCCAGGTCATTGGGATAATGATTTAAAAGAAACTCTCAATCGCGGTGCCTCCCCACGCGCCACCTTGGCGCTGGCACAGGCTGCACGCGCCCACGCTTTTCTATCGCAACGAGATTTTGTTGAACCCGGTGACATCATTGAAACCGCCCCGGATATACTCCGCCATCGTATTGCCCTAAGTTTTATGGCACACGGCAATGGCTTCGACAGCAATACTATCGTAAAACGCATTATCGAATGCGTTCCAATTCCATGAACACACTGAAGCAGCCACTGCCTGCACTAATGACAGCTCAGGAGCTGGAGCAACTACAACTTAGAGTATTGAAAAAATACGATAATCAACGCCAAGCTGGCAGCATTTCTGAACCTGATCGCACACATTCACATTTTCGCGGACAAGGTATGGAACAGTTCGATGTACGCGCCTATCAGGCTGGCGATGACATTCGCCACATGGATTGGCGTGCCATGGCAAGAAGTGGGCGCGCCACCACCAAGGTCTTCAGTGAAGAACGTGGCAGGAAATTAATTTTGGCTGTGGATCGAAGCCCAGGCATGTTTTTTGGAACGCGTAATGAACTTAAAGCCACCAGTGCAACAAGAGCCGCGGCGATTTTTGGTTTCTCCGCTCTGTCATTACGTGAACCCGTTGCCGCTGCGATTTTTGAACAAACTACCCAATGCTTTGCATCAACGCGTACAGCAAGTGGTCTACTACCCGCTTTACTAGCCATTGCATCTGCACCCGCAACAAACGTTAACGATACGCCATCTACACTGAGTGTATTTTTGACGCACCTCTGCCAACAATTTGAACGGCATGCCACACTCTGCCTAATCAGTGACTTTCAAAATATAACGCAAGATGATAATCACGTATTCGCCGCATTGGCAGGTCATTTTAATGTCGTTGCACTTCAGGTTATCGACCCCGCAGAAGAAAAATTACAGGATTCGGGCATATTAAAAATGCGCTCGCCCGACAGCTTACTCACAGCAGAAATCAATACCAGCGATGCCAACATTCGCCATCATTACCAAACCATCATGGCGCAACGACAAAAAGACCTCAGCATTCTCTTTCAACGCAATGGCATTCAATCACGAAAGCTTTATACAAACGTAGACACTTTTTCTCAGCTTGATGGCATGTTATGAATAACGCAGAGTTGCTAAACAGCATTGCAGATATTGAATTGCCCGCACCGCCAAACTGGCAACCAGCAATACTCATAGGCATCATTATTTTTATTCTTTTATTTTTAATGCTACTCATACTGCAGCAGCGATCAAAATTAATAAAAAATAAAATATATAAACATCATCAACATAGCGCACTTGAGCAACTCGAAAAAATTCAACAACACTGGAAGATTAAATCAATCAACAATCGCGAAACCGCTTATCAACTGGCTGCCGTACTGCGCCTTGGACTAAAGCTCGAGCAACTTCAAGCCAATGCATGCCCCAACATCCTTATCGCACAGCGAACTACCTGGCATGACACGGTCACCCAACTTAACAAGTTGCGTTATCAGAGTCATCAAAAAGACGAAATCGAAAGCCACACCTTCGCACACATTCAACACTGGTTGTCACTTATGGATCAGCCAAACGAACATCTAGACGAACAGATTATAAAATAATGTTTTCACTCAGCGCACCATGGGCTTTAGCACTTACCCCCTTACCTTTTTTGTTGTGGTGGAGTGCAAGCTGGCGCATCAAAAAAAAGAAACGTAAATCAAAACAAAAATCACCAGAACATTACATCCTCCACCCACATACTGACCTACTAAATACTTTACAAAATGAAAGCATTAACAAACGCAAGCTACCATGGACTTGGTTTGTCGGCTGTTTGCTTCTGTTGCTCGCCCTGACAAAACCACAATGGATTGATACCAAGCAAGCAAACAACTACCAAGGTCACCAGATGGTGCTGGCTATCGACACATCAGGCTCTATGCAGGCTCTTGATTTCATCAATAAATCAAAACAGAACAAAACACTTACCGATCGTCTTTCAGGTGTCAAAAAAACCGTACAACACTTCATCAATGAACGCCGTGGCGACCACATTGGGCTCATTATTTTTGCCGACGATGTTTTTATTCAATCACCCATCACTAGCGACCTGAGTCTGTTACAAGACTTAAGCAGCGAAATCAAACAAGGCATCGCGGGTGAAAAAACAGCATTGGGAGATGCCATCGCTGTTGCGGTACAACAACTCAAGAACACTGAAAAAAAATCGCGCTTACTCATATTGTTTACTGACGGCAGCAATACGGCAGGAAACATATCACCTGAAAATGCAATTCTTCTGGCTCAAAATCAAGGCGTTCGCATCTACACTATCGGCATAGGCTCAACGACTGCAGCCAATACAGAAAAAGGTGTTTTTTTCTCACAGGGGCCGATAGCAAAACCCATTTACACGCAACTCCCATTAAACTCGGGACTGTTACAAAAAATAGCCAATGAAACAGGCGGCAGCTATTACCAGGCCAATGATTCGAATACGTTGACAAACATTATTCATGATATCGACCAACTCGAGCCGATAAGATTAAAAACACAACAAAATATTCATGCCAAAGAATATTTTTGGTTACCACTGTTGCTAGGCCTTTCCCTACTGATTTTTAATGAATTCACTTCCCGTGCGCCAACTATTTCATCGTGTTTTAATTTTAAGTTCGCGAGTCGGAAAACCACCCTGCCATGAACAACCTGTTTTTCACGCAAGCTTATTTTTTAATGCTGCTGATCATACCTCTGATAATGTGGCTTCGTTCAAAAAACACGCCGCCCACTCAGAAGCTGAA
>Ga0316209_1001719_pt1 | contig 20901 bp, 12 predicted proteins | sample 6monopyrite_MG_FD_204945 | JGI IMG/M metagenome (GOLD analysis project Ga0316209, IMG submission 204945) | Microbial mat bacterial communities from mineral coupon in-situ incubated in ocean water Damariscotta River, Maine, United States -... | ecosystem: Environmental > Aquatic > Marine >...
AACTCTTAATAAATTGTGAATCGATTCCCGATCAATCATCTAAGTATTACGTTATCTTAACTTTTATTCAAGGATATTTGGCAAAATGTTGCAAAATATAGCAAAACAAACAAAACAAAATTTTGTTTAATCGCAGAAAACCAATGGGTTGCAAGATTCATTTAAAGTCATGCTTTCTAGGGCAGTATGAAGAACATAAGGAATAATACCCAAGCAAAGCAAACAAAACTCCCGAATCTCATAAACACAAATATGGCAAAATTTAACAAAAAAGCTTTAACAAATTTTGCAAAGCGTTATACTAGGATAGAAAAGTATTCTTGCCTCTCTATTTTTAACGTGATTCTATCTCTTTCGCCATATAGCATTACATATTTTGACAAAATATAGGCAAATACGGCAAAATGATAACAAAAAATTAGGGCAAAAGATGGTCTTAGAAAAAAGTGAAAATTTTGAAATTGAAGGCAGTGCTGTAACGATTAAGCAGGCGGCATGGATGGTACGCAAAACGCCACAAACAATTCGCAATGCAAAAAATGGCAAAATAAAAGATAGAAACAAAGCTCTATCATCAAAAAAAGGCATTCGTGAGGGGCGTGAGCAAGACCTTATAGAAATAGTGGAGCTTGAAAGAGTTTTTGGCAAACTGCGTTTTCCGTCTAGCTTCCCTGGGGCGCCAGCTTCAAATCAGAATTCCAATAGTAATGATGAATTGTCCGATTCTGATGCCGCCGCAGGCATACAGTTTTATAAAGCAGAAAACCAACGGCTTGAAAAAGAATTAGAAGACCTAAAAATAAAAACAAGACAAACACAAGACAAACTAGATGACATTACAGCAGAGCGTGATAGGTGGCATCAAGCATTCAATACAGAGCAAGAAAACGCTAAACAGCAATTAAAACTACTCCCTGCAATGGCTAAAACAAGTGAAGAAAGCTCGGCTCATCAAAAGGAGCTTTTGGCATCTGTCAATAAATTAGAAAAAAAATTGGAAGAAAAACCAAAGAAAGGGCTATTTGGCCTTTTCGGGAGCTAAAGTGTAGTGATTTATATTTGATCAAATACTTCTAAAATTTTACGCCTCTCAATATTGCTATCGGCAAATAGCGGACATTCACATTAATAGATATTATTTTTTTAGGTAGTGTCGCAAAAGTTAACCTTTTCAAAATAATTTAACGCTCCAAGCGAACTCTAAGTCGTCGAGCACGTTCACGAAAAGCAACATCACCACCCTCAAGAATATCACATACAGATTTTCGAATTGTCGCGTTTTCTAAACCACCTGCCATATAGCTAATAGGTGGAAGACCACCTGCGGGATGTGGCCCTGCCTCTGCAACAATAATTTGATCTGCATCCGTGTTTATAACAAGGTTAGCATTATGAGTGACCATTATTACTTGGCGTTTTCTCTTAGCCTCAATAAAGAGCGATACTAATTCATCAAACACAGACTTTGGATCAAGATTTTCTTCTGGCTGGTCTATAATTAGCGGGCGATCATCCTTGTCATCGAGCGCAAGATATAGCAACAACAATACAATACCTCGCGTTCCCGGTGAGAGTTTTCGGATATCCACGCCATCATAAGAAATTTGATAGCCGACACTAATATGTTCAGTGCTAAACAGCCATTGTGCAAATTTTTGTAACCAAGCACGATACTCGGCTTGTTGTGTCGACGCATACGGTGCGTGCTTAAGCATATTTTGTATATGCTCGTCCATAAATGCTTTCATTGCCGCTTGTACTTCAATGGCTGAACCATTCTCCCATGCAGATTTTAGAGCTTCTGTAGCAGCTTTAATTAGAGAGCCTCGCCCATAGAACAGCCCCGCCTTTCTTCTATCAAGAAGCTCTTCCTCAGCAAAAGAGCCCCAGACCTCAAGGTCAGCAACCCTATGAACTGAGAAGCCAAGCTTCTTTAATGTACCTGACGCCATCGCAAGGCGAGCCATTAGTGGCGTATATAGATCAGCAAGCGCATTTTGTTCGCTAGTAATCGCTTCAAAAATCCGTCCATAGGTATCATCGCGCTCGTCCTGAAGGATTTTTCGACGCTCCGCAGCACCTTGTGCTGTAAGCGTTGTAACAAGGCTTTCTTTTTCCAGTTCAGTGCTAATATGCTCGGAAAGGTCAGATATTGCTTTTGCTTCACGCTCGCGAGATTGCTGAAATCTTGCAATATTTTGGTCTCGTAATTCCGCAAAGTCGATTGCTCCATTACATTCGTCTTGCGAATGTGCTTCAAAAATAACCCTTTCAATCTCTGCTACAAGACCATCCGACGCACCTTTTTCTGAACAAAGCTCTTCAACGAACTGTTGAGAGAGATAACGAGCCCTTGGAAAAGACATGTGGCTGTTTGCATCACTTCCATCTAGTGAGCGGGTGACATTCTCACCACCACCCCAAGTAAGAGTTGTTGTTGCACTGCCGATCAGGCCTCGGGCTCGCGCAAGAAATGATGGGCTAACGTTTTCATCTGCATTCCATCCCGAAGGCACAATTGCATCGCAACCCGCCGCAATTACATCAGCTAATGCGGTCTTGCCTGAGCCACGCGCACCAATGATTGCTACAAGTCCGGGATTAAGTGAAATATCAGGTGTATTCGCCCAGTCTGCGTTATCTATTTTGATGCTTGAAACAACTTGCGAAGGCATTGCCGATTGGGGTGGCAACTCGCCTGCGTAAGCGCGGCCTTCAGGATCAATGCATGCTTGACGAAGAGCATCAAACTCTAGCCCTCCTTTGATCCACGAGAAACGATCTCCAAAAGGCGATGCGACATCATCTAGCTTGTGCGCGTCGCTTCCATGCAGGCAGGGTTTCAATCCACTGTAACGGGCACGGACTTCATCGGGAGCAAGGTCTCGCTGCCCCAACCAAAACTCACGTTGTGCCGGACTACTAGCAAAGATAACATGAGCAAAACTTTCAATTTCGCGCCGGATCGTTTGGTCCGCAGCCTCACGCACCCCAGAAGTGCCATCCGTTGCGCCTCCAGCTACGGCGATCAAGATGTTTTGCTTCGCCCATTCGCTTTCGGAAAAAACCTCGCGTAGCTTTTGGAAGTTGACCTTGAACTGGTTAGCTCCATAGGTGAGCGCAGCTTGGTCATCGATAATAGCCGGGTCGACCTTTTTGCCCAGACGTATAAGGTCCGCTCGCGTACAATCAAAGCGATCCTTCATAGCATTGAATTGCAGTCGTGACAGCAAGCGCTGTAGCTCTTCAACGTGCTGAGGGTCCTCAGGACTAACAAATAAGTGCAGATTTACAAAACCACCTTTAGACGTGGCCACATCAAGCCTTAACTCAACATTTGGGAAAATTAGCTTGATGGCTGGAAGTCTTCCAGCAGCTTTATGCCGTAGCATCTCTTCATATGTGTCAGTTACGTAATAATCAGTTACCGCGATAGCTTCTATTACAGGCGTGGCTTGCTCTAAGGCCGTTAAGTAATCACCCCAGGCGTTCGAGCCAGCGAACTGATTGTTCATGATTGTGCCCGGCGCGTGGATATGCGGCTCCCAACGATGCCATTCCGACCCTCTATTAATCATAACTTATTCTTTCTACAATTCTTTTAAAGTAACATTTTAAAATCATAATTTGTCCACTCTAACTTGACTTTAAAATAAAGGCCTACAATGATTTTCTATACTCGATTTTTATTTTATTGCGTTGACCCGTTGAACCCGCCGTACAAAGCAGTAATTTGTTAGTTAGTATTGAATACTACTTGAACTTTCTCAATTTTTCTAGTATTTTCTCAGATATACGCAATTCACGCATAAAATGTAGGGATGACATGGACAGCGATATCATGACGATTAAAGAGGTTTCCAGTTACCTCAAATTAAATGAAAAAACTGCTTATAGGCTTGTTCTGGATGGTAAAATACCAGGATTTAAGGTTGGCGGAGCGTGGAGATTTAGAAAAAAACAAATAGATGAATGGATTAAAGAGCAAGCTAAATGCAACAAGTAAAAAATAAAAAGAACACCTATAATTTTTCTTTTACAGCAGGGGCTCTCCTCCATGCTGAAACTATGCTTGTGACAAACATCTTCATTGAGACTTTATCTTGGGACAGAACTAAAGAAAAGATTATTGAAGATAATCTTTTGCGTACAAGAACAAAAAGCTCTTCTCAACGATTATTTAGAGAAGTTTCTATGAGACTATTTAATCTGCATGAAAAAACCTTGGAATTGTTACACAACCTATCAGACGAAACGCTACAGAAACAAATTATTTGGATTTCTATTTGCAAAACATATCCCTTTATATCTGATTTTATGAGCGAAGTTATTCAAGAAAAAATTGATGTGCTGGATTATACACTTACTTTTGATGACTATGACTGTTTCTTTAATAAAAAAGCCCAATGGCATAGTGAAGTAGATCATCTATCCCCATCTACACAAAGAAAAGTGCGGCAAGTAATATTTAGAATGTTTAAAGAAATGGACTTTTTGTCTGATGAAAATACAATGCTCCCCTTGCTTACAATAGATGATTCACTCGTAAGAGCTCTTGAAATAGAACAACTTAATTTACGTGAAGCTTTCCCTTCAATTCAAAAAACAATGGAGGGGGTGCATGCGTGAATCCATCAAAGAATACCAAACACATTTGCTCAACGTTCTGGGCAGTGAGAGATTCCTAAAAAAGCAAGGCTTGGGAAATGATCTCCCATTTTTTATCTGCCCCTACAGGCCAGAAGATGAAAACGACATTAAAGCTGTCACAATAAAAATCATTAAAAAACTATCTGGAAAAAACATTAAGGTTTTACAGATTGATTTATATGATTTGTCCATTGAAATTCTAAAAAATCGTGGAATTTGGGATAATATTTTAACTACAGAAAACGATATATCTAAAGAAGAATTAAAGGAGTTGCTACAAGGCGTATTAGATTCAGAAACTCACCTTATTCCGGCTATTCGTCAAAAAATTGAAGCCTCCGATTTTGATATTTTATTACTAACTGGTATTGGCGAAGTCTTTCCATACATAAGATCACACAATGTATTGAACAATTTACAAAGTACCGCAAAAGATCAACCAACTGTAATGATGTTCCCAGGGGAATACACACATTCTTTGGAGGATGGAGCTTCTCTACAGCTTTTCGGTAAGTTACAAGATGATAAATACTACAGGGCATTTAACATCTTCCATTTATGAGGTTTAAAAAAGGGCAAAAAAAAATGAGATTACAAAACATTTACGAAAAACCTATTGATAGGCCTATTGAAGGTGTAATTAAGGCAGATGATGACTCTGGGCTTATTCTAGAAGTGGAAGAATATGTTTTAACCAATGAAGTTGCTCAACGGCTAAGCGGTTTTCTAGATGCCTATAATAATTATAATAGTGCTAATGGTGTCTGGATATCTGGTTTTTTTGGCTCTGGTAAATCACACTTACTTAAAATCCTGTCCTTATTGCTCGAAGATCGGGAAATTAATGATAAAAGTGCCTTAGATTTGTTCACTCCCAAATGTGAAGATGAGTTATTAAAAGCGGAGATAAAGAAAGCCGCTACCATTCCATCACAAAGCATCCTTTTTAATATTGACCAAAAAGCTGATGTTATAAGCAAAACAGAGATTGACGCACTGCTCTCAGTCTTTGTGAAAGTTTTTGACGAAACTTGCGGTTACTACGGAAAACAAGGACACATCGCCCAATTTGAAAGAGATTTGGACACACGAGATCAGTATCAAGCATTCAAAGAATCTTTTCAAAAATATTCTAATAAAACTTGGGAAGAGGGGCGTGAACAAGCCATTCTTGAGGCTGCCAATATAGCAAAAGCATATACAGATGTAATGAGCGGTGATATTGCCGATTATAAAGATATTTTGGGTAAATACAGAAGCGAATACAAAGTTTCTATAGAAGACTTTGCTGCCCAAGTATGGGGTTTTATTCAATCAAAGGAAAAGAATTTTAGGCTAAATTTCTTTGTAGATGAAGTTGGACAGTATATTGCTGGCAACATCAAGTTAATGACAAACCTCCAAACCATTGCAGAGAGCTTAGCAACAAAGTGCAATGGTCAAGCTTGGATCATTGTTACTGCTCAGCAAGACGTGGATAATGTTGTTGGAGAGATGGACAAACAACAAGCAAATGACTTTTCAAAAATCCAGGCTCGTTTTTCTAATAGAATGAATCTTTCAAGTAAAAATGTTGACGAGGTTATTCAAAAACGGCTTCTTTCAAAAACATCAGAGGCCTCTTCTGATCTGGAAGCAATTTACACTAAGCACTCAAATGATTTTAAAACATTATTTGATTTTGTAGATGGATCACGAAACTATAAAAATTTTACAGATAAAGAACACTTTGTAATTTCGTATCCTTTTATTCCCTATCAATTCGAACTTTTTCAGGGAGCTATTGAAAACCTTTCTGCCCACAATGCTTTTGAAGGCCGGCATAGTTCAGTTGGTGAACGTTCAATGTTGGGGGTATTTCAACACGTAGCCATAGAGATTGGAGATGTTGATTTAGGAGCATTAGCCACATTTGATTTAATGTTTGAAGGTATAAGAAATACCCTGAAAGCACAAATACAGCGCTCTATATTTAATGCAGAAAAAAACCTTTCCAATGAATTTGCGGTTAAAGTATTAAAAGCATTGTTCTTGGTAAAATACGTAAAAGAATTTAAACCAACGATTCACAACATCTGTATTTTAATGCAACGCTCTATAGAGTGCGACCTACCAGAGCTGAAGAAGGATGTCGAAGAAGCCCTAAACCTATTAGAGCAACAAACATATATTCAGAGGAATGCTCAATATTATGAATTTCTAACCGATGAAGAAAAAGACATTGAGAAAGAAATAAAAAATACAGAAGTTGACCCCGGTGCAGAAACAGGTGAATTAACAAGTATTATATTTGACACTGTCCTGAAAGAACCTAAAATCCGCCATGATCAAAACGGTCAATATTACAAATTTGCACGCAAACTAGATGATAGTCTGCATGGTAATCGTGACTATGAGCTAACAATTCATATTATAAGCCCTTTTGACGAACGTGCTGGCAATGAAAATTTACTCCGCAGCCATAATATGGGGCGTAATGAGCTTATGGTGATTATGGATAGTGATAGACGCTTATTAGATGATATTTCTATGTATCTTCGCACAGAAAAATATATCCGCCAAAATACGACAAGAGCCCAACAGGAATCTGTAAGTAGAATTTTACATGAGAAAGCAGAACAAAATAAACAGCGTAAACAGGATGTTATCCAAACTGTCCGCCATCTTCTTGAAAGTGCAAGATTAATAGTATCTGGAACATATATAACATCTGGGTCAGCAGATCCTCAAACCCGCATCATGCAGGGCTTCCAAGAACTTATTACAATCACCTACCCTCAATTAAAAATGCTAAGAAACCTGACTTATAAAGAGGATGAAATAGGAAAATATCTAAACCCAGAAGACAGCCTATTTGATACAGATACAGCAGTTTTAGATGAAGCTGAGCAAGAAGTTTTAAGCTATATCACCAGTCAGGGCAGGGTAGGCGTACGTACAACTCTAAAATCTGTAATCGAAAACTTTGAGAAAAAGCCTTATGGCTGGTATCTAGCGGCAATTCAATGCACCATTGCTAAACTTAATACCCGTGGAAAAATTGAATGCCAAATGGATAGTAATATCCTTGAAGGCACTGAACTAGAGCGGGGCATCAGGAATACACATGCTCATAGCAATATTGTACTTAAACCTCAACAGGAATTCTCTGCTGCTCAACTTCGTGGGTTAAAAGAGTTTTTTGAAGACTTTTTTAATGTCCCTCCATCTGCCAATGATGCAAAGGCATTGGGAATGGAAACTTTGGAGCATTTTAAAGAGAAACACAATGAACTAGGGATATTTGCCGCCCAACGCCATGAATATCCATTTTTAAAGGTTCTTGATGGTGCAATAGAGAAACTCAAATCTTACTCTGAAAAACCCTATAGCTTTTACATTCAAGAACTTTCCGGTTTTGAAGATGAACTTCTGAACATCAGGGAATCTGTTATTCAGCCAATAGAAAGCTTTATGAGCGGCGACAAAAAAAGCATTTACAGCTCTGCCCGTGAGTTTCTAAGAAATCATGAGCATGATTTTGGCTATATTGATGGTAAGGATTCAATCGCCCTTAGAGAAATACTAGAAAGTGATGATTGCTACAAAGGTGAAAAAATCAGAGCCGCAAAAGAGCTTCATGCTTCACTTAAAAAGAAATTAGAAGCAAAACTGAACGCTCTTCGTGCAGCCAAGAAGGAAGAAATTGACACTTTAAAATCAAAAATAGAGACAATGGACAAATATCAGGGCTTATCAGAACCAGAAAGAGAGCCTTTCATCTCCAGCTTCGATCAGGCACGAACGCACCTCGATGCTGTAAGTTCTATCCCTGTTTTGGAAAGTGACTACGGGCGCTTTGAAAGCTCAACATATGTAGGGCTTTTATCCAAGCTAGAATCCTTTGGTGCTAAGGATGATAATAAGGAAGATAACACTCCTAAAACAGAGATCGTTCCAGTAACAAAAGTTCGTGTCTCCTATAGTAAAGCACTATTAGGCACAGCAGATGATGTGGACGAATATATCGGGGAATATAAAGAAGCTCTCATGAATGAGATTAATAGCGGTAAAAAGGTACAAGTTTAATATGCAGGACACATCAAAACTTAAGAAATTTGCACAATTTGCGCGTGAAAGCTTGATAGATCAAGTCGCAGCGAAACTTGAGCATGTTCTGGCAACCGATAGCACAGAGCTTCGGGAAAAAGAAACTGCTGTTAAAGACCTGCACAAGCAAATCAATGCAACATCCAAAGAAGCTGTTATCGAGCGTGTTGCTTATACTTGGTTCAACCGTTTTTGTGCTTTGAGGTTTATGGATGTAAACAGATACACAAAAATCGGTATTGTTTCACCGACAGAAGGCAATTCACAGCCTGAAATTCTGGCAGAAGCAAAACAAGGGCATATTGACGATCGTTTTATGACTGCTGATAAAGCAGATCATGTTTTTAAGCTATTAAGTGGTACGCAATCCTCTCAAAATCCACAAAGTGAGGCTTACAGGCTTTTAATTGTTGCCGCCTGTAATCATTACCACAGAGCAATGCCATATCTATTTGAAAAGATCGAGGATTATACCGAGCTTTTAATGCCGGATGATCTGCTTTCAAACAATGCTATCCTTGCCTATGTGCGTGAGAGCATGACACCTGATGCCTGCCAAGATGTAGAGATTATTGGCTGGCTGTACCAATATTACATCTCTGCTAAGAAAGATGAAGTTTTTGAGGATCTTAAAAAGAAGAAAAAGAAAATTGGCGCAGAAAATATTCCGGCAGCAACACAGCTTTTTACACCGCACTGGATTGTACGCTATTTAGTGGAGAATTCTTTAGGGCGGTTATGGTTGCTCAATAACCCATCTTCCAATCTTAAAGCAAAGATGGAGTATTATATTGAGCCTGATGAGCAAGAAGATGACTTTTTAAAGATTTCCTCACCAGAGGAGCTTAAAATTTGCGATCCGGCTTGTGGATCAGGGCATATGCTGACCTATGCGTTTGATCTGCTTTACGCCATTTATGAGGAGGAGGGCTATGATGCCTCTGAAATACCGTCTCTTATCCTGCAAAATAATCTATATGGGATAGAGCTGGACGAACGCGCCGGATCATTGGCCGCCTTTGCCCTTAGCATGAAAGCAAGGGATAAAAACCGCCGTTTCCTAGAAAAGAATATTCAGCCTAATATCTGCGTATTGGAAAATATCAGTTTTTCAGGAGAAGATTTTGATGCTTATAAAAAGAAGCTTGGGCATAATCTGTTCACTGGCAATTTACTACAGACTTTAGGGCAATTTGAGGAAGCTGATAATTTTGGCTCACTCATTCAACCTGCCGAAACGGATGTAGGATCAGCTTTAGAATTATTGAAAGAGCAAAACTTTGATGAAGATTTATTCTTAAAACCAATTCATGACAAAGTGTTAAAAGCTCTGACATATGCAGATTATTTAAGCCCTAAATATCATGTTGTGGTTGCTAACCCTCCTTATATGGGAGGGAAAAGTATGAATGGATGTTTAGCCGTCTTTATTAAAGAAAACTATAAAGATTCAAAGTCTGATTTGTTTTCTGCATTTATTGAACGCAATTTAGATCTTACACAAAAACAAGGTGTCATTGGCATGATTACCATGCAGGGTTGGATGTTTTTATCTTCTTACGAAAAATTAAGATCAAAAATTCTTAATCAAAAAACTATTTTTTCAATGGCTCATTTGGGAGCAAGAGGGTTTGACAGCATTGGTGGAGAAGTCGTTTCGACAACTGCCTTCACTATCGGGAACAATCATAATGAAAATTATAAAGGCCAATATTTACGCCTAATTGACGGTAAATCAGAAGCAGAAAAAGCGGATGATTTCAAAAAAAATCTATCCAAAAATAATGAATTATATTTTACCGCCTCTGCTACTGACTTCAAAAAAATATCAGGATCGCCGATATCTTACTGGATTAGTCAAAAGCTTCGTAATTTATTCTCATCAGATATAACGCTTTCTAACATAGGACGACCTCGCCAAGGATTGGCATCTACAAACAACGAATTATTCTATCGACAATGGCATGAGATCAATAATTCAAAAATAGGATTTTCTGTAGAAACAAAAGAACAAGCTATCAAATCAGGGTGGAAGTGGCTTCCATTAAACAAAGGTGGATCGTTCAGGAGATGGTTTGGAAATAATGAATGGATAATTAACTTTGAAAATGATGGAAAAACTATATGCGACTATATTGATAATACCCCCGGTGCTAGCGTTGGCTCTAATGGTCGGGTAATTAATCGTGAATTTTATTATCAGCCAGGTGTTACCTATTCAGACCTTACTACTGGAGGATTTGGAGCAAGAAGCTTTGGTAATGGGTACATATTTGATACGTCTGGTCCATCAATATTTGATGAACATAACTATGGAATAAAAAAACTAATTACATATATAAACACTCACCTGTTTCAATCAATCTTAGATACTGTATGTACGGGTTTGCATTACAGCAATGGTGTTCTGGCTGGATTGCCCGTACATTATCCAGATCAAAATGATCTTGAACTCAAGGACAATACTAATCAATTGATTGATTACTCCTGTGCAGATTGGAACGCTTACGAAACATCATGGGATTTTGAAGACTTACCTCTATTAGCAGAAGAGTATAAGGCAAACAGGCTCGCAAAAACATATCAAAATCTCCGCACTCATTGGCAAGAAATAACCGATGAAATGAAGCGTCTGGAAGAAGAAAATAACCGAATTTTCATTGAGGCTTATGGCTTGCAAGATGAATTAACGCCAGATGTGCCGTTGGAAGAAATCACCCTGACCTGCAATCCACGATACCGCTATAAAGGCGATAAGACAGATGAACAGTTAGAAACATCTTTACTTTCAGAGACCATGCAAGAGTTCATTCATTACGCTGTTGGCTGTATGTTCGGACGTTATTCGTTGGATAAAGAAGGTCTTGTTCTCGCCAATCAAGGGGAGGGAGTTGATGATTATCTATCTCAAGTGCCTGATCCAAGTTTCAAGCCCGATAGTGATAATGTTATTCCTGTTTTGGATGGTAACTGGTTTGAAGATGATATTGTCGAGCGTTTCCAAAAATTCTTGCGTGTTACCTTTGGTGATGAGAATTACAAAGAAAATCTGGAATTCATTGAAAATGCTATTGGTAAAAACCTTCGCAAATATTTTACCAAGGATTTTTACCCCTACCACGTTAAACGCTATAAAAAACGCCCTATATACTGGATGTTCTCCAGCCCCAAAGGCACGTTTAATGCCATGATTTATATGCACCGCTATCGCCCAGACACGGCAAGTATCGTTTTAAATGATTACTTACGTAATTTTAGAACCAAGCTGGAAGCCAAGAAAGACAATTGTGAACAAACGCAAATCAGCGGATCAGAGGCAGAAAAAGTAAAAGCGACAAAAGAAATAGACAAGCTAAAAACCATGATCGAAGAATTAAACCAGTGGGAGCATGAAGTGCTATACCCCCTTGCTGTAAAACGCACTGAAATTGATCTGGATGATGGCGTGAAGGTCAATTATCCAAAATTTGGCACTGCTTTGAAAAAGATTGCGGGGCTAAGCTAATGGCACATAAGGATATAGAACAAGCTCTGGAAAAGATGTTTTTTAAGCACCGCCTTGTCTTTTGGTATGATGAGAAACAAGAATTACGCGAAGATTTTGACGCTGTAGAGCTTGATGGCGTTGAAAAAGTTATTGTTGCCAATAATGAATATAATTTGAAATACCGTATGCTAAAAGAACAGCCACGGCAGAATTTTTTAATCTACCGCCCAGAGCCACATCCAAAGCCTATTGATAACTGGTTTTTAGACCTAGAACTTGCCCATACAGAATTCCGTACAGATCAAAACGCAATCTGGCGTAATGAAATGGATCTTGGTATGGAATATCAAAGCCTATTTGACGATCATAAAGAATTCTTTAAAAGTGCAAAACGCAGAGAAAACTTCAAAAACCTCCTCGATGCAGAGCAAGATGTAGATGGATTGCTTAAACGCAAAATGCTCGCCGTTTGTGTCGGTGCAAAACAGCCTCGTATTGATAGTGTTCTGGAAGCTCTGCTCGAAGAACTGGCAAAAGACAAGAATGATAGCGAAAGGCTGATTGGGCGTTGTGGCTTGAAGGATTTCCTCTGGAAAGAAGCAAAAGCATATTATCACTATGACTCAGAAACCGCAGGTATTGAAGATTTCATTATCGAGGTTTTTAAAGCCTGTTTTGCACTGGAACTTGGTAAAAAATCAGCTCTTAAAGATAGCGTGATCGGTTTCCTTAATAGATGGAAGAATAACCGTCTTCATGAAACAGCATTTAAAACTCTCTCTAAAAAATATGCAAAGCTCCTCAAAATTCGTAAAGAGCTAGAATCTATAGATTATCGTAAATTGATTGAGATTGATTATTTTGAGGATCTGGATAAAGAAATTATCACCTCCCTTGTTAAGGAAGTCAAAGACCAAACAATTTCTAGGGAAGACTGCACCAACATCATCCGTCAACGGCGTATGAGCTATTGGTTTAGAAAAGATATAATAAAAGCGTATGAAGCTATTGATTTTGCCTCACAGTTTATCAATACGCTCGATACAATAAAACTTGCCCCACAAAGCTTTAATGATGGTGTACAAAAATACGTCAGCGAATGGTATAAAATCGACTTTTTCTATCGGAAATTTATATATTCCTATCGCAGTTTTGGCGAAGCAAAGCCTTTGTTGCGTGAGCTATACGAAAAAATTGAGCAGCTCTATTCCAACAAATATTTACTTACCTTAAGTGATAATTGGCAAAAACATATTGATGATTTAAATAAATGGTCTGGCTTTGATGCGCTCCTACAGCGAGATTTCTTTAACAAACACGTCAAACCATCACTTGATGCAAATAAAAAAATCTATGTTATTATCTCTGATGCTTTCCGTTATGAAGTTGGCATGGAAATGGTGCCTAAAATACTTCAGAATATTGGCTTTGATGCAAAAATAGAAGGAGCTATCTCCCAGCTTCCAAGCTATACACAATTAGGCATGGCTTCTTTACTTCCTAATGAAAAAATTGAATTTTGTGATGATAACAGCGGCAGAGTTATAATAGATGGTCTTCCTGCTACTGGCACAGCTGGCAGAAACAAAATTCTAAAACAACAGGAAAAATCAGGTACAGCTATTCAGTCTAAAGACCTTATGAAGATGGATAGAGTTCAATCCAGAGATCTTTTAAAAGAAAACAGCTTCCTATACATATACCATAACCACATAGATTCCGTAGGAGATAAGCGGGATACAGAGGAGCGGGTATTTGATGCCGCAGAAAAAACGATTGAAGAATTAATGGATGTGGTTAAAAAGCTTACTAACGCCAATGCCACCAATATTATTATTACAGCAGATCATGGCTTCTTGTTCCAAAATCATCCTATTGATGAAAGCGATTATCTAAGCACGGATGCCTCCGGTACAGAAATTTGTTATCACGATAGGAGATTTGTTTTAGGTAAGGGACTTAAATCCCATAGCAGCTTCAAATCATTTACGGCAAAAGAGCTTGGAATTGAAGGGGATATGGAAGTCCAGATTCCTAAATCAATCAATCGCCTAAGAAAGCAGGGGTCTGGAAGCCGTTTTGTACATGGTGGATCAACACTGCAAGAAATTGTAATTCCTATCATAAAAATTAATAAAAATAATAAAAAGAGTGAAAGAGACATCCGCCGTGTCGATGTTGAAATCCTCCACGGCACAACAAGCACGATTACATCAGGGCAGCACAGTGTCGTGTTCTATCAAAAAGAGATTTCCTCTGAAAAAGTACAGCCACGTTATTTAAAAGTCGGTCTTTGGGCTGGTGATGAATTGATCTCTGATTCACATGAATTGATTTTTGATAGCATTGCCGAAAGCCCAAGAGATCGGGAAACACGAGTGCGATTTATTCTAACCAAAAAAGCTGATGAATTTAATAATAAAGAGGTCTATTTAAGACTAGAAGAAAAAGTAGCTGGCACTTCCCATTATGAGGAGTACAAGGCTTTAAGCTTCCTGATTAGGCGCTCTTTTACCAGTGATTTTGATCTTTAAAAAAGGAAATAAACATGAATGATTTAGATAAAAAAATCACAGAAACATTTGAAGGTCTTGTCGTCAGAAAGGATCTGGTAAAAACAGTTAAAGGAAACGCAATTGTTCCCTCCTATGTGCTTGAATATTTGCTCGGCCAATATTGTGCGACCAGTGACAAAGAAAGCATCGAAAGCGGTATTGAAACCGTCAAAGACATACTTAGAAAACACTATGTTCACCGCAATGAAGCTGGATTGGTTAAATCTCAAACAAAGGAAAAAGGGCAACACAAAGTCATTGATAGGGTTAGTGTCTCATTAAATGATAAAGCCGGTGTTTACGAAGCAACCTTTGCTAATCTTGGCGTGTCTGAGGTTCTTGTCGATAGTGATACCGTAAAAAAACACCCAAAACTTCTTGTCGGTGGGGTTTGGTGTATCTCAGATATTGGCTATGAGTTTTCAGAGGATAAAAGTGTTTGCCCTTGGGTTCTAAATTCACTTAAACCGATACAAATGTCAGGCTTTAATTTTGATGAATATTTAGAAAAAAGAGCTCAATTTTCAACAGATGAATGGATAGATCTTTTAATACAGAGTGTCGGCTTTGTTCCTGAAACAATGGGCAGAAGAACAAAACTTACTCAGCTTCTTCGCTTAATTCCATTTTGTGAAAGAAACTATAATTTAATCGAACTCGGGCCAAAGGGAACTGGTAAATCCCATATATTCTCAGAATTTTCACCTCATGGGATTTTAATATCCGGCGGGGAAGTAACTGTTCCAAAATTATTTGTGAATAATGCTAATGGAAAGATTGGTTTAGTTGGATACTGGGATGTTGTGGCTTTTGATGAATTTGCAGGTAAAAGCAAAAAAGCCGATAAGTCTCTTGTTGATATTATGAAGAACTATATGGCCAACAAATCTTTCTCTAGAGGAGTAGAGACGCTTGGAGCAGAAGCTTCAATGGTTTTTGTTGGTAACACGCAGCATAACGTACCTTATATGCTTAAACATTCAGATTTATTTGATGAATTACCATCAAACTACCATGATTCAGCGTTTCTTGATCGTATCCATTACTATATTCCTGGGTGGGAAGTTGATATTATTCGTGCAGAGATGTTCTCCGATGGATATGGCTTTGTTGTAGATTATCTAGCGGAAATACTTAGAAACCTTAGATCCCTGGATTTTTCTCAAGAATACAGCACACATTTTTCCCTTCTTTCAGATATATCGACTAGAGACCGTGACGCTATTCATAAAACTTTTTCTGGTTTAATGAAGATATTGTTCCCCCATAAAGAAGCCACACCTGATGAAATACAAGAAATCTTAAACTTTGCTATTGAAGGCAGAAAGCGTGTCAAAGACCAATTATTTAGAATAGATACAACATATTCACCGGTTAAATTTGGCTACACAGATAGCTCCGGAACGGAAATATTGGTCAAAACTCTTGAAGAAAAAGAATACCCTCAATTTTACTATGCAGGAGCATCCCATGCAGAAGGGGAAGATAATAATGAATTTTCAAATAATACTCCTTCCAAACATACTATAGAAAAAGATGATAAAAATATAAGCAATGAGCCTCAGGCAGGCCATATGACTTATGAAGAGAACCAAAAAGGAGTTTCTTTTGATAACTTATTTGCCCCATATATAAAAGGGGCTAATCTTATTGAAATCACCGACCCGTATATTAGAATTTTCTTTCAAGCTCGGAATTTAATGGAATTTATAGAAACTGTTGGAAAATTTAAAGACGATGCTGATGAGGTACATATCCACTTAAAAACCATAGAAGATGATATGAAAGCTTTAAAACAAAAGGAATTTTTTGAGGCTATACAAGAATCTGCAAAAACTATTGGCATAAACTTCACATGGGAATTTGACCGCACCAATACCATCCATGCTAGACATATTGTAACAGATACAGGCTGGAAAATTAGCCTAGATAGAGGACTTGATATATTTCAACAATACGATATGAATGATACATTCTCAGTAACAAACAGAATGCAAAAATATCGTTCGTGTAAGGCGTTTGAAGTTACGTATATAAAACACAAAAGCAAATAATTATTACTTTAATAGTTTGCTAACACATTGATAGGGAATAGATTTTTAGTGCTGCACTATAATGTGATAATGTAGTCTTATAGAAATTATTCGATATTTTTAGGGGTAGTAAGGCTTCATATTCTTACCTCACAGTATTTGTCTGGTTTCTTCTTCTAAGAATAGTACTTCAGAACGATTATTGAGATCTCGGCTCTGAATGGCAGTGCTTTTAATCTGCTGTTAACTTTCATTCTCATTCCATCCGCCACCAAGCGATTTATATAGCCGCGTTAATTTTAGCAGCAGAGCGGTTTCGGATGCGATGAGTTCTTCTTCGCTATTCAGGGCTTCGCGCTCTGTATCTGTGAGATTGATTAGGCTATCCAAGCCGCTTTCGTATCGCTTTTTGGCTAATCTTATATTTTTTGCGCGCGTGTTCACAACGCTTTGTAATTGCGCACGTGCCTCTAGCTCTCGGCCATATTGGACTAGCGCAGTTTCGGCGTCCTCTAATGCGAGTAGGACGGTTTTCTCATATTCAAAAATTGCTGCATCAGCTTCAGCTTCTTCGGCATCAATTTGTGCGCGAATAAGCCCGGCTGAAAATATCGGCCAGCTTATGCCTGGGCCAATGCGCCATGTCTCTGAACTGCTTGATATGAAGTCACTGGTGCCGATACTTTCAAATCCGACCGAACCCGTCAGGGTAAATTTAGGGAATAAATCAGCTACGCGCGCACCGATATCGTTGATTTCTGCGGCTAAATTCCTCTCGGCTGCACGCACATCGGGACGACGTTGGAGTAGTTCCGAGCGTAAACCGACCTTGACGATATCAGGGTTTACAGGCATATCTTGTACTGGCGATAGATCAGCCAACAAGGCCTCAGGTGGTTGCCCTGTCAAAACAGATAATCTGTATATAAGCGTATCAATCTGACCACTAATATTGGGTAGACGCGCCTTTGTCGCCTGAAGCTGAGCCAAGGCGCGTGAGTAATCAAAGTCACTGGCATCACCAACGTCAAAGCGCCGCTTGACCAGTGCCACTGTTTTATCCTGAAGCGCGATATTATTTTCAATCACAAGGCTGCGTTGTTGCGCCCCGCGAAGCTCAATATAATTTCTTGCTACTTCTGATAATACAATCAATAAAGTATCACGGGTGCGTTCCTCCAAGCTTTCAAACCGCGCGTAGGAGGCGGCAATCTCGCGGCGTGTGCCGCCAAAAATATCAATCTCCCAATTCGAGACCAGCCCCGCATCGTAGAAATCTTGTATACGCGGATTTTGTGGGCCTGTCGGAATACCGGAATTCTCACTCAGTTTGCGCCGCGTCATACCGCCTTGCGCGTCAACACGGGGGAACAGGCCAGAGCGGCTTTGCGAAAGAAGCGCATCGGCACGTTCAAGATTCTTCTTCGCTATTTTAATATCTAAATTAGCGTTCACCGCCTCATCAACGAGCGCATTAAGAGTTGGATCATTCAGGTTTTGCCACCAATTTTGCTCAATCTTGGCATTTGAAATATAGCTTGCCTGATCCGTGCCACCATCGGCCCATGTTTTTTCACCAAAAGCGAAGAAGGGGGCATTGTAATTCGGACCTAATGTACAGCCTGTCAATAGGCACGCGCATATGCCTATGGTTAGAATTGATTTTATGCTCATGCCATTGCCTCTTTTAATGCTGAATCGATATTGTCTTCGATAATTTTTTTCATGATACTGTGATGTTTGAGTGTAATTTTTTTGCCCTTCAAGCTCCGTGTAAGCGCTTCGCGCGCTGTTAAAAAGCCGAGTGTCTGCCCGAAGAAAGCATGGGCACGGATAACAACCTCATCCGAATGTGCATCCATATTCTTGATAATACCGATGAGCCGACACATGATTTTTTGCGTCCGCTTATAATACCGATCATAAAATATATCATAGGCCTCGGTGGGCGATACATGTTCGCGGCAAATCAGACTTGTATATCGGCTAAGGCCGTTTTCCTCGATAAATAGGGCGCAAAACCCTTCCATCATTTTTTGATATTCTTTTAACGCATCCTCTTTGCTAAGCCCCTCATTCAGACATTGTTCCACTTTATTAACGAAAGGGCTTGTCATATCTAAAATATCATTAACGACATGTGTCATAGATGCCATGTAAAGGCCCTCTTTGCTGCCAAAATAATAAGGAATGGCAGCAGAATTTGCGCCAGACTGTTTGGATAACATGCGTGTGGTAGTACCATTTATGCCATATTCGCCAAACAGCTCAATGCCTGCATCAATGAGTGATTGTGCCCGAGCACTTTCATTAATGCGTTCAGTTTGGATGTGAGAAATGTGATGAAGGTCAGGCATTTTTAACCTCGACATTTGCGGGCGTTTGGGTGGTGTTCTTTTTCACAGGTTTGATCTTAAAGAAATACGTATAGAGCACAGGAATAAAGCCGAGAGTAAATATCGTGCCAACCGCAAGGCCGAACGATATCGCACTCGCCAAGCCATAAAACAGCACATCCTGCGACAAAATAAGCGGCATCAGCCCCAATATAGTCGTTGTCGTTGACATTATAATCGGGCGAAGACGGCGAACAGAGGCACTAATCACAGCTTCATAATTTTTTGCGTTTCGAGTTTCATCGGATAGATCTTTCTCACTCTTATCCTCAAGGATTTCGTTACGCTCAATATCGATACGGTCAATTAGGACAATAGCATTATTAATAATAATCCCCGCCAGAGCATAGAGACCCAAGATGACCATAAAGCTAAAATTTGCTTGCATCAAATGCAGCCCCAACGCAGCACCGATAGTGATAAGCGGAACGGTTAAAAGGATAAGCCCTGCACGGCGGAAAGATTTAAACTGCCCGATAAGCAGAATAATAATGATCACAATACAGAGCGGCAGACTAGCCATTGTTGATTGCTGAGCCTCAACGGATTCTACAACAACGCCGTCATATTCAATCTCGTAGCCCGGCGCCAATTCATCCCTTAGGGCATCAAGATTGTCTTTGAGCAGGGGCACCATATCCTCGGCTGACATAAAATAATTTTTGGCTTCAATCGTGACCGTTCGAAATAAATTCTCACGGGCGATGCGCGCAAAATTTGTTTGGTATGTCAGCTCGGCAACCTGCATCAACGGCACGCTTTTATTACGCAGGCTGGAATATATATTCACGCTTTCAAGGCGATCCAGATCATATCTTTCATTGTCTTTTGCACGCATGATGATCGGGAATATATCATCGCCCTCGCGAAATTCCGAAATAACCTGACCGGAGAAATATCGCTCCAGTCCGCTTGCAATATCGCTAGAGCTAACGCCTGCTCGCCTTGCATTTTGCTGGTTGACCTCAACTTTAATTTCAGTGATGCGGTTTTCCCAATCCGTCTTGATATCGTAAGTTCCATCAAGGTTATGGAGCAACGATTCAATCTTTTTGGCAACGCCGTAAATATAATCGCTATCGGGGCCTTTTATCTGTAATTCAACCAGCGTAGAGTCAGACGGTCCAAGAAACATTTTTGTCACACGCGCCATTGACCTCGGAAAATCTTGTTCGAACATATCGCGTAAAGATTCAATTGTGGGTTCAGCATGTTTACGCTCCCCAACATCAATCATGAAAAATGCTTTTGAAGGCTCGGGATCAATCGGGGTTAAGGACAGCACAAAGCGTGGCCCGCCAAACCCGCCATAGGCCGCGTATTTTTCAATATGCGGAAAGCGTTCTTTATCGTTGAGAACATCAAAAACCGCGCGCATGGTTTTATCTGTTTCGCGCATGGATGTGCCTGTGGGCATATCCAGATAGACAAGCACTTGGGGGCGATCAGAATCGGGGAAGAATTTCTTGGGCACAAAACCCATCCCAATACCTCCGAGGATAAAAAGTCCGATAATGCAAATCAGAAATAACGGGCGTAGCATCATGACCGATCTTAAAACACGCTCATATAAGGGGTCTGACGCGCAATGGAACAGAAACTCGGGTTAAGGGATTATTACTCCTGAATAGAGAGGTATCTGTAGAATGTAGCGCGTGAAATATTAAGCGTATTGCATATTTTCTGGACAC
>Ga0316209_1001720_pt1 | contig 20898 bp, 20 predicted proteins | sample 6monopyrite_MG_FD_204945 | JGI IMG/M metagenome (GOLD analysis project Ga0316209, IMG submission 204945) | Microbial mat bacterial communities from mineral coupon in-situ incubated in ocean water Damariscotta River, Maine, United States -... | ecosystem: Environmental > Aquatic > Marine >...
TGGCCATAATTACCGAACTATTTGCTTCGCAAAACACCCTCGACATTCAAAAAAAATGCACAGAATTTTTAAACGCATTTAATAATACCTAGCATTTTTTAGCGCCTTTATAACAGCAGCAGTCCAACGTATGATCATTAACCATTCCAACTGCCTGCATGTATGCATAACAAATAGTTGAACCTACAAATTTAAAGCCTCTTTTCTTCAAATCTTTACTCATTGCATCTGATTCTTTTGTTGTTACCGGCACTTCAGAAAGCGACTTCCATTTATTTACAATCGGTTTTTTGTCTACAAATTGCCAAATGTAATCTGCAAAGGACTTATATTCTTCAACTACATCCAGATATGCCTGAGCATTAACGAGCGTGGCATTTACTTTTAAACGATTTCTTACAATCTGCGGATTAGCCAATAACTTCTCGATTTTTTTTGCTGAATATTTAACAATTTTTCCTGCTTCAAAATTATCAAATGCCTTTCGATAACCTTCGCGTTTTTTTAGAATAGTCAGCCAGCTTAATCCTGCCTGAGCACCCTCCAGTATTAACATTTCAAATAAATGTCTGTCATCATAACTAGGAACACCCCACTCTGTATCATGATATTGCTGATACAAAACATTATCGCCCACCCACTCGCAACGCTTTATCTGCTTTGCCATTTCAATCCCTCTTATGCACTAAATTCACCAACCAGGAACCCCATTTTACCCAGCTAAGGGCTGAAGTTTTTAAATGAGAGACTAATATACAAGCAATTTTTGATGTAAAATAGCCGCCCATTTACAAATCCGCGTATATATTTACGTTTATCAGGAACCTCACATGTCGCAGAAAAGATCCCAGGCCGAACTATTCAATCAAGCCCAATCGGTTATCCCTGGCGGAGTCAATTCTCCCGTTAGAGCCTTTAAAGGCGTAGGTGGCGATCCTGTTTTCATAGACCGCGCAAGCGGTGCTTACATCTGGGACACAGATAATAAACGCTATATCGATTATGTCGGTTCATGGGGGCCAATGATTCTTGGCCATGCACACCCCGACGTTATTAAAGCCGTAAAAGATGCCGCAGAGAAAGGTTTAAGCTTTGGCGCACCGACGGCTATAGAAACAGAAATGGCTGAGCGCATTTGCCAAATCATGCCTTCAATAGAATCGGTGCGCATGGTTAGCTCAGGCACCGAAGCCACTATGAGCGCTATTCGTTTAGCCCGTGGCTTCACCGGTAGAGATACTATAGTTAAGTTTGAAGGCTGCTACCACGGCCACTCAGACTCTTTACTAGTAAAAGCTGGTTCTGGTGCACTAACCCTTGGTGTACCCAGCTCACCCGGTGTACCCGCTTGCTTAGCCGAACACACTTTAACGCTCGCCTATAACGATATAGAGCAGGTACGCGAAACCTTTAAGGCAATGGGCGACAAAATTGCCTGCATTATCGTTGAGCCCGTGGCTGGCAATATGAATTGTATTCCACCTGTTGAAGGCTTCCTCGAAGGATTACGTGAAGTCTGTGATGAAAACAGTACGGTTCTTATTTTTGATGAAGTCATGACTGGTTTTCGTACCGCTTTAGGTGGCGCGCAATCGGTATATAACATTAAGCCGGATCTCACAACACTAGGTAAGGTCATCGGTGGCGGCATGCCGGTGGGTGCTTTTGGTGGCCGTAAAGATATCATGGAATTTATTGCACCAACTGGCCCTGTGTATCAGGCAGGCACATTATCGGGCAACCCGGTTGCCATGGCTGCAGGGCTAAAAACACTCGAACTTATTTCTGCTGAGCACTTTTATGAAGACTTAAATAAAAAGGTGAACACATTAGTTGACGGGATTATGCAAAAAGCCGCTGAGCACAATATCGGTATGACACAGAATATCGTCGGCGGGATGTTTGGTTTATTTTTCTCTGATGCGGACAAGGTAACGAACTTCGAACAAGCCACACAGTGCAATACAGATCTCTTCCAGAAGTTTTATCATGGCATGCTCGAGCAAGGTATTTATCTGGCACCTTCGGCTTATGAAGCTGGTTTTGTTAGCACCATGCATAGTGATGAAGACATACAAGCTACTATTGATGCCGCCGACAAAGTATTTGGAACACTATAATGACAACTACCTGCTACATATATCGCTGCTCTGCAAAACTGGATATGTATGTTTACCTGTCAAAGGAAAATGACTTTGAATGCATTGATGACAGCATTAAGAAAAAATTGGGTACCTTAGATTTTGCCATGGTACTGGAAGTTAAAGACGATACGAAACTGGCTAAAGAGGATCCCAAAAAAATCATTGCGAATTTAAAGTCGCAAGGTTTTCACTTACAACTTCCCTCAGAGACATCTATTGAAGAACTAATGGCAAAACTCAATCAATCGTAGGCCACATAGTCAGACATAAATAAGCTAAAAAGTTACTACTAGTAGCCATGTTAAAAACACGGCTATAATAAAGCTGCTAATAATTGACTCTGCTTAACTTTCGGTCAATTATTAGCTCGCAGCAAATTATTAGCTGTGTCTATTTTTACTTTGATTTTTCTTTTTAGGAACTTTATATGATTCGTCTTATTGCTATTAGTATTGTTATATCCGCCATCTCTACGGCCATTGCAACACAACTTTTAAACGCTGAAAACATTGCCACAACAAATGGATTACTTACACTGGCAGCACTCATTTTTGCCTCTACTATCGTATCTGCATTAGCAAAACCTAATGCCGCTACCGCAAAAACAACAAATAATCAAGAAATAAACGAAAATTCTGACAATTCCCGTGAATCGGGAACCGTAAAGTGGTTTAATACGAGCAAGGGATTTGGCTTCATCACCCGTGATAATGGCGATGACGTTTTTGTCCACTTCCGCTCAATTCGCGGCCAGGGTCATAGAACCCTGTTTGAAGGGCAGCGCGTTGAATTTAGTATCACCGAAGGTGATAAGGGGCTACAGGCAGAGGATGTTGCTATCGCCTCATAACGTTGTAATTTTGGCAGGTTTAAGGATAAGCCGTTAAATTAAAAATGATGAAAAGGTATATGTAAATGTCTGATCGTGAAACAGGAACTGTTAAGTGGTTTAACAACTCAAAAGGATATGGCTTTATTGAACGCGATACGGGTGATGATGTATTCGTTCACTTCAGAGCTATTAGAGGTGATGGATTCAAAACACTGAAGGATGGCCAAAAGGTTGATTTCAACCTGATAGATAGCCAAAAAGGCTTACAGGCTGAAGACGTTTCCAATACTGAGATATAATTAAAAAAGGCCGGTTATTATTAATCGGCCTTTTTTGTGTCTCTGCTTGGATCAAAAACTACAGCGATGTAGTTTTTAGCAACTTACTCCTCCCCCCATTTGGGCTGCAATTCCTGCTTTATGCTCAAGTGATCGAGTATGCGCGCCACCATAAAATCCACAATATCTTCTACCGATTGCGGGTTATTATAAAATCCGGGATTAGCCGCTAAAATAACCGCATTCATACGAGACAATTTAAGCATATTTTCCAGATGTATATCTGAAAACGGTGTTTCTCTTGGCACGAGAATCAGTGACTTTCGTTCTTTCAATATCACATCCGCGGCACGTTCTAACAAGTTAGCACTGGCACCAACCGCTATGGAAGATAGCGTACCCATTGAGCATGGACATACTACCATCGCATCAACCGCTGCCGAGCCACTCGCAATAGGTGATGCCCATTCAGTCTCACCGCACACCTTCAACTGTTGTTCATCAGCTCCATAACGCAGGCGTAACTGCTTAGCCAACTCATGCGTATTAGCCGGCCACGACAATTCTGTTTCCATGCTAATAACCACATGCGCTGCACGCGTTACCAGCAAATAAACTTTATGACCATGCGTTAATAACTGCTCTAGCAGGCGCACACCATACTGCACACCAGATGCACCACTAATAGCGACTATGACTGTTTTTTTCTCTGTATCCAATGTCATCATGAAGCGCCTTTTTTATGCTTTATACCTCTGACGACTAAGCCAGTGCGTTGAGTATTTTTTGATGGATACCACCAAAGGCACCATTACTCATAACAAGTATATGGTCTCCCGGAAGAGCGTGCTCTGCCAATAACTCCACAATACTTTCCACTGATCTGAATAATTGCGCAGAGCTGCCTGCTTCCTCCACCACTGATTGCATATCCCAATCTACATCTGCTGGTTGAAACATAATAATCTCATCTGCCTGCTTAAGCGATGATGCCAATTGCTGCTTATGTACACCCATACGCATCGTATTAGAGCGTGGCTCAAGTACTGCCCATATGCGTGAATTACCTACCGCATCTCTTAAGCCCTCAAGTGTATCGGTAATCGCCGTTGGGTGATGGGCAAAGTCATCGTAAACCGTTATATCATTAACTTCTCCGCTAATTTCCATGCGACGCTTCACGCCCTTGAAGAACTGAAGCGCTTCAATAGACTGCTCGACAGGAACACCGACATGCTGTGCCGCAATTATTGCCGACAGGGCATTCATGCGATTATGCGGTCCCAATAAATGACCTTTTACCGTACCCTGATTTTTTTGCTGATAAAGCACATCAAATTGTCGGCCATCCTGCGATACATTATCAATCGTCCATAAGTCACTTGATTTCTTAGCAGGCTCGCTAGAAAATCCTGCCACATTGCTCCAGCAACCCTTCTCAATGACATCACTTAGATTTTCTTCATCTGCATTTTGCACAATCAAACCATCGCCGGGCACGGTTCTCAGCAGATGATGAAATTGCTTTTTAATTGCATTCAGGTCTTCAAATATATCCGCATGATCAAACTCAAGATTATTTAAAATCAGGGTACGGGGATGATAATGAACAAACTTAGAGCGCTTATCAAAAAATGCCGTATCGTACTCATCCGCTTCAACGACAAAAAAACTACCCTCACCGAGACGCGCAGAAATCCCAAAATTTGCAGGCACGCCGCCAATCAAAAATCCCGGCTGCAAACCCGCGTACTCTAATATCCATGCAAGGATAGAACTAGTAGTGGTTTTACCATGAGTGCCGGCAACGGCCAGCACCCACTTATTTTTTAGTACGTTTTCCGCCAGCCATTGGGGGCCAGAGTTATACGGCATATTTTTATTTAGCACATGCTCAATAGCAGGGTTTCCACGGGACATTACATTACCCACCACCACCTGATCCTGATCACCCAGATGCCCTGCCTCAAAGCCCTGCATTAATTCAATACCCTGCTCCTCTAACTGAGTACTCATTGGTGGATACACATTGGCATCCGATCCTGTCACTTTATGACCAGCCTGCCGCGCCAACACTGCAACACCACCCATAAAGGTGCCACAAATTCCTAATATATGAATGTGCAAATCAATACTCCGCTTTAGATTAGGCCAGCCCAGGAAAAAAGAACTTTCTCGCCGATAAGGTAATAAACATATAACAAATAGTTAATGCTATTGCAGCAGGTAGCCGCACACTGAAAGACTCTCGAAAGATATGTGCTATTACTGTCAGATTCCAGCTGACAAGAGCTAACAACAATAAAGACATGCCCAACATTGCCTGCGAAGCCTCTTCAACGTCTTTAAATTCAAATAAAACAGGCAGCACAATCAGTTGAAAAACAGCTCCAACACTTGTTAATGCTATTACTGTTTGGGTGAACCGCTCAAGTTTCACAAATAGCTGCAAACACAAATACGTAAACAACAACAGCACGACAACATCTAAAGACTGTGCTAATACTGCCTGCCCAAAATCAACACTCATCAATAGGCCAGGCAAACCAGTCAGCAGATATACAAGCAAACTTAGCTTCATCAACACTCTAGAAGCGGGTAAATCCTGTGGCCCTTTATTTAAAACAAAATTGCCCAAAAGCATCTTAAAAAATAGTTTCATATCAATGTCTGGTTATTCTTTCATTATGTTAATAGCATGTTAAACGCGAATCGACGATAATTATAACCTCAAGCCGCTTAGACATACTGATAATTATGAAACTCACTATCACACGCCCTGATGATTGGCATTTACACGTCCGCGATGGAGATTTACTGAAAGATATTGTGCCTTTCACTGCTCAGCAATTTTCACGCGCGATTATTATGCCCAATTTGGTTCCACCCAATACTACAAGCCAACAGGCGCTATCCTATAGAGAACGTATCTTATCGGCTTTACCTGAGAATACTAAATTTAACCCTTTAATGACTCTGTATTTAACAGACAATACGGATCCGCAAGAAATCAAATTAGCCAAACAAAGCGGCCATATACATGCAGTAAAGTTATACCCAGCAGGTGCCACAACCAACTCTGATGCCGGCGTTACCGATATAAAAAAATGTTACAAAGTCCTTGAGGCATTACAGCAAAATGACATGCCATTGCTGGTACACGGAGAGGTCACGGATTCAGCCATTGATGTCTTCGATAGAGAAAAAGCTTTTATCGACAATGTACTGATCCCCACTCGGCAGGCATTTCCTGAACTAAAAATTGTGTTTGAACATATCACAACCAAACAGGCGGTTGAGTTTGTATTAAGTGAAGATTCACATACAGCAGCTACTATTACCCCACAACACCTGCTTTATAACCGGAATGCTCTATTTAGCGGTGGCATTCGACCACACTATTACTGCTTACCGGTATTAAAAAGAGAAGAGCACCGCCTCGCATTAGCAAGCTCTGCCATCTCGGGAAATAAAAAATTCTTTCTGGGTACCGACAGTGCACCACATGCCCAGGACAAAAAAGAGAGCAGCTGTGGTTGTGCCGGCATTTTTTCTGCCCCATTGGCTATCGAACTTTATACCCGCATCTTTGAAGAGAACAATGCATTAGACAAACTAGAGGGGTTTGCCAGCTTCTTTGGTGCTGATTTTTATGGGCTACCAAGAAACACTGATACCATTACGCTAGAAAAGAAAAACTGGACGGTTCCAGATAGCTATCCTCTAGGTAAAGGCAAAATTGTTCCCTTACATGCCGGCGGAAATGAAATCTGGAAAATGATTTGATTGATCAATCGAAAGTCTTTTCGAAGACAAATTTCAACAGCCAATTCCCTGTGACCACATGTGTTTCGTAAAAAGCCCTCAAAGTGTAGAATGTCCGGCTTAATTAACTGTTACGGTTCCCCCGTAACAATGATTAAAACACAACGCGTCTTAATATTTTTTATCGCATCCATATTTATTACTAATAAATAAAAGAATTATCGTATGAGTACAAGCACAGATAAACGCACACCGATGTCACGTCGCTTCAGAGGCTTTATGCCAGTTGTTGTCGATGTTGAAACAGGTGGCTTCAATGCACAAAAAGACGCTCTGCTAGAAGTTGCCGCCGCCACATTAAAAATGGATGACAATGGCATCATAGCGATTGACGAACAAATATGTCGCCATATCGTGCCATACGAGGGTTCTAATATGGACCCAAAGTCCATGGAAGTGAATGGCATAGACCCGTACAATCCTTTCCGCATGGCTATTGCAGAACCCCAGGCGCTTAACGAGATCTTTAAATTTATTCGTGAAAGTCTGAAACAGAACCAATGTAAAAAGGCCATTATGGTCGGCCATAATACAGTTTTGGATTTAAGCTTTATTAATGCCGCGGCTGAGCGCTGCAATATAAGCCGTAATCCGTTTCATCCTTTTAGCACCTTTGATACAGTTTCCTTTGCAGGACTGGCTTATGGTCAAACTGTACTTTCTAGAGCAGTGCAGGCCGCAGAAATTGAATGGGATAATGATCAGGCACACTCTGCAAGCTATGACACCCTGAAAACGGCCGAGTTATTTTGCAAGGTAGTAAACAAATGGCGCAAATCTAATGGCATGGTATGGACTGCGCAAATAGACAGTTAGTGATAGGATACAAAACAGAACAACAATGTTTTACACAGAAAATTTAATCTATTGATTATTTTTATCAGGAAAACGTCGAATAACTATCGACATACAGGGACACTGTGAAGCCACGTAGTTATAAAAATACGACGGTCAACCCACAGTTAAAAATAACAGCTATAATTTACTGAGGTAATTCATGGCATTAGCTTATGCTCGCTTAGCCCTGCTAAGCCAACAAAATAAAAATAAGGTTCGACAGAAACCACTTATGTCCAATAAAGATGTCTCTATAATCATTGTCGATGACATGCAATTTAGCCGCGTGGTTATTCAAGCCTCTCTTAAAAAAGCTGGCTTTAGTAATATACGTGTTGCAGATAGTGCGCGACTTGCCCTCAACATGATGCAAGAACTTCATGCAGATGTCGTCCTGGCCGATTGGGTTATGCCTGAAATGGATGGCCTCGAACTAACCGATTTTATTCGCCAACGCGACGAAGAGCTCGGCCTTTATACCGCCGTCATACTCTTTACCGCTCAAGAGGGTATCGAACCGCTGGTTGAAGCATTCGACCGTGGCATTGACGACTACATCAAAAAGCCGCCTAATCCCCAGGAATTAGCGGCTCGAGTTAATGCCGCTGCACGCATTGCTGCCCTACAAAATGATTTACTTGAAACGTCCCAGCAACTTGAGGACACCATAAAGCATCTGGAAGAAATGGCATTAACAGACCCTTTAACAGGTGTTGGTAACCGCCGTTTATTAACTCGACAACTAGAGCACCATTTGCTGGATGCCTCGGCGCGACATGGCGGCGTATGCTTTGTAATGCTCGATATCGATCACTTTAAGGTTATCAACGACACTCATGGTCATGATATTGGTGATGAGGTATTAGTTGGTTTTACACGACGTATTCGCCGCACAGTTCGCCCAACAGACTTAGTATGTCGCATGGGTGGTGAGGAATTTGGCATCATTATGCACTACACCCGTGCAGAGAACTTTCGCCACTCTACATTACAACGCTTACTTGCCAGCATAAACAAGCGCCCATTTAAAACTTCTGTAGGCGATGTAGCTATCACAGCATCTATTGGCGTCTGTTTTTACCGTGGCGAGGGAGAACAACCTTCTGTACAAAATCTAATGAAGTGTGCCGATGAAAAATTATATGAAGCTAAAGCCAATGGTCGCGATCAAATAGTGTTTTAAATTACACGATTTACATGCAATAAAAAGACACACCAAATGGTGTGCCTTTTTATTTAAGTAGCTAATTAAAATTAGCTAGACGCTTCATCTACCATCTTTTTCAGCTCACCATTTTCAAACATTTCCATCGTAATGTCACAGCCACCGATCAGCTCACCATTGATGTAAACCTGCGGAAATGTTGGCCAGTCGGCATATCTTGGTAAATTCTGAAAAATTTCAGGATCTGCCAATACATTACAGTAACCAAACTCTTTACCACACTGCTTTAAAGCTTCTACAGTACGGCTTGAAAAACCACACGAAGGAAACTGTGGAGTACCCTTCATAAAAAGAAACACAGAATGCTTTTTAACGGCCTCATCAATGCGTTCTAATACGTCCATCGTTCACCTCAAATTTAAATAATAAAATATATCAACGCTATATTGGGCTAATTGTAGTAGTTTCAAGCCCCTAATAACACCCTACACAACAAGGGTTTAACACGCGCCATCCACATTTCGCTGCAACCACATTTCCAATAAGGCCAAATGCCAAAGCTTGCTGCCTTGCAGCCGAGTATGGTAATCCTCTGGTTTGGCCAGGAGTTTTTCAACATAGGCGGCATCAAATAAACCACGCTGTTGCGCAGCATCGCTGTGCAAAATTTCACGCATAAAGCCTAAAAAATCACCTCGAACATATTTTAAAGCGGGCACTGGAAAATATGCCTTAGGCCTATCTATAACAGGGTCGGGTATTAAGCCACGCGCAATTTTTTTCAGCACGTGCTTACCACCAGATTGTAATTTCATCGCAGAAGGCATGCTCGCCGCCAACTCAACTAAATGATGATCAAGAAACGGTACTCTTGCCTCCAGCCCCCAGGCCATCGTCATGTTATCTACTCGTTTAACAGGATCATCCACAATCAATGTGGTTACATCCAGCTTAAGCACCTTGTCCAGATATTCATCCGTTTTGCCCTTTACTAATAACTCAGCTATTAATTTACTGGTATGGTCATCACCTCGATACTGTGCACTGACTGTTTGCAAATATTCATCATGATCTCTATCAAAATATCGGGATGAGAAGCGTTCCAGATCATCTTCGCCCTGCGCCTCATGCATTTGCGGATACCAAAAATAACCACCAAACACCTCATCGGCACCTTGCCCACTCTGTACTACTTTAACTTCTTTAGATACTTGCTCAGACAACATATAAAACGCAACCGCATCCTGACCCACCATAGGCTCAGCCATCACATCAACGGCATCAGGTAAGTAATCTAATACCTTATCATTACGTATAAAAAATTTGTGGTGCTCAGTGCCAAATTTATCAACGACCTGGTCTGAAAACTCAAATTCATTGCCTTTTTCTTCTGGTTGATCTTCAAAGCCAACGGTAAAAGTTTTTAGATTACCAACCCCTGACTCTGCCAGCAAACCAACTAACAAGCAGGAATCCAGCCCTCCGGAAAGCAACACACCGACAGGAACATCGGCAATCGTTTTACGTTTTTCAACCGCTGACTTAAGCGACTGATGAATCGCCTCTACCCAATCTTGCTCATCCATTTTTTCTTCTGGACGTACCGCATCTAAATTCCAATACTCTCGTTCACGGTAACTACCATCTGTTCTAAAACACATACAATGCGCAGGCCGCATTTTATTGATGCCATTTAGAATAGTATGTGGCGCGGGAATCACCGCATGTAATGTAAGCTGGTGATGCAGACCAACCGGGTTAATTGATGTATCGATATCCCCTGTTGCTAACAGGGCCTGAGCATTAGATGCAAAAAGGAGCCTTTTGCCATTAAAACTATAATATAAGGGTTTAATGCCCAGTCGATCACGCCCAAGAAATAATTGTTGCTTGCGCATATCCCATATTGCAAAGGCAAACATACCGTGAAGACGCTCCACACATGCCTCACCCCATTCAGCATACGCCTTAAGTATTACTTCAGAATCACCACTGGAGAAAAAACGATATCCTTTATCTTGCAACTCGGAGCGCAGCTGCGGAAAATTATAAATAGTGCCGTTAAATACCAGCGACAAGCCTAATTGCTGGTCCACCAATGGCTGGTTTGCATGCTCCGACAAATCAATAATCGCCAAACGTCGATGACCTAATGCAATCGGACCATCAGAATATGATCCACCATGATCAGGCCCACGACGTTCAAGTCGTGTCATCATTTTATTTGTCAGCGCCAGGTCTGGCGCCCTATCATCAAATCGAAATTCACCACATATACCGCACATAGCAACTCTACTTATTTATTAAATATACTTAACCACAGCAATTAACTAAAACAACTGTTCGGGTATCGCGTTTGTATTGTTTGAATTTGCAGGTAATGATTCCGCTGAAACAGATTGTGGCGCTAATTCTGCACGAAACATTTCGAATACAACATTTGTATCCGTTGCATTCGCCAGCTCACCGGTTTCGGCGTTTATCTTCACATTTACTAAACCTTCAGGACGTTGCATCTTTGTTTCAGGCATACCTTTTAAAGCTGTACGCATATAGTCCACCCACATTGGCAACGCTGCCTTTGAACCTGTTTCGTAATTACCTAATGATAACTGCTGTTGATCAAAACCAACCCACACTGTAGTAACCAGATTGTGATTAAAGCCATTAAACCAGGCGTCTCGCTGATCGTTAGTTGTACCTGTTTTGCCGTGCAGGTCACTTCGACCCAACGCCTTTGCTCGACGTCCCGTTCCGCGATTTATAACATCTTGCATAATGGAGTTCATAATATAAACAATGCGCTCATCAATTACCTTCTCTGCTTGCTTGGGTAACTTATACCCTAAACCGGTATCTTTTGTACCTTCAGTTTCTGCGCTAGACTCACTGTCAGCTGCTTGTTGCTGAATCTGTTTCTGGGTTTGTAGTGACTGGCTCAACAAAGCCTCTTCTCTCATGAAATTCGCATTTTCATCAACCAGGCCCACCTGCTGTTGTGCTGACATCACAACACCTCTGCTTTTCAATTCACAAGCTACACAAGCGACTTCTGGATCCGCCTCAAATAACACATTGCCATTCAAGTCTTCGATTCGAGCAATAAAATACGGCTCTATTCTGTAACCTCCATTTGAAAATGTGGCAAACCCTCTAGACAGCTGCAGCGGACTCAACTCAACAGTACCTAGCGCCAGAGACAAGTCATGCGGTAATTCACGCTTGTTATAGCCAAAACGTTCTGTAAAGCGAGTCGCATAACCCACACCAATTGAGCGTAAGATACGAATTGAAACCAGATTTCTAGATTTAACCAGAGCATCACGTAATCGAGTTGGGCCGAAAAATTTCCCGCTGTAGTTTTCTGGTCGCCATGTACCTTCAAGCGCAGGGTCATGGAACACCACGGGTGCATCATTTATCAATGAAGCCGCGGTATAACCCTTATCTAAAGCGGCGCTATAAACAAAGGGTTTAAAGCTGGATCCCGCCTGACGCCTTGCCTGTACCGCACGATTGAACTTGCTGTGATGAAAATCAAAACCACCCACTAGTGCCTGCAATGCACCATCATTTGAACGAATACTGGTAAGCGCACCCTGTATTTCAGGTACTTGTCCAAGCAACCAAACTCCGTCTTGCTGATATATGCGCACTACATCTCCGCGCTGTAAAACATCTGCGGCGAGCTCTGGCGCCTTACCTTGCGTATTCCTATCAATAAATGGCTTTGCCCACTTCAGTGCTTGCCAATCCAGGTTAATCAACCGCCCGCCCTTTAAATAAACCCGCGCCGTTTGCTCCGACACATCAAGCACAAGCGCAGGATGTAAACCACCAACCACACTCATTTTCTTAACTGCTTGCTCCCAAAGCCTCTCTACCTCCAGTTCTTGCAGAGAAATAGCCTCTTCACTCAAATCCACCTGTTTTTCAGGCCCTCTATAGCCATGACGAATGTCATATGCCTGCAATGCCTTGCGCACGCTTGCGTTGGCTGCTTTCTGCAACCGACCATCTATAGTAGTAAAGACGTTCAAACCCTTGGTATATGCACTGCCGCCAAACTGCTGCGAGATTTCGTGGCGCACCATTTCTGCGACATACGAAGCTGATACATCTGGTTGAGAATCATGAAAACCAGCGGTAACAGGTTGGGCCTTAGCAAGGCGTAAATCGGCTTCAGTTATATAATTTAAAGCCAGCATTCGATTTAGAACATAGTTTCGACGCGTTAAGGCACGGCTAGGATTAATGATCGGGTTATAACGTGATGGAGCTTTAGGCAAGCCGGCAATCATCGCTATCTGGGCTAAATCTAATTGTTCGAGAGATTTGCCATAATAAACTCGAGACGCTGCTGCTACGCCATACGCTCGGTTACCCAAATAGATTTTGTTCAGATACAGCTCTAGCACTCTATCTTTAGTGAGTTGCTGTTCAATTTTTAGCGCCAGGAAAATCTCATTCAGCTTACGGCCAAACGTCTTTTCGCGACTCAAATAAAAGTTACGCGCGAGCTGCATCGTAATCGTACTTCCACCCTGTCCTCGTTCTCCCGTCATCACCATAACAGCTACTGCACGGAGTATGCCGTGATAATCCACCCCGGGATGTTCATAAAAACGATCGTCTTCCGCCGCAAGAAAAGCCTGTCTTAACCTTAACGGAATGTCATCAATAGCCTTAGGTGAACGGCGCTTTTCGCCATATTCTGCAATTAAGCCACTTTCTGAGCTATAAATACGTAGCGGTACCTGTAGCTGAATATCACTTAAGCCTTCGATAGAGGGCAATTTGGGCTCAAGATATAGATAAAGCCCAATAAGAATTGCGAAACCTAACACCAGAAGAGAAATAAAAATTTTTGAACTAATTCGAAGAAACTTTAAAAATTTTTGCATATTCTTACTATTCACCTTTCAGCTATCTGCACATAACTAAAGCAACAATGACAGCACCTAACAATCGCTGAAACATATGGAATTTAACTTATTTTTCAGCTACCTACTAATAAATATACAAAATTCAAGCTAGTAGACAGATGACTTCATTGTATCTATATAACCCTAAATAGACAGATGAATACGTAACTAATTATAGTATTAGAACGTTATCCAAGCGACAGTAATTTCAAAATAGACTAGTATTATTCGATACTTGCAGCTAATATTTAATGCAAAACCACACAAAAGAACTATAACTACCTATTACATATAGTGGATTGAGAGGAAAGCGACGTGTTTCAACTGAAACGCAAGAAACCTTCATTACTGGGAATAGACATAAGCTCGACATCTGTCAAGGTCGTCGAACTGTCTCAAACAGATGCAGGCTATCGTGTAGAAAGTCTGGCTGTAGAGCCATTACCAGCAAATGCGGTTTCTGAAAAAAACATTCAGGATGTTGAGGCTGTTGGAGATACTTTATCCAAGGCACTTAAGAAGTCAGGCTCAAAGTGTAAGCTGGCAGCTTTAGCTGTTCCCGGCTCTTCGGTGATTACCAAGGTAATAACCATGCCGGCCAGCTTATCTGACAGCGAAATGGAAACTCAAATCGAGTTAGAAGCCGATCAATACATCCCCTACCCATTAGAAGAAATCAATTTAGATTTTCAGGTTTTGGGTGAAACAAAAGCTAATCCTGAGACCGTGGATGTCCTACTCGCAGCATCACGTAGCGAAAACGTCGAAATGCGTACGGCTATTGCAGAAATTGCCGGCCTCACTACAAAAATCATTGATGTTGAAGCTTATACAATAGAAAAAGCAACTAGCCTGCTTAGTTCATCAGCGCAGGCATTAGGAGAATCCCCTGAAGATGAAGAGGATGCACCGTTTGTTGTTGCCGTACTAGATGTTGGCGCAACAATGACAAGCCTGAATGTCATTGAAAACAATGAATTGATTTATACGCGTGAACAGGCATTTGGTGGAAAACAATTAACTGAAGAAATCATGCGTCGTTACGGACTCGCATATGAGGAAGCTGGCAGACTGAAAAAAGTGGGCGGCTTACCTGACAATTACATTCCTGAGGTACTTGAGCCATTTAAAGAAAACATGGCGCAACAGGTTAGTCGCTTTTTGCAATTTTTTTATACAGCTGGTCAACACGAATCAGTTGATATGATCGCATTGGCTGGTGGCTGTGCATCGATTCCCGGTATTGATGAGCTAATATCAACACAACTCGGTGTAGAAACGATTATTGCCAATCCATTTGCGGAAATGGATTTATCCAACAAAGTAAACTCTCAAGCGCTAAGCAATGATGCTCCAGCTCTAATGATTGCTTGCGGACTGGCCATGAGGAGCTTTGACTGATGGCACAAATTAATTTACTTCCATGGCGTGAAGAACAACGCAAAGAGCAGACCAATCAGTTTTTAGTAACAACTGGTTTGGCGCTGTTTTTTACAGCCTCTGTTATAGCGCTTATCCACATAAATGTAGCTGGCATGATTGATCATCAAGTTAAGCGCAACGACATACTTAAAACAGAAATTAAGCAACTGGATATCGAACTACGAAAAATTCAAGGTCTCGAAGAAACTAAGGCGAAGCTGCTATCTCGTATGGAAATAATCCAATCCCTACAGCAAAAACGCCCACAAATAGTACACCTCTTCGATGACATTGTTCACACCGTTCCCGAAGGCTTACATATTAACGAACTCAAGCAGTCTGGCAGCAGCATAATGATTGATGGCCTCGCAGAATCCAATGGCCGAGTATCCGCTTATATGCGAAACATTGATGCTTCTGACTGGATGACTAAACCTCGTCTTCAAGTAATTGAAAGTATTCGTAAGGATGGCCGAGGCAGCAAATTCATCTTGGTTGCACAACAGTCGGTACCTAAGACTGATGACGAAAAGGCTGAGGAATTGTAAATGGATCTAGCTAAATTAAATGAAATAGATCTTAGTAACATTGATGTTAATGATATTAAGAAGATAGGTAGTGCGCCCAAGGCAGTTAAGGCAATACTAATTGTTTTGCTCTGCATAATTCTTGCCGGTGCGGGTCTTTTTTTCGATACAAAAAAACAGCTTGAAGAACTCGAAAAGAAAGAAAAAGAAGAACTATCTCTACGTAATACTTTTGATGAGAAACAGAGTAAGGCAGCTAACCTTGATGCCTATTCACAACAGCTGGAAGAAATGAAGCAATCTTTTGGTGCTCTCTTAAGACAACTACCAAATAAAACTGAAATCGAATCCTTGCTAACAGATATCTCACAAACGGGTATTGCTAGCGGGCTGGAAATTGAGTATTTCAAGCCTGAAGGGCTTTCACCGAAAGAATTTTACGCTGAATTCCCGATTAAGCTTAGAGTAACTGGTCGCTACCACCAATTTGGTAAGTTTGTAAGTGGCGTAGCCGCCCTACCACGAATCGTTAATATGCGAAATATAAGTATCAAAAAAGCCAAAGACTCAGGCGTCCGTTTAGAGATGGAAGTCACCGCTGTCACTTATCAATATCTTGACGAAAATGAGGATATTTAATCATGTCCTTTAATTATAAATACTCAATTTTAATTCTGTCCATAGGCCTTTCTGCATGTTCGCAAAGCAATGAAGACCTATACAGCTTTATCAATGAAACCAAATCGAAGCATCTAGGCAGCGTCCAACCTTTGCCGACTTTCGAGCCATATAAAAACTTCGCTTATTCCGCAGCCGAATTGCGCGACCCGTTCGAGCCAACGTTTGAAGCTGAAGCGAGCCAGACAGCAAATACAAATACATCTGGTTTAAGGCCAAATGAGAACAGGCCCAAAGAACCATTAGAAAACTACCCTCTAGATACATTAAGAATGGTTGGTAACCTGGTACAACACGAAAACACATGGGGATTAGTAAAAGACCCCAACAATGTTGTACATCGTATTCAGACAGGTAATTATGCTGGCCAAAATGAGGGTCAGGTAATCGCTGTAACTGAAAAACAAATTGATATTGTCGAAATTATACCTGATGGACTGGGAGGCTACATTGAACGTACTGCCTCTCTAGCTATTGGTTCTAAATAATAAAGAGTATGGAGCAACAATGAAAAGCTTATTTACACATATCAAAAGCTCAATATACAACAGGGCGCTTTTTAGCTTCATGCTGGTAATGTTTACAGCATTTAATCTGTCGTATGTTAGTGCCAATGCAAATAACATTGAGGAAGTTACTTACACGTCACTTCCCGGTAATAGGTTACAGGTTAATATTCGATTAACCGAATTAGCTGACAAGCCGCTTAGCTTTAATATTGATAACCCTGCCCGTATTGCTTTTGACTTTAAAGACACAGGCAGCAATTTACCAAAAAGAAAACAACAAATTGGTATCGGTGTAGCTCAGTCTTTAACGGCTGTTACTGTTAAAAACAAAACACGTGTGATTTTAAATCTGACTGAATCTGTTCCATATGATATTTCTGTTAACAGAGATACTGTATCAATTATTTTAGAAAGCGAATCATCAAGCGCCTCATCAAGAACAACGGATGGCATCACGCAAATCACCGATGCATCAAGCATGGGTCGCGGCAAAGCTGTTGAGAAAATAGATTTCCGTCGTGGTGATAAAGGCGAAGGCCGTGTAATGCTTCATTTAACTGAAGCCAATATTCCAATGGATATTAGTGAAGAGTTTGGCAAAATAGTGGTTAGCTTTTCAAACACAAACCTTCCAGAAGAATTACACCAGAGACTGGATGTTCTAGATTTTGCAACACCTGTAAAATCTATAGACAGCTTTGAATTAGATGGCAATGCACGCATATTAATTGAGCCTTCCCATAAAGACTATGAACACCTTGCCTACCAAACAGATAAATTATTCACAATCGAATTTATCCCCATCTCTAAAGATGAATTAGAAGAGCAAAACAAATCTAAATTTGGTTACACTGGTGACAGGCTTTCACTTAACTTCCAGGACATTCCTGTTCGCGCAGTACTACAACTTATTGCAGACTTTACCGGCTTAAATGTAGTGGTGAGTGATTCAGTGGATGGTAACTTAACACTACGTTTAAAAAATGTTCCCTGGGATCAAGCCTTAGACATTATCCTAAAGGCTAAAGGTTTATCTAAGCGTGAGTCAGGTAATGTAATGCTGATTGCACCTAGTGAAGAAATTGCCGCACAGGAAAAACTTGACCTTGAAGCATTACAACAAGTAACTGAACTAGCACCTGTACGTAGCGCTTTCTTTGAAATTAATTTCGCTAAAGTAACCGACCTTGCAAATTTATTTGAAGGCGGCGGTGAAGAAGGCCAACTAAGCCTGCTATCTCCTCGCGGCAGCGTGATTATGGATGAACGAACTAACACGCTAATCGTAAAAGATACTGACAGTGTTATTTCTGAAATCCGACGCACTCTAGCTAAATTAGACATCCCCGTTCGACAGGTGTTAATTGAGTCTCGTATTGTTATTGCAACAGACGATTTCAAGAAAGAAATGGGCGTTCGCTTTGGCACAACCGCAGCCAACATAAATGGTAATGATGGTTTCTCTGCTTCATCAGGCACATTTACAGCCACTAACACTATCGCTAATAGTGGCGTTGCTAATATAGCTGCCGGCACAGGCCCTGGTCCATTAGCTACACCAGCTGGTGCTGAAAGATTGAACGTTAATCTACCTGCAATTGGCGCAACCGGCAGTATTGCATTTACCGTATTAAGCGGTGGAAACTTACTCGACCTTGAACTCTCGGCACTAGAAGCTGAAGAAGTTGGTGAAATTGTATCCAGCCCAAGGGTTGTTACTTCAGATCGCCATGAAGCCTTTATTGAGCAAGGTGTTGAAATTCCTTACCTGTCAGCATCCTCTAGCGGTGCGACTCAGGTTGAATTCAAGAAGGCTGTTTTGAGCATTAAGGTAACTCCGCAAATTACGCCGGATGACCGCATCATTATGGACTTGTCAGTAAATAAAGACGCCGTTGGCCAGGTATTTGCGAATATCCCAAGTATCGATACTCGCCAGGTAACCACACAGGTACTTGTGGATAATGGTGACACTATCGTATTAGGTGGTATTTACGAAACGGAAACACGTAATGAGTTAGACAAAGTCCCTGTACTGGGTGACTTACCATTAGTTGGCTCTATGTTCAGGCGTACATCAGAAGTAATTGAAAAGCAGGAACTTTTAATATTCGTTACACCAAAAATATTAAAAGATGCGCTTAGCCTTTAATGGAATTGCAACACTGGAATTATTTATGAACATTAAAACCAATACTCTTTCGATAGTTTTGTTAAGCACGTTATTAGCTGGATGCGCAAATGATGAGGAGAGCCCTTTTGCCCCCCCAGGAAGCTCGTCTAGCAGCACTAACATTATTTCCAATATCAACTTTACAGTTGGTGCTAGCGAGACGAAACCAGCAGTAATAACTGCCGATGGTGTTAGACACGGTGGCGTAGAAGTTGAGATTACTGCACGGGCAGGTGATAGAGACAACTCAGCAGTAACAACTGGCACAGTCTATTTCCAATCAGAATACGGGCTTCTTAATCCTAGTTCATGCGAAATTGATGAAACCGGCACATGCTCTGTCACCTGGACAAGCCTAGCCGACGGGCTACCCACGGATTTCCAGTCGTCTATCGTTGGCTACACTCTGGGCGAAGAGTCATATCTTGATCTCGATGACAGCGGCAACTTTAACGATGGTGATGTAGTTTTAACAGATACGGATGAACCTTATCTCGACACCAATCATAACTTAATATTCGATGGACTAGATCTTCCTATCGACCTTGATAATAGCGCTAGCACGGGGAATGCATACACACCAGCTGATGGCTTAGTTAGTGTAAGCGGGTGCACTCACTCATCACTCTGTGCCAGCTCGAGTAGAATATACGTATATAACAGAACAACTTTAGACCTTGACCGAAGATCTGACCCGACTGCAAGCATAACCGCACCAACCTCCGCGGCTACTATTGGTAGCGCAACAGAATCCTTTGCCGTCACCGCTGCTGATGCTGAAGATGGCACAATTACCGGCCTGAACACTCCTTTAGCAGGAAACAATATCGTTTGGTCATCAAGTGTAGAGGGTACCTTTGGCGCCAATAGCGATAGCATTACATTTGATACAAGTGGCTGGACATCTGGATCCCATATTATTACCGTTACAGTTACTGATAGTGATGGCAATACTGGTTCAGCAAGCGTTAGTGTAACTATGCCTTAGTGGATTTAGCTCTATCAGTATTATCAGTTTTTAGACATAATAAGGCACCACACTGAACGCGGTGCCTTTTTTCTATAGCAATTAAATTTATCGTAGTAAAATCAAATTATATAAATAACCATCTAATATCAAACGGATATATTTTGAATAATTATATGCGTAGCCCTAACTATAAATTTGTATACTTTACATACATTACTTACTTTAAATGGCCGTTACACCTAATCATAAAGATATATAGATATTAGAAATCAGATGAACAATATCTTCCTAATCGGCCCCATGGGTGCGGGTAAAACCACCATGGGGCGACAAATCGCCAAACGCCTGCATATGGACTTTGAAGATAGCGATCATGCTATTGAGGCACATACTGGCGCCGACATTCCGCTTATTTTTGAAAAAGAAGGCGAGGCAGGTTTTCGCAAACGCGAAATTGCGGTAATCGATGAACTTACTCAGTTAAAGCATTTAGTCCTTGCCACAGGTGGCGGCGCTATTTTGGCCGAAGAGAACAGACAGCACTTAAAAAATCGCGGCATCGTTATTTATTTACACAGCGATATTAAACATTTGATTGAACGCACCCGACATG
>Ga0316209_1001721_pt1 | contig 20898 bp, 16 predicted proteins | sample 6monopyrite_MG_FD_204945 | JGI IMG/M metagenome (GOLD analysis project Ga0316209, IMG submission 204945) | Microbial mat bacterial communities from mineral coupon in-situ incubated in ocean water Damariscotta River, Maine, United States -... | ecosystem: Environmental > Aquatic > Marine >...
CCACGCAGGACGATCCCTCGGGCGCTTTTGCGCGCGCGTACCTGGCTTCAACCGTGACGGGTGAAGGCAAGGCCGCCGACAACTCCGCGCAGGTGATGGCCGGGCTGCTCGCGACCCTCGGACGGGAGTCGGAGCACCTCGAGGTGATTCGCTTACGCTTTGCCGCTTGGCAAGCGCGCCTGCTCGAAGATGGGCTCGATGACACGACGGCGACGATTGTTCGCTTGGCGGCGGACGGGCTTTGGCTTTCGGCGCTCCTCGGCTTGCCGACGCTCGACCCAGATCTCGGCGCGCGGACGTTGCGCGCGCTTCAGGATATGACGCGCCCCTCAAGGAGTGGTGCGTAAGATGGCGACGGACCCTGACTACGACTTCGTCATTATCGGCGGCGGCTCCGCCGGGTGTGTCCTCGCGCGACGACTGAGTGCGGACCCGAATCATCGCGTCCTCGTTCTTGAGGCCGGCCGACGCGACGCCTGGTGGGACGTGGCGATTCATATGCCGGCGGCGCTGATGCTGCCCCTCGGCAATCGCTTTTACGATTGGGGCTACCGATCGGAGCCCGAGCCGAATATGAATGGGCGGGAGATCTATCACGCACGAGGAAAGGTGTTAGGCGGGTCCAGCAGCATCAATGGAATGATCTTTCAGCGCGGCAATCCCCTCGACTACGATGGCTGGGCTGAAGAGACTGGGCTCGAGAAGTGGAGCTATGCCGATTGTCTGCCCTACTTCAAGCGGATGGAGGCCGCGCCGGAAGGGGAGGATGTCTTCCGAGGTCGAGAAGGGCCGCTCGACCTCGAACGGGGCCCTGCGGAGGGGCCGCTCTTCGACGCGTTCTTTGCGGCGGCACAAGAGGCCGGTCATTCCCTGACCGACGACGTGAATGGAGCGCAGCAAGAGGGATTCGGCCGATTCGACCGCAATCTCCATCGAGGTCTCCGTCGGAGTGCGGCGCGCACCTACCTCCATCCCGTTCGGGGGCGCGAGAACCTCAAGATCATGAGCCGCGCCTTCGTAACGCGCATTCTTTTTGAGGGGAAGCGAGCCGTAGGCGTCGAGGTTCAGCGCGGTAAGAAGACCTTCGAGGTGCGCGCTCAGGAAGTTATCTGCAGCGGCGGCGCGATCAACTCACCACAGCTTCTGCAACTCTCCGGCGTCGGACCCGGCTCATTGCTCCGGGATGTCGGGGTCGATGTCGTGCAGGACCTCGCGGGGGTTGGGCAGAATCTTCAGGATCATCTTGAGGTCTACGTTCAGCACGGTTGCACGCAACCGGTCTCGAGGAGTCCCAGTGTCAAATGGCGATGGCGCCCCTGGATCGGCATGCAGTGGCTTGCGGGCTATGGCCCCGGGATGAGCAACCACTTCGAGGCCGGCGGATTCGTTCGGAGCCATCCGAGTGAGCCGTATCCGAACCTGATGATTCACTTTCTTCCGCTGGCGATTCGCTATGACGGAACGCGGCCGACACCCGGCCATGGCTACCAGCTTCACATAGGACCGATGCTCTCGGACTCCCGAGGTGACCTCACGATTCGATCGACCGATCCCCGGGTTCCGCCGCGGCTTCGCTTCAACTACTTGTCGACGGAACGAGACGAGCAGGAATGGGTTGCCGCGATCGCTTGCGCCCGGGAGCTCTTTTCGCAGCCCGCTTTCAAGGATCTCGACGCGGGAGAACTCTCGCCCGGGCCGCGCGTTCAGGCCGATTCCGAAGTGATCGACTGGGTGAGGCAGGAGGGGGAGACGGCACTTCATCCGTCGTGTACCTGCAGGATGGGTATTGATGGAAACTCCGTTGTCGATCCGACGTCGCTTCGCGTGCACGGCGTCGAGGGGCTGCGGGTCGTCGATGCATCGGTGATGCCGAAGATCACGAATGCGAATATCTATGCGCCGACGATGATGATCGCCGAAAAGGCCTCCGATGCGATTCTCGGGAACTCGCTCCTTCCTGCGCGACTTCCGGCGAAACGAGGGGCTCGGTCGACCGCGGCCTAACTCGAGAGGAGCTGGTCGACGAACCGCTCGACAATCGCGGCAACGAAATAGGCGGGCAGCGTAATCAGCATGAGCGCCATGCCGATGACTTCTCGCCGAGACGAGGCGTAGCTGGGAAGCGCTTCGGGGTTGAGCGCGCCCGCTGCCGCGAAGATGCTTGCCAGGGTGATGAGAACGAATGTCCCCCAAAGACTTACCGGATGGGACTCGAGTCGCCGCATCAACCAGGAGCTTGAGCTCGGGCTCATCTGAGCAGGATTGCGACCTCTGAAGCGACCCGAGCCAGGCCGATTTCGCGACTGGCAGGACCATTGATCGGGGGAGGGCGCACTCGTCTGGCGGCGCTGCCGAGCTATCCTAGGGATTCTTCGATTCGCTCGAACGCACCGGGAGACGAGATGAGCCAGGCCCTGCAAAACGATTCATGGGACACCCTTCCGCCGCGGCCCGTGACGCCGCAGGTTCGCGGCGAGACACCGAAGCCGACCGGGCAGGTCGATGCGGATCCCGAGACCTTTCCCCTCGACAAAATCGATCCGTCGGATGGCGATCTCTTTGCGGCTGACCAGTACCACGGGTACTTCGCGCGCTTGCGCCGAGACGATCCGGTTCATTTGACCACGAACAGTCACTACGGCGACTACTGGTCCGTCACGAAATTCGACGACATCGTGACGGTCGAGAAGGACGACGAGACCTACTCCTCCGCGCGCGCGATCACGGTTTCTGATCCGGTTCCAGGCTCGCCGATGGATTCGAGTTTTATCTCGATGGATGGGCCGACCCAACTCGCCCATCGCAAAACGGTGGCGCCGGCGTTAGGTCCGCGGAATCTGAAGCGACTCGAGCCGATCATTCGCGAGCGCGTGGTCCACATTCTTGATGGACTTCCGGTCGGTGAGGAATTCGATTGGGTCGACCGGGTTTCCATCGAACTCACAACCTCGATGCTCGCTGCGCTCTTCGATTTTCCCTACGAGGAACAGCGCCGCTTGACCTTCTGGTCCGACATCGCGACGACCACGCCGAACCTGCCGGGTCCTGACTCGATCACCCTCGACGATCGGCACAAGGCGCTCAGCGAATGCCTCGACGTGTTCGAGGGGCTCTGGAAGGATCGACGGGGCCAGGGACGGACGGGTGACTTCGTCAGTCTTCTGGCCGACGGAGAGTCGACCCAGGACATGCCTTCGCGTACCTATCTGGCGACCCTCGTTCTATTGATCGTGGGCGGCAATGACACGACGCGGAACTCGATCAGCGGAGGCGTGCTCGCGCTTAATCAGCATCCCGCGGAATACGACAAGCTGCGCGCGGACCCGAGCCTGATTCCGAACATGACAAGCGAGATGATTCGCTGGCAGACGCCGCTCGCTCATATGCGACGAACGGCGACGCGAGATACGGAGCTTCGGGGGCGATCGATCAAGGCCGGTGACAAGGTCGTGATGTGGTACGCGTCGGGTAATCGGGACGAAGAGGCCATCGATCGTGCGGACGAGTTTTTGATCGATCGCGCGGATGTGCGAAAGCACTTGTCCTTCGGCTGGGGCCGCCATTTTTGTGTCGGGAGCCGCGTGGCGGAGCTTCAGGTTCGCGTGCTCTGGGAAGAGCTGATGGCCCGCTACAGCAACGTCGAAGTCGTCGGCGAGCCCGTTCGAACCCGGTCGAGCTTTGTGAATGGCTATCTGAATCTGCCGGTCAAGCTTCACGCGCTCTAGGAGCGGTCGTTCGATTCGGGGCGCGAAGGCGCTGATACTGCGCGTCGGCCGGGCGGTGGCTCGAGCCGATCGCCTCGCCGAGATGCCTGACTCGTCCGAGTGTGTTCGACGCCCAATATTCTCATTCCGAAGAGACTCGGACGCAGCCGATGTCGGGGAGAGTCAGCGATGATCGACGAGGTCTTTGTCACCTGTGCAGTCACTGGCGCTGGGGACACGACTCAGAAGTCGGCGAACGTACCGGTCACGCCCGCCGAGATAGCAGCCGACGCGATCGCGGCAGCGCGGGCCGGTGCGGCGATCGTTCATATTCACGTTCGAGATCCGGAGACCGGACAGGGCGCACGTGATCCATCGCTCTATGTCGAGGTCTGTGATCGTATCCGCGACGCGAACGTAGATGTTGTTCTGAACCTGACTGCGGGGATGGGGGGCGACCTCGTTCTGGGAAGCGGTGAAGCACCCTTGCCCCCGAATGCCGCGGAGTCGGATATGGCGGGTCCGCTCGAACGGCTTGAACACGTCGAATTGTGTCGGCCGGAGATCTGCACCCTCGATTGCGGCTCGATGAATTTCGCTGCCGGGGGCGACTACGTCATGGTGAACACGCCGGCACAGCTTCGAACGATGGCTGCGCGGGTCACAGAACTCGGTGTTCGACCCGAACTCGAGGTATTTGACACAGGACATCTGGTGCTCGTGAAGGAGCTCATCGATGAAGGCTTGATCGAAGAGCCGGCGATGATCCAGCTGTGCATGGGGATTCCTTATGGTGCGCCTGACGATGCAGGAACGTTGATGGCACTGATCCATCAGTTGCCGCGGAAGACGATCTACTCGGCGTTCTCGATCGGCCGTCATCAGCTGCCCTATGTAGGGCTCGCTCCGATGGTGGGTGCGAATGTGCGTGTGGGGCTTGAGGACAATCTCTATCTCGGTCGCGGCGAACTTGCGACGAATGTGAGCCTCGTCGAACGGGCGCGGGTGATTCTTGAATCGATGGGAATCGGATTGCTCGGGCCGAAGGATGTGCGCGAGCGACTCGGCCTATCGAAGTTCGAGGGTTAGGCGTGGCGATCATCGAGCGTGCGGCATGTGTGGGCGGGGGCGTTGTTGGTGGAGGGTGGGTTGCTCGTCTGCTGCACAACGGCGTGGATGTGGATGTCTACGATCCAGCCCCGAAGGCGGCGAATCAGCTTGACCGTGTGCTTGTGAATGCGGATCGGGTCTATCGGGATTTGGTTGGTAACGGGCACGAACGAAAGGGGACGCTTCGGCGACACGACTCCCTCGCCGCCGCGGTTGCTCAGGCCGAATTGATTCAGGAAAGTGTGCCGGAGCGGCTCGAGTTGAAGCAGAGCGTCCTGACTGAGATCGATCAACATGCGCCGCACGATGCGCTCATCGCCTCTTCGACTTCGGGGCTCCTGCCCTCGGATCTCCAGGAACGGATGTCCTCGCCGGAACGCTTCGTGGTTCAGCATCCCTTTGTCCCGGTTTACTTGTTGCCACTCGTTGAGATCGTGCCGGGCAAGCAAACGGCGCCGGAGACGATCGAGCGCTCTCAATCGCTCTGCGCAGGGATCGGGATGAAGCCCCTCGTGGTTCGGAAGGAGATCGCTGCCTTCGTGGCAGATCGGCTGATGGAGGCGTTGTGGCGCGAAGCGCTCTGGCTCGTCAAGGATGATGTGGCCACCGTTGGGGAGATCGACGACGCGATTCGTTTCGGATGCGGTCTTCGCTGGGCGCAGATGGGAACGTTTCAGACTTACGCCATCGCGGGTGGCGAGGGCGGGATGCACGATTTTCTCAAGCAGTTTGGGCCGGCTCTCGAATGGCCCTGGACCAAGCTGATGGATACGCCGGAAATGGATGACGCTTTGATCGAAAAGATCGCAGCGCAGACCGAGTCGCAGTCCGCTGGGCGAGGCGTCGATGAGCTCGAGCAGATTCGAGACGACAACCTCGTTGCGATCCTCAAGGCGCTCGGCGGCCAAAGCTGGGGTGCGGGCTCAGTCTGGTCAAAATACGCCACGGAACTTCGCGAGAGCGACGGGAGCACGTCTTGAACCTGTTTGAGAATTGGCAGCGGCGATACACCGTCGTTTCTCTGACCTTTCTCGCGGTCGCGATCTGTTATGTCGATCGCGTCAATATTTCCGTCGCGATCATTCCTATGGCCGAGGACCTTGGATGGGATCTCGAAACGAGGGCGCGCGTGCTTTCCTCGTTCGCAGCGGGATACATCCTTCTGCAGCTAGTTGGGGGGCGACTCGCGGATCGCTTTGGCGGAAAAATCGTCCTCGGCGTGGGGGTGTTGCTCTGGTCGCTCTTTACGATCCTGACGCCGCCGGCGGCCCATGTCGGAATCGGGGTTCTGTTGCTTGCTCGGGTGGCGATGGGGATGGGCGAGGCGGTGACCTTTCCGTCCTTCTACAGCCTCTACGGGCGCTGGATTCCGGCGGGAGAGCGTGCTCGCGCGATCGGTGTCGCCAATAGTGGGATCCCCCTCGGTACAATCGTCGGGTTGATCGTGACGCCGATGATCGTTGCGGCATGGGGTTGGGAGTGGTCGTTCTATCTTTTCGGTCTGCTCGGAATTCTCTGGTACGTGCCCTGGCACTTTCGGGTGCAGGCATCCCCCGCCGAGGATCCCTCGATCTCGACTGAGGAGCGTGCGCTGATCGAGGCCGATACGCAGGCGACGGGGGAGGCGTCCCCGCCCTGGTGGACGTTTCTTGGGCACTCGTCGGTTTGGGCGATCATCGTGGCCCATTTCTGCAACAACTGGTCGCTCTATATCATGATCTCCTGGCTTCCGACCTTCGTGAGCGAGGGGCTCGGTGTCGAGTTCGCGTCGGTGGGTTGGATGACGATGATTCCGCACGTGGCGTCCTTCATGGGGATCAACGTCGCGGCGCAGATCGCGGATCGGATGCTGGCGTCCGGGATGAAGGTCGTGCGTGTGCGGAAGACGATGCAGACGATTGGCTGTCTGGGGACCGCGACCTCGCTTGCGATCGTGGGGGAAGTCGAAAGCGCTGGGCTCGCGATTACGATCATGTCGATCGGGACGGCGCTGGGCGCGTTTGTGACCGGGGGCTTCGCCGTCAATCACATGGATATCGCCCCGCGGCATGCGGGAACGCTGATGGGCATCACCAATACGGCCGCGACGATTCCTGGCATCATCGGCGTCTATGCCAGCGGGATGATCCTTCAGGCGACGGGTTCCTGGGCCATGGTCTTTCAGGTGGCAGTCGGCTTCACGCTCTTCGGATGGATCGTATTCCTGATCTTCGGGAGCGGGGAGCGCCAGTTCGATTGATCAGCGTGGGCTCGTTTTCTAGCCTCGACCGCGCGTCAGGCCAACCTGTGCGGGCCGGCGGGCCGGCTCCGCCTGGAGCGTCTATGCTGCCGACCGCGCCGAGAGCAGAGGCTCTCGCAGGCGCTTTCTCAATCCGAGTCTGAAAAAGGAGTCCCTTATGCGAATTGGTGTTATGTCAGGTGCGACCCCCGGGCCCGATGGGACCCTTGATGGTCTTGTCGCCCGCGCGAAGGATCTCGAAGCGCGCGGCTTCGACTCGATCTGGATGGCGAATATCTTCGGCCTGGACGCGATTACGGCGCAGGCGATCGTCGGCCGTGAGACGTCCCGAATCGAACTTGGAACGGCCGTCGTTCCGACGTACCCGCGACACCCGAGCGCGATCGCGCAGCAGACGATGACCACGCAGGCCGCATGCAAAGGGCGCTTCACGCTCGGGATCGGTCTCTCCCACAAACTCGTGATCGAAGACATGCTGGGCATGTCCTACGAGAAGCCAGCGCGGCACATGCGAGAGTATCTGAGCGTGCTCGGTCCGCTTTTGCGATGTGAGCCGGTCAAGTTTGAAGGGGAGGAATATCGCGTCACGCTCGGCATCGATGTTCCCGGTGCGAGCGAGACGCCGGTTCTGATCGCGGCGCTTGGCGACATGATGCTGAAGATCGCCGGCAGCATGACCGCCGGGACGATCCTTTGGATGACCGGTGCCGAGACAATCGAGGGCCATATCGCGCCGAAGCTCAAGGCCGCGGCGAGTGAGGCCGGGCGTCCTGATCCGCGCATCGTCGCCGGCTTCCCGATCGTCGTCACCGACAATGAAGCGGGCGCCCGTGAAGCGATCGGGCAGGGGCTCGCGATGTACGGATCCCTTCCGTCCTATCGCGCGATGCTCGACAAGGAAGGCGCCGCCGGTCCCGCAGACATCGCCATCGTGGGCAACGAAGCGGCGGTCGGCGACGCGCTCAAGCGCCTCGAAGATGTTGGCGTGACGGACTTCGACGCGGCGATCTTCCCCTTCGAAGACAGCACGGATCAGCGGACCCTGGATTTCCTCCAGAGTCAGCTCTAGCGATTAGCGATTGAACGAGCGCGGCTCGCGGCGCCTTGAAGGTGTTTCCGTGGGCCGCTGCTCTTCGCCTAGCGGTAGCCGGGCGTCGTGGGTCGGCGCGGGAGCGACCACCATACGCTGTCGCAGATCTCCGTGAGTTCATCGTCGAGCTCGACGTCGAGGGCAGCCACGTTCGCGTCGAGTTGCTCCGGGCGCGAGGCGCCGATGATCGCCGTCGAGACCCCAGGCTGCGCAAGAACCCACGCGACGGCCACCGAGACAAGGTCGAGTCCGCGCTTCTCCACTTCGGATTTGAGGCGCATCACCGCATCGATCTGCGCCTCCTGCCAATAGCGCTCCTGATACATCGCCGCCGATCCACCTAACGTGAAGCGCGTGCCGTCCTGGGGCGGCTGTCCCGTCTGGTATTTCCCAGAGAGCATTCCGCCGGCGAGGGGGTTGTAGACCATCATGCCGATTCCCTGGTCTCGGCAGAGCGGAAGAAGCTCGGTCTCGATATCGCGGTAGAGCAGGTTGTATCGCGACTGGATCGTCATGTAGCCATCGACGCCGAGTTGGTCCGCCGTCCTACGGGCTTCGCCGAGTCGCCAGGCGGAGTAGTTTGAACAGCCGACGTAGCGGACCTTGCCGGCGCGGACGATGTCATCGAAGGCGCGCAGCGATTCATCGAGGGGCGTGTTGGGATCGTCCATGTGAGCGAGGTAGAGATCGATATGGTCGACGCCGAGGCGGCGCAGGCTGCCATCGATCGCATCCATGATGCGCTGCCGCGAAAGGCCCCAGCTATTCGGGCCGGTGCGCGTCGGGGCAAAGCATTTGGTCGTCAGGATGAGATCGTCTCGATTCCCCCGTTCCTTCATCCATCGCCCAAGGATCTCCTCCGTCGTGCCGGCGGTCTCGGTCGTGCCGCCGAGGGGATAGGCGTCGGAGGTGTCGAGGTAGATCAGCCCATGGTCCACGGCGCGGTCGAGAATCGCGCGGGAGCCCGCTTCGTCGACCTGTAGGCCGAAGGTCATGGTTCCGAGACAGAGGGCGGGGACTTGGAGGCCGTGCCGGCCCATCTTGCGCTGTTCCATGTGGAATCCTCCATTGAGTGCTTGGCGGCGTGGCCGCGTCCGCGCGGCAGATCGACTCTACCGCGCCTTCGGCACGGTGTGCTCGATCGCTTTTGATCCCTGCGAGGCGGCGATAGGATGAGGGGCGAAACGGCTCTTCACATGACGAGCCCGGCGGGAGGCCTTGGCATGGCGAATCGAATGAAGGAGAAGCGGGCGATCGTCGTCGGCGGTGGGCAGACGGCGGGGGATACCATCGGGAATGGTCGGGCGACGTCGATCCTCTTCGCGCGAGAAGGCGCCCGGGTCGTTGTGGTCGACCGCAACCGTCAGAGCGCCGTCGAAACGGTCTCGATGATCACGGCGGAGGGCGGAACCGCCATCGCGGTGGAAGCCGATGCCACCCGAGAAGCGGATTGCGCTCGGGTCATGGAAGCCTGCCTGAACGAATGGGGCGCGATCGATGTTCTGCATAACAATGTGGGGATCGGGGGAGGCGACGCCGGACCCGCGAATATCGAGGAGTCGGTCTGGGATCACATCCTGGATGTGAACCTCAAGAGCGTGATCTTTCCCTGTAAGGCGGTGCTGCCGATCATGCGAGAGCAGGGCAGGGGAGCGATCGTCAACATCTCATCGATCGCGGCGATCTGTTCAACCGGGATCGTCGCGTACAAGACGTCGAAGGCGGGCCTCAACGCCTATACACAGGCTGTGGCCGTGGGGAATGCGAAATGGGGGATTCGTGCGAACACGATCATGCCCGGCCTGATGGAGACGCCGATGGCGATCGAAGGCATCTCACAGGATCGGGGCATCGATAAGAACGACCTGATCCGGATGCGCAATGAACAGGTCCCCCTCATGAAGCAGATGGGGACAGCCTGGGACGTGGCGCACGCGGCACTGTTCCTAGCGTCCGACGATGCGGCGTTCATCACCGGCGTGGCGCTTCCCGTCGACGGGGGGCAGAGCGCACGGATCGGCTAGGTCTGTGTCGAGTGACTGATCAGGGGTTCCCGGCTTGCGGCGATCGAACTGAATCTCCGCCGGCCCCGTTTCGCGCAGGCGAAGAGCGAGGCGAGGAGGAGTACTCCGCCGGGCAGCCCCATCGACGGCAGGGCGGGGATCACGAAGAGCGGAGCGACATGTCCCTCCACGCGTGCGAAGAGATCCGGCTGGCTTCCGAAGAGCGAGGCGTAGGCGCTTGAGCTTCGTTCAAAGAGCGGGCAATCAATTTCGGTATGCGTGATCTGCGAATTCGAGACACCGTACTCGGCTTCGACCTGGATGTTGGTTGAACCGACAACGGTCGCCTGACCTTCGGGCTCGAAGAAGCCCGTGCTGATCTGGTGATAGTTGATGCCCAGAGTCACGTTCGCGGGTAGTACGTCGTCGTTCACACCCACGGAATCGAATTGAACCAGAACGTCGACTGTGAATCCTGCCGGATCCAGGTAGTTCGTCGTAAATTCCATCGCAGCGTTCGCACCGAAGCTATGTCCCGCGAGAACCAGGCAATCCACATCGTTGAACGTGTCGAGGAAATCCCAAGCGGCTTGCTGTCCCGTCCAGTTGAAGACGCCGGTCGAGAACGGACGGGCGGGGTTTCCTGCGAAGGCGCCCGAGAGATGGGCTTCGAGGTTATCCATCCCCGATGTGCCGACGGGCGCATTGAAACCCCGAAAGAAGATGCCGACGCAACGGCCGGCCTGCGCTGAGGACGCGCCGAGGAGCGTGATCGCGAGAGCGACCACGAAGAGAGAGCGACTCAAGTTGAACGTCGTTGCTAGGCGGCGCATTAGCTGAACAACCGCAGGATCTTCCAGGATCCCGCCTCCTGGATGAGCACGATTGCTTCATCGATCGGTCCTGTATCGACGATCGGATAGGCGAGCAGCGCTCCGGGGGGAAGTCGGTTGGCCTCGGCCGGGGCGCTCACGATCTCGAAGGCGCCTGCGAAACCTTGATCCTCAAGCTGCGCGATCTGGGCCTGCCAGAACGTCATCGCTTCCGGCGAGCCGTATTCGGGAACGGACTGAGCGCCGCCATGGAGACAATCGAGATAGGCGGGGTGGTCCGCATTCGCGAGCGATGTCGTCCAGGCCGCGAGGACGTCCGTGGGTTCGTCTGCGACGGCGGTGAGAGCGAGGGCGGAGGAGGCGAGGAAGGCTACGCACGCGCACAGGGCGATGCGGGCGATCGGGGCGATCTCATTGTGTGGGGCCATGGGTGGGGGATTCCGTTCTGCCCGACAAGACGCTGCTTGCACCCGCAAAGAGCTGAGGGGCGTAGGCGACCGCCACTCTCCGCTTTTGGTCGTGATCGAGCGATCTCAACCCCGCGATGGTGTCCTTTGATCTGCGAATGTCAACTGGTTTACGTGGTTTGGAATGTGTCCGCGAATGACGCGTCCGTTGCGGGATTTCTGCCACTTCTTGAGGGAGGGCGCCACTTAACACGGAACTAATCCGTGAGGTCCTGCAGGCTCGATGTGCTCCGCTGCTCTGGTTTCGTCTCTTCGCTCGCTCACGCAGGCTCTGTTCCTTGTCGTCGTGCTTTTTCTCCTCCCTTCGGAGTCGTTGGCCGAGTCTGTGCGCGTGTTGGGGACGCCCGGGGTCGCGGGAGATCCCGGCGAGGCTGGCACGCTCCCACCGCCGACGGTGACGTTCCCGACGGCGGGCGGAGATGGCGGCGACGGCGGTGATGCGACGGCGCTTGCCGACGCGGCGGATCTTGAAAATGAGGCCACCGCGTTCGGAGGGGACGGCGGGCGTGGCGGACTGGGAGGAGAGTCGATCCTGAGCGGACTCCCGGGGGCACCCGGTGGGACGGGCGGCAACGGCGGGGACGCGAATGCGACCGCCCTCGTCACCGACGGAGTCAACGCATCGTCCCATGCCGAAGGCGGCATAGCTGGCGGCGGCGGAAACGGAGGGCCGGCTCCCTTCCCCACGCCGCGAGGCGAACAAGGTGAAGGTGGTGCCTTCGGCGGGAGTGCGACCGCCCGGTCGACCTTGTCCACCGACGGGGCGCTGGCCCCCTCCTCCAGTTTCAGCGTGACCTCGACGGCGGTCGGTGGAGGCTGGGGGCAAGAGCAGGGCGGAAATGCGCTGGCCATTTCAGAAGGTCGCTTGACGAGTGGAGATTTGGGGGGCCTCAGCATTCATTCCCAGGCGATCGGGGGGCGGGCCGTCGAGGGGGGCATAGGAGGCGACGCCACCGCAGAATCCTTCGGTGAATCCGATGGCGGTGGTTTGACGGTCAGAGCCACGGCGACGGGTGGTCGGTTGGAGAGCGGTCGATCTGTCGAGAGCTTCGGTGGTGACGCGACGGCCCGAGCACACGGCGAATACAGTGGATCGACGGGCAGCCTCTTCGTCGAGGCGACCGCGTCAGGCGATGGAATCGCGAGGGAGGCGTCAACACCGGGAACGGCCGTTGTCAGTGTAGAGGCCATCGGCATTGCTTCCGGGGGCGCGGACGTCACGGTTCGCGCGCGCGCAAACGGAACGAATGGCGAGGCGATCCGCGATGCGGTTTCGGGCTCGACCGCCGGCGATCTGAGGCTCGAACAAACGGTTTCCGGCTCGGACGGGAACTCGACGCGGGAGGCGGGAGATGTTCTGACGTCCCTCGATGCGATGAATGCGGGGGGCGGAAACCTGACCGCGCGCGTTCTCGCGTTAGGCGGGGACGGAGAGGAGTCGACGGACCTAGCGGGACGCGCCGTCATCGAGTCGGTCCACGCAACCGGTGCCCAGGATGTCTCGGTTCGCGCGGAAGCACGCTCCGGCGAAGGGCGCTTCGAAATCGGCCAAGGGAATCCCGCGACGATTGGCTCCGTGGTGGGGCGCTCCACGGGCGGAGGAACGGTTGTCGTCGAAGCGATCGCTGATTCCACTCGAGCCAATGGCGAGCGCAGCGTCGCGCTCGACAACGTCGTGGATGGCGAAACCTCGGGTCGCCTTGAGATGACTCAGTCGGCGATCGCCGCGGGGGGGATTGGAGTCTCCAGCCGAAGCGAGACGAGTCATGCTTCGGAACACGTCGACGTCTTGATCGAGGCGCGGGGCGGCGTCGCCGATGCGCGTGGCATCGTGACGAATTCCGCCGGCGGGATCGACCTCACTGTTTCAGCAACCTCAGGCCTCCTGAACAGGAATGCGACGGCGCCGAGGGATACGCAGTCGGTCGCTGAAGCGACGACCCAGGGCGACGGGCACGCGATTCGAATCGGCTCGGCGGTGGATCGTTCGGCAAGCGGCGGTCGCGGTTTGTTCGGGGGCGTGAACGCGCTGAGTAGCCGGGGCGGCGACGCTTTGAGTCGCTCCGTGGGAACAGCCGAAGGCGATTCAGAGGTCACCGTCTACGATTTCGCGCAGGCCGGAGCGGGGGGCGGCGCATCCGTCTTTACACCCGGTGTGGGAAATGGTGGTCGGGGCGGGGATGCTCGTTCGTCAGTCTCTGTTTCGAATGCGGGGAGCTCCGATGTCGAGGGGAGTGGGCATGCCATTGGTGGCGCCGGTGGTCTCGGAAGAGGCGATGGCTCCTCTTCGGGCGACGGGGGCGATGCCTTCGTGTCGGGGACGGGAACATCCCTCGGTGGCGGTGACGTCGTCTTGGAATTGACCGCTCAAGGCGGGGACGGAGGCGATGGTGATTCGTCGACGGGCGTGGCGGCCGGCCGCGGCGGCGATGTCGGGGTTGAGTCCCTTTCGGGGAGCACCGCGGGCGAACTCACCTTCGACATCGATCTGATCGGTGGACGCGGTGGTGAGATCGGCACGGGCCAGCGCGCACGGGGTGGCGATGTCGAGGTCGACCTGGATGTCGCGAATACCGGCGGCGGCGCGCTCGATCTGAGCGTCAACGCGAGGACGTATGACGAAGGAGAGGTGATCCTCACGGGCCTTCGCGGATCTTCGACTTCGGGCGCCGATGTGAGCGTCACAGCGGGGATCTCTCTGAATGATGTGAGTGGTGGGGAGTACGCGGTCTCGAACTTCGTCGACGGCGAGACGAGCGGAAGTCTCGAACTCGTTCAGGGAGTCTTTGCAGGCGGCGCGGATCGCGTAGTGAGTGAGCTTTCCCGTGCTTCGACGGGCGAGGTACTCATGCTTGAATCGCGCGCGTCGGCTCGTGATGCGAGCGAGGCCTATGCGCGTGGTGCAGCGGAAGTCGTCGACGGCAGCGGAGAGGCGACGGCGACCGCGAGCGGAACGCGTGTCGAGCGTGTGCTCGCAGAAGCGGACTCGCGCGCGACGGGAGCCGGCGATGCGACCGCCCGATCGAACACACTGCTGACGACGAACGATGCGAGTCAGCTGAGTACAGCGCAATCCAGGGCGTACGCGATCTCGGGGCGAGCCTGGGCGGAATCGGACGCCGAAGTCTATGACGCCGGAAGCGCGGCGCTGTCTGCTCATGCGGAGAATGCAGGCGTTGGTGATGTGACGGCGCGGTCTGAACTCATCACGAGAGGGGCGGGCGGAGGGACCTACGAGCTTGAGGCGCGGGGTGTCTCGAGCGGCGGTGCTGACGTCTTCGTGTCGACGACGCTTCGCCGTCGCGATGTTGGAGGCGATGCGCACAGCGAGCTGCATAACACCGTGTCCGGATCCACCGCGGGGAACTTGTCCCTCAGCCAGCAGATTTTTTCCGATCGTGGCCCGATCGAGACCTCGCTCGTTGCAGAGAACGAAGGTGGCGGTGCACTGGAACTCTATGTGGGCGGCCTGGTCTACCGACCTGAGCCGGGTTCATTCCCTTCACCCCCACCGGGGCCAAGGAACATCGAGATCGGCCCGGCTATCGGGAGCTCCGATTCGGGCGCAGCGGTTTCGGTCGGTGTGGGCGCGACGGGTGAGTCCGTCAGCCGTCGCGTAAACGAAGACGGGACGATGGCCCCGATTCGGGGAACATCGAATGGCGGAGACGCTGAAGTCGGCGCCTCCGTGGCGGTCTGGGGCGTGCTGGACGCAGAGATCTCTGATGAGGTCGCAATCGGTGGCGCAGGGCGTTCCGTCGAGATGGACGGATGGGTTGAGGCCGAAACGACGGGTCGTATTCAGCTGGAGCAAACGGCTTCGGCGGCTCACGGGGCTGGCGTTGGCGGATTCTTCACGACCACGCCGGCCGTGGGTGGAGCGGGGGGGGACGCGACCTCGCGTATCGAGCAGACCGGCTCATCCGAAAGTATCCACGTCGAGTCGACGACGAACGCCGGGGCCGGAGGAACGGCGCGTTCTCAATCGGCAGCGACCGGAGGTCGGGGCGGGATCGCGGATTCCAGCGCGGTGACTGTGAACCGATCGGGTGAAGCCGTTGCTCTGAGCTCCGCGTTCGGTGGGCGCGGTGGATCCGCGACGACGACCGGAGTAGGTGGAGCCGCGCGTTCGACGGCTTATGCGAAATCGATCGGAGATGATCATCGAGTCCAAGTCGGCCGGGGCCCCGAAGAGAGCCCCGGGCGAATCCGCCCGACCGGCGCCGTCGGTGGCGATGCGGGATCGATTTTTCGCGCACGGGATCCTTCGATCGTGGCGGGCGCGGGTGGAGATGCTTCGAGCACGTCGATGGGACGCGCGGCCGGGGATAGCGAAGTCGACGTTTATGACCGGGCCACGGGGGGCACCGGTGGCCAAGGAACTTCCTCTCGATTCCGCGAAGTCGGAATCGGTGGGCGGGGCGGATCCGCCGAGTCCGCGGCGGTGGCTCAGGGCTCGGGCCTCTCCCGAGTCTCGGCTCGCTCCGATGCGATCGGAGGCAACGGCGGCGTGATGGCCGACGGGGTGGGCCGTGGTGGCGATGCGTCGGCGAGCGCGCGTGCTCGAGGCTTCGGTGCAGTGTTTGCGTCGTCGTCGGCGATCGGTGGCGTCGTTCAAGGCGCGGGTGGAATTGGCGGGGACGCGACGGCGCTGTCGATCGCGAATGGCGGTTTCGGATCAGCCGAAGCGGTCGCCGTGCATTCGGCGGAGTTCGGTGAACGGCTCGGTGCCACGGTTGAGCGAGACGTCGTGGGGATCTCACGGGTCTCTGCGCATGCCACGCGAGCGGCGTTGGCGACGGGCCGTCCGAAAACCGTGGATGGATACGCGTCGATCTGGTCGAGCCCGTCCGACGCAGACATCGCCCAGGCGACCGGTCTGCATGCGGAACTCGCTGCATTCGTTCAGTCGGATGAGCGCGCTGACATCGTGGCAATGGGAGAGTGGGGAGCGCGTGCTGGCGACGAAGGCGCTGTAAATCAGCGCGTCGAGCTCGATATCACGCTTCAGCAGAATCAGCGCCTTGACCCGATTTCGATCGCGATCTTCGAGACCAGCGTTCTCGGCGATGGGTTTGGCTCGCTCGCCTTTTCCGTCGAAGTCGGTGGCGAGCAGGTCGGCGAGACGAATCTCTTTGACGACCTGGCATCCGCACGCGCCTTCTTCGCGTCGATGTTCTCCATCGGTGATGCCTTCGCGGATTCGCCCGATCGATTCGGCGCGTTCAGCGACGGGCTGAAACTGATCTTCGATGTCGTCGTCGAAGGACGTGAGGGGATTCACCTCGGCTTCGCAGCCGTCGTGATTCCCGAACCCTCGACGGGGCTCCTGATCGGGTTCGGTCTGCTCTGGCTATCGAGGCGCGCGCGCCGGACGAGCGCCGATTGAGTCGAAAGGGAACAGCGCTTCCCGACTCGACCGGTTCTCCACTGAGCTGACAGGCTCACAGCCGTTCAGCCCAGCGCGTTGAGATCGATCTTGTAGAGGTCCGCGACGTTCTCGCAGAGAATGGCTTGCTGCTGTTCGGGTGTGAGTTGGCTCGCATGTTCGTCGAGCATCTCCTGCGACCAGGGCCAGGTCGAGTCGCTATGCGGAAAGTCGTTGGCCCACATGAGGCGCTTCCAGTTCATCATGTTCGCGCTCTTGAACGCGACCCAGTCATCCTGGAACGTCGTGTAGATGCAATCGGAGAAATACTCGGACGGGAGTCGTGACAGCTTCTGACCCGCCGGCAGCCAGTTGTGATGCCGCTTGTAGGCGTGGTCCATCCGGTACATGTAATGCGGAACCCAGCCCGCATCTGCTTCGACGCAGACGACGCGGAGGTCAGGATGGCGCTCGAAGACGCCGCCCAGAATCAGCGTTCCCATGATGTCCTGGCAGCCGCGGATGATCGACAGAAAGCCATTCATCTTGGGGCCGCGGACGGGTCCGCTCTCGCGGGTCGTCAGAATATGAAATGAGAGCGGGATTCCGAGCTCGATCGCCTTTTCCCAAAAGGGGTCATAGATCGGCGAGTCGTAATCCTCGACCGCGGGCTCACCGGGCATCATGACGCCGCGCAATCCAGCGTCGTGGATCGCTTGAAGGTCGGCGATCCCTTCGTCAACCGAGCGCATCGCGGTCTGTCCGCAACCCAGCAATCGGTCGGGCGCCTCCGAACAGTATTCGGCGAGCCAGCGGTTATAGGCGTCGAAGCATGCCTTTTTATAGTCGAAGTCCGTGTGATTGCAGAGCACCATGCCGACGGTCGGGTAGATGATTTCGCATGCCACACCGTCACGATCCTGGTCCGCAAGCCGAGCCTTGGAATCCCAGCCGCTGCGATGCATATCGTCGAAGTGGACACCGAAGACCTTGATCTCCTCCGGCTTCTTCCCCGCGGCCGCCACGAGTCCCATCGGGATCGGCTTCGACATGCCGTCCACGATGAAGAGCGCGCCGGCACCTTCTTCATCCGTCATGTAGGGCGCCTTGTCCTTCCACTTCGAATCGATGTAGTCGACGTACGTGTGGGCCGGTTCGGTGATGTGGGAATCGGCGGAGATGATCGGATAGGACGTCTGCATCGAGGGGACTCCTGGGTGCGGAAGGTGGAATGTGATGTCAGGGAGCGGAGATCAGGACTCTTCGACGAGTTCGAGATCCGCTTCCCCGGCCTGGAAGTCGCCCCAGGGCTCCGAGCTGGGCTCGATCATGTAAGTCGTCACGGGATCCAGGGAGAAGATCGAGATGATCGTCCCGGTGCGCTTCTTGTTCGTCCCCGACAAGGTTCGTACCGAGTCGTTGAAGACGAACCGCACTCGATCGGTTCGTGTGCCGGACGTGAATTGGTCGAGAACATCTTGCGGGATACTCAATTGCGTCCGCCTAACAGTGGAGCACTGAGTGCGGGCCGGCGATATGTCGGTTGCGCACGCAGAGTCGCTACGAACTAAAGAGTAACATGCCTCCAGGGCGGCGCGGATCTACTCGAAGACGCGGTGAAACTCCCTGGGAGCCCGTCGCTTTCGTGTACACCGGGTATCCCCCGAGAGGAAAGAGATGCTCATCGCCCGGCGGGGCTGATTCGTCGAGTTGCGGCCGGAGCGATGCCAGGTGTGATTGTGGAGTAGGATGGACTCTCCCGCCTTCGCAGGCAGCAGGGTTGTCGCGTCTTCGCCGCATCGTTGGGAGATGAGGTCGTCCGGGACGGTTCCGCCATCCGGTGTCGCCAGCCCGCCGAGATGACTGGCCGGCAGGACCTCCATACAACCGGCCTCGGGAGGAGCGTCGTCGAGCGCCGTCCAGATCTGTAGCGAGGGCCGACGATCGATTCCCCAAAAAGGCCCATCGTCCTGATGCCAGGGAAGACTGGTTCCACCCTGGACGGCCTTGTTCCAGAGAACCGCGCGATAGACCGTGACGGTCTCGCCGAGCAGGGCGCGTGCGATGCGCGCGAAGAGACCGTTCTCGATCCAGGCAAGAAAGTGGGGGTCGCGTTCGAGCTTTTCGATCTTGCGATAGCGAGGGGAGGGGCCCCGCCAACCCTGACCGTACTCGAGATCCTCGTAGCGACCGGAGCCGGAGTCGTGCTGGTAGAAGAGGTCGAGCTCATTCGTTTCGCCCAGCATGATCGCGTCCGCGCGATCGCGGAGCAGAGAAAGGGCTTCGGCGTTCATCACGGGACCGAGCCGAGCGAATCCCTGCTCGGCAAGATCTGCGAGCGGCGGTGTCAGATCAATCTCGTCGGCGCCGGGGAGAAGCATGGGCCTAGCGTAGCGAGCTACGGGCGCGATCGACGCGGAGGGATGCGGATCGCGGGGTGTTCAGGGCGAAGATGGATCGGGTTGCCCGCAAGAGACTGCGGGCAACCCGAACATCATCGTGTGCGTCTTCGAAACCAGACTTCGAGAACTAGAAGATCTCGAAGAGGCCGGCTGCGCCCTGGCCGCCACCGATGCACATCGTCACGACGCCGTACTTGGCGTTGCGTCGCTTGCCTTCGAGCAGGAGATGGCCGACGCAGCGCGCGCCCGTCATGCCGAAGGGATGGCCGATCGAGATCGAGCCACCGTTGACGTTGTACTTCGCCGGGTCGATGCCGAGGGTGTCTCGGCTGTAGAGGCACTGGCTGGCGAAGGCTTCGTTGAGCTCCCAGAGGTCGATATCCTCGACCTTGAGGCCGGCGCGTTCGAGCAGCTTCGGCACCGCGTAGATCGGGCCGATGCCCATCTCGTCGGGCTGGCAGCCTGCGACCGCGAAACCGCGGAAGGCGCCGAGAGGCTCGATGCCGCGCTTCTTCGCTTCGCCCGCTTCCATCAAGACCGTCGAAGCGGCGCCATCGGAAAGCTGTGAGGCGTTGCCGGCGGTGATCCACTTGTCTTCGCCGCGGACCGGCTTGAGCTTGGCGAGGCCTTCGAGCGTCGTCGTCGGTCGGTTGCACTCGTCGCGATCCACCGTGAAGTCGACTTCGGAGACTTCACCCGTCTCCTTGTCCTTCACCATCATCGTCGTCTCCATCGGGACGATTTCGTCCTTGAAGAGTCCCGCTTCCTGCGCGGCGGCCGTGCGCTTCTGGCTTTCGAGGGAGTACTCGTCCTGGTACTCGCGGCTCACGTTGTATCGCTCGGCAACGATGTCAGCCGTTTCGATCATCGGCATCCAGAGGCCCGGGTATTCCTCGGCCAGCGGCTTGTCGACCTGAAGCGTGAAGCCTGTGCCGCCGAGGCTATGCGTGATGCTCTCGACGCCGGCGCCCACAACGATCTGCTCGCCATCAGCGATGATGCGGCCCGCGGCCGTGGCGATCGCGTTGAGACCACTTGAGCAGTGGCGACTGACGACGAACCCGGGGGTTTCGACGGGGCAGCCGGCCTTCATGGCGGCGAGGCGACCGATGTTATTGCCCGTGGTGCCCTGGGGCGTACCGCAACCGAGCACGACTTCGTCGACTTCGCCCGGTTCGATTCCGGCGCGCTCGATCGAGTGCTTGATCGCGTGGCCGCTCATGGCGACGCCGCCCGTGTTGTTGAATCCGCCGCGGTGGCTCTTGGCGAGGCCGGTGCGGGCGGTGGAAACGATGACTGCTTCACGCATCTGCGTTTTCTCCTGGTAAGGATGAGGGTGGATGGAACTTCAAGATCGCTCGTGATCACGGACTGTGGTGAAACGAGCAGGACGGACTGCTTGGGCTCAAGCGCTGGGCTCGAATCTGTCGGGTGCGAAGGCATCGATTCATGATTTTCGGCGAAAGGGCCGTCGCTTCACGAGTGCGATGATGGGAGTTCAGCGCCCCGTGGGTCCAGACTGGTCGTTAAGGGCCCGAAGCGAGGACGCCTCCGTGTGGCGGCAGACTATACCAGGAATTGGCTGAATCCTCTTGGGCTGGGAGTCGCGTAATTCACCGCACGCGGGCGGGGGATACGGACCGGGATCAGTCCAGCAGCCCGATCTGCTTGCATTTCCAGGC
>Ga0316209_1001723_pt1 | contig 20861 bp, 19 predicted proteins | sample 6monopyrite_MG_FD_204945 | JGI IMG/M metagenome (GOLD analysis project Ga0316209, IMG submission 204945) | Microbial mat bacterial communities from mineral coupon in-situ incubated in ocean water Damariscotta River, Maine, United States -... | ecosystem: Environmental > Aquatic > Marine >...
AAGATAATTTTATGATGATTTCTTTATCGTACAGTTATGTAATTAAAACTAAAAGTGGGTTTAGTAGAAGTTATTCTTGGATTTACAAAAGTAGAAGTAAATTTAGTAAGAATAAATCTAGATTTTAATCAGTTTGAGACAATTTCAAAAACAATAATTAATGAAAAAAGTATTGATTTTAGCGCCTCATACTGATGATGGTGAGTTTGGATGTGGTGGAACAATCAATAAATTAATAGAAGAAGGAAATGAGGTGTTTTATGCTGCGTTTTCAGCTTGCGAAAGATCTGTCTTGGATGAATTTCCATCTGATATTTTAATCACTGAAGTTAAAGAAGCAACAAGTGTTCTTGGGATTAAACGTGAAAATTTATTTTTATTCAAATATGACGTTCGAACTTTTAATTTTCACCGTCAAGAAATATTAGATGATATTATTAAATTAAGAACTAAAATTGAACCAGATTTAGTGTTTATACCCTCATTAAATGACTTGCATCAAGATCATAAGACCATTGCGGATGAAGCTTTGAGAGCATTTAAATTTACATCCATATTGTCTTACGAGATGCCATGGAATAATATTTCATTTAATACATCATGTTTTTATAAATTAACAGAGAAACATTTACAAGTTAAAATTGATGCACTAAAAATGTATAAATCTCAAGCTCATAGACCTTATGCAAATGAAGATTTTATTAAGTCTTTAGCAAAAGTAAGAGGGATTCAAGTTAATACTAAATATGCTGAAACATTTGAAGTGTTGCGTTGGATTAATTAGAGTATATAACGTCTAATAATTGTTTTGTAATGTTTACTATATCTAATGATTCAGAATTATATTCAGAATCAAATATTCTGTTATTTTTGTTTTCAATATTTAAAAAGGACTCATAAATTTCTTGTTCTAAATTTGACTGATTTCTATAAAAAACTTTTCCAATTTTATTTTCTTCAATATATTTAGTTACAGCTCCTTTGACAGAAAAAGCCCACATAAACTTTTTAAGTGCGACATAATCACCAAATTTTGTTGCAAAATCACCTGGAGAACCATCATACTTAAACCAAATGGCAACGTCAGCTTGATTTAATATGTTAAAAGCTTTATTTGGTGGAAGCATTCCAGTTATTTCAACATCAAGATGGTTATTTTTTATAAACTGAATAATTTTAGGAGGTGTATAACCAATCAAGGTTATGTTTAATTTACTATATACTTTAGGGTTTTCAATTTTCAATTTTTTAAATGCCTTAAAAAAAGGAATCCAATAATAATCTTTTTGTTGGTGGAGCGTTCCAAAATGTGCTAATGTTATTTTAGTAGACTCTTTTTTTTGTTCAATATCTTTTAAATAATCATCAGAATCATATCCATTAGGTATAATGAAAATTGGTGCGCAATTTGGCTCTTTTTCTAATATTAATAATTTTTGAAATTCTGAAACAGTAATTATTTTATCGACTTGTTTTAATGTGTTTTTTTCTAAGTTTATTTCAAATTCATGTCTTTCTTTTTCAAAAGTTTTTGGATTGTTAAAATCGTTCCAAGGATCTCTGTAATCAAGAATTATTTCAAGGTATGGAAATTGATTTTTTAGTTTACAAGCGTATTCAACATACCTATATGGAGGGCCAGAAATAATTATTTTTTCTATTTTTTCAGAACTAATGATATCCGGTATTGTCTTATCAAAATGACTTTGCCAAAAAACGCTCAAGTCCCAATAATTTCCTTTAATTTTTTTCTTTATTAAATAATGTTGAATTCTAAACATTATTTTACTTTTTAAAGTAGATTTTTTAAACTCTACTCTTTCTAGATATTTGGGATATTTTGAATCTAGTACGGTGTGTTTAAAATCAATTGTTTTTAACTCATCTTCAAAACTAGACTGGATGTTTTTGAAGTTATTCTTTGCGGAAATAACATGGATTTTTTGATCTTCTTTTCTTGAAAGGTGTTTAACAAATTTAGTCCATCTTCTTCCACCAACTCCTGGGATGGGTGGGAAGTAGTGAGAAATAATGAGGATATTATTCTTCATTTTTTCTAATAACTTTAGCAGGACTACCATAGGCAACAACGTTATCAGGAATAGATTTGGTTACTACTGCACCCATTCCAATCAAAGATTTCCTACCTATTTGTATACCGTTTCTAATCATGGCATTAACACCAATGTAACAATAGTCGCCAATAATGGCTGAGCCAGATATAACATTATTACAGGTCATTATTACATTTCTTCCTATTATACAATTATGTCCAATATTGATTAAGGATCCAATTTTGCATCCTTCTTTAATTAGAGTTTGATCCAAGGCTCCTCTACGTACAGTGGTGTTTGGGCCAATATCAACATTGTTTTCCATTACAACAATTCCAATTTGAGGAAGTTTTTCAAGTAGATCTGTTTCTGGGTTGAGAGCTATCCCCATTCCTTCTGACCCAATAGAAGTGTGAGGTTTAATAATACAATTCTCACCAATAATTGAGTTAGCTTCAATAACAGCATAAGGATGAATTACTGTCCCAGCACCAATTGTAACATTTTGGCCTATAAAAGCGTTGTCAGCTATTTTAATAGTTGAATTTTCTCTATGCTTTTCTGTGTCATCAAATAAATAGTAGTCTGGGCTAGGGGCAAAAAATTCTTTCATTATCAGTGAAAGAATTAACTTTGTGTTCTTAGTTGTAATCAGATAAGTAACATTTTCCTTTTGAGTGAATTTGATCTGATCATTTATTAATAAACATCCATGTTTGATTTGCGTAGCATATTTGTCAGCCTTTGCCCATGTTAATCCATCTAAAGACTGGTTAGATAAGGAAGTGACTTTAGAAATGTTTCTGTTTTGATCTCCAATTACTTTTAAGTCGAATTTAGAAATAATTTTATTTAATTCTATCATATTAAAGTTCGTGAACCATTTTGTAAAATTTCGCAGGGTTTCCGTACCAAACTTCATTTTCTTTAGTAACATGTCTTAATTGAGAACAGGCTCCTATCATGCTACCCTTACCAATTGATGCGCCAGGCATAAGAGTGACATTTGCTCCAACTGTAGCGTTATCGCCAACAGATCCAGCATTAAGGTCTACTTTCTTTTTAAAATCTAGGGTTGTGGTCACAAAACCAAATTTAACATCCACATTGTTACCAATTATAGTGTTTGCACACAGGGTACAACGACTTCCAAAACTACTGTTGTCACCAATGGTGACATTGTTTCTTATTTCATTATATGATTTCACCTTACAATTTTTCCCTATTCGCGCACCAGATCTAATAAGAGTATAGTCTCCAATAAAAGTGTTGTCGCCAATTTCAACGTTATCTTCAATAATTACAAATTTTCCGACAACAACATCTTTTCCTAATTTAGCTGTCTTAGCAATGTCTCTCATACTACAAAATGTTTTAGGCAAATATATCAAATTAAATATTATGGAACTAGAAAAACTAAATTTGTAGCCCCAATTTAATTGAGCGTGCTAATTTTTGATTATTTTATTCATATATTTACAACTTATCTTAAAGGGTTGGTTAGGAATGAAAAAAATATTTATTACAGGAAGTAGTGGTGATATTGGGAGTCGCTTAAAAAGAGGTTTAGAGTACCAAGGTTATGAAGTTTTGGAGTCCGAAAATAAATTATTAAGAATAGAAGATAAAAATTACTTTGATGCAATAAATAATCCAGAATCTATTGATGTATTGTATCATTTGGCAGCAATTAGTTTTGTTCCATTAAGTTGGGAGAAACCGTCAGATTTTATAAAAACCAACGTACTAGGAACAAGTAATGTGATTGAATTTTGTAGGGTAAATGAGATAAAATTAATTTACATTAGTTCATATGCGTATGGTATTCCGCAATACTTGCCAATTGATGAGAATCATCCAGTTTTATCTGTTAATCCATATGCACTAAGTAAGAATATGGGAGAACAACTTTGTGAATTTTATGGAAAGAATTTTAATTTGGAATACAATATTATTAGACCATTTAATGTTTTCGGAAGTTTAAGAAATAAATCAATGCTAATCCCTGAGATAATCGATCAATTAATTGAAGGTAAGAGTATTAAAGTAAAAGATTTAGTTCCTAAGAGAGATTACATTTTTATTGATGATGTAATAGATTTCCTAGTGTTGTCACAAAACAAGTTTACAAATGATGTGTATAATTTGGGTAGTGGTCAGTCTTACTCGGTGAAAGAGATTATTGATACATGTCAAAAGGTCTGGGGTACTGATGTAGAAATTTTGTCAGAACAAGTCACCCGAAAAAATGAGATTCCAGAAACGATTTCAAATATGTCTAAAGTGAAAAATGTTTTTAGTTGGAGGCCAAAATACAATTTGGAAGATGGCTTAATAGTGATGAAAAAAAATTATGAAAAATAATATTTAGACCGTGGCCAAAAAGGTTTTAATAGTTGTAGGGATTCCTAATTTTGATTATTCTAATGAGAAATCTGCTGTGTCGAGTTTTTTAGTAGAAATTAAATTGGCTTTTGAGAAAAAAGGTATTGATGTTCATTTCCCTAAAAATAGTTCTAAAATAGTAACTTTAACATCAGAAGAGGTAAAGCAAAACGGTATAAAGGGTTTATTTAAAAGTTTAATTAAGAGGTGGCCATGGTTTTATTATACACTAGCTAATAGAATTTACTTTACAAAGCAAGACGGTTTAATAGATGAATTTTCTTCAAAAGATAATTTTACGCATATTGTAGAATTTCATACGGCAGGTTCTACTTTTGGGATTGAATTGGCGAAATTATTTAATGCAAAATTGTCTGTTATTTTTGATTCCCCGGTAGATGAGCAATTCCTAAAGATGTATGGAACAAAAACCTTGTATTGGAATAGGATTAAGCAATCGGAAAAGCTAACACTGGAATCTGCTGATAATTTAATGGTTTATTCTAAAGCTTGTGAGGATTTTATTGTAACCAAATATAATATTGATAGTGCCATCAATATTTTGCCGTGTGTTATTAATAAGGTGCCAATTAAAAACGAGCCAGGTTTAACTTTTAAAATTGGCTTTATAGGTTCATTTTTGTCATGGCATAAGGTTGATATGCTTGTAAAAGCATTTCAAATATTTAACGCGAAAATAAGCGAAAACTCAAAATTGTACTTAATTGGTTATGGAGAAGAGTGGACTAAGATTAAAACAATGGTAAAGGAATCGGGTTTGGAAAAAACGATAGTTTTACCCGGTTTTGTGAGTGAAGAGGAATTGAATCAATATAAAAAAGATTTTTCTATTGCAATAATGCCAGGATCTAATTGGTATGGAAGCCCTTTAAAATTGTTCGAATATGCTCAGTGTGGTATACCATTTATTGCGCCAGAAACAAAAACGGTAAAATCTATTTTTAGAAATAAAGAACATTGTTTATTTGTTGATTCTGCTGATGAATTAAATTCGCTAGTAGAACACATCACCTTTTTGTATGAAAATAAAATGGAAAGATTGGAGATGGGGTGTAGGGCAAGAGAGTATTACGAGTCCAACTATTCGGGAGATTTTTATTTAAAAAAACTGTATCAATCTTTAAGCTAAACAGCATTTATTAAATGAATTTAAATTTTTTTACAGCACAATTTCCCTTTAGAACCGGTGAGTCATTTATTGAGAATGAATTACCAATAGTTGCAGAATCTTATGATGAGATAAAAATATTTCCACATTATTTTGATTTTGATCAAAATCAACGAAAGATTCCATCTCATGCAAAAGTAGAGCAACTTAAGGGGTTTAATTTAGTGAACTTAAACCTGAGTTATAAGATATTGATTATTCAATTTTTCTTTATAGAGCTAAGATATACTAAGAGTAAGTTGTATTATCTTAAAAATTTCAGAAAATGGCTAAGTCTATTAAAGCAAGCTGCTTCTAAAGCACAATATATTGAATCGAATAATTTATTGTTAAAAAACGCAGTATGTTATTCTTTTTGGATGAACGATTGGGCACTTATGCTATCGTTTTTAAAGCGAAAAAAAGTTATTTCTTCATTTGTTTTTAGATGTGGAGGTTTTGATATTTGGGATGAACGGCATGAAGGAGGGTATTTACCTTTTAGAGGGTTAATCTATAGGTATGCTTCAAAAATATTTCCAAATTCAAAAACTGCAGAAACCTACATTAAAGAAAAAACAGTATTCCCGGACAAGGTTAAAAATAAATATTTTGGCACATCAGATTTTGGTTTCGGTGAATTTGATTCTGGTTCTGAATTTACAATTTTGTCTATTTCAAATGTGATTCCACTAAAAAGAGTTGAACTTATTATTGAAATTCTAAAGAACGTTAAATTCAGGGTAAGGTGGGTTCATTTTGGGGATGGAAGTAAAATGGGTGAAATAAAGAAAATGGCAAAGGAGCATTTATCTATACATCAGGTTGAGTTTAAAGGAAGGGTACCTGACTATGTTGATGTTTTAAATTATTATAAAAATAATTCTATTAATTTATTTATTACAACAAGTGAATCGGAAGGTCTGCCTGTGACAATTCAAGAAGCTTTAAGTTTTGGTGTACCAATAATCGGAACCAATGTTGGTGGAATATCAGAAGTTGTTAATTCAAGAACTGGGGTTCTAATCGAGAAGGATTTTGATGTTTATGCAGTAGCCAAAATTATTAATGATTGGAAAAGAAGCAAATTCAACACTCTTGAAAAGCGTTTGGATATAAGGGCTTTTTGGCAAGAGAATTTTGAGAGTAAAATGGTTTACAATAAGTTTAGTTCAGAATTATTAGACAAATGATTATCTAGTTAAAAAATTTAGATAACAGGTAGTAAAAATAGCGCCAATTAAATGTTTTTGTCTTAAATAAAAAGATAAGTCCCCTCCTGGTTGATTGATCTGTAAGTTTGTAGAATAGTTTTACCTTCTTTTTGGATAACACATTTTCGATTAAAATTTTATCATATCCATTTTTTATAAGTGAGTTTTGAGTGAATTTCAATTGATCTATAAGTTCGCTAATTCGATATTCCTGAGGTTGTGAATGTGCTATGGACCAATGTAGTTCATAGTCGACTATATTGAGAAAGGGTAAAAAAGAAGTATATAGGTTAATAAACCTACTTTTTACTGAATTTTTATGTTTCACTGTAATATTTTGACCTTCTGACCTGTATTTTAATAAAATATCAGGTAGGTTTGCTATTTTTAAACCTTTTTGTAATGCTGATAACCAAAAAGCCCAGTCTTCATTATGAATAAAGTTATTTTCAAACTTTAAGTTACTCTGAATTATGCTTTGAGTTCTCATCATTACTGAAGGGTGACAAATGCAATTGTGAAAAAAGAGTTCGATTTCTAACTGGTTAGGTTCCCTGGTTAAGTTAACAGTTTTATTTTCGAATCCAAAAATCTCATAACTAGCTCCTAGAATATCAATAGATTCATTTTCTTTGAAAAAATCAACTTGTTTTTTAAAACGTTCAGGCAGAGAAATGTCATCAGCATCCATTCTTGCAATAAATTCACCTTTAGAAAGTTTAATACCTTTGTTGAGGGTACCAATTAGGCCAATGTTTTTTGTGTTATTTATAATTTTAATGCGAGAGTCAGAAAATTCACCAATTATTTCAAGCGAATTATCTGAAGAGCCATCATTTATAATTAGAAGTTCAAAATTAGTAAACGATTGTTTAAGTATTGAATCTATTGCTTGATAAACAAATTTTTCAGCATTATAAACAGGAAGAATTACAGAGATTATTGGGGTTTTAGTCATTTTTCACCTTTCATGTAACAAACAATATTTTCTCCTTTCATTGAAAATTCAAAATTATAGTTTACAAGAGCTTTAAAAAAAGTTTTAGCACAGTCATCTTTCATTCTGTCGTGTAATTCAATAATGATTACCTTAACTTTAGGTAGCCATTCTGCGTAATTTGAAGAGAACAACTCTTTTTCAGAACCTTCAATGTCAATTTTCAATACATCTATGGTGTCTATCTCTAAATCTGCCATTATTTCTAAAATACCAAGTGCTTTAATTGATTTTTCAGTAGGCTCGGATACTTCTTTAACTATAAAACCATAATGGCCATAACCATTATCCTCTATAATAAGGTTTGTGGATTTATTCCAAATACCACTATTAAATAAATGGATGTTTGTAAAGTTAGTTGTGTTTTTTTCTAATAGTTCAAAATTTGTTTTCTCAGGTTCAACGCTAATTATTTTACAATTTGGGTATTTGTTTTTAAAAAATACAGTGGTTAAACCTATGTTAGCACCTAAGTCAAATATTACGTTTGGCTCAAAATCTAACTTAATATCATATTCTTTATCGAATATACATTGGTAAAATGTAGGTATATCAGAAGTCTTATTCCTTAAATGAAGAGGGTGTTTATAATTTGAAATATGAAATTTTATTATTTCACCTTCATTTTTGGTTTCAACTCCTTTTAAAAAATCAAGTCCACCTTTCCCCAATCGACTAAAATGAGTTCTTTTTTTACTTAAATTTGCTCTTAATCCCATTTTATTATTTTTTGTTTATTATGGTCCATTCAGGTTGCATAAAGAGGATACCTGTACTTTTGGGTAGTGCTCTATTTATGATAGGTGAGCCTTCTACAATTTCGAATTCACAACAGTGTTTTATGTAGTCAATGTTTTCATGCGTTGCAGGGTCTCCCACCCATAAACTAATTTTATAAGTATCAGTATAGAGCATCATACTATCAAATTCAATGTCAAATTCTTGCTCCCCTTTGAATGGAGAAAATGAAAAGTTTGAATCCATATTAGTGACATTGGAAAGTCTAATTTCTGATGAGTTATATAGATGGACCGCGACAATAAATCTAACTGAAGAGTAACTTTTAATCCTTATTCTGAGTTTTAGTTTGTCTCCTGTAAATAGTTTATTAGTAGGTGTATCATTGGCAAAAAGTGAGACATTTTGAAATTTTAAATGTCCGTTCCCTGTTCTGTCTGTATTATTTTCGAAATCAATCATATGTTGGTTCGCAGCATTACCTGAACTTAAATACTTACTTATGGTGGAGTCAATGTCTCCAAAAAAAACCGATTTTCCATTCTCAATTAGAAGTCCTTTTGTACATAGGCTTTTAATTGAATTAAGGTTATGACTAACAAATATGACAGTTCTCCCCGTTTTTGAAATGTCTTGCATTTTACCAATTGATTTATTCTGAAATTCTTGATCACCTACAGCCAATACCTCATCTACAATGAGTATTTCAGATTCTAGATGAGCTGCAACAGCAAACCCCAGTCTCACAATCATACCTGAAGAATATCTTTTAACTGGTGTGTCAAGATATCTTGAACAGCCAGAGAATTCTACGATTTCATCAAGCTTTGATGAAATTTCTTTCTTGGTCATCCCTAATATCGCACCATTTAAAAAAATGTTCTCTCTACCAGTAAGTTCCATGTGGAAACCAGTTCCGACTTCTAATAATGCCGACATTCGTCCTTTTAGTTTTATTGAACCTTCAGTTGGACTTGTAATACGGGAGAGCATTTTCAGCAATGTAGACTTACCAGCTCCATTTTTTCCAATTACGCCCAAGACTTCTCCTTCTTGTAAGTCAAAACTAACGTCTTTTAAGGCCCACACATATTTACTTTCTGAACCTACACTTCTTATGTTAGTTTCAGAAACTTTTAGGTATGGATCTTCCTTTCCTCTAATTTTGTACCAAAAGCGATTTAAATCATGAGAAATAGTACCAGTTCCAACTTGACCTAGTCGGTATTGTTTTGATAAATTGTTTACTTCTAATACTGTTTTTGACATAAATAATTAAATGGTATCCATGAATGATTTTTCTACTCTAGTAAATAGTTGTAGTCCCAAAATGAAAATAACAAATGTAGCAATAATACTATATCCCAAGTAGTAAATTGAAAAGACACCATTTTCTATACCGAAAAATCCAATTTTAAAAGTCTCAATGATGTTAGTCATTGGGTTTAGCTGGAGAAGCCAGCGGTAGTTTTCTGGTACGTTTTTAAGAGGGTACACAACAGGCGTGGCATACATAGCTAGCTGTACACCAAATGTGATAAGAAACTTTAAATCACGGTATTTAGTAGTTAAGGACGAAATAATTAGACCAATACCAAGCCCTAAAAAGGCCATGGTTATTACCAATACTGGAATTAAAGTTAAATGCCATGCAATTTGTATAGTAATATCTGTGAATAATTTAAAATAAAAATAGATAGCGAGAAAAAGAGTGAATTGAATAGCGAGTTTAATTAAATTTGTAATAACAACAGATAGAGGGGTTGTTAACCTAGGGAAGTAAACTTTTCCAAAAATATTTTGATTTGCAGTAAAGGTTTCGGATGTTTTGGTAATGCAGTCAGCAAAATAAGTCCAAGTGGTAATTCCTAACATATAAAATAATATTGGCGGCAATCCTGCACCAACATCTATCTGGGCAATCTTACCGAAAACTATAGTGAAAGTTATTGTAGTTAAAACAGGTTGAATAATAACCCAAAGTGGACCTAATATGGTTTGCTTATATAGAGACACAAAATCTCTTTTAACAAACATTAGAATTAAATCTTTATACTTAATGAGTTCGCGAATATTGAAAGAAGACTTATTGGATTTTGATTCAATAATCAAATCCCAATTGTTGTGAGCTGAATCTGTATTTTTTTCTTCTTTTGTGAACATTTTGTTTGTTTAGATAGTCGCAAAAATAGTAATTAAATAATACCTACTTCTAATTAATTTAGGATTAATATTTTTTGTGTTTGTACGCTCAAGTTAGAATACTTAGCAGTGATCAAGTAGACGCCCGGTGATAGATCAGGCATGCTTATTTGACCATGGTCTTTCATGTCGTCAATCGTATGAATGGTTTGACCATTCATATTAACAATCTTAAGGTCTATAATGTTTAAGGGGCAATTATTTTTGAGGGTATTGCTCTTTTCATAATAGGTTAATTTACATTGAGAAGTCTTCTCTGAGATGGTTAAGCAGGGTTGAAACATAACTGACACTTGATTTGAACCACTACAATTGTTACTGTCGATAACTGTAAGATTTATATTCTCACTAGTATTAACCGGGTTCGAAAAATTGTTGTTAGAGATATTGTTGGACCAGAAATAGTTATAATAAAAGTCTTCAGAATATAAGGTGAAATCAGAAATGGTATCACAAATTGTGGTGTCGCTTATTAAAAATGGAGTGGGGTTGTTAAATGAATTGAGAGTAATATCTAGCTGTATAGTATCAGAATAATAATAATTGGATGTTATGATATTACCAGCCAAATTCATTGATGGTTCAAATTCAACAATATAGTAAATTAGATTAGAGTCAATCCATGATGTGTAAGAGTCATTCGGAATATATTCGTACGAAATTGGAGAGGTGAGTGAAGTCAATTCTATTATAGTTGTATCTCCTAAACAATAATCTTGTGAATTATTAAAAAAATAAGAAGGGGAGGTTGGTTGTAATAGTTTTCCACCAAAAGCATCTCTATTTTGACCGGTATGAATTATTGTGTCAAAGTTTATGGTGCCATAGAAATCACCCGTTACAAAAATGTTTTCATACTTATCAATATCTAACTGGTAACATCTGGTGTCAAAAGTGTGTGACAGATTTTTATACCAATCTACTTGACCGGCAGTATCCATTTTGAAAATGATACCATTTGTTACATTGGGCTGAGCGTAGATATTTGAGTTATCCAGCGTTAAGCTGTCTCGATAAAAACCAGATGCATAGATGTTGTTATTTTCTGATATTTTTAAGCCGTAAATTTCATCTACGCCTTCATTTCCTCCAGTTTTAAGCCATCTAATATTCCCGTTCAAATTATAGGCAGCAATATATAGATCTTTGTGTTGATTTGATGCAGATCCAGTTGCTGTAGAGTTAAATGTTGTTGTAATCGTATCAAATACTGCTGTACTTGAATATGAGCCACCAATGTATATTGATGAGTCTTTGAATGTAATGCAATGTGCAATATCATAATAATTACCACCTGCAGTTTCACTCCAAATAACATTTAATTGTTCATCTAGTTTAATAATGCAGACATCTTGCCATGAAGGGCTATTCATTGAGGCAATTGTAGTTCCGTTAATTACACCATGTCCGTTTATGGATCCGACCACATAGGTGTTATTGTCTGTGTCAAATGTAAACTGTTCAAAAGAAGATTTGTATGGGGTGTCAAAATGTGCGTAATTCAGAAGGTTCCCATTAGGGTCATATTTTATAATGTATGCTGTTGGCTGATTTACAGTACCCACTACGTCTCCATTAATAATAGTCATTCCGTGTGTATTACCGCAAAATAAAATATCTCCATTATTGTCAATTGCAACATGTCTTGCGTAATCATGGTTATCGCTTCCTACTCTTCTTGACCATAAGAAATTACCATTAATATCTAGTTTTGTAATAAAGGCATCTCTCATTCCGTCAGAAAAAAGAGTATCAGGACCAAAAAAAGATGTGTCATTAAAGATTCCTGCTACGTAACACCCACCACTATTGTCAGCGACAATAGAATATCCTTGATCATAGTTAGGAGCTTTCTCTGTTCCGGCCAGGGTCGCCCAAACTAATTCTCCTTCTGAACTATATTTAGAAATGTAAACATCCCTATCTCCAATAGTAATTGGTCCAAATGGATTATTGTCATTTTCAAAAGTAGTTAATTGTTTACAGCGACCAGTCATAAAAACATAGCCAGAATCATCAACGTCAATTGAATAACCTGTGTCGTTTGCTGTACCACTTATAGCCCGTACCCATTCCCATTTTTGTGAAAAAAGTGATGTACTAAGAAATAGTGTGATAAATAAAATGAATAATCTTAAGGTCATAATTTAAGGAGGTATTTTGTTGTTCATCTTATTATTGTCATTGACAATATATTCAGTTTCGAATAACCTAACAAAGATAATAATAAAAACTAACTTTATCTAATTAATGTTGTTGCTCATTCATTAGGAAATGTTAACGACACAATATGCACAATATTAGCACGTTGAAAAATTGTTAATAATTGGTTTTAATCGTTTTAAATAATTATGTATATATTTGTTGTAAACATTTTATTATGAAAATTTTATTAGGATTAGTCTGTCTTTTTAGTTTTACTTTGCTTGTAGCTCAAGATGGTCCTGGAGGGATAGGGAATTCTGCTTCAAATGTGTTTTGGATGGATGCAAATGAGTTGGGTTTTGTAAATAATCAAAGTGTTCAATCGATATCTGATATTTCTGGGAATAGTAATAATTTTTATCAATTAACTTCTAATAAACAACCAATCTTTAAAACGAATGTTGTTAATGGTATGTCTGTTATTAGATTTGATGGTGTAAATGATGATTTACTGACGTCAAGTATTTCTGCATTAGAGTCTCCTGATGTGACGTGGTTTATAGTGTATAAACAGGATTTAATGAAAACAGCCGGAATATTGGGAAGTAGTTATTCATCAAATACTAATAAGTGGCTTTCATACGGACTACCTAATGGTACTGTTAGAAGTGGGCAGTATTCACCTACTATGACACACATGACTTATGCTGATGATTTTTCAAATTTTAATTTTACGTCAGTTCACGTATCACCTACAAATACAGAAGCTTATAAGGAGGGAACATTAGTACAATCTTTTAACACGTCTTACACTGCGCCTACAGGACATAATTTTTTGGTGATGGGTAGTTTTACTTCACAGAGTACAAATAATAAATTTTTTGATGGAGACATTGCTGAGGTGGTTATTTTTAACACCTCTTTAAATGATTTAGAACGTGTTATCGTAGAAAACTATTTAGGAGCGAAATATAACAGGTCTATAGCAGAAGATTACTATGCCCATGAAACAACGCATAAGTATGGAGTAATAGGAGTTGGAAATAATGGAACAAATGTTCACTCATCTTCTACAGGGTATGGAGTACTTAATGTTGGTGGCGCATCTGGATTAGGAAGTAATGAATATATGTTTATTGGACATGATGGAGTGGGTCTGAGTTCGTTGACTACAAGTGATTTGCCACCAACTTTCTCAAGGTTATCAAGAACTTGGAGGGTAGATGAGACAGGAGAATTAGATGATGTTACATTAGTGTTTGATGTATCTGGAGAGGCTGGTTTTGGAGTTGGAAGTTCTTATACGCTTTTAGTAGACGCTGATAGTGATGGAGATTTTTCTAATGCAAATCTGGTAGCAGGAACGTTTAATGCAGTTAGTCAAACGGTAAGTTTTACACTTGATTTAACAAGTGGAGAAACATTTACACTTGGAGGAATAGAGGCAAATCCTGTAGCCATACATTCAGTTGATAATGGTGATTGGAGTGAGTTAAGCACATGGGATTGTTCATGTATACCGACTTATAAGGATACAGTTTATATTGAAAATGGTTTTAATGTAGGGGTGGATGTAGAAGCATATTCACATAATATTTATGTGACTACTGGGTCAACACTCGAAATGTTACAAGACGTTAATTTATCCATTTTTGGTAATCTCCAAGTTGATGGTGATGCTCTACTGACTGCTGGTGAAATTAAATTCATAGGAACTGACAGCCAGACTATTTCGGCAGGAAATAATACTATTTCTTTAAATAGAGTTGAAATTAATAATGAAAATGGTAATGATGTTAACTTCATTAACGGGGACTATATTTTAGAGAGCACATTATTTCCAAATAGTGGTAATATGACTATAGGAGGAGGCGCTACTTTCACGATTAATTCTACTTCAGCTAATACTACCGCTAGAGTTGATGTAATGTCACCTAATTTTACTTTAACAGGAACTGTTTCAGTTAGAAGATTTTTACCTGCAGGTGTTACCGGGGAAAGAACCATTTCTTCATCAGTAATAGGTGCTAATCTATCTGAATGGGATAATGACTTATCTATAAGTGGTACAGGATTTCCTGATGGCTGTGCAGCAGATGCAAATGGATGTTATTTTTCATGTAAAAAATTCATTGGTGGTGATTTCACAAGTGATTATATTGACGTAACTAATCCAAATGAACCTTTAGAAAGTGGTATTGGTTATGAACTTTTTATTGGAGATGATTTAAATACATTTTCGGGTGCAACTATTACTTCAACAGGAACACTAAGAGATTTTGAAGATTTTCGTTTAGAGTATCCAACAGTCAAACAAGGGTGGAATATTGTTGGGAATCCTTATGCTTCACCAATTTTGTTCTCTGATATGAGTAATGCAAATATGGCAAAATATTATTATATTTATGATGTTGCTTCAGGCAGTTATCAATGGTACGACAAAGTATCTAATACATCAAGCATACCAGATCTTGCAGGTGGTGTAATTGCGATAGGTCAAGGATTTTGGGCGAAAGTAGGAGGTGTTCCAAGGGTCTATTTTTCTCAATCCTTAAAAACAAGTAGTACAGCTACTTTTGTGAGAGAGCAAAATACAGATGAATCAATTTATATAACACTTACCGAGCATGGGACCACTTATAAAAACATTGTAAATATTGATTTTAATGATGTTGCCATGGATGATGTTGATACACTTGATGTTGAATCTTTTATTATTGAAGGTCAAGATGCGTCTTCTTTATTTATTATAGCAAATGATACCAAACTTGCTAAAAATTACCTAAATACGGATGGACGTGATAAGGTTTTAGATATTTCAATTAAAATATTAAGTGAAGATTATTTTACAATATCTTCTTCTAATATTGAAAATTCTTATAGATATAATAGTATAACTTTGATTGATAAGTTAACTGGAGACATTGTCGATTTAAAAAGATATAGGTCATATACTTTTCATTCGGAAGAAGGAGAATATCAAAGATTTCAATTAATTTTATCTAATAAAGCAGTAAATAACGTTGAGACTTCAATTTATGAAAGTGATACTAATAACGGTAATTTAACAATTACACAACTAGGCAATTCAATAAATGTGGAGTCTGAAGAAACGATAGAAGGTATAACAGAAATTAGTATCTTAAACTTATTAGGGCAAGAAGTTGTGTATTCTAAATCAATGAATATTCTGGCAGGAGATAACATGATGTTTATGCCAGAAGAACTATCGGGGATGTATTTAGTAGTAATTAAATCGTCAAAAGGCGTTCAAACTAAGAAAATTATGTTATAATTGCAAACTGAAATGAAAACAAAAGCATATTTATTCTTAAGTAAATTATCAGTACTAATATTTGTATTAGGCATTAATTTTATAGCGTTTACACAGCCTCCAGGAGGTCCACCACCGGGTGGATCTACAGGAGGAACACCACCATGTTGGGATCCCGAATGTGTGCCAATTGATGGTGGACTAGGATTCTTAATAGCAGCAGGTGCTGTTTTAGGAGTTAAAAAAATTAGAGATTATAAAAAACAGTAGTTAGCTACTGTTTTTTTATTTGAATTAATCGTTCATTTTGTGAGTTTAAAAGAATCTATAAAAGAAAATAAAATAGTACAATTTGTATTAATTGGTAGTATAAGTTATGTGATTTGGTTATTAGCTTATAATACTATTATTAAGAGTTATACAAATTGGGATTATGCTTTAAATGAGAATATTTCTGATATTTCTATTTGGTTATTTGATTTATTTGGGGTTAACGCTAACAAAGAGATAGATAGCGATCACGTGATCGTGTCTTTATTAAATTCTAATCATAGAGGCGTGTGGGTTGGAGATAATTGTAATGGATTTAAGTTGTTTTCAATTTTTTCAATATTTATTTTAGCTTATCCTGAAAATTGGAAATCTAAAATTTGGTATATTCCATTGGGTGTAATAATTGTTCATTTGGCTAATATTATTCGCATTATGGCATTAGTCTTAATTAATGACTATAATCCAGCTTATTTGGATTTTAATCACGACTATACATTTACAATTTTTGTGTATTCTATTATTTTTGGGTTGTGGTATTTATGGTTGAAAAAATTTGCAACTTCATAATGAAATCAAAAAAATATTTGAAATTAATTTTAATATTAGCACTTATCTTTTCAGGGTTTGGGAGGGATTATCTTATGGTAAATATTAATTGGATCATTAAGCATTTAACATTGAATGCACCAAATTATGCCCAACAATTTTTTCAGCCATTAATACATTGGAAAGTGCCTAATTTGATGTTGTTAAAATGGATTCTGACGGCAGTATTTACAGCTTATTTTTATGGGCTTACATACCTTTTAATTCAGTTAGTTTTTGTAAAAAAGATATATTTAAAATATGTAAGAAATACGTATGCTATAATAATAGTGATTTCGGCATTAATTTTTGTGTTTGGTTTTTTAACAAATAATTCTACACAAATTTATCCAGCAGTGAGGACATTAATGGGCATGGCACAGTCATTTATACCATTTATGGTTTTGTATTTACTTTTAAAATTTTCACCCAAACAGGCATAAAAAAAGCAAGTATTAAACTTGCTTTTTTTTGTTTTATTTTTTAGCGTTTTTGAGATACTGCTCAATAGCCATTGTCATACTTGGTGATTTTGGCTGAGGCGCATGCACATCTAATCTTAAATTATGTTTTTTAACTGCATTAGCAGTTGTTGGTCCAAAGGCAGCAATCATAGTCTTATTTTGTTTAAAGTCAGGAAAGTTTTTAAACAAAGACTCAATACCTGAAGGACTAAAAAACACCAATAAGTCATATTCAACATTTTCTAAATCAGATAAATCGGCAGCTACTGTTCTGTATAAAGTCGCTTTAGCGTATCTTATGTTGTTTGCTTCTAATGCGTCTGGAATTCTTTTTCTTAAAATATCAGAGCAAGGTAAAAGATAATTTTCATTTTTATGTTTCTTCAAAAGATCCATTAAATCATCAATGTTTTGTTTTCCGAAAAATATTTTACGTTTTCTGTAAACAACATATTTTTGTAAGTAATATGCAACAGCTTCTGACATACAAAAATACTTCATTGCATCTGGCACCTTAAATCTAGTCTCTTCAGCAATTCTAAAAAAATGATCTACTGAAGTCTTACTCGTTAAAATCACAGCAGTATGCATTGAAAGTTCTACTTTTTGTGTTCTAAATTCTCTAGGAGTTACTCCTATTATATTAATAAATTTTCTAAAATCGATCTTTAATTTGTATTTTTCTGCTAAATCAAAATATGGTGATTTTTCAGTTGTCGGTTTTGGTTGCGATACTAATATTGTTTTTAGACTCATATATCCTCCTCTTTTAGTTAAATACCTTGATTTAACCTTTTAAAATCTTAATAGCTAAGATTAACGGTAAAATTTCAAGGGTGCAAAGATACAAAATAATATACAATAATGAAATTCTATTATTAAGAGCGGTAAATAAACTTTTAAATTCTCTAAATAAAATGGTTAGCGAAAATAAAATGAGAACAAATAAATAGATATCTATTTTATGAATAGAAACATTTAGAAATAAATCTAAATTTTGATTTGGAAATAAAAAGAATGAAAAAACATACAAAGGGAGTGCTAGTATGCCTATGATTTGAGTGAATGATAAATGGTATCTTATGTGGAAGTGATTTTTTCTTTTAAACAAAATATCTATCATGTAAATGGAGATGATTTTAAAAGTAGATAGTGAGACTAAACTCACTAAAACAATTCCAAACAAAAGATATGTGTTAAGTGTGAGTACATTTAATTCAATTATAAATTGCCAAATAAACAAACTTATTACTAAGTAATAATTAACAATTAAAAGTATTGATGATAACTTTGATAAACTATTTGCATTGGAGTTAAAGTTATTATGTCTTTTAAAGAGTTTAGATATATAGTCGTAATTTGACAGGCGTGATACAATAACCAAAATTAAGCAAACCAACACAATACTCCAACTAAACCAATCAAAATATTGATGTGTTTGCATTAACTCAAAATTAGAGTCATGGATATATTTAACGTGATTACTTTCCATTTTAGGTTTACAAAAGTAATTGTATTTATTGTCATTTACAATTCATATAATTTATATCTTTGCATGCATTAAAATTAAAACTATGGCAACTGATTTATTTACGCATCCAGATTACTTTAATATGGATGATTTGCTTACTGAAGAGCATAAATTAATAAGAGAAGCAACAAGAGATTGGGTTAAACAAAACGTTTCACCAATAATTGAAGATTATTATGAAAGAGCAGCTTTTCCCGAACATTTAGTGAAACAATTAGGTGAAATTGGCGCTTTTGGTCCTTATATTCCAACAGAGTACGGTGGTCCAGGGTTAGATCAAATTTCTTATGGGTTAATTATGCAAGAGCTTGAAAGATGTGATTCTGGTTTAAGATCAACATCATCTGTACAAAGTTCATTAGTAATGTACCCTATATATAAATATGGAAATGAAGAACAACGTAAAAAATATTTACCAAAATTAGCTTCTGGAGAATTTTTAGGTTGCTTTGGATTAACCGAACCAGATCATGGTTCAAATCCGGGAGGAATGGTTACTAATTTTAAAGATATGGGCGACCATTATTTATTAAATGGTGCTAAAATGTGGATTTCTAATGCTCCTTTAGCTGATGTAGCTGTAGTTTGGGCTAAAAATGAAGAAGGTCGTATTTGGGGATTGATTGTGGAAAAAGGGATGGAAGGTTTTTCAGCTCCTGAAATGCATGGTAAACATTCATTGAGAGCTTCAATCACTGGAGAGTTAATATTTGACAATGTAAAAATTCCAAAAGAAAATCTCTTACCTAATAAATCTGGTTTAGGTGCGCCATTAGGTTGTTTAGATTCTGCAAGGTTTGGTATTGCATGGGGTGCAATTGGAGCAGCAATGGATTGCTATGATCAAGCTTTAAGATATTCGAAAGAAAGAACGCAGTTTGGTGTGCCAATTGGATCTTTTCAATTGACACAGAAGAAATTAGCCGAAATGATAACTGAAATCACTAAAGCACAATTAATGACTTTTAGATGTGGTCAATTAAGAAATGAAGGAAAAGCAACTTCTTCTCAAATTTCAATGTGTAAACGAAATAATGTTGATATGGCTTTAAAAGTAGCACGAGAATCTCGTCAAATTTTAGGGGCAATGGGGATTACTAATGAATTTTCAGTGATGCGTCACATGGCTAATTTAGAATCTGTTGTAACCTATGAAGGAACACATGATATTCATTTATTAATAACAGGAATGGATGTTACAGGTATATCTGCATTTACAAGAGATGAGCCAAATTTAACTAAGATGAAATAGTCATTTATCATATAATTTTAAGGCGAGCAGAAATGTTCGCCTTTTTTTTGGGGCATTATACCAATTAGGAATTGAATTGCGCTAAAAAATAGAGCATAAGAGACTGCCCAATAATTGTACTCTAGTTAACCTAACAGGTCTAACCCTAACACAGTACTTGACCTGTTAGGGTTGGAATAGTATGGCTAAACCTAAGGTAGTGTCCATATTTGTGTGTCTGCACAATGTAAAAAAGTTTCCAACAATTTAACAAGTTTGTAATTAAAAATAATAAAGGGTCAGATGAAATTTTACGGGGAGTAAAATTTTAAGCAAATAAATTTTTGAGTCTAAATAGAAAGAATTTTGTATCCGTAACACCTCTTAAATTTGCTCTAAAAAGTTTAATTTTAGCATTAAAAGATTCAGTATTTGCATTTGTATTTCGGTTATCAAAAAAGTTTAAAATATTGAGACCGTTGCAAGGGTTAATTAACAAAACTTAGCCAACAAAACCTTATAAAACACTAGTTTTTACGGTAATAAGTGGTTATATTTATTGTATGATTAAACAAGTTGACCCAACATTTGCAGATAGTA
>Ga0316209_1001725_pt1 | contig 20828 bp, 22 predicted proteins | sample 6monopyrite_MG_FD_204945 | JGI IMG/M metagenome (GOLD analysis project Ga0316209, IMG submission 204945) | Microbial mat bacterial communities from mineral coupon in-situ incubated in ocean water Damariscotta River, Maine, United States -... | ecosystem: Environmental > Aquatic > Marine >...
GCACCTCGTGGCCCAGGGTCACGTTGTACCGAATCGTGCAGTGACGTTACGCGCCGAGACGGAGGGCCGGATTGCCGAGGTTATCGCCCAGGAAGGCCGTCCTGTACGTGCAGGCGATGCATTGGTGCGACTTGAAATGAATAATCGTCAAGCGCGGCTGAGAAAGGCAGAAGCCCTGGTGAAGGAACGGCAACGCACCTATGAACGTGCAAACCAACTCGGCGATAAGGGGTTTCAGGCGCAAACGCTGGTCGATGAAAGCTTTACTGCGCTTAAGTCTGCACAAGCCGAGCTGGAAGAGATTCAGTTTGAGATCCGTCATACCGTCATCGAGGCTCCTTTTGAAGGCATCCTGGAAAAACGTCACGTCAATGTGGGCGACTATGTGGCGATCAATGGTGAAATTGCGACCGTCGTGGACAACGACCCATTGGTGATTAGCGTCCAGATTCCGCAACAGGACATTGGCAAAATCAGCCTGAGGAGCATCGTTGATACAGCGTTCGCCACGGGTCAGCAGAGCAAAGGAAACGTTCGCTATATCGCACCGCGCGCCGAGGAAGCCACGCGCACCTTTCGGGTAGAAATCGAGGTGAGCAATACGGACAGCCGTATCCCCTCCGGTATCAGTGCTGAGGCGAGCCTGCCGACAGGAGTCGTGGCGGCGCATTTCATTTCACCCGCCTTACTCAGCCTAAGCGACAGTGGTCAGGTGGGGGTGAAAACGGTTAACGAAGAAGATATTGTTGAATTTCACCCGATCACTATAGTACTCAGCGAGGCCCATGGTATCTGGGTCAGCGGTCTTCCTGATACGACACGCATCATTACCGTCGGCCAGGGTTTTGCTCGGGCAGGCGACGCCGTTCGCATTGCCTCCACCCAGGGCGCCAACCCAGTGCCTGCGGAAACGGCTGATTCCTCTGGCCTGTCACCTGCCGGGCAGAATGTTCCGGAGAAGCTATTGTGAAAGCAATCATCAATGCCGCCTTCAGCCGTGGACGCGCGGTCGCGCTGAGCTTTGTCATGATCCTGCTGATGGGTGGTAGCTCCTATCTCAACATACCGAAGGAGGCCGAGCCTGATGTCACGATTCCGACCATCTATGTCTCCATGAGTCATGAGGGTATCTCCCCAGAGGATGCCGAACGCCTGCTGGTCAGACCGATGGAGATTGAGCTTCAATCTATCGAAGGCATTAAGGAGATGCGTTCGGTAGCCGGTGAGGGATATGCGTCAGTCATACTGGAATTCGACGCCGGTTTTGATGCCGATCAGGCGCTCCAGGACGTGCGCGAAAAAGTCGACATCGCCAAAGCCGAGCTGCCACCAGAGAGCGACGAGCCGCGCGTCACCGAGATCAATCTCGCTTTGTTTCCGGTGCTGACCGTGGTGTTATCTGGCGACATGCCAGAGCGCTCTCTGATCATGATCGCTCGCAACCTTAGAGATAAGATCGAGGCCCTGCCGGGTGTGTTAGAGGTCGATATCGGTGGTGACCGGGAAGAGGTACTGGAGGTTATTGCCAACCCCTCAGTCATGGAGACCTACAACATCTCTTTTGCCGAGATGTTTACGCTGTTGCAGCGCAACAACCGTCTGGTAGCTGCCGGGGCGCTCGATACAGGTACCGGCCGCATGGTGCTCAAGGTGCCGGGGGTGATTGAAGACATCGAGGATGTGCTTAACCTGCCGGTCAAGGTGGTGGGGAATACGGTGGTCACCTTTAAAGATGTCGCCACCATCAGGCGCACCTTCAAGGACCCCGATGGCTTCGCCCGTGTCGGTGGCCAACCCGCCGTGGTGCTGGAAGTCTCCAAGCGCAGCGGCGCCAACATTATCGAGACCATCGAGCGGGTTCGCGCCATTGTCGATGACGAACGTCTGGTCTGGCCGCAAGGCATTGCGGTCAGTTATCTGCAAGACAAATCCAAGCAAATCCGCGACATGCTCGGCGACCTGCAGAACAACGTGATAACCGCCATCGTGCTGGTGATGATTGTCATCATTGCGGCCCTGGGCTTGCGTCCTGCGATCCTGGTCGGACTCGCCATCCCCGGGTCGTTCCTGGCCGGCATTCTCGTGCTCAACGGCATGGGGCTGACACTGAACATCGTTGTCTTGTTCAGCCTGATTCTGGTGGTCGGCATGCTGGTGGATGGCGCCATTGTCACCATTGAGTTGGCTGATCGAAAAATTGCGGAAGGTATAGAGCGCAAGGCGGCCTATGCCCAGGCGTCTATCCGCATGTCGTGGCCAATCATCGCCTCCACGGCAACCACGCTGGCGGTGTTCGTGCCCTTACTCTTTTGGCCTGGCCTGGTCGGAGAGTTCATGAAATACCTGCCGATTACGGTGCTGGTTACCTTGATTGCATCCCTCGCCATGGCGCTGATTTTTATTCCCGTGCTGGGTGGCATGATTGGTGAACGTAAGAATGACGACACCACCAGCATTGCAGCGATACAGGCGGCTGAAGACGGTGATCTGTCCCGGATTGGCGGGGCGTCCGGTGTCTATCTGCGCGGCTTGATGCTGTTGCTGCGTCATCCGGCAAAGACCTTTGGCGTCGCGTTGCTGTTTCTTGTCGGTGCCTATGCCGCCTATATCTCATTCGGCCAGGGTATTGAGTTTTTCCCCGGCGCCGAGCCTGACTTTGCCCAGGTGCAAGTGCAGGCACGCGGTGATCTTTCCGTGGTCGAGCGCGATGCCCTGGTGCGCAAGGTTGAGCAACGTTTGCTCGGCGTGCCGGAATTAAAGACAGTCTATGCCCGGACCATCGGCGCCGGCCAGCCATCGCAAGGTGATATGCCGGAAGATGTTATCGGCGTCATCCAGATGGAGTTCATCAACTGGCGAGAGCGACGTAAGGCGGCCGAAATCATTCCCGAGCTGCGCCAGAAAACAGCCGGTATACCGGGCATTCTGATTCAAATCCGTGAACAGGAATCAGGCCCCTCCGGCGGCAAGCCCATCCAGATCGAGGTTAGCGTCCGCGATGCCGGCAAGCTCGACGCCGCTGTCGCGCAACTCAGGCTGGCGTTGGACCAAATTGGTGGTTTCATTGACGTGGAAGACAGCCGCCCGCTGCCCAGCATCGAGTGGCGGCTGAATATCGATCGGGAAAAAGCAGCGCTTTACGGTGCGGACACCGCCCTGCTGGGTGATGCCGTCAAGCTGATCACCACCGGCATCAAGCTGGCCGATTACCGCCCGGACGATGCCGACGAGGAACTGGATATTCTGCTGCGTTTTCCGGCCGACGCGCGCAACCTGGAGCGTTTGAACCTGCTGCGCGTGCCGACGGCGCGCGGACAGATCCCGATCAACAATTTTGTCACGATAGAACCGGCGCAAAAGACCGGCACCATCAATCGCACCGACAGTCGCCGCGTGATGACGATTAAGGCCGATGTGGCGGATGGGCTGCTGGCCGATGAACAGGTGCGCAAGATCAAAGCGGCGCTGACAGAGGCAGTGCTTGATCCTGCTACCACGATTCGTTTCAAAGGCCAGGACGCCGATCAACAAGAGGCAATGGTGTTTCTGATCAACGCCTTCATCACCGCGATTTTCCTGATGACGGTGATCCTGGTGGTACAGTTCAACAGTTTTTATCAGGCCGGGCTGGTGCTCAGCGCCATCATCTTCTCAACGGCAGGCGTGCTGCTCGGGCTGCTGGTCACCGGTCAGCCATTCGGCATTGTCATGGGTGGACTCGGCGTCATCGCGCTTGCCGGTATCGTTGTTAACAACAACATCATTTTGATTGACACTTTCAACAATCTTAAACAACAGGGACTCGCCCCGCTGGACGCCATCCTGCGCACCGCGGCACAACGTATGCGGCCGGTGCTGTTGACCTCAATCACTACGGTACTTGGATTGTTGCCGATGGTGTTCGCCGTCAGTATTGATCTGATCGGCCAGGATATCGCCTTTGGTGCGCCGTCGACCCAGTGGTGGACGCAACTCTCCAGCGCCATTGCCGGTGGTCTGATGTTCGCGACTGTTTTAACCCTGGTGCTCACACCTTGCCTGCTGATGCTGGGAGAAAATGTTTCGGCCTGGCGGCAGCGACGGCGCGAGACGCGTTTGCGCCGAGCTGCGGAAACAGACTCACAGCTTATCGCTGTGGAGCAGGAATAGATCAGTAAATGAATATGATACTTAGTGGAGGCAGGCGTGTAACTATGACTATACCGTCCAAAATAGCTCCGATCGTTATCGGCGTACGTGTAGCCGCAGCCCTGCTAGTCGCGATTCTCATTTTCCTTTTGATTTTGCTTGCACCCCGATCCAGCCATGCCCAGGCAGCTGAGGAAATGTCGGCAGCGCCATCAGTATCGCGCGATGTCTTGAATCGCGAGACGCCCGAGGGATTCGTGCACGGTCTGCTCAATGCCATGGCCAGCGAGGATTATGCCCGTGCTGCGCTGTATCTCGATTTAAGCGCAATACCACCATCGAAACGTGATATCCGTGGCGTCGAGTTGGCTGCCGTGCTTCAACAATTGTTGGACAAGGGCGGATGGGTTGCCTTTAACAATGAACTCCTGAATATATGAAAAAGCAAGAAGAGGTTCACCACCTTGAAACTCTATTTTAATATCGCTGTTCGGGATAGCTTGGATAATATCAAGAATCTTATTTATAGACTCTGCTTGCAAGTCGACCCCTGTCATGGAAATTGGTGCTCGACTTACTTGGCAGTAATGACAATTATGGTCACATCTCAGCGTTGGAACTACTAAGAACAAGTTTGGAGCGACTATGTTGCTGTTTAATATAGAGGCGAACTTAGATCCAATCATTGAGACTCGCATGGGATACTCATCCCCACTAGCCACGAAACTCTTAGCCCGAAGTTCTTCTTGAAGTGCAGGCTTTATTCTGCTGGAATTTCCATTAATGATATCATTTAATTTATCGAGGCTATCAACGAATGCATGTGATCCAGAAATATTCGTCATGATATATTGATCCAAGCTCTCAATCTCCCGAAAGAAAAATGGTAGCGGGGAAAATACCGCTTCAGTCTTCACCTGCAATCCTTTCAAGCGCAGATTGGATCAACCTAATTCGCAAGTTTTTTGTTTTAAAGTCCAGTAATTCTCTAAGTTTAAAATCATTAATTCGTCGATTAAGGTCTGCAATATAAATCTCTACCTGGTCATCTGCAGATATGGTCACGCACCACTCAGTTGGTGACTCAGAAAACTCCCAGCGGCACCCCTCTGGAAGCCAATATAGAGACTTCCTCATAACCTCTTCAGAATGGCTTGATTTTGTAAAACCAATTTTACGTTGCATACATAAAACCAAATAAAAGTGCAGGCCACCATATTGTTGATAGCGCGGCGTTTGTGCTTGGTAGCAATTTCAACGTCTTTTTTTAGCTCAGATCGACGCAAAAAATGAGTGTTGTGAGTTTCACAACCACCATTCCCCTACCCCCAATATCCTTACCAATAACATACTGTAATGTACTGTAATGTCTTATATAATCCAAGGGATTACCAATGTTAATAACAATCTATTGGTATTACATCTGCTTAAGTAAGAAATTTCTCTGTTTGAGAGAAAAAGCGTGAGACGCACCTTAATGAAAGGTCTTGATTGCTGGTGATTATGCGAGCCATACCTGATGATGAATTAAGCATTCATCCCAATGACGTAGAACACAAAAAAGAAAAACAGGAAACAGGATGATGAGGGAATCAAATATTCCAATTACCGATAGAATGTTAGAAAACGGTATGTCACATGAGTTAATCGAATCATTGCTTGCCAAAGCAAATTCGCCATACGTCCTAGCAATGTTAAATAGTGCACAAATGGTATTTCTTGATAATCCTGTCTCGCGTGAGACAGCTCGTATGCTTTGGTTCTCAACTAAAATGCGACGACGCACTTTCATGGCTGTTTCCATCAATATCACCTATTGTTTTCTCCAAACTAAAGCTTGGTATTAAACTACAAATAGGTGGGTCAATTTTAAATGCCAATCAACCCTTAAAGTGGGTCAGTTTTACATGCTTATTAACACCGCACGGTTTTCGTTCTAGCTTCCGCGATTGGTCAGGTGAGGTATCGACCTTTCCCCGTGACGTTGCTGAAATGGCTCTGGCACACGCTATAGGAAACAAAGTCGAAGCCGCCTACCGGCGTGGTGACTTGTTTGAGAAACGACGAAAGATGATGCAGGACTGGGCGGATTACCTCGACAAGCTGAAAGCTGACGCAGATTTAGCACCATTGAATGGGGCGATTTGAACTATTGTAATGTCTATCTAGACGGAGGGTTCTTGTGACAGACGATGAGAAAAAACAACAGAGAATAAAGGATGAGAATGAGTTAAAAGAAACGCTCGATGCCGCAAGGAACTTTCTAAAACAGTGCACAGCCGAGCCACGTCCTAGCGTTGAAGAGCTGATGAATATGTCTCGTGACTATGGCGAAAGAGTATACCCGCGTGTAATGGTTCAACTTAGTGTTGGCGATTACCGGAATTTTTTTCGGCAGGAATTTGGTGACAAAACCAGCAAAATTGAAGACAAAATTATCGAGGGTATTGCAGACAAGATTGGCCAGGATAAATGGGAAGAATTAGTGGGTTTTTTCTCAAAACTAGACATAACATATGAAGAACATATTCGTCGGCCAAAAGATATAGAAAAACAATTCAAAAATCAAATTACTCTATGCCATAAGCTAGCAATGTCACTGGAGGATTATAATCCACATAATTGGTGCCAATTACTAGACTCGCCTTTTAGTGGACTAATCGCAAAAGAAGTGTTTAACGAAGATTGGTTGTACGCTCTACAGAGCACTGAGCGTACTTATGCGCCTGCCGTCGCAAAGGACATCGTAACACGCTGCTTTATCAGATTGTACTTGGCAGACCCTGCAACGTTTCTTGCACGAACCCTACGTGAATATGCGGCAATACTAGAAAGTTTTTCAATTGATAACCATAGTGCTGCGTTACTAAAAGTTGCGCATGGAAAGATTAATTTTAAAGAGTTTACCAAGCGCATTGTATTTAATATGATCAAAGCATGTTGGCCAAGCAAAAGGGCACCCAACAAAGAAACTGCTTATATTGTAAACATTATATTGGGATTAGATGGGAATGATTCGGTCACAGGCAATGACATTTCCCAAATGAACAAAAAAACTAGAAGGACATATTACAAGGATACCTAGTAGCCATTAAACCCAATGAGTGAACATTCTAACGAATCAATAATAATCTTCATTTTTAGCGTATAACTTCAATATTTGTTCCAATTGTGTCGTCGGCCTTAATTGGCTTTCTTAAAGAGGAAATAGACGATGCAAGCCACCATCCTACGACGCCCCGCCGTCGAATCTAAATCTGGATACCCCCGATCCACAATGTATCTGCGTATTTCTCAAGGATTGTGGACCAAGCCCGTGAGAATTGGGCCACGATCTGTAGGCTGGCCAGCTGAGGAAGTAGAGGCACTGAACACAGCCCGCATTGCAGGTAAATCAGATAACGAAATCCGCGCACTTGTTTTAAAACTGGAAGCAGCCCGAAAGATTGCAGCTGAGAGGCTGTTGCCATGGTCAGAAAAATAAAGGGGCGCATTGGCTGACACCAAGCGACCCCTAATAATTCTAACACTCATGATTATAGCAATATCGCATTCCATGCGCATATTGCGGCTAGACGAGGCATAAGAATGGATACTTCAATACAAGACTTATCACAACGGTTATCTATAACTGATTTTCAAATAGAACTCGATGATATCGCATCTAACTTAGGCATAGCGCCTCACCAAACATACAAATTAGATGGCGACTTCCATAGTCACCTAGAATTTGACAACTCAGCATATCGCGGACGTACTGGCTATATAGGCGAATGGCGAACAACAAAGAACGGCATACGCTATCCCTTCGTGACCTTCCGCACACAGAGGCATGGTGGGCAGTCAGTAGTATTTAATGGATACATATCTGTACTTGATAAGTTTGAAGGCAATCAACCCATATCATCCAGTAAGCCTATAGTCGCCAGCCCCATCAAGAGCATGCATTTACCCAACGACCGTAAACGGGAAGCATTACAGCGGGTATGGGATAAATCGCTACCATCGGCACACACGGACGCGGAACCGCTACGTCGCTATCTACGTAATCGAAATTTGGGTGACGTTGTCGGCCATCTTTCCAAGGTAGTGCGCTTTCACCCCGGCCTTGAGTATTGGGAAAACGGCAAGAGCCTAGGCAAGCATCCCGCCATGCTTTGCCGGTTGGATAGTTCAAAAGGCAATCCGGTATCCATCCATCGCACCTACCTAACCGAAGATGGCTACAAGGCGCCGGTACCTTGCCCCAAAAAACTAATGTCCAGCCCAGTGGCAGGAGTAAGCCGAGGTGCAGCTATCCGGCTGTTCAAGGCTTCCGATACTCTGGCTGTGGCCGAGGGTGTAGAAACTGCCTTTGCGGTTCATATCGCCACCCGTATACCGACATGGGCCACTGTTTCGGCGGGTGGCATGGCGACACTGCAACTCCCTAAGAGTATCCGAACAATTAAGATCATGGCTGATCTGGATCGGTCAGGAGCAGGAGAACTATCGGCAAGGAAACTTGCTAAGCAACTACTCATTGAAGGACGAGATGTATTCATCGTACGGCCTGATGGGCCTATTCCTAGGGATATGAAGGGAGTGGATTGGCTGGATATGCTTCGGAAGGAGGTAGTGGCATGAGCATTGAAGTGATCAGGCAGGCTACTGATAACGCGGAACCTTTCTCTCTTCCAGAACCGCAACCATTACGGCGAGAACTTCCGACTGCAGAGCCCTTCCCTATCGACGCTTTGGGGGACCTGCTGGCAAAAGCGGCCCGAAGCATGACCGAGGTTATTCAATCGCCACAGGCTATTGCTGGACAGAGCCTACTTGCAGGTGCGGCACTGGCTGTTCAAGCACATGCTGATGTAATCATTGATGGGCGCAGGTCTCCGATATCTGAAAACTTCGTCACAGTGGCTGAGAGCGGTGAACGGAAATCGGCGCTGGACAGAGTAGCGCTTGCGCCCCACATGAAGCGGCAACGCGATTTAAGACAAGTCTACGATGGACAACTTAACGATTATCAAGCAGACCATGCTGCATGGAAAAAAGCACGTGATGAGGCATTGTCCAGCAAGAAAAACAAAAGCCGGGATGCGAAAAAGGCTGCGCTACTGGAAATCGGGCCAGAACCACAACCACCCTTAGACGCCATCATTACCACAGAAGAACCCACTTACGAGGGCCTAGTTAAGGCACTAGCCTACGGCTGGCCTTCAATGGGAATATTTTCAGATGAAGGCGGACGATTCATGGGTGGCCACAGTATGAACTCGGACAACCAGTTAAAAACCGCCACCGGATTATCAAAGCTATGGGACGGAGATCCAATCACACGCACCAGGGGCGGCGATGGAAATATGCTGCTGTACGGGCGCCGGGTGTCAGTGCACCTGATGATCCAACCAGAGATTAGTAATATGCTTTTCGGTAACCAGATGCTTATCGGCCAAGGGTTACTTTCCCGCTGCCTAGTATGTTATCCACCATCCAATATTGGGAACCGGCCCTACTGCGAAACAAACCTTTCAGAAACTCCTGCGATGCGAAGTTATTTTGCCCGGTTGATGGCCATACTAGAAACCCCGCTACCCCTGTCAGAAGATACGCAAAACCAACTGGAGCCGCGTAGCCTGCCACTGTCACCAGAGGCTAAGGCAATATGGATCAGGTTTCACGATTATATTGACACTCTATGCAATGAAGGGCGGGAACTATACCCTATTAGAGGCTTTGCAACCAAGGCGGCAGAACACGCAGCACGGCTGGCAGGTATCTTGGCGTTAGTGGATGATTTGCGTATAACCGCCATCACACCCCGACATATCGAGGCTGGTATTGATCTTGCCCAGTTCTATATCGGGGAAGCCCTTCGCCTATTTAATTCGGCGGCAGATAACCCTGACCTGATACTTGCTGAAAAGCTGCTTGTTTGGGCACAAAATAGACCCGGCCCACTATATCCACAAGTTGTCTACAAACGTGGGCCAAATCAGATCAGAGACAAAGCGACCTCTAAGCGGATTATACGGATATTAGAGACTCATTCTTGGTTGATCCCCATTCAAGGGGGCGCGGAAGTAGATGGCTCACACCGCCGACAGGCATGGACGGTACGGCAATGAGCCTTTTTCCGAAATTTAATTTAGAAAACACCACACCTGCGACTGTTGCGACTACTGCGACTATTCAGGATAAAAGTCGCAAGAGTCGCGAGAGTCGCAACGAGGCAAATCTTGCAGAACTTCACGGCATCCCATTAGCTGAACTTCAAAAAGCTGCGGGTGATGATTGGCCGGCAATCAAGGACAACTCTGAAGACCTAAAAGCACTGGCCCAGGCCATTACCACCCGGCGTATGCGCGAAAGTGGTAATGTTCCTGCGCACTATACCACCACAACCGATTGCAAGGGATGCGGCCTGGTGTGGATTTTCGAGGGCGGCCTGCCAAAGGTAAAGGGATGCCCATGGTGTTTTAATCGTCTACAAAACTTGCCAACACCAAAGCCGGAGAAACCTCTACACAGGGCTCCTGTGACCATCAAACAGGGAGAAACTGTCTACGGCGTGCAGACGATGGTTTATGAGGACAGAAGCGCTGAGAATTACAGAGAATGCGGCATGGTGCATTGCCCCGAGTGCATTTACTACAAGGGGGTAGACCGATTATGTAGAAAGCGTTTAGCAACGACATCCAAAATTCTATGGCGGCGGTGTGAAGACTACCAGGGACGGGGAGCCTGACTATGCATACAAAAACTCAGACTTATCTTAAGAACGTCATTGAGGTGTTAGATGAGCTGCGCACTCACTGGCCGCTGACATTACGACAGACCTATTACCAGCTAGTGGCCGCCGGCCTCGTCGAGAATAACCGGAATGAATATCAAAAACTGTCACGGGTGCTTTCCAAGGCCCGATTATCAGGCGATGTGCCCTGGACTGCACTGGAGGACAGAAGCCGGACACACCTGAATTCTGCGGGCTGGCAAGATGCTGATAATTTCAAGCAGTATGAGGTCGAGGACTTCCTGGAGGGTTACCGCCGCGATTTGTTGCAAAGTCAATCGGCACGGCCAGAGATATGGGTGGAAAAAGATGCCTTGTCACGGATCATCCATGAGGTGGCGAGACCATATTGTATTCCTGTCATTGTGGCGCGCGGATTCTCAAGCATGAGCTTTAAGAATGAGTGCCGGAATCGTGTGGTGCGAAACGCCAATAATAAGCAAAGGACTGTCATTCTATACTTTGGTGACCTGGATCCATCTGGGTGGGAAATGCTACCTGCCATGATGGATACACTTCACCGGGATATGGAGATGCCTGAAGACATAGTGAGCGGTTTTCGCTATGCACTGACTCCAGAGCAGGTAGATCATTACCGGTTACCCATCAACCCTGACGCACTGAAAGACACGGACTCACGGGCAAAAAAGTATCGTAAGCGGTTTGGCTCTTTGGCGGTCGAGCTGGATGCATTACGCCCTGATCTTCTGCAAGACATTGTCCAAAAAGCCATTGAGGAAAATTTAGACTTGTCACGTTTCAAGGAGGAACAGCAGATAGAGCAACAAGAAGTTTCTCGGCTGTCAGTTATAAAGCAACATATTGAGCATGTATTGGATGAGGTGAGGCAATGAATGAATATCAGGACATCATAACCCCAGCCCAGTGCCGTATGGCTCGCGCCGCCCTTCGGCTTGGTGTACGGGAGTTGGCAGAACGGGCAGGAACATCAGCACCAACAGTATGCCGTTTTGAGAATGGAGTACCCGTTTTCTACAGCATTGTTAACGATATTCGTACTGCACTGATAGACGCCGGCGTAATATTTGTTAGACGGTATAAACATGCTGGGCCTGGTGTACGTATGAAACATGGTTGAAATAAGTGCACCAGTACGCACGCGCGCGCATACGCACGCCATGGGGTTCGGGCTATGAGGAAGAAAATATTTTGCGGAGCTAGGACACGAAATGGTACCGCATGTAAATGCAAGGCGCTGGCCAATGGTAGGTGTAAATATCATGGTGGCATGTCTACTGGCCCGAAGACAGCAGCAGGGAAACAGCGGGCTATGATGAATCTGAAACAGTATCGAGGTGATTGATATGCAAAAGACTACAGCAAGGCAGATGGCTGCGCCTACAAAGTAATTTGCTGCTAAAGTAGTCGAAAGTAGAAGCAAAGCGGGAAGAAAGGTGCGCCAAAAAAAAGCGGGCGTCAGAAAGGCACAGCCAACAAAAAACACTGGAGGTTATTGAAAAACTGGAATCGATAGGCTGTGATCCGATCAAGGGCATGACCGAGATTGCGATGAGCCCATCAATCTCAATGGAACTGCGCGGCGCGATGTACAAAGAACTGGTGCAGTATGTGGCACCAAAGCGGAAGGCCATCGAAGTTACTGGCAATAATGATGGCCATCTAATACACGAATAATGGCTGGATATTCTCAGCTGACAATGTCAAAAATAATGTGGTACATTTTCACACATACTAATACGTAAAAGCGAACCCCATGAATACCTAACAAAACCTAACTTTTCTATGACAAGAGCTTGCACAATGAGCACCCCTGAATTACGCAAACTTTATCGTGAACACCATGAAAGACACCACCGCATTTTTGAAGAATGGGGTGAAAGCGGCTATCAATATCCACCACCGAATTACCCACCTTACCCTGACGAATTAAGAAGCATTGCCTGTGGCGCCAGGACGCGCGCTGGAACACCGTGCAAATTAACGTCCATCTATATCAATGGACGCTGCAAATTCCATGGCGGCCTCAGCACAGGCCCCAGAACACAAAAAGGCAAGAAGCGTTCTGCCGCCAATGGATTTAAACCAAAAACCTGCCGTAATGTTTCTAAAGTAGGGAAAAGTAAGCGGCACGAACCCCATGTGTAATGTTGGGAAATATTGGGTTTTACAGAACTACTAAAGTAGCAAAAAGTAGCAGCCACATCACAACTATACAGCAATCTGCTCTGGGTGCTGCGCAGTCACGTCCCACTTACCTCGGCGATCAGCCTGCCTTTGCTCAGGAGTCTGTTACTAAGTCCGATCAAACCCCGCCCGACGCTAAACAGTGAGCAAGTGTTAATAATATCGGCTGTACCATTTTTCAGCCAGAAACTAACGCCCTTTCTATATAGGATTAGACAGTTTATCTCGACGATCTGAAAGCAGATGCTGAAATCACTTGGATGAATCCACATATCACATTCACGATACGGTTCAGAAAAGGGGTAGTTCAATACCGCAGTTCAATACACCAGCAACGATCTCAGCACATAACAAAACTCACAATATTGTGTCGCTAAAATATTCCAGAACATCTTCATGATAAGGAAGCCATTCCCTAACTTCTTTTAGCCAGTCGCTCAAATCCTGCTCATTAACTGAAAATGGAAGATTGGCCACCTCAATATTACTTAATCGTATGCTTCGTTTATAAAACTCGCCACTAGAAACATTAACGCTAGCCATTGGTAGCAATTCAAAACTCCAATAAATCAAAATTTCAACGCTGAACCCCGCTATACCATAACAGCAGAATCCCTCTGAATAACGATAACAATCGTCTTCTTGACATGTTTCTTCTTGGATATTTAGTAATTCCCACCCAAGTGCATTGAACGTGGATAACCTATCATCCATTATTGCAGTAACCCGTATTCAGGTACATATCGAAGCCACACCTGAAAACCTTATAAGCTGCCAAATCAATAACAGGATCTCTGGTTACACCGTGCTTCATATATAGTCTGTCAATCCCGCTTGCGACAATGAAACTCGATACGGTCGTTAATTGGATCGCCCCCTTCGTCATAGGTGCGGATAGTATAGCGCTCGTCAATATGTTTTCCGGCCTTCTTGTTAAAATGCGAGATAACTCGACTTAAGATGCCAGCAAATATAAGTATGGCGATCACAGCAAGAATTATAGTCTTTATGTTTTTCTCCCCATTGATATTATAGTCGCATGTTTTTTTGCATTGGCTGCCACTTGGCAACATCGAGTTGTGCCGAGCCCATGCCGAGTGAACGCACCCACTTTGCAGCTGCATCCAACGTACGCCAGGTTTTAACCCCACCTTTTAACGTCAAGGCAGTGACCGTCTCGTTCGGCATTTCTGCCTCTACATAAATCGTAGCACCATCAGCAATAATACGAATCCGCTTGATGGCCCCCGCCTCCACCAAGGCTTTCAGAGTCTTCTCATTCATCCTTGTCACCACCGAACATGTCTTGCTGGTCAGGGATTGAAACGCCAACATCAGCACAATGTTTGCGAATCAACACCTCGATCATATTGGCAATACTACGATGCTCACGACTGGATGCTTCCCTAATGGCCTCTTTGATAACAGGATCAACTCGCAGATTCATAGTGGTGGTTTTTTTTGGCGGCATAGCTTGCTCATCTAAATTATCGTGATTACAATGTAACGCATATATAACGCTCCTACAAGATAGAAAACTAAAGCAAAACATTCCCGTAAACACCCGTTAATGGGAATGTTGAGGAGTAAAGAATGAGTAAAATCGCACCGTTACACGCACCCAAACGAATCACGCCAACTACTGTAAATGGGAATGTCTCCCCTCCGAGAAGGATTCCAAATCGTGAGCGACGTTCTCGTGAGCACTTGACGTCTGACGAAGTTGATCAATTGATGGAGGTTGCAGGCAAACTTGGTCGGCACGGCCACCGAGATCGTACGCTAATACTGATTGCCTATCGTCATGCCTTTCGGGTATCGGAACTGGTTGCGCTGCGCTGGGATCAGGTGGACCTAAAACAAGGATTGCTGCACATTATCCGATCTAAGAACGGAACACCGTCCACGCATCCTGTCAGAGGACCAGAGATCCGTGCACTGCGCCGCTTAAAGCGCGACTACCCAGAAACTCCTTATGTGTTTGTCAGCGAACGCAGGGGACCGTTGACCACAAGCGCAGTGCGCAAGCTACTGGCACGTGCCGGTGAACGATCAGGCATTAATTTTCCTGTTCATCCTCACATGTTACGCCATGCTTGTGGGTACAAATTGGCCAATGAAGGACATGATACACGGTCAATCCAACATTACATGGGACACAAGAATATTCAGCATACGGTAAGGTATACCGAGCTGGCGGCAGATCGGTTTAATGGGTTTTGGAAGGATTAACAATTGTAATCCTCATCGGTTTTACTAGGTAACTATTTCTCATGCTGTCGAAACCTTGCTTTAGGGCCCGCATCCGGCCCAGGCTGTGTGAAAACTAATTCTAGTTTTTCAAAGTGGAAATCAAGGGCAAATGTTGGCTGAAAAACTTGATTCAAGTGTTTAAATAGACGGAATGTTATGCGGTTATATTAAGTTAAGTGGGAACTATTTTTTATAATTCTAAAAAAATTGAGTTTTCACACAGCCTGGGCCATAACCGGACCTTCAACGACAACACCAGTTGAAGACAACAGCAGAGTGTAGCGGAGCGAAACGCCGCTTTTTGCGGCACAACTGAAGTGCATTGTTAGTTGTCATTTTATTGTATATTGAACGTTGGTACTGGGCCTTCAGTGAAAGCGTAGTTAATAACGACATCATTTTTTAATAAGATATCTAATGTCTTTTGTTGACCAGTTGTTTTTACATCCATAGTAAATACATAACTTTGTGCTGTGCTAGTGCCGCTTGTATGCATATACATCCACTTTTGTTCTTCAGCAGATATTACCGTTTTTGTGTATGGCTCACCGAACAGGGTTATTAGTTCAGCGCTTGTTGTTTCACCTTTGACGATATTTTTTACATTACTACTAGAAAAAGAATTTCCCACAGAGTAGCTAGTTGATGCGCAGCCAGATATTAAAATAAACATTGTTATGATTGAAGTAAGTACTGCAGATTTCATATTTCTCTCCATAGTGTTTTTTGGCCACTAACGTCCGCCATAACTGGCACATGGCCGATGCCTTTGGCAGATACACGATTATAAAGAAGAATCGCTTTTAGATATTTCTCTAATGCTTGAAGTGAACACCAGCGAAACTGCTGATCAAATTCCTTTCGATAGGCGATGCGAGCCATAATATAATCTTGGTCTGCGTGATCACGAAATGAGCGATTAGCAAAATCGTTTATATAAGGCGTTTTGTCATCCATTATCTTTTCGTCTAGTAGAGCTAACGTTGAAGCTGTGCGGCGCAAACGAAGCGCAGCGTAGTTTGCGTCCGAACGAGCGCCTTGTTATACATTTATTATTTTCCTGATTTTCTTCTGTTGTCTTCTTTGCATAGCATCTGACAATTTTCAGCAGAGGTTTTTCCGCCTTCATGCCAAGGTGTAATATGGTCTGCTTCCATCTCTTCGATCTCAAAATGTTCTTTACATACTGGACATATTCCTTTTTGCCTTTCGTATGATTCTCTCTTTTGGTTTTTACTAAATGTGCGGATATTTAAGTACTTTTCTTTTCGAGTAAGAACATAGGAATAAATGCCTTTTTTGTTGGTTACATCCTCATCTTCCATCAATTTTGATATTTCTTCCTCGAGGATTTTAGAGTCATGCTTATTGTTTTTAAACTCATTGAAAAGAAAACCCCATGGTATACCTTTCATTTCCTTGCGGTATCTCGGGAATACGGTCTTTACCCAGTTTATTGCACCACTAAAGTAAAGCCATAGCTCATTGGCGTTCGGGTCCTTTTGGTGTTGTGACATATATTCTTCAATGTCACCATCCTGAGATATCCATTTTATTGCAGTTTCTAAGTAATCCTGGCGATTAACAGCGCCACTGAGGTAATCTTTTCCGAGCCCATAAGCTGGACAGTTCCTCTTACTAAAATGACGCTTGGCATCAGATACCCATGTGCCATGATATACAGCATTGAGTAATTCCTGATTTGTAAGCTCCTCACCAGCAATATTAATAGTTTTAAACCACTCTAATTTTTCGCTATCCGTACCACTACACAAGTAGACCATTAGCTTATATTCTTCAATTTGGTCTTTTTCATTATTTTGAAGGTTGTGAAATGCTCTGTTCTCTGGAAAATTTCCTACTTTTACAGAAAAGTCCCCATCAACATATTGGCATATAGAAATTGTTCTTTGCTGTCCGTCAATAACTTCATAATTGCCATCATCTCTAACAGCCCAATACATAACATTTAGCGGGTAGTTTTTTGTAACTGTGTCAATGACAGCATCTCTCTGCTTATCTTTATAGATAAATTCACGCTGATATGGAGGGCGAATATCTAATCGCCCTCCATATCCTATTACCCCTTCATCGGAATTGTCCTGATACCCAGTAGTTAGTTCTTTAATTGTGATTTCTTTCAATTCTATTTTCATGACTTATCCTGTAATTTTTTATTCACAATAAAAAGTCTGTCATATAATGAGTAAGCACAGTTTCCCTGTTCATCTATATAATAGTTTCCCTTTTGTGGTTTTCCGATGAGCATTGGGTTCCCATTAGTTTTTTTACCGGAGGATCCAGTAAATGTGCCATCCTGTCTAATCTCATTATATGAATCGTAGACTTTATTGCTCTCCAGTCCGAAACCAGCTTTCATAGACAAACCAATAATTTCAAACTGATCAGGATTGTATTTATCCATAAAACTTATAGGAACTCCCATAACACCTTTATAATCCATTGGTATATTAACTACTTTGGAGACTTCGATGGCGTCATAATTATCATATTTTGGATAATCGTCTGGATTGTAAGTTGCGTATAACACTAACTCCTCATGTCTCTTATTATGATCAAGATTGGTAAACCACCTAACCCCGTTTACTCTCCAGTAAAGTTTACCGTCCTTTATATATGCATTTTTTGGATTAGACATTTTTTTAGGGTCATATAAATCAGGGCTGCCGATAAAGAACGCAGCCCCACCGCTGAACATGGTCGCCCCAAACCAAATACTATTGGATTGAAAATATGGATATATCTCCCCGTACTTCATGGCATTTAAATTTCCAATTATCAAAAACTGTTTCTCGTACTCAATTAATTGCGCAACATATTCTCGAAATAATGAAAATGGAGGATTGGTTACAACGATATCAGCCTGTTTAAGAAGTGCAATTGACTCATCAGACCGAAAATCACCATCACCATTGAACTGTTGTATTCCAATTTCTTCAGGATCAGGAACATTATTTTTATTCTTGTCTCCCTCGTACTCAAGATATACAGCCTGCTCTGAATCATGCCTACTAAACAGATCTATTTCTTGATTTTTGTAACAAGTTGTTATTAATTTCTTTAAACCTAATTTCTCAAAGTTATATGAGAAATAGTGGAAAAAATTACTCACACGAGGGTCGTCACAATTACAAAGCACAATTTTATCTTTGAAGCTATGCTTATAATTCTTTAGCTCTTTCTCAATATCTGAAAGCTGAGTGTAAAACTCATCATTTTTAGTTCTTTTTGCAGAATGTAAATGCCTTACTGTTTCATTTCTAGCCATTAATTAACCTGTTGCCTTTTTATGTATAACAGTGAATTCTACGGAGACTATGTTAACTGAGTTATACAGACTCCGCCTAACACACGATTTTCAGGTGTTATACGGAATTTAAACATATCAATCTTCTTATGCCCACTTAAGGTTGCGCCGTCTACCATCTTTGTATGATCGGAGAAAAAGTGCATAACCTGCATTAGTACTAGATGCCCTAATTAATTACAGCACATTGACGATCCTTGGCCAGCGATCATGGATGTCGTACTCGTCAGGGTCTTCAGGTGTAATGGTGACAACGTAGACCCGCTGTTCGTCCTTGTCATTAGCTACAAGCCCTTGAATATAGGTGCCAGCTGTTAGCGGATACCAGTGACTTTTCCTCAGCTTATCCTTTTCCATAAATTGATCGACAGTAATCAAAACTGGCTTAGGAAAGTATTTATCCCATACACCCTTTAACACTGAATCATGCCTCGCCCAGCCACCAGGTGGGAGTGCGCCCTGCTCTTCCTTGCGGCGACCCCATTTAACCAGGGTATGATCCTTGGATTTCAGGCGAACAGGCAAAACAGCCTTGGGGTTTGGGAAATAAACCGTTAGCTCCTTGCCTTCATGTTTAAATTTAACGCCACCGCACATGGGTTTATTCTACTGCCGATTAGCGCGTAGATGGGTCACTGATTGGATTTAATATTTTCAAGCAATGAATAACGGTTGAGCGCAGCAGGAAATCATTCGGCTTTAATTATTTTTTTATAGCCGGTACCTATCGGTATTACCACACCACTGCTTTTAAGGGTATCTAAGTAGTCAGACCACCACTTCATCATTTCACGACGTTCCGCAAGGTACTGAGATCGATTGTAAGCGGCCCGAACCTTGTTCCTCTCGGAATGAGCAAGCTGTCGCTCTATAACGTCTGAGCGAAAACCTGTCTCGTTGAAAATAGTGGATGCAACAGTTCTAAAGCCATGGGCGGTGGCGTCATACCCCATTCTTTTTCTGATAGCGAACGTCAGCGTATTTTCACTCATAGGCTTACGCCAATCGCGAATACCAGGAAATACAAAATCGTATTGACCGCTGATGGTGCGTAGTTCAGTCAAAACGGCAATGGCTTGATCTGTCAAAGGAACAATGTGTTCCTCTCGCATCTTCATTCGTTCTGCGGGGATTCGCCACTCTTTGCGCTCAATGTCGAACTCATTCCATGTGGCTGCCCGTAGTTCGCCGGGTCTGACGAAGGTATGCAACAGTAACTTTAAGCCCAACTTAGTCAGGGCGCCGCCGGAGTATACATCCAAATCTCGCAGAAAATCGGGCAGCTCGTCTGCACTTAAGGCTTGACGGTGAACCACCTTGTGCGACTGGATGACATCCTTTAGGGCGTCGACGGGATTGTGGGTGGTAAGACCTGTATAGATGGCATAGCGAAATACGGCAGCCATGCGCTGCTTTGCCCTGCCCGCCACATCCAGTGCGCCACGCTCCTCAATATTTCTAATAACAGTGAGACAGTGCCTGGCTTCAATTTTTTCAATCGGCATGCCGCCAATAACCGGGAGTACATCGGCCTTAATGGAGTCCAATACCCGCTGCGCATGATCCGAGGACCATCGACCCGCCTCTTTTTTATGCCATTCAAGAGCAACTGCCTTGAAGCTTGATTCGCCTAAGCGAGCGGCCTCATGCCTTCGATGTGAAAGCGGGTCGATACCCTGCTTGATCAGCTTTCTTGCATCGACCACAGCAATTCGTACAGCAGCCAATGCCACTTCAGGATATACACCCAGTGCCAGCGTTTTTTGCTTGCCAGCCAAGCGATAGCTCAGTCGCCAATACTTTGAGCCATTGGGGTTAACTAATAGGTTGAGCCCCCTACCATCAGCTAGCTTGTAGGGCTTTTCTTTTGGCTTTGCATTTTTAATTAAAACTGCGGATAGCTTGTCTTGCACGGCCATTTGTTGGTATCTCCGAAATCAAACTCTAATATACCAACAAATATACCAACAAAAAAATCGGATTGCAATGAACTAGATGGGAAGCCCTCGGACAATAAAAAGCCTATATCTGTTATTTTTCAATCAGTTATAGGCTTTATTGGACGTTACTGGAAAGTGTAATAATGTGTAATGGTGCCCGGGGCCGGAATCGAACCGGCACGACCGTTAAGTCGAGGGATTTTAAGTCCCTTGTGTCTACCAGTTTCACCAC
>Ga0316209_1001728_pt1 | contig 20782 bp, 30 predicted proteins | sample 6monopyrite_MG_FD_204945 | JGI IMG/M metagenome (GOLD analysis project Ga0316209, IMG submission 204945) | Microbial mat bacterial communities from mineral coupon in-situ incubated in ocean water Damariscotta River, Maine, United States -... | ecosystem: Environmental > Aquatic > Marine >...
GGCCAACATGCGCATTGGCACGCGTTAGCTAGATGACAAGCACTCGCGCCAATGCGCAATAACACATCAATCGAAGTGGCCCCTTTTTACGCCGCGACTTGGTCCCTTTTTACTCTGCGATTGACAACAATGCGAGATCGCGGAGATTACCCGCTAGTTCGAGGCGAGCGCGGATGGCCCAGACCGGTTTTGGTAGAAGCGGGCGCTTTTGCCCGACGAGGCGGCCCTTATTCCAGGCTCTTCGTTTTGGGGTGACCGCGGGAAGTTGAACTCTTGGCATGATTTGCCCTCCATCCAACCCTCCTGCCCAAACATCAACACAGCGCTGACGACGTATTATAACCTAAAAACTAATGTCGGCTTCGCCGCTGGCGCGTCATCAAGTGTTTCTGCGAAAGCAAAAGGCGGCTTGGAGCCCATTGTGTGAATTCGGTTTTCTCGCTGCGTGCGCTCGCAGCGCGGAAAGCTGCTGCGCCGCCGCGCAATCCCTGCTGCGTCGCAGAGGCGATTGCGGTCATTCAGGCAGTTTGCAGCAAATCTGAAGCCGCGAATGCGCATACTGCGGGAAAAAGCCGACCTGAATATAAACTAGGTAGATGCCCGCTTTTGAGATTTCTCGCTTCGAACTCGGCATTGAATTCAATAGGGGATCATCTCTTCGAGAGCCGATATAGATCTGCGGCGTTTGATCCAAGCATTGCCAATCTGGCACGTTCATCTGGTATGAGAGATACGGTCACATTTAACCAAGTTTCATAACTCGCCGACATGGTTAGGACCGGCCAATCGCTGCCCCAAACCAACCTTTCTGGTCCGAAATGCGCCAGCAAATGTGCGACGTAGGGGGCAACGTCAGTGATATCCCAGTCATTGCCAGCTTCAGTCAAAAGGCCGGAAAGCTTGCAATACGCCCCGCTTTCCTTTGCAATGACAGCAATATCATTTGCCCAGTCATCGAACTGACCGCCCGAGATATATGGCTTGGCGCCGTGGTCAATTACGGTGCGCAATCTTGGATGGCGGGACAGCAGTTGGGCAAGCTTCGAAAGGTGACGGGGTAACACCAATGCATCAAAGGTCAGGTCGCACTGAATCATCGCTTCAAAAGCGGGCGTAAGGTCGGGGCGCAGCATCCAGTCATCATCGGCAATGTCCTGAATCATAGGACGTAGGCCGACCAGCTTGGGATGTTTGGCAAGCTTTGCGATATCAATCGCAGCGGATTTGGCAGCGAAATCAGTCCAGCCGACAACGCCTAAAACGAAAGGAGTCTTGTTTGCGATATCCAGCAGGAATTCCGTCTCAGTAGGCGTTGGCGCGGCTTGCACCAAAATCGTTCCGTCAATGCCATGTTGACGCAAATGCGGCTGTAAATCATCGGGCATGAAGTCGCGGTAAAGCGGTGCAATATCTGGCGTAAGCCATCCGTAATCGCCACGCTCAGGTCGCCAAAAATGCTGGTGTGCATCGATAATCATGGGCCGATCACGCCCTTCTTAAGGATGATATTGCCATAAAGCCGTGTCTCACCTGTTTGGATGATGGCAAATGCCGCTTTTGCGCGGTCATAAAAATCGAAGCGTTCCAACTTATCCAACGTGGCAGGATTATCCGCGGTTGCAATGATGATGCCTTGAAACTCTGCTACGATTGGCAGCACCGCGTCAGGGTCACCGACAACCTCCATCACGAATGCAGGGTGCTGCACATATTTGTCCAGCGGCAGAACAGTCAGCACCGCTTGCAGAACGTCTGTCGCGGTCAGCCCGTCAAGACGATGACAACGGGCACCAAGCGCGGTTGCGGGGAAATTCGCATCGGCAATGACCAAATCGTCACCGTGCCCCATGGCGCGCAGGGTCTTCAGCAAATCAGGAGACAGAATGGGGGGTATGTTACGAAGCAACGAACTTCTCCTCTGGAACTGGCGCATCCTGCCGGATCAAACCGTGCGATTTCAGATCGGACCACAGGGCCGATGGGATGGGCCTCTCAAAAATAGCGACATTCTGGCGCACTTCATCGGGGTTTGACCCACCGGGGATCACGGATTTCACCGCTGGATGGCCCAAAGGGAATTGCAGGGCGGCCGCGATGAGTGGCGTGTTATGGGCCGCACAGATGTCATCCAGTTTGCGGACACGTTGCAGGATGTCTTCGGGTGCGGGGGCGTAATCATATCGCGCACCTTCGATTGCGCCGGTTGCGAGGATGCCCGAGTTATAGGGCCCACCCAGAATGATCCCGACGTCGCGTTTGACGCAAAGCGGCAGAAACGTATCGAGAGGATCTTGTTCAAGTAACGTATAGCGTCCTGCGAGCAGAAAACCGTCAAAGTCCGCTTCGCCCAGCAGCCGTTCACATATTTGCCACGTATTAACACCGGCGCCGATGGCGGAAATCCTATCCGCTTCACGGAGTTCAGACAGCGCGCGGTAGCCGCCTTGGGAAAACAATTGGCGCAGGTTATTGTCCTCAAAAGCCTGCCCATGGGCGCCTGCATCAATATCATGCAGAAAAAGCAAATCGATCTTGTCACTGCCGAGACGCGCGATGCTGTCTGCATAGCTGCGCATGATTCCGTCGTATGTAAAATCAAAGACGATCCGTTTCTGCGGCACACCAACGAAGGCTTCGGGAGTAACGTCTTCGGGTGCGCAATCCTCCAGAATCCGCCCAACCTTTGTCGACAGCGTCAGTTGCTCTGGGGCAAATCGCGACAGCGCGTCTGCGAACCGCAATTCAGATAGTCCCAATCCGTATTGTGGCGCAGTGTCAAAATATCGGATACCTGCGTCCCATGCGGCCTCAAGCGTCGCCTGCGCGTCGCGATCTTCGATCTTGCGATACAAATTCCCGAGCGGCGCCCCCCCAAACCCAAGCTGTGTCAGGTTTACGGGGGAACGAGTGCGCTGATTGAGCGAATTGATTTTTGTCAGTTTCATCGGACTTCTTTTCAGTTTGGGCGAAAATATTCTGGGTGTTGGCGCTCTAATGGTGCGATGCGCGCTATTAATTGCCGCAAATGGAGCGACATTGCAGACCTTGCGGCATCCGCATCGCGCGCTTTGATGCTGGCCAGCACGGCTTGGTGTTCAGCGACGGCTTCAGCTGGGCGGCCTGGTTCCGGCAATATCAACATCCGCGCCCGGCGCAGTTGCAGCGACATTTGCCCAGCGGTGACGGCGACTTTTGGAAAACCGGTAAAGGCCAGAATCAATTCGTGAAACTCAAGATCAGCCCCAAAGAAGCCCTGAAAGTCCTCATCTTCCACTAGAAGTGCCTGCATTTTAAGATTGCGAGACAGGACGGTCAGTTGATCGTCGGTCCGGTCCAGCGCAACTTTGGCAACGGCCGCGACTTCAACAGCCTCACGCAGGAAGCTTTCTTGGCGCAGCTCGAACATGGAGAATTGGGAAACACGCGTTGCGGACTGCGGGATGATATCGACCAACCCGTCGGATGAAAGTCTGTTCAGGGCCTCTGTTACGGGCGAACGGGACACACCCAATTGCTCGCAAAGTGCACCTTTTCGCAGCACAGTGCCGGGCTCGAACGACATAGTGAGGATGTTATTTCGCAGCACGGTATAGACCCGCTGACCCAAGGGGCCATCCAGGCTGTTGATATCAAGCGAGAAACTTTGGTTAGTCATTTCGTTATCCTTCAACTGACATGTTAGTTGACATATGCATCAAGTCAAGCTAGCACTAACCCTACGGAAATCCAAGCCGCTAGACCAGAGGAACCCCGTCAATGAATCAGCGCCCCCACATGCTAACCTTACATCCGCGGGATAATATTGCGGTTGCGCTGGCTGATATTTCTGCGGGTGACGTTGATAGTGGTACTGGCTTAAAGGCGCTGCAATCCATCAAGCAAGGCCACAAGATCGCGATTTCAGCGATTAGTGCCGGGCAAAACGTGCTGCGTTACGGCCAGACAATCGGGCAAGCAACCACTGACATTGCTAGGGGGGAACATGTGCATGTTCAAAACCTCGGCATGGGTGAGCACACAAGCGACTACGCTCACGCGACTGAAGTCAAATCGCTTTCGGCGTCCCCTGACGTGCGTAGCTTCAACGGTTACCATCGCGCCGATGGCAGCGTCGGCACACGCAACTACCTTGGCATTTTGACGTCGGTGAACTGTTCTGGTTCAGTTGCAAAATTCATCGCGGAGGCGGCTAAAAAATCGGGTTTGCTTGACGATTTCCCAAACATCGACGGCATCGTGCCCATCACGCACGGCACAGGTTGCGGGATGTCAGGCGACAACGAAGGCTATGACACCTTGTTCCGCACGCTGTCAGGATATGCGCAACATCCAAATTTTGGCGGCATCCTGCTCATTGGCCTCGGTTGCGAGGTCATGCAGGTCTCCGCCCTCGTTGGTGGGCGTCCTATCCGCGCCGACGGTGCGCTTCGCTACATGACGATCCAGCAAGAAGGCGGCACACGTAAGACAATTGAAAAAGGCCTCGCGGAGTTGCGCAGCATTGCCGAGCTTGCCAATACAGCAACGCGACAGCCTGCGCCCGTATCTGAATTGATGGTGGGCATGCAGTGTGGTGGTTCGGACGGGTATTCTGGCATTACGGCCAACCCTGCGTTGGGCGTTGCTTCTGATCTGATGGTGCGTCACGGCGGCACCACGATCCTCTCTGAGACTTCCGAAATTTATGGTGCCGAGCACCTACTGACCCGTCGTGCCGCGACGGTCGAAGTGGGTGAGAAGCTAATCGATCGCGTGCGCTGGTGGGAAGATTACACCGCCCGCAACAAAGGCGAGATGGACAATAACCCTAGCCCTGGCAACAAGCGCGGCGGGCTGACCACGATCCTTGAGAAGTCGCTTGGTGCTGTCGCGAAAAGCGGCAGTGCGCCGCTGACCGACGTCTATCTGTTTGCGGAAAAAATCGACAAAAAAGGCTTTGTCTTTATGGACAGCCCCGGTTTTGATCCGTGTTCTGTCACGGGGCAAATAGCATCTGGCGCGAACCTGATCGTCTTTACGACAGGGCGCGGTTCGGTGTCGGGGTATATGCCGACCCCTTGCATCAAGATCGCCACAAATTCTGAAATGTACGCGCGCATGTCCGACGACATGGACATCAACTGCGGCGACATCGTCAGCGACGGCGTCAGCCTTGAAAACAAGGGCAAAGAGATTTTTGAGATGTTCATTCGGATCGCCTCGGGCGAGCAAACCAAGAGTGAAGATCTTGGCTTTGGCGGGGTTGAATTCGTGCCATGGCAAATTGGCGCGGTGATGTGAGCATGGGGGATAATATGACACTTAAGAACAAAACAATTCTGATTACTGCTGCTGGCCAAGGCATCGGTGCTGCAAGCGCACGAGCTTGTGCGGCTGCGGGTGCTACGGTTATTGCAACGGACGTGAACGGCGACTTGCTGGCCAATCTGGCAGGCATTGACGGGATCGAAACCCGCGTTCTTGATGTGACAGACGTCGCTGCAATCGATGCGCTCGCGGCCGAGCTTCCTGATCTTGACGGGCTGTTCAACTGCGCGGGAATTGTTCATCACGGTTCAATTCTGGAGCTTAACGATGCTGCTTGGGAGTTTTCGGTCAACCTCAATATCACGTCTATGGTGCGTATGTGCCGCGCTTTCGTGCCCGGACTTTTGCGCCGCGCAGACAGCCAAGGCACGGCGTCAATCCTGAACATGTCGTCAATGGCGTCATCGGAAAAAGGGTTCATTAACCGCACCGCCTACGGGGCAACAAAGGCCGCCGTGATTGGGTTAACCAAGGCAATTGCCGCCGACTTCGTGGCGCAAAACTTGCGATGCAATGCGCTGTGCCCCGGCACTGTTGATACGCCAGCCTTGCAAGGCCGCATTGCAGCGGCACCCGATCCGGTCCAGGCGGAAAAAGATTTTATTGCGCGCCAGCCAATGGGCCGATTGTCCACAGTTGACGATCTGACACCGACAATTGTGCATCTGCTGTCGGACAATAGCAGTTTCATGACAGGGCAATCCGTCTTGGTCGATGGTGGTTGCACAATCTAGCGACGCGATCCAAGGTTTGGGAGGGCCGAAGAACATGACTTATCTAGTCGAAATGAAGGGGATTGAAAAGCGCTTCCCAGGCGTTCACGCGCTCAAAGCGGTGCAGTTCGATTTGAAACCCGGAGAAGTCCATGCCCTTATGGGGGAGAATGGCGCTGGGAAGTCGACCTTGATGAAAATCATGTCCGGCATCTATTCACGCGATGGCGGTGAGATGTTTGTGGATGGAAAACCGGTGTCTCCCGACAGCCCACGTGCCGCACAGGACCTTGGGATCGGGATCATTCATCAAGAACTAAGCCTGATGAACGACCTGACGGCCGCACAGAATGTCCTGATTGGACGTGAGCCGCGGCGCGGCTTCGGTCGTTTGGACGAGCCCGCGCTGAATGCAAAAGTTGCCGAAATTTTTGCCTCGCTCAATCTGGCTATGGATCCGCAAACACGGGTCAGCTCCCAAACGATCGCACGTCAGCAACTGATCGAAATCGCCAAGGCACTGTCTTACAATCCGCGCGTTTTGATTATGGATGAGCCGACCGCCGCCCTGAATGACATTGAAATCACAGAGCTGTTCAAAGTCATCGAAAAGCTAAAAGGCGACGGTGTCGGTATCGTCTACATCAGTCACCGCATGGACGAGATCAAACGCATTGCTGACCGCGTTACCATCCTACGCGATGGCGCTTACATTGACACGGTAGAGGCCGCCGACACGCCACTTACAAAGATTATCCAGCTTATGGTTGGCCGCGAAGTTTCGCAAAATACTCCTGTTATTCCCGATACATCGCAAAATCCCGTTGCACTGGAAGTGCGCAATTTGTCACGTGGGAAAGAGGTCCGCGATGTCAGTTTTAATGTCCGCAAAGGCGAGATATTGGGTTTTGCTGGCCTCATGGGCGCAGGCCGCACAGAGGTTGCGCGCATCATCTTTGGCGCAGACCCTCGCATCACGGGCGAAATCCTCGTCGCTGGCCAACCCGTTGATATCCGCACACCCCACGCAGCTGTTGAAGCTGGGATCGGCTATTTGTCCGAGGACCGCAAACACTTTGGTCTTGCCGTCGATATGACCGTGCGTGCCAACATTGCGATGGCCAACCTGGTGCACTTTACCAGCCGCGCAGGTGTGCTGAACGAGGCCGCAATGAAAGACACAGCAATCAGATACATCGACCAGCTGGGCATCCGCACGCCCTCTGATATGCAGCAAGTGCGCCTGCTCTCTGGTGGCAACCAACAAAAAGTTGTTATCGCCAAATGGCTGCTGCGCGACTGCGACGTGCTGATCTTTGACGAACCAACCCGTGGCATCGACATCGGTGCAAAATCGGAAATTTACGCGCTGCTCGAAGACCTTGCCGCACAAGGACGGGCGATCATCGTGATTTCGTCCGAACTGCCCGAAGTCATGCGCCTTAGCCACCGCATCGCCGTCATGTGCGAAGGACGTCTGACGGGCATCTTGCCGGGCGGCGCAGACACCACACAAGAACAGATCATGGAATTGGCCACACAGCGCGACAGCGCACCGCTGGTCTCGGAGGAAGTATAATGTCAGCCATCACTACAGACGCGCCACAGTCCACCCTATCGCGGATTATCGCGGCGGGCACACACCAACGGGTCTTGGCATTCGCCAGCCTGATCGTGCTTCTGATCGGGTTTTCCGTCGCTTCACCGAACTTTATGCAAACGTCCAATATGCTCGCAATCTTGCAAGCCACGTCGGTGAACGGCGTGTTGGCAATTGCGGTCACGCTGGTCATCATCACCGGTGGGATCGACCTATCCGTCGGCACCATGATGACATTCTGCGCAGTCATTACGGGCGTTGTGCTGACCTACGCGGGCCTGCCCCTAATGTTTGGTGTTATTGCCGCCGTTCTGACAGGTGCGCTTTGCGGAGCATGTTCCGGCACGTTCGTTGCGAAAATGGCAATTCCGCCGTTCATTGCGACCCTCGGCATGATGCTAATCCTCAAGGGGCTTAGCCTCGTAATTTCAGGCACCCGTCCGATCTATTTCAATGACACACCGGGCTTCAGCGAAATCTCGCGCGGCTCTCTCATCGGGGAAATCATCCCCTCCGTCCCAATCCCCAACGGCGTGCTCATCCTGTTCATTGTCGCCGCTGTTACCGCCTACATTCTGAACCGCACAGTGCTAGGCCGCTATTGCTTTGCGCTTGGGTCCAACGAAGAATCTGTCCGCTTGTCAGGTGTAAACACCGACCGCTGGAAAATCGCGATTTACGCCCTCGCCGGATCAATCGTCGGTATTGCGGGTCTGCTGATTGCATCGCGTCTGAACTCTGCGCAGCCTGCTTTGGGACTTGGATACGAGCTTGAGGCGATTGCTGCGGTGGTCATCGGCGGGACGTCTTTGTCAGGCGGGCGCGGATCCATCCTTGGCTCTCTTATTGGGGCGTTGATTATGGCCGTTCTGACCAACGGGCTGCGTGTGCTGTCCGTGGCCCAAGAATGGCAAACCGTCGTCACCGGCGCGATTATTATTCTGGCGGTCTATGCCGACATGATGCGCCGCAACAAAACAACCTAACGAACCAAGAATCAACTGCCCGGGAGGAGACCCAGGCATCAACGACAACTTAGGAGGAACCATCATGTTGTCACGTCGTACCCTCGTAGGCGCGCTCAGCGCGTCCATCGCTCTCGCATCTGCGCCCGCCGCAAATGCACAAGAAAAAATCTACATCCCGCTAATTTCGAAAGGCTTTCAGCACCAGTTCTGGCAGGCCGTAAAATCTGGTGCCGATCAGGCTGCTGAAGAATTTGGTGTTCGCATTACATTCGAAGGCCCTGACAACGAAACAATGGTTGATCGGCAGATCGACATGCTTGCTGCCGCATTGGCCAACAAACCTGCGGCGATCGGTTTTGCCGCACTCGACAGCCAAGCGGCGATCCCGCTGCTACGTCAGGCGTCAGAAGCCGGTATTCCGATCATCGCGTTTGACAGCGGCGTGGACAGCGACATTCCGATGTCTACAGCAACCACTGACAACGTCGCCGCAGCCGCATTGGCCGCTGACAAGATGGCTGAATTTCTTGGCGGAACTGGCACTGTTGCCGTTGTGGCCCACGATCAGACCAGCCGAACAGGTATCGACCGTCGCGATGGTTTCCTGAACCAGATCGCAAGCGAATATCCAAACATCGAAGTGGTCAGCGTCCAATACGGTGCGGGTGATCAGTTGCAATCCACCGAAGTTGCCAAAGCAATACTGACGGCCAATCCTGGTCTGGGTGGTATGTTCGGCACCAACGAAGGCTCTGCCATTGGTATTGTGAACGCTGTGCGCGAAATGGGCTCTGTAGGCGTGACCATCATCGGCTACGACTCTGGGAAAGCACAAACCGACGCGATCCGCGAAGGGCTGATGGCTGGTGCGATCACACAGAACCCTGTTGGCATTGGCTATGAAACTGTGAAAGCAGCGATTGCCGCGATGAATGGCGAAACACTGCCAGCGATCATCGACACAGGCTTCTACTACTACGATCAGTCAAACATTGATAACGCCGAAATTCAGGCCGTTCTTTACGATTGATCCAACCCGCGTCGCGGCTCATGCTCCCTTGGGCCGCGACGCTCCTTTTTTCACACCAGAGTCCGAGGACACCATGAAATTATTGCGCTACGGCCCCGCGGGCCAAGAAAAACCCGGTTGTTTGGATGCTGACGGGCGCGTGCGCGACTTGTCGGGCCATGTCGCTGACATCGCTGGTGCCGCGCTGTCGCCTGATACAATTGCGCGGTTGAAGGCGCTCGATATCGCAACGCTTCCCGTCGTTGAAGGCTCCCCGCAGGACGACTTGCGCCTCGGCCCATGCGTTGGTCAAACTGGCAAGTTTGTTTGCATCGGTTTGAACTACGCCGATCACGCCGCGGAAAGCGGTTTGGCTGTGCCGCCAGAACCCGTCATCTTCAACAAATGGACGTCGGCAATTATCGGCCCTGATGACGATGTGCAAATTCCACGCGGCTCGAAAAAGACCGACTGGGAAGTCGAACTTGGCGTCGTGATCGGCAAAGGCGGCTCTTATATCGACGAAGCGAGCGCAATGGATCACGTCGCGGGCTTTTGCGTGGTCAACGACGTATCAGAGCGCGAATACCAGATTGAGCGTGCAGGCACTTGGGACAAAGGCAAAGGCTGCGATACTTTCGGCCCGACAGGTCCGTGGCTCGTCACACCCGACGAGGTAGGCGACTACGACAACCTCGGCATGTGGCTCGAAGTTGACGGCACACGCCACCAAAACGGCTCGACCAAAACAATGGTCTACAAAGTGCCGCACCTGATTGCCTACTGCTCTGAGTTCATGAGCCTTCAGCCCGGCGACATCATCTCCACAGGCACCCCTCCCGGTGTTGGCATGGGCCTAAAGCCGCCAACCTATCTTAAAGGTGGCGAAACTTTGCGCCTAGGGATCGACAAGCTTGGTATTCAGACGCAGTCCGTCAAAGCCGCGAAATAACGTCATTGCAAGAAAACGGGGGGACTGGCCAATGGCTGGCCCACCCGTCGGGAAGCAGTCATTCGCGGCATTGCAGAAAACGGTAAAGTGGGCTCGGAGTTGTCATTCGCTGCGGCGAACATGAACGGCAGGTAGCGACCGGACCAGAAACCGAACCGATCGCTGCTTATAAAGCGCCATCGCGTGGTTGCCGCGCTTTCCAGTCTCTAAACTCCGAATTCGGTCATCCGATGTTCTACCGTCATGCCACTTGAATTGTGCCTCATCTCAAATTAGGTTTGAGTCGCGGAGGCGTCGTCAAGAGACGGCGTCTGGAAGTCTAAAATGGCGACTGTATGGATTGCGCGCTAAGCGAATGATCTACCGTGACTACTGCGGAACGACAAAAGTCGTTTAGCGCGAGCATAAGCTTCCTATTTGGGGCGGTCCTTAATGCCGCTGTGGACCCGTTTCGATTGAACCCGAAGCAATGGATATGCACATGAGAAGCAAACTGAAACAGATTAAACTATCAAAATTCAAATCGCAGGACGGCTGCTGTTATTATTGCTTCCAATCGATGTGGACTGGAAATTCAGTAGAGTTTTGTAAAACGTTCAACATGAGCATGCCGCAAGCGGCCAAGTTTCAATGCACTGCCGAGCACGTAGTAGCGCGGTGCGATGGTGGCAAAGACGTATCATCAAACATCGTAGCGGCATGCAAATTTTGTAACAGCAAAAGACACTGCGCAAAGGTCCCGCTCGCCGAAGCGGCCTATGGGCGCAAAGTTAAGCGACGACTATCAAGTGGGAAATGGCATGGATTGTTGGTCGCGCGTTTAATTTAGCGGGCATTTTTGTAAACTGTAGATTCATACGTTCCCCCCAAAATGCCAAGGCCAACGATTGTAATGCCTCCAGCTACAGGCCCAATAAAGGCACACTAAGCGAGCCAAGCTTTGCCCCCGCCCACGGACCTCCAAGAGCACCGCCTAGCCCCGCACTTTCAACAAAAGCACCAGATATGTCACCATCCCGAAGCTCGGAAGAAATTACAGGTACTGTCAGCGCCACGGTAAAGCCAGCACCCATAATCCCAATTATCTGACAACCAGCGCTCCTCCGTGGTCATTGGTGGCGCTTGCACCTCTTGCTCGATGGGGAAAAACTGGCCGGTGGCATCGACAACAAAAGGCTGTTGTGTCTGCGCCGAATCTGCGGACATGCTGGGCACATATTTGGCAATCAGAGCGTCAAGATACCCCTGCCGATAAAGCCAAAAAGCCCCGCCGATAGCTATGATCCTGCCCGCGCTCATTTCTAACCGTCAAACTCTGCCAACCAGTCGCCCTGATCATAGATGCGCGCCGAAATCTCAAGACGATCACCGACCGCGAAAAACACAATCGCTGCGGTATTTTCGTCAAGAGTAAATTGCGCAAACTGGTTGTCCACTGATTGCTCTACGGGGGAACGGTTCCACCCCGTCGTGGTGATCCAGTCGCTCACCTCAAGATCGGTGTAAGAACCGATACGGGCCACGATGTTGTCGTTCCTTGCGCCATCGCAGTTATATACCGGCAAATCATCTTCCAGCGTTCCCACCGTCAGTTGATCTAAATAGCTATCCTTTGCCGCCGACAACACGGAAACATTCATCGTTCCGTTGCCATATAGATCCGCAAATATCTGGCCGCGCTTTGGCTTAAAGATAACCGCCTGCTTGCGGCCCGCAACTGGCGGGATAGCTGCGGCAAATGACAGCCTGTTGACTGCGGTAAATTGCGGGGCAGTCTCCGTATTGCGCGGTGCAAATGAGATATTATTGTCTCGGAATGTCGCCCCTTTGATTGTCGTGGCGTAGGGGTTGCGGATGAAGTTTTGCGTGCCGTTATATGGAACTGTTGCCCCAAGGTCGCAGCGCAGCCCGCGCCCGTCAGAGACAATCTGAACGGCTGGCGCGTTGCAGTCTGCAAGCGTGAGTGTGCCGATGCCGCGCCCGATATCCATCCAGCCATATGGGCCAATTTCAAACTCGGTCGCATGGGTGCGATAGTTGTAGGTTCCAACCTTTATACCGGCCATCTATTTATTCCTTTGTGTGATGTAGAGCGCCAAAAGCGCAAAAAGCATTATTGATTTTGAAAGGTCCGCAAAGTCGCCGGTCTTGATATCTGCCACCAACTCAAGCGCACTGTCTGATTGGTCAAAGGCCCGATCCGAAATGCCTTCCGATACGTCCAGATAATAACGGTTCTGCGACATCATTAAATCGAGGTTTTCGGCCCCGATCCGTAGCGTCTCCATAGCCGTTTTGCTGATATTGATCTGGCTGCGCTCTGCCATAGAAATGACTTTGCCTGCCATTGAACCCAATTCCGCGATATTTAGGTCTTGGCTCTTTACCATAGTCCGCCATGCGCTCAAGATCGGGCGCAGTGCCGCCTCGACCACTTCGGGGCTGTTATCCATCACGATACTGTCCACAATTTGCTGGCCGCTTTGAATGATGTTTCGGTTGTCTGCAATGTCCTGCTTGTTTGACGTGACGACCTTCTCGCTACTCTTTGAAGTCATCGCTAAACACCCCCATCAAAATGCCGTCAGCATCGACTCCGGGTTGAGAAAACTTTGCGCCAAAGATGCGGGCCTTGATTGCAATATCGCGAATATCTTGGGCGTGAACCCGCATGGGAACGCCAAGGATTTTGCTTGCGCCAAAAAACTGTTTCATCATCATCGGCCCCATGCCGATCACAAATGAGCGGGCATAATAGACCGCGACCATATCGCCCTTATCGAGACCAAAAACGGCATACATGACGGGCTTTCCGTCCGCACTTTCGGCCCAGATCGTGTTGGTATCGGCGCGCGATGATACCTCAAGCGCGCCGTCGCGCTCATCATCGGCCAATAGGTCCGCAACTTGGTCAGGCAACGGCCCAGAAATCAGGTGTAGTTTGAACATCACATAACCTTGTCGATAATGAGTTTCGCCGCGACTGCGACCATGACCGCAACCGCGATCTGTTTGAGCGTGTTTGCATTGAACATGCTGCCATTGCCTGACGCTGCGGCTGCGGCCTCCGGCGAAAAGTAGACGCCGCCCAACTCAACCCCGAAATCGAAATCAAAAAGGTCTGACCCCGTTCCCGAAGTCGGGCTGATATTTGGGGCGATACTAATGGTATGTGCTGGCATGTTTCACCTATTTGAAAAGCACGATCACAGCGACCGCGACGGCCCCGACGATCATATATTTTGTGACGTTATCGCCGCGCTGCGTCTCAAGATTATTCAGCATGAGTTCTTGCTCATTGCGCTGGCGGATAAAGTCCGGCTCATCTGCGGCAATCTGGCCTTCTGCCCAATCGGCGCGGGCATCAGAAATCACGCCGACCGTGCGCCCGACGCTGTTGAAAATACTGCTGATCCCATCGAATGCGCCGAGAACACCATCAAAACCGCCGCGCTGTTCTGCATAGTCGCCCCGAATATCGACGGGGCCAAAATCGAAATAATCATCATTGATATGACCGGCCATTTCATCACCTATCTTGTGTTATTTGCGGACGGATTTTCACCGTCCGCAATTAGGGTTTCATGGTTAGCGGATTTTGCGGTAGAGGCCCGAGTTCATCACGACGAATTCGACCGGCGTTTCTTGCAGTGTGGTGGTCACGTCCAGCTTGATTTTTGCGTTGCGACCAAGTTCCCCCTTGCGGTCCAGTGCGGCAAGAGAGCGCGCATCGCCTTCGGCGTGGAAGTCAAGCAACCACTGACCGCCAAGGGCGTCTGGGTCACGGCCATTTGAGATCAAATAGCTTTCATATGTGGCGCGATCCATATCAAACATCAGGTCGCCATCGACCTCCAATTTGATATGCTTGATGCCGTCGCCCATAATCCAGATTTCTTTGATATCGTCAGCGACGGGAAGTTGCGTATAGGTATGCTGTGCGATGCCGGTGAAGGTCCAATTGCTGCGCTTGGCGATAAACGTGAAGCCCGTTTGGCGCAGCATATCAACCGCCTGCGGGCGCACCACAAGGTCCATGACATTTGCGTCAAACGCCGCTTCGAGCCGCGCCTCAAATGTCAGGGTGCTAAGGTCGCCGGTGCCGAGGGCAAACGCATCGACCAAATTGCGGTTCCAATACATGCCCTCGCCCGGATAGGAAAAGCCGGTAAACGCGGGGCCATAGTTCTGACCGTGGAAAAGGTTACGCTTGCGCAATTCTGCCGCCGTAAACTCCCACATTGCGCTACCATTGCCGACCAACCGAACGCTGCCGATATAGTCAGAAATCAACTCTTCTTTGACGTAAAACGCGCCGCCAATTTCGACGGTTACGCCTGCAATTGCAGCATTGCATTCAATGCCAAAGTTGATCGACCGATAGGTGACATCGCCGGTTTCAAGTTCAAACGTGACGTAGCCCGACTTGATGCCGAGGGATGCGCTCACATAGTCGCCGATGATGCGTGTAGGCCGTGGGAGACGGTAGCGCTTTGTCGCGTCCTGTGACGGTTGCGCCGTGCGGATCACATCACGGTCGCGGGACATGCGGCCCGCTTTGCGTTGCTGTTGAGTGTTGGCGGTCATTGAGCCACCCCCTTTTTATTTGTTCAGATGATGGGTTGCTCGTCGCTTATGCGAGAAACTGCGAAACCGGCGTTTTGCGGATCACATATTCGGCGGCGATGACGCCAAGAACGGTGAACATGAGTGTTTTCATTTGTGCAGTTGACATTTTGATAGCTTCCTTTTGTTGGGTTGTGCCTGAATGGCGTTACCCCCTTACCGTGTTGTAAATTAGACCTGTAAAATAGCGTAAATTGTCAACAATTACCGCCTATTAGCGCTACCTGCGATTGTAAAATTGCGCCAATTGTGCCAACTTTCCACCACAGGAGGAATGCGCATGTTGCCATCAATCGAAGCCGCTTATAACGTTTCAGGCCCACTCAAGAAGACCGTCGCCGCCAAGGTTGGCCGGTGTGAATCACAGCGCCGCAATTGGTTCTCTGGTCACACCGAAATTCCCAAGCACAAGCGCCAATCAATTGATTTGGCCCTTGGCGCGCCTGTGGACTGGGACCAATACAACCGCGAATTTGCGGCGCTGCACCGCAAGAGCAGCGCCTCACAGGGCGGTAAGCCCTATTTGGCACCTGCGCCCACCAAAATAACACAAAGCCCCCCAGAGGCCCCAAAAAGGGGATTTCTGTCAAACCTGCTTTCCGACGATGGTGATGAAAGCGACAATCCGTCCTCTTTTTTCAGCTTTTTGGCCGAAGGTGACGGGGCATGAGCGCGCTAATTCAATCGGTGGACCTCGACGCCATTGCTGCGGTCGCCTTTTCAAATGATCTAAGTATACCGCTACCCCGACATGCGGATGTAGTGACATACTTTCCCACAGCAACATCCAAAACGATTGATGGGCTAGGCGCTGACTTGTCCACGCATTCTATAGCCGACGTGATGACGTTTGAAGACTTTAATGGGATGATATGGGGGTTCGGCCACGAGGCAATCGCCAGCATCGTGACACTGCGCACAAACGGTCAATGTGACCTATCCCATGCTTACCAGTCCGACCACGGCCTAAAGATAGCGCGGCGCATGTATGACGGGCTATTGAGCAGCCCTTGGGCATGTCGCACGATCCTATCCCCAAGCGCGGGAAACCTTGAATTTGGATATGCAATTTTGATGTATGGCAAAATACTTGCGAGTGAGATTTCGCGATGCGTCAACGCGCCGGTCGCAAAGAAAAGCCAAGAAAATCAAGAACCCGAAAACATGGCCGAGCTTCACCAACATGACGAAGATGAGGCGGCATAATGGACTATGACTTTCCCGACGATGTTCCGACAATCCCTTTTCATGAGGACGTGACCGCCGTTTACGCTGGCCGAGGTGGTGGCAAGACGACAAAAGCCAAAGAATTGCTTAAAGAGCATCAACCGAAAATTCTGGTCTGGCTTGATCCGTTAAACGGACCCGAACCAAACCTTGACGACCTTGAAGCGAGCATTTTAGCGGGAAACCGCACGACGATGTTTAACGCCTCAAACCGAGAAATGGCTATGGCTGCAATCATGACTTGTTACCGCCTAAGCAGCAAGGATCGGCGCATTTTCTTGGTATGCGATGAGGCTGGAAATTACTTGAAACAATACTCGGAATACATGCGTCAAGTCTTTCATATCGGCAGGCACAAAGGGCTAGGAATCTTGCTTATATCGCAGCGTCCCGCTTCGCTCAATACGGCTTACAGAAGCCAAGCAGCTACAACCCACCTTGGACCAATCGGACAAACTGAATTGAGCATAGCGACCGAAGTTTTCGGCGCAGACCTTGCCAAAGGTCAAATGGATGCGCCTGTAGGTTCATTCATCAAAACATTGTGAAAAGGACAGAAAATGAAACCAAATAATCGCGTATACAAAAGCTTTGAAAACTTCCCTATGGAAAAATGGCGCTGGCCCAACTTCACGCCCGCCGAAATGGCGTCTCGCGGCGATGGAAAGCTAGCTGTCGATTGTGACGCAATGGACAAGCTGCAAGCCCTGCGCACCAAGTTGGGCAAACCGCTGTTCATCAATAGCGCATACCGATCACCAGAGCATAACGAGCGCGTAGGCGGTGCCCCAAAATCGCAGCACTTGAAGGCCAAGGCATTTGACGTGCAAATGGACAACCAAGACCCTGTGCTATTTGAAGCTGCGGCCCGCGAAGTCGGGTTCACAAGTTTCGGATATTATCAGAAATCACGCTTCATGCACATCGACACCCGCGACGATCCCACAACTTGGGGCGATCCTTGGGGCGATGATGCGCAAAAAGCGGACAAGCCCGCCGATCACAGTGCGCCGCACCCGCCCCGTCCCGTCCGCAAAAAGCGCCGGTTTCGCACATGAATAGCCATATTATCGTAAGGTATTTCTGGAACCTGCTAATCGCGGTTGACCAGCTTGCCAATACGATCCTGTTTGGCGATCCCGACGAGACAATTTCAAGCCGCGCCGCCAAAAATCAAGATCGGTGGTATTGGCGGCGTCTCGGTCGCATCCTGAACCGGATCGACAAGGATCATCTCGCCAAATCGCGCGAAGATGACGAAGGGGGCCGCGCTCTCTAGCACTGCCCCCTACCCTGCCCCCAACTGGCCCGCTTGCATTGCGCACAGCGGGCCTTTTTTATTGGGCTGTCAGTTTTCTGATTATCTCCGCAGGTCTACCGTCCTGATTAGCTGCGGCGCTGGCCCTCATTTTTGCCACCAGAACATCCAATTCATTTTCCTGCATGGCCCAAAGCAGGGCCAGCGCCTTTTCGCAAATCGTTCTTTGGTCCGCCCGCATCGGGTCGTATCGCTTCATGTTGGTCTCCATAAAATATTCACACGTTCATAATTCTAAGCTGGCTGCGTAGCAGCCTCTCTTTTTGTTGCAGTTGGCCAGCCAGATATGGCTGGCTAAAAGTCGAAACCCGATTGTGCCTCGATGGACATGGCCATGTGGTCCGGGGTTTTTGCAATCGCCTGGCTTGAGCTGGCCAGCTGGGCCGGCGCATGGGTGCTGCGATCGGTGGACATGGCCACATCGACCAACCAGCGGGCCAACCTGACCGGGGTATGTTCTCTTGCAGCCCGGCCCAGCTGGGTTACCGTGCGATCTGGGAAACCAAGAGTAATTGGTGCAATAGGCAGGTCGCAAGTTTTTGGCCCAACGATGTATAACCACGTCGCCTTTTGGGCGCGATGCCCGAAGTCGCTTTGATTGACCAATATTGTATAACCGCCAAAGCTGTCAGTCCCTTCAACGGGTCGCGGCATGTCCATTTCTCGCCACAAAGACGACCCTGCGGGGTGTTCCAAAACGCCGCCGTTTCTACGGACCAATTTTACCGCCGATATTGCCAGCAATTTTTCGCCTTCGCTTGGCTTTGCAAATGCCTTCAGTCGCCCCCAAGCCCTGCACGGCGGATGCGCCACAACTGGCCCGTCTCCCTCGTATTTTCTAGCGTCCCTGTCCTGATCCCAAACATCTACATTATCGAAGGTCTTATAAACGCTGTCCCTTCGCGCATACAAAACCGAAACCGTGGGTGTGGTTCTCAACAAAATATTCATACGTCAGTCAGTTCTAAGCTGGCGCGAAGCGCCTCTGCATCTTCACGATCTAAACGCTCGACCCACTGGTAGGGCTTCTCACCCGCTAGCATCGGGCGCTTGGGCCTGTCTGCCGTAGGCGAGACTGGCTCAACCGTGCAGCCCCCATCGGGGGCGTCAGGCACGGCCCCGCGACCAGCGGGGGCCTTATCATCTTCTTGATATATGTTGACAGATGAAGAAGGGGGGGCAATTTTTGCACCCCTTGATTGAATTTTTTGCACCCCTTGTGGTAAAATTTTGCACCCCTTATCCAGATATTGCCCGACAATAAGGGGTGCAAAATTTGCCCTCCTTCTTTCGGACTGGATTTGGTTATGGTTGAACACGGCATCGCGTGTATATCTAAACCCGTAGAGCGCTGTTTTGCCGCCCCCTGCGCGTCCTTCATAGTAAATCAGGCCAACGTCCCGCAAAACCTGCAACCCTGCCTTAACCGACCGCTCACAGCGTCCTATCTTGTCACAAATCCTTGGTGTTCCGATCCGCGCAAGGCCCGTTTTGTAATTCATAACGGCCAACAACTCGCCCAAAACCATCCACGCGGTATTGCGTATTTCCAACTCGCGGGCGGATGCCTTAACAATTTCGCGGTAAGAGGTTACGCGCCATTTAGGCGCATCAGTCTGCATCAAACTGCCCCATATCCATGGTCAGTTGGTCAATCGACCCGTCCCAGTTCATCGCCACGATCCGAGCGTGAACGCTAGATTTGCCGCGCCCGAGCGCCGCGCCTATGGCCCTGATTGATTTGCCTTCCGAGCGCATTAAACGGACGCGCTGATCCTCTGCTACGGTCCAAGATGGTCCGCGTGTTTTTTTGATTTTGGTCACTGTAGGCCCCTTTTTATAAGAGCCTTGCGGTGTCCGTATAATGCAACTACATATTGGGGTAGGCCTATGGCCCCGCCCTTCCTGCGAACGGATTGTTTTAGTTTCGCAACTGCGCCCCGCCTCGCGGGAAGGGCCTTAGTTTCCTTAATGGAAACAGTGGTTTAGTTGCAAAATTGTCCGTTCATAGTCATCATTATGCGTGTTCCATTGGTATCCAAGTCCGGAATTAATGCTGCGCCACCAAAGGTTATACCCCCTGTTGCTCCGAGCAAATCGTCACCAAATGTGTCGTAAAAATCATTTTCCATTCAAAACCTTCCTTTTCATCAAAATGAACCACCCAATCAGCTGAAACGTGCAAATCGCCAAAAGGAATACGCTTCCTGAGTATAAAATTAGGAAAAACGGCCAATTAAATGCAAAACTAAACGTGAGAGGCACCCCCGATGAACCGATCAATGACATTAGAAATGTCGAAGGTGTCATTGCTATGGTTCCCAAGATCAAGATTGCCGTAGCTTTGCGTCCCGATGCCACTTCAAATTGTGGTTCCCAATCCTTGAAGCGGTAGCACGCTAGGAAGACGCCCAAAACTGAGATAAAGTAGAACGGAAATAAAACAATTGAAGCGGCGAAGTAAGGTAGAGTAGACGGCGAAAGTAGTGATAGCGTTTCAACCCGCCCTGCAAGCACGTCTAATTCAAGGATTGAATGAAGTAACCTAGCATCGCGCCAAAAATGAACAGAGAAATGTATCGCTAGACCAAAGATAACTATGAGTGATAAAAACAAAACATCCCTCAGCTTATCATTCTTATCTCGAAAATCAGCTGGATCAACCAACAACTTCGCACTTTTACTCATCGTCAAAGCAACCTCTTTGCAGTTCAAAAAAACAGCACCTGAATTGCACGCGGAATGGGATCCGCCCCGCTGCATAGAATAAAACCGAACCGGTTGTTCCGGCTGCGGTAAAGCTTAATGCGCCGGCGGCATCAGAGTAACTCAGCGTTGCAACATCTTCAGATGTAACTTCTTCAGTCATAAAAATTCCTTAAAATAATTCTAATGTTCAATATCGTCATGCTTACCTTTAATAAGGGCTCGGACAGTGACCTGTGCCCCAAGTTCCCTCCAGCTTTGCGCGGAGTCCTTAGGGTTAAATCTTTGGCGTTAGGCCGCCATCTTGTCCATCGCCTTTCTCTGCAAAAATTCCATCGGTGTCAGGTTGCCCAATG
>Ga0316209_1001730_pt1 | contig 20752 bp, 17 predicted proteins | sample 6monopyrite_MG_FD_204945 | JGI IMG/M metagenome (GOLD analysis project Ga0316209, IMG submission 204945) | Microbial mat bacterial communities from mineral coupon in-situ incubated in ocean water Damariscotta River, Maine, United States -... | ecosystem: Environmental > Aquatic > Marine >...
TGCTGCCCTTGTTTAAAGCTAAATTCCTGGCGTAGCTCATCAGGGACTTCAAAGCCGATGGCAACAGCATCTTTTGTTATTTTTTCCACCGACGACAACGTCAGCTGATGAAATTCTGTACTCATTTCAATTTGCCTTTTTTCTTTTTTTCTGATTTACACCAGATATTTCTATCGACCGCAGTATACACGTTGCTTGTGTATTGGCCGCCTAAAAATGCTTAAAGTAATCAAAGTGCTCGTGACAAGCCAGACACTGGTAGAGTGCTTTGCACGCAGTCGAGCCAAATTGACTGACAAGTCTGGTGTCGTTACTGTCACACACTGGACATAGAACTTCATCGTTGACATCAGGCGGCGCGATATGAATGCGCTTCAGGTGCGACTTTCCAGCTGGCGAGATCATCTCGGTAGTCCACGCAGGCGCTAAAACAAGCGTGACTTTAACCTCACCGACTCCGGCATTTTTCAAAACCTTCAGAATGTCTTCATTGATTGTTTCCACGGCGGGACAACCGCTGTAAGTCGGCGTCACTTCGATTTCCCAACCGCCATTTAGCGGCTTGATATTTTGTAAAACACCAAGATCCCAAATGCTCAAGCCGGGTAATTCCGGGTCATGTACCTGGTCGAGTAAATCCCATATTTTACCACAGCTCGATTTTTGGCGGCGCGCCTGCCGCTCGGCAAATTCCGGGGTATAGGTTGGAATTAGCTTACCGCTCGGATCAACTTGAGAATTTTTCGTCGTCACGCTAATTGTCCTCGTTGTTGCGATCACGCTTTTTCGGCTATCGCCGCTACCACTTTAAACCGGGATAGGCGCGCTGCAAAAATTGCATTTCACTCAGCATGTGACCCAGGTGCTCGGTGTGAATTCCGTCTCGTCCGCCCTGAATTTGCAGTTGACTGTCCGCAAACACTATATTGGACTCGCCGAGAAGTTTCTGCACATAGTGATCCCACCCGACTTTCAACTGGTTACGATCAACCGCGATGCCATTATCTGCAAGCTCCTTTTCCCAATCCTGCATTACAAAAAGCTCGCCGACAAAATTCTCAAGTTCCGCCAATGCCGTCTTGATCCTTCGAAGACTTTCTTCGGTTCCTTCCGCCAGTTGCTTAATCCAGGGTTCGCTACGTTTTAAATGATAGCGGCTTTCCTTTACCGACTTAGCTGCAATAGCGGCCAGCCGTTCATCAGTTGAGTGGCAAAGCCGCGCCAGATACTCACAATAAAAAACGTCAACAAAAAACTGACGTAACATGGTGAAAGCAAAATCATTAATCGGTAATTCATGTATCAATAAATTGGTGTATTCGCGCTCGTTACGCAGGTAGGCGATATCGTCTTCACTACGCCCTTCTCCTTCTACTTCTGCCGCGTATTGGTACAACATGCGTGCCCGACCGATATAATCCAAAGCGACATTAGACAAAGCGATATCTTCTTCGAGATAAGGCCCGTTACTACACCACTGTGACAGACGATGACTGAGTACCACTGAGTCATCAGCCAGCCCGACTAAGAAACGATATAGATTTAGTTTTTGATCCATGTGTGTGTCCAATTCAAAATTTTTGTGTGTCCAATTCAAAATTTAACTTGTGGTAAACTTACATATTGTTAACGCTATCAGGCAATACATAATGAGTCGCGTGACGATATGGCTTATCATCCATCGGTTCGACAAAATTCTCTTTGTCATCTTCTTGCGAAGCGGTAATGTTTTTTGACTCAACCACCCAGATACTGACCCCTTCCGAGCGGCGAATATAGCAGTCTCTGGCATACATCAGAGCGTGCTCTGGACTTTCAGCGTGCAAACTTCCCACGTGCTTGTGGTCCAGTCCACGCGCCGAGCGTACAAAAACTTCATAAATTTCTAAATGTTCCTGGCTCATCGAATTTATTATCCTGTGGTTAATATGACAAATTTAATCTCTTTAATTTCAGTAACAAACACCTCATCGGTCACGCAGTTAGCGTCGTATTGCTCGTTTTAATTTGCTGTTTGGCGCGATAGGCGCGTACCGCCTGTCTGACCCACTCGCCTTCTTCATGTGCTTGCTTATGGTGTTTAATACGCTGGTGATTACAAGGGCCGCTGCCGTTAATGACCTGGTAAAACTCTTCCCAGTTTATTTCGCCAAAATCATAGTGCCCGCGCGCTTCATTCCATTTAATGTCCGGATCCGGCATTTCCAGTCCTAACACTTCTATTTGTGGTACAGTCTGATCAACAAACTTTTGGCGTAAGTCGTCGTTAGACTGGCGCTTTATTTTCCACTGCATGGATTTTCCCGTATGCGCCGAGTCGCTATCGTGCGGGCCGAACATCATCAAAGACGGCCACCAGGTTCTATTCATGGCGTCTTGTGCCATTTGCTTTTGCTCTGGCGAGCCTTTAGCAAGCGCGTACATAATTTCGTACCCTTGACGCTGGTGAAAACTCTCCTCCTTACAAATGCGAATCATCGCGCGTGAATAAGGCCCATAAGACGTTCGTTGCAGCGAGATTTGATTGACTATGGCAGCGCCGTCCACCAACCAGCCGATTGCGCCAACATCTGCCCAGGAGAGTGTCGGATAATTAAAGATTGAGGCGTACTTGGCCGCCCCCGTTTGCAGCGCTTCGATCATTTCGCTGCGCGTAATTCCCAGGGTTTCGGTAGCGCTGTAGAGATATAAACCGTGACCACCCTCATCCTGTACTTTGGCCAGCAATACCGCCTTTCGGCGTAAGGTTGGTGCGCGCGTGATCCAGTTGCCCTCAGGCTGCATTCCAATTACTTCCGAATGCGCATGCTGCGACATTTGGCGGATCAAGTTTTTGCGATAAGCATCCGGCATCCAGTCTGTTGGCTCGATCTTTTGTTCTTCGGCAATTTTGCGCTCAAAATCTGCTTCCAAAGCCTCTTTTTTTAGCACCGTCATAGTCTATCTTCTCCCAAAATCTTATCCTGAATATGATACCAACAAGCGGATAATCAAGCAATTTATGTATCAAGTTAAAACGCAAGATCCAGTTTTCTGGCGAGTGCTTTAATGGAAACTGTCACTGTGACCAAGCTGATTTGGTTTTGAATAACTCTATTGTGCGCGGGTGACTTTAGCTCACTCTCGCGCGGTGCCAATGAGTTAATGCTCGTCGAGAGTTGTCTATCAGACAATCACTTTATGCGCGTTCAATAATCATCGCTATTCCCTGACCAACCCCAATACACATGGTACACAAGGCGTAGCGTCCTTTGTTTCTTTGCAACTCATAAGCGGCAGTAGTCAACAGTCGCGCGCCGCTCATGCCCAGCGGATGACCCAGCGCGATTGCGCCTCCATTGGGGTTGACCCGTTCGTCATCATCAGCAAGCTCGAGAGCGCGTAAAACTGCCAGCGCCTGAGCGGCAAAAGCCTCGTTAAGCTCAATGACATCCATTTGCTCAAGCGTCAAACCGCTTTGCTTCAACGCTTTAAGGCTCGCTTCAACCGGCCCATAACCCATAATGCGAGGTTGCAGACCCGAAGTAGCCATAGTGACAACGCGCGCTATCGGCGTTAGCCCTTGTTTTTTAGCCTGAGCTTCGTCGGCGAGTAACAACGCGCATGCGCCATCGTTGATGCCGGACGCATTACCGGCGGTCACCGTGCCATTTTGCCGGAAAGGTGTTGCTAATTTGGCCAATCCATCAAGGGTACTCGCACGCGGATGTTCATCTGTTGCGAAAATTTTAGTTTCCTTACGCTTAACCTTAACTTCAACCGGAACAATTTCGGCGTCGAAGATCCCTTTTGATAGGGCATCCTGTGTTTTTTGCTGGGTAAGCAGCGCAAATTGATCCTGATCGGCGCGGCTGATGGCAAACTGTTCGGCGACATTTTCTGCTGTTTCAGGCATCGACTCGACGCCGTATTGTTGTGCCAATTTCTCATTAATAAAACGCCAACCCATAGTGGTGTCGTATATTTCGGGTTTGCGCGCAAAAGCTGATTCAGCCTTCGCCATCACAAAGGGTGCGCGTGACATCTGCTCAACGCCTCCAGCGATCGCCAGTGACTGCTCGCCACAGGCAATTGCGCGCGCGGCTGTTCCAATGGCGTCCATGCCCGACCCGCATAACCGGTTGATTGTTACCGCCGGAACCGATTCAGGCAACCCTGCCAGCAAAGCGCTCATGCGCGCGACGTTGCGATTATCTTCGCCGGCCTGATTAGCACAGCCGTAATAAAGATCATCAACCTCCTGCCAGTTAACCTGTGGGTTTCGCTGCATTAGTGCTGTTATTGGAATGGCCCCCAGATCGTCAGCGCGAATACCCGACAATGACCCGCCGTAACGTCCGATGGGTGTTCTGACGGCGTCGCATAGATAAACATTATTCATTCGTTAAACCTTAAAATAATTTCGATAATTAAACACAATTTCTAACTTATACTTTATTTTAGCTATGGCTATTTTTACTGATTAATTTAGCATTAATCAATGCCACTACCTGCCGCTTTTGATTAAATACTTTAACGTCGCAAAATAAATGTCTTCCACTAATACAGGACACTCTGGCGACTGCTGTTAGCACATCGCCCATTACTGCAGGGAGCAGATATTCAATTTGACTGCTGGCCGACAAAATACGCTCACCTTCCATCGAGCTGGCAAATGCACTCGCAGTATCTGCAAGTGAATAGACAAAGCCACCGTGACAAATTCCGTAACCATTAGTCAGGTTTTCCGTAACCGGCATCGACACGCTGCAGCTTTCTTCGTCGATATCGAGTAACTCCATTCCTAATAACTTGGACGCAGGGTCTTTTTGTAATAATTGCTCTGCAAAACTCATTTTAAATCACCTTTCTTTCGTTTTTTACTCACTATGAATCTGTTTACCCGGTGTTTTTGGTATTGTCTCAGTCGCAATCTTTTGCTATTTTCCCTTGAATTTCGGTGCCCTTTTTTGCATAAACGCGGCCACACCCTCGCTATAATCTTCACTTTTTCCCAAATGTTGCATCGCTCTTCGCTCTCTTTCCAGCTGCTCATCCAGCGAATACTCAAACGCGCTATGAACCAATTGCTTGATATTGGCTAGTGCTTCGGTCGGCTGGGTCGCCAGATGAACCGCCAGCTCGCCCGCCTCACCCATCAGCTGATCATCGTCTACCACCTGATAGATAAGTCCCCACTGCTCCGCCTGCTCGGCTTTAACTTTGTTGCCGAGCATCGCCATCGCTTTGGCTCGGGGCAAACCGAGTGCTCGTGCAAAATGCCAGGAACTGCCCGAATCCGGAACCAGACCAACTTTAGCGAAGGACAAAATAAACGAAGACGAGCGAGCAGCAATCACTAAATCGCAAGCCATTACCAAGCTTGCGCCAGCTCCTGCAGCAACGCCGTTCAGTGCGCACACTACCGGCATTTTCAAGTCGGTTAGTCGCCGAATCAACGGGTTGTAAAATTGCTCTACCGAAGTGCCCAAATCCGGCGCTGACTGATCCGCTGAAACAGCACGATCGCTCAGATCCTGACCGGCGCAAAAGCCTCGCCCGGCGCCAGTAATCAATAGACAACGACTTTCAGCGTCGCCAGCAATATCATCCAGCGCGTTACGTAATTCCTGATGCATCTGCACATTAAAACTATTCAGCTTATCGGGGCGATTCAGGGTGAGGCGCGCGACGCCGTTATCTTTTTCTAAAACTATCGTTTGGTACATATTAATGCCTCATTTATAATTCTTATGCGCCAAAGGTTTTCTCTGGTGCCAACTATTTTCGGAGAGTCCAAGTGCCAGTTTATGCGTTAGACAATTTTATTCCTGTCATCAAAAAAAACTCCTACGTACATCCCAGCGCAGAAATCATCGGTGATGTGATCATCGAAGAAAACTGCTTTATCGGTCCCGGCGCGGTGTTACGCGGTGATTTTGGGCGCATTCATATCTGTCACAGTAGCAATATTCAGGACAATTGTGTACTCCACAGTTTTCCCGACAAAGACTGTGTTCTAGAACCCTTCAGCCATATTGGTCATGGTGCCATTTTGCACGGTTGCCGTATTGGGGAAAACGCACTAATCGGCATGAACTCGGTGGTAATGGACGATGCTGTAATTGGTAAAGAATCCATCGTTGCCGCCAGTGCCTTTGTCCGCGCCAATTTCAAAAGCGAAGCACGCGTGATGATCATGGGGACTCCGGCTAAAGTCACTCGCCCGTTAAGCGACGATGAAATTCGATGGAAAGGCCAGGGTACCCAGGAATACATCGAACTGGCAAGGCGCTCGTTAAAAACCATGCGTCAGGTGTCGCCGCTTTCAGAAATACAGCCAAGCCGACCAAGATACCAGGATGCTTCTCACCAAACCAAAAGTGACTGATCGCCGAACAAACTAACACTGTCGCTATCAGATCTGTCAGCTACTCGGAATGCGCATTAGTCTTCGCTCTGCCTTTCCACCAGCGTTAGAATATCGTAAATTGCGACCGCTTCATCTTGCTGGTTGCATACTTCCACATCCCAAATAACAACGCCCGTATGATATTTATCGTCGGGACGTTTAGATTTTTTTACCTTTCTTTTAACGGTCAATTTCACCTGAATTGTATCGCCAATTCCCACCGGCTCAATAAACCTTAAATTATCGATACCGTAATTGGCAATCACCGGCCCCTGGCCTGGGTCGACAAATAGCCCGGCAGCCGCTGAAATTACAAAATAACCGTGGGCGACGCGTTTTTCAAAGAACGAATCCCTGGCCGCGATTTCGTCAAAATGTGCGTAAAAATGGTCACCCGACATACAGCCAAAATTAACAATGTCCGCCTCGGTAACGGTACGCCGGTGGGTAGTCAGAGATTCACCAATCTGCAGTTCCTCAAAGTACTTTCTGAAAGGATGCACCCGGTCGGTGATTGTTTGCGCTCCACGCACAAACTGGTTGGTGATCGCCATCAGCGAAGTGGGCGAGCCCTGAATAGCGGTTCGCTGCATATAATGTTTGATCGCTCTGGCACCGCCTAATTCTTCCCCGCCGCCAGCTCGCCCGGGGCCACCATGAACCAGACTCGCCAGCGGTGAGCCGTGACCGGTTGATTCTTTGGCACAATTCTGGTCAATCACCAGCATGCGACCGTGATGAGCGGCTGTTCCCAGAATAATATCTCTGGCATACTCTCGACTGGCGGTAAATACCGACCCAGCAAGACTACCTTTGCCCATTTTCGCCAGCTCGATTGCCTCGTCAACGCCAGCGTAAGGCATCAATGTGCTTACTGGCCCAAAAGCTTCCACTTCATGTGGTGTAGCAATTTCCAGAGGCTTATTACACAAGAGCAAAGTCGGCGCCATAAATGCTCCCCTACCCTGCTCGACCCCAATAGGTTCAAAATTTGTCTCGCCATCCAGTAGCAACTCGCTCGATTGCTTTAACCGCGCGACGGCTTCGATAACATCGTCTCGCTGGCTCTTACCCACCAGCGCTCCCATGCGCACGCCCTGTGCAAGCGGATCACCTAGTCTGGTGCTGCGTAAACGCTTTATTAATGCTTCACCAACAGCATCCAGCATATTAGCAGGTACTATCGCGCGCCTTATCGCGGTACATTTTTGTCCAGCCTTGGTCGTCATTTCGCGCACAACTTCTTTGATGTAAAGGTCAAACTCTGGTGAATCGGCGGTTACATCCGGCGCTAAAATACAGCAATTGAGAGAATCCGCTTCCATTGTAAACGGAACGCTCTTCTTGATTAAATTGGGGTGCGCTCTTAGTCGCTGCCCGGTAGCCGCAGAACCGGTAAAGGTCACAACATCCTGCTCGGTTACATGCTCTAAAATATCACCGACGCTACCACAGATTAACTGGACAGAACCTTCAGGAAATATTTTTGATTGCACTATAGCGCGAACGACCACCTCGGTCAGATAACAGGTGACCGTACCCGGTTTGACAATCACCGGTACACCTGCAATCAGACTGGGTGTGATTTTTTCCAGCATACCCCAGACCGGGAAATTGAATGCGTTGATATGCAGGCTGACGCCTTCTTTGGCGGTCAATATATGTTGGCCGACAAAACTACCCCCGGCGGAAAGTGGCTCGACATTGCCTTCTATCACAAAGGTATCATTGTTCAATTCACGCCGGGCGATCCCGGAGTAACTGAACATGGTTCCGATCCCGCCTTCAATATCAACCCAGGAATCCGCTTTGGTCGCGCCGGTAAAATAGGAAATTCTATAAAATTCGTCTTTACGGTCGAGCAGGTATTTTGCCAGAAACTTGATTTTTTCTGCCCGTTGATGGGTCGTCAAAGCGCGCAATCCCGGCCCGGCGACCCGACGACCATAATCAAGCGCCTCATCAAAGCCCGAAGTTAACGAAGAAACTTCACCGATCACCTCGTCATTTACCGAATTATACAAAGTGTCAATGCGGCCGTCGCCACTACACCACCGACCTGCAAGATAGCTTTGGATTTTCATTTTATTATCCTGAATTAATCACCAAAAACCGATATTCTATACCGGATTTTTTACAAATTTGAACTGCCTAAAGACCTGGCCCATTGATTTAAACGATACATGATTCTACCGAATTTGAATATTGCTATAGCGAATCGAATTCGAATATTCTGGTGTCATCAATTGTCCGGCGGTCATCTTGGCAGGCAAAACCCCATCGTCTCACTCGCCCCACGTTTCAACCGCCTCTACAAAGACACTCAAAAATTGATTCGTCTGGTGCGCATCCAGTGCGCGATGGTCGATACTGAGCGAAACATAGCAACGTGGCCGGATCACGATCCTGTCTTCGCCGTTGACCGATTCAACCACTACTCGCTTTTCCATTTTTCCAACGCCCAGAATAGCAACTTGCGGCTGGTTAATAATTATCGGCGTAGCAAAAAGGCTACCGCCGATACCGTGATTTGAAATGGTAATAGTGCCATTGGTCATATCAGCCGGTGTCAGTTTACTTTCCCGCGCTTTAAGTGTTTGTTGGTTTAAGCTGCGAGCAATTTCAAATAGACTCTTCTCCTGAACCTGTTCAACCACGGGCACGACCAAACCGGCATCACCCAACGAGGTTCCTACGCCGACATTAATCGTATTAAAAATTTCCAGTGCTTCTTCGTGAAAGCGCGCATTGACCTCGGGTACAGCCCTCACACCCTTAGCCATCGCTGCCAGAAAATAGGCGGTGAAGGTTAAATTAACGCCAAGGGCCTGGTACTCTTTTTTGTGCCATTTACGATGTTCGATAATGTTACCCATATCCATTTCGAACACGCTGGTCACATGCGGCGAAGTATGTAATAAACTTTGCGTCATGTGATTTGCGATTGACTTACGCATTTTGCTATGGGCAATCATCTCCCCGACCAGCTGCTTAGTTTGCTGTCCCGCCAGTCGATCGCTAGACACAAGCTGTTCAACTGGCTTGTCAACTTTCGCATTATTATCGTCGGTCGACGGTTGTGGCTGAAATGAGGTATCTTCGTTTAATACTGGCGCGGGTTGTCGTAAAAATTTGAGTACATCATCGCGAGTAACCCGACCATGCTTACCGCTACCGGGTATAACCTCGCTTTCCAGGCTATTTTGTCTGAGCAACCGTCTGACTGCCGGGCTGAGCATCCCTCTGGCGCTTTCGTTGGTTCGAGACGCCTCAACATTCAGTTTCTGACTGGCCAGATGCGCCTTTTCAATGGTCGCCGGCTCAATCTCGCTCTCCGTCCCTTGCCTTGATGCGGATACTCCGCTGGAAACCGGCGCAAAAACGGCGGCTTCTACGGCTGAATCAGATTCGGTTGTCTGAGCGAGAACCTCAGCAACGTCTATGGTTCCCAATATCTGATCCGGCTCCACTTTATCACCCACTTTAACTAGCAAAGATTGAATGGTTCCGGTTGCGGTTGCACAAACTTCCATCACGACCTTATCGGTTTCAAGTTCTGCCACCGGGTGGCCGGATTTAACCGTATCATTTTCTTTCACCAGCCATGACGCCAGCGTGGCCGAAGTACCTTCAAGCTGCTCCTGCGGGAGCGATATGTTGACTAATTTTGTCATAAATTTTCTCCCCGTCAGATTTCCAGTAAATTTCGCATCGCCTGCAGAATTTTTTCCTGCGATGGAACCGCTGCGTTGAGCAAATGAATATTATGGGGATTAGGCACATCCGGCATGGTCAACCTTTCAATTGGCGCATCGAGGTCAAAAAACGCTTCTTTTACCAGCACTGCCGCTATTTCAGCGCCGAAGCCCGCGGTCAGATTATCTTCGTGTACAATCATGCAGCGACCGGTTTTTTTCACCGAAGCGAGCACCGTTTGTTTATCCCAGGGCTGAATTGTACGCAGGTCAATCACCTCAATCCCGTTAGCCAGCTCAAGCGCGGCACTTTCACAACGCTCGACCATCGCCCCCCAGGTAACTACTGTTAGTTTGTGACCTTTGGTAAGGGTTTTGGCCTGACCAAATTCAATTACATAATCGTCGCCCGGGTAGGGCCGTCTGGCCCAGCGATGGTCCAGCAAGGTGCGATGCTCAAAGAAAATGGTTGGATTGTTGTCTCTTAATGCGTAGCGCAACAAACCCACCGCGTCTTCCGCGTTAGACGGCATGGCAACTTGCCAGCCGGTTTTATGCGCCCACTCCACTTCATCAGACATCGAGTGCCAGGGGTCGCCGCGACCGGCAAAGCCGCCGGGAATACGTATTACCATCGGTGCGGCAAACTGATTATTGGTGCGCCAGCGCATTATCCCGGTATCGGTGATCTGCTCGGCGGCTGGCTCGGCGTATTTTCTAAATTGAATTTCAGGTACTGGCATCAGTCCTGCCAACGCCATGCCGACTGAGCGTCCGATAATTCCTTCTTCCGACAAGCTGGTATCAAAGACGCGCAGGTCGCCAAATTTATCATTTAACCCTAAGGTCGCTGCGTGCACACCGCCTTTGGGCCCGACGTCCTCTCCAAATACCAGGACTTTAGGGTTTGTTTGCAGTTCAAAATCCAGGGTATTTCGAATGGCCGTGAGCATATTCAAGCGCGGGCCTTGCGGCCGAGGCTCATTGCTCCCTTTTGGAAAGCGATAGTCGTCCGCGTACAATCCACCTCGCAATTGAATTTCAGGGTTGCCGTAGGAATCTTTTTCGGCAAAAACATAACGCTTCAGATTAGACACATCGGGCTCAGGCAACGACTTTGCCTTTTCGACCGCCTGTTTGACTTCTTCAACCGCTTTTGTTTGCAGTTGCTCCCACTGTGATTGGGTGAGCAGGTTGCATTTTTGCAGGTGAGCCTTCAGCTTGGGTAACGGATCACGCGCCTGCTCTTCAGCTATAAGCTCAGCTGGTTTGTAGGCTTGTGTATCTTGAAAAGTATGACCACAAAGTCTTGGTACGTGAAGCCTTAACAGACAAGTTCCCGAACCGGCGCGAACATAGTCAACCGCTTGTTTAATCAGTTTGGGCGCTTCAATTGGACAAGTACCATCGCCATCGATAATTTTGAGGTTTTTGTACGCGGCCAAATTTGCAACCTGATCACCGCCGGGCGTTTGCACGCTCTGTGGAACCGAAATACCGTAGCCGTTATCTTCGATGTAGAACAGGTGCGGCAACTCGTTTGCGGTGGAAATATTCAACGCAGCCCAGAAGCCACTGGTTGACATGGAGGAATCTCCGCCCATGGAAACGCCAATAGCGCCTTGATAATCTTCCTGTTTGAGCTGTTCCCGGCAGTACTTAATCGACTGAGCCCAACCCGAAATAGGAGAAAATTGCGAACCTACACCACCACACATTGGCAGTAACATAGCGCCCTGTCTTTTTATGTTGGGGTAATTGCAGACCACGCCGATATCGCGTCCATCACTGTAACCTCCCGATTTGGCCATCGGCGAGGCTACCGCGTCAATAATGTCCAGCCCCAACGACAGAACAAACGGTCGCGAGCGGTAGTAACCCGTCGCACCATCGTGCGGGTGGGTTAATAAAGAGCCGAGTAGAATTTGGGCGAGGTCGTGACCTCTGGCTGAAAATTGATTGAAAACCAGTTTGGCCGGAACCAGCTCCTGCTCTTCTATATCATCCATGGCGCGCGATAATAACAACAGATGAACAACTTTTTCCCAGTCAAAATCAGGGCTTGCAGAATGAAGATTAATTGCCTCGACGGCCATGGTGGTATCCTCTTAATTAAATTATTCACCGCTCTTCGAGCGAGCAGGTGCGAGCCTGCTGACTAGCGTATTAGCCAGCTGTTTATGAGGATAATTATAGGCCAGATCAAATTGATGATTCAATCATTTAATTGAAGCTGCAACGATTAACGTGTATATGCAATCAAACTGGGTGCCATTCCGCAGGATCAACTCGATAAAAACTTTCTAGTTGTTGGTAAAGCGCTGCGTGACGCCTTTTCAGCTCAATTGGTCGTTCAAAGAAAACTTCGCTGGCAACCGCAAAAAACTCGGCCGGATTGGTCGCTCCGTAGTGATCCAGCAGGCTTTGCTCTCCGTTAGCGGCCTGCAGTTGCAGATTCTTGAACTCTTCAGTGAGGATGTTGGACCAGCATCTGTTTTTCTTATGCGACAGAAAAGGCGCTCCATTGGCGATTCCGGTTTCCTGATCTAACTGGTGAGCAAATTCATGGATGACTACATTGTGTCCATCATCAGTATTATCCGCGCCAAACACGGTGTCTTTCCATGAAACAATAACCTTACCCAACTCCCATGACTCACCGCTTAACACCCGGCTTTGATTTTGCAGCACGCCTGCTGCGTCCGTGCCCTGATGACTGGCTATAAAAGCCGCCGGATAAACATAAATTGACTTGAGTTTGGGGTAATAACGGGCTTTACGGTTGAGGATCAATAAACAAGCCTGAGCAGCGATGGTGACTTTGATTTCATCATTTATTTCAATCCCTTGAAATCCGTGAAATCGTTTTTCTGCCAAAAATACTAAGATATGGCGTTTAAGTTGCAATTGCAGATCCGCAGGCAACTTATGAAACAAAGGGACTCTGGATTTAAGGATCCGTCTCCATGCTTTGGGAAACGGGCGTGCTTTGACTTTATTGCGTTTGTACTCAACCCAATAAGGAGCGGCCAGAATCAAAGCGATTAATACGAGTGAAACCAGAGCGACAATTAGCAGAGGCGACATCAGTTTTCCAATAGAACGACAATCAACTGATATGGTGACAATTTCGCCAGAGTCAAGACTCTCGATTATTTAACCAGTTAACCAGCTTTTCCGGGGTCATGGGCTCTGCCAGATGAAACCCCTGCCCAAAGTCACAACCTAAAGCCGTAAGCGCCTGAAGAGTAGCCTCGTCTTCAACACCTTCGGCGACTACCTCCATGTTGAGCTTGTGGCCGAGCATAATACAGGTTTCAACAATTGCCTGGCATTCAGGGTTGCTGGTTAATTTACCAACAAAGCTACTGTCGATTTTCATTTCGGTGAAGGGAATTTTGTGCAACTGCTCCATTGACGAATAACCCGTGCCGAAATCGTCGATGGAAAGCTGAAATCCTCTCAGACGGAGCCTGTTCAGATTTTCGTGGCTGCGTGGCAATTCGGCCATCAGCGCATTTTCGTTAAGCTCCAGCTTTAACCGGGAAGCGTCGATTTTCATTGAACTCGAAAGTGCGTTCAGTTGTTCAGGCAAACGCGAACCTAAAATGTTATCGGCGGATAGATTCACCGACATTTTAAGCGAAACCCCTATGGCATCAAGCTGCGCACATTGCTTAAACGCCTGGTCGATGATTTCCTCGGTTAATTCACCGATCACACTGGCTTCTTCAGCTAGATGAACCAGTTTTGCCGGATCAATCGCGCCGTACTCAGGGTGCTGCCACCTTAGTAGTGCCTCAATCGCGACTGGCTGGTTGGTCTTCAGGTCGATCTGTGGCTGATAATATAGCTGCAGCTGTTTATGTTCAATCGCCGCAAGCAATTCGTCTACGCTCGGTTCGCTCGATTTTAGTTCGATTTCTGTCACTTCAACATGCGCCACGCCAGCCTCATCCTGCTGGAAATCTTGCTGTACCTGAACTGGCGCGATACCGTCCCCCCCGCTTTCGAACTCGTCTCCCAATAGACTTCGTAGAAAATTGACGAACAAGGTCATCGGGATCGGTTTTTGTAAATAACCTGAAACCTTAAGTCCATAGGATTTCGCCAGGTTTTCAGTTGATCGGAGCACACTTTCGTCGGAGCCACTAATCAATACCAACCGGGCACCGCATCGCTTTTTACCAAGCTGTCTGATCACTTCGATTCCATCAGTGTCAGGCATCATCAGATCCAACAGCACGATATCGCCAGCTATCAGCGTAAAATCAAGAAACTCACAACTGCTATTAAAAACCGTTATCTCACTGAATAGCCCCGATGCGGCATCTTGTAACAGCTTGGTTAGCTCGACGTCATCGTCAATGATTATCAGGCGCGCCACGTACATCTCCTTCTGAAATAAGGCTAATTATAGACAGTGCACAGAAATTCGCAGGAATTTCTGTAAATATCAATAACTTCGCAGTTTAGCCCACTTCTCACCAATGAGCTGAGATTTTACCTTGGTTAATATAATTATCGAATAAGCCCAGTAACGCTTAGCGACATGGGACGTGAAGGCACGACAATAATTTAAACTTGTTGGGCAATGCCGTAGAATGACGGGTAGGTTGTTTGTTTTTGACCCGCTGTCGTGGCTGAACTTTACCACCTGCATTTTGTCACAAACATCAGCGTCGCAGGCAATATTGCCCAAAGCTGAAGGAGCTAATCATGAAGAGTTCAAGCACCCGATTAACTGCAATTATGTTGCTGGGAGTTACCGTTTTATTTTCCACGTCTGTACTAGCTAAAGTCGAGGTCAACCTGATTGAACCCAGAAAATTTACCGATATCGAGCTATCGGGAGAGTCAATTAAGCGCAGCATCAAACACCTAGAAAGAGATATCAACAGGTTGTTTGCCGAACTGTCGCCTCAGTACCTTAAACAGGGTAACAACCTTAAAATAGATGTCACCAATATCGACCTGCCGGGATACATCGACTACATCTACTACGACGCGCGTACCATGCGCATCATCAAAGATCTGGACCCCTACCGCCTTTATTTCAGTTATGAGCTTACGGCTGAAGACGGCAGCGTAATCAAATCAGGCGAGAAAAAAATCAAAGGGTTTTTCCTAAAAATCCCAAGAAACTTATCTAATCGTCGCGCCGGTAATTTCAGTTACTACGAAGAAGAAATTAAAGACTGGTTAGCGCAGGACATTGCCGGACAGTAACCGGCAACGCTTTGCTGTTCTCGCCTGAACCATTAATATTTTTCGGGCGAGTTGTCGAGTTGTTGTTTTATCCAGCTGTCAACATTGGCTTCCAGGTAACGCATGGGAATAGCACCGCCGAGCAGAACCAAGTCATGAAACGCCGCTAAATCAAATTTTTCGCCAAGCAACTTTTTGGCTTTGGCGCGCAGCTCCAGAATCTTCAACATTCCTAACTTATAACCCAGCGCCTGACCAGGCCAAACCATATAGCGGTCAATTTCGGCGACAACATCCGATTTTGCAGAGCCGGTAGTCTTAAACATATAATCAATCGCCTGCTCCCGACTCCAGCGTTTCTGGTGTAATCCGGTGTCAACCACCAAACGAACCGCACGAAATAACTCTGCTTGCAACCGCCCCAGATCACCAAAAGGATCATCGAGGTAAATCCCCAGTTCTTGTGCGACTTGTTCGGCGTATAACGCCCAGCCTTCAATGTATGCGTTGAATGGCGCAATTCGCTGCAAAAATGGCATTTGCGTCTGCGCCATATTTAAAGCGACCTGCCAATGATGGCCCGGATTGGCTTCATGAAACGTGAGAGACTTTAAAGCAAATTTTGGATTGGCCTTCATATCCCGCAGGTTAATCCAGTAGATCCCAGGCTTGCTGCCGTCCAGCGACGGCGGCGTATATTGTCCGCCCGCAGCGCCTTCTTCAATATCTTTGGGAAATGCTCTAACTTCTACCTGGTAAGGTGGCGCCGTTTTAAACAGCCCTTTCATTTTGTCATTGATTAACGCAATGTAGCTGTTTAAATCTGCAAGCAGCGCTTCTCTGCCCTCTGTAGAATCGGGATAGAGAAATCGCGCCTCTTCATTTAGGCTGGCCATACGCTCGCCAACACTGCCCTCGGTATAACCTTGTGCAACTAATAACCGATTCATTTCGGCGCTTATCCGCTTAACTTCGCCGAGACCAATTTGATGGATCTCCTCGGCGGTCAGGTCGCTGTCACCCAATTGCTTTATCGCGTCCTGATAAAACTTTTCTCCATTTGGCTGCGCCCAGATCCCCGATTCCGCTGGTGCTTTATCAAGTATGCTCAAGGTTTGCTGTTTGATTTTTTGATACGCTGGATAGACAACCTGTTCGACGTTGACAACGGCATCGGCGATCAACTCCTGTTTGCGCTCAGGCGCTATATCGCTGACTTTTTCGAGTTTTTTCTGCAAGCTTTTAACCAGCGGATGATCTACCGGTAATGGCGCCGTAAAACTGTCAAAATATTTAACCGCCCCATCCAGGTTGATTCTCGGTGCAATCCAGCCTTTTTGTACATCGGCTTTGAGTTTTTGCTGAATACCGGATACAAATTGATCGTATTGTTGCAAACGGGCGATATAATCCAGCGCGTCTTTTTCATTGTTGACCGCCTGATCGCTCTGCATGTAGCGCGGCACATCAATCAAAGGGCCATTAATCTGATTAACAATAAAAGGCGACAAGCCCATCCAGACATCGATATAACCTATATCAAAATTTGGATCACCTGCAAAATAACGCGTCAGGTCGCCCATAATATTGCGGGTCAGTTGCTCCGATTCAGTCAAATCAGTCGCTGTATTGCTCTTAATTTGTTCGGATAACGCAAACAAGGCTTTTCTCAACATTTTTTCCTGCTTGGGGGAATAATCTTCCATTTTGTCCGCGTAATAAATCCCAACAGACTCCTCGGACATTCCGTACAAGGTCGCCGACAGAGCGCGTGATTTAAACAGCGTTTGCGTCGAGCGCTGATAGAGTTGGCCCAGTCGCTTGGCGCTGGTTTCCTTTGCGCCCTTTTCATTATTCAGTGAAGTCGTCGAAACTGTTGCAACCGGCGATGTTGTTTCAGTCGTTTGCTGTTTGTCCTGTTGTTCGCATCCGTTGACTAGCAGTAACAGACCAAAAACAGAGCCTAGCATCAAAGTTGTTTTCGACTTAGATCGAACCATAGATAGAGTCTCAGATTGAATTGAGGCGTTTATTTTCATTAGCATTATGAGTTAACTTTAATTGTCAAATGAGCAGGCGAGTTTGACATATTCCGGCGGAGCTGCGCAAGAGTAGCGTTCGCTTCGAGTAGGGATTGACTGCTGTTATTGTAGGTTCTTGCAATTTTGGTGTACGCCTAGCAGCTTGTTAGTAATTCACGTACAATCCTAATACTCAGGCAATGAATATTTAACTTCAAACAAATTAGTTCAAGCAACACGGAGAATAATCATGAAGGAACAACTCAATCCAAGTCATATCATGCAAACCGCAACTTCATTTTGGGCGTCCAAAGTATTGCTGACGGCAGTAGAGTTCGATTTGTTTACAGTGCTCGCGGACGAGGCAAAAACTGCGTCTCAACTCGGAGAACTGATTGGATTACATCCGCGAGGAACTTATGACTTTTTTGACGCGCTGGTGGCCCTGAAATTTCTCGACAGAGAAGGCGATGGTGAGCATGGTAAATATAAAAACACGCCACAGACTGCCGCGTTTTTAAATAAAAAAAGTTCAAACTATATTGGTGGTATGCCAGAAATGTTAAATTCACGTTTATTCGGTTTCTGGAACCATCTTGGTACTGCGTTAAAAACGGGACAACCCCAGAACGAAGTGAAGCACGGAGGCAAGTCCATTTTCGAAGAACTTTACTCGAACCAGGCTGAGTTAGGCGTGTTTCTTGATGCGATGACCGGATTTCAGGCGGCGAATTTTACCTTGTTGGCCAAAAAGTTTGATTTTTCAAAATATAAAACCGTCAGCGATATTGGCGGAGCCCTGGCCCTATTGTCCCGTATTATCGGAAAGCAACATCAACATTTGTCCTTTACCAGCTTTGACCTTCCTCCGGTAAAACCCCTGGCACTCAAACACATTGAAGCGGCCGGTATGGCGGATCGAGTGAAACCGGTTGCAGGCGATTTTTTCAAAGATGATTTACCAAAGTCAGACGTCATCACTATGGGGAATATCCTGCACGACTGGAATCTTGAAAATAAAAAAATGCTTATTCGTAAAGCGTATGACGCGCTGCCGGCGGGTGGCGCATTTATTGCCATCGAAAACCTGATTGACGATGCCCGGCGAGAGAATGTGTTCGGTTTACTGATGTCGCTCAATATGCTAATCGAGTTCGGCGATGCTTTTGATTATACTAACGCGAACTTTATAGACTGGTGCAGCGAGGCGGGTTTTAAGCGTTTTGAAGTTATCGAGCTGGCGGGGCCAACCAGTGCAGCTATTGCGTACAAATAAAAACCACTGGTCAAACCCGCAATCAAATAAGGGCGTGAGCCCTTAATCGTCGCTGTCTACTTTTTTTGCTTCAAGCTGATCCCACAATTCATAGTTTTCAGCTAACGTTTGCTGCTGTAGTTCAAGTGATTTCACAACTTTTTTTGATTGTTCGCCATCCAGAAAAAACGCTGGTGAGGAAAGCTCTTTCTCTATCCTGGCGATCTCCGTTTCCATCGCTTCGATTTTTTGCGGTAACTCGTCCAGAGTTTTTTGATCTTTGTAGGATAATTTCTTAGCCGCGACACTTTTGGAAGCGAGTCCGGTTTTTGATTTATTTTTTTTTGTTGTTTTAGATTTTTTCTCAACCGGCATTGCGCGCTCAAAATAGTGCTGCCAGTCTTGATAACCACCGACAATTTCGATGATTTGAAATTGATCTGATTCGACCTGATACAGCGGCGGTAGTTTATTGTCAAATACCAGTAATTCGGAACAGCAGTTATCCAGAAACAAGCGATCATGGCTGATAATGATAACGGTCGATTTCATTTCAACCAGCATGTTCTCGAGTATTTCAAGCGTTTCAACGTCCAGGTCATTAGTCGGCTCGTCCAGAATAAAAAGATTGGCCGGCCGGGTAAAAAGTTTAGCCAACAACAATCGATTCACCTCACCACCCGAAAGCGAACTGGCGGGTGCGCGTACGTTATCTGGCGTGAAATTAAAATCCTGCATATAACTGATAACGTGGCGTTCTTTACCGTCCACAACCACAAATTCTCGGCCATCAGCGATGTTATCGGAAACGGTTTTAGTCAGGTCAACGGCTTCGCGCAACTGGTCAAAGTAAGCGATTTCCAGCGTTTCGCTGACTTCAAGTTCGCCAGCGAATGGCTTCATCTGACCAAGCAGTGTTTTAATAAAGGTGGTTTTTCCACAGCCATTGTTGCCAAGGATGCCAACTTTATCGCCGCGCTGAATAAATCCGCTAAATGGCAGATTAAGCGCTTTATCGTAACCAAACTGAAAGTTTTCCATCTTGGCAACCAGCTTGCTGCCACTGACGGCCACGCTCGCTTTAATATTACTGGTACCAAGCTGATTGCGACGTTCCGAACGCTCCTGTCGCATTTTCTTTAGTGCTCTAACACGTCCTTCGTTACGCGTTCGGCGCGCTTTAATACCTTGTCTGACCCACACTTCTTCCTGGGCGAGGCGCTTGTCAAATTCCATGTTGACCTTCTCTTCTTCCTTGAGTTGTTGCTCTTTTAGCTCAACATAGGCCTGGTAATTACCGGGGAAAAAACGAATATGGCCACGGTCGAGTTCCATGATGGTATCAGCCACTTTATTCACAAAATGACGGTCGTGGGACACAAACAACAGCGCGCCTTTGAATGCGTTGAGCTGGTCTTCCAGCCATTCGATACTACCGAGATCTAGATGATTGGTCGGTTCGTCCAGAATCAACAGATCAGGTTCCAGCACTAACGCTTTAGCTAAAGCGGCGCGACGTCGCCATCCACCGGATAGCTCGGCCATTTTAACTTCACCATTTAACCCGAGCTTATTCAAAGTCTGATTAACGCGGGTTTCTACGGTCCAGCCACCATGGGTATTAATTTTGTTTTCCAGATCGGCCAGCTTGGGAGAGTTATGGTCTTGCATTATTAAAGTCTGATAATCTTCCACCCACTGAATGACATCAGCCAGCCCTGATTCAACAAACTGACGCACAGACAGCGTCGATTTCTCTGGTAATGCTTGAGGTAAAAAGCCAATTTTATGGCTACCCGAACGGTTGATATGACCGTCATCCACCTGAACTTCACCGTTAATAACTTTGAGTAGCGTCGATTTCCCAGTGCCGTTGCGACCAACCAGACAGATTTTCTGGCGTGGTTCAATAGCGAAGGTTGAATTATCCAACAGGATTTGCGGCCCGTAGGCCAAGGAAAGGTTGTCTGCGCGAATTAGCGACATTAAAGAGCGATTCCAACAAGTAATAAAGGAACGGCATTCTAGCAAAAACGCGCGCGCGCGTCATAATACTGAGCTATGATGATTTCTGGTGTATGAGTTGAAATAAGAAGCGGTGTATCCTGTTAGTTGGTCCGACAAGATCAACAACCAACAGAGAGTACACCGCATGACCGATAATAATGTTATTCAACTCAAT
>Ga0316209_1001731_pt1 | contig 20749 bp, 13 predicted proteins | sample 6monopyrite_MG_FD_204945 | JGI IMG/M metagenome (GOLD analysis project Ga0316209, IMG submission 204945) | Microbial mat bacterial communities from mineral coupon in-situ incubated in ocean water Damariscotta River, Maine, United States -... | ecosystem: Environmental > Aquatic > Marine >...
CCCGCGGTATATCTAAAATTAATTTTCAGCAACACTAATTCATCAGCTCAGTAAAATCAACCACTCCAGCCATGTTCTAGTCTTTCTTGTTTTTCGACAAATACAGTCGCCGCGGTATATATCTGACCGTATATGCAAATTAGAACTCATTTATTGAAATTCAAATTACTTATAAAAAACTCGGCCGCAAGCGACCGAGTTTTAAAACAGCCCTAACTGTTTAGCATTTTCTTCCTTACTGTCCAGTTCTACTAACTGGTTCTGGACATACTTCCTTATAGTATCCTCATTCGCATTACCGATTGACTCGACGAAATAACTTTGAGTCCATAACTTTCCTCCCCAGAAATATTTCTTCTTGATATTCGGAAAAAGCCTAAAAAACTCTCTAGCTGAAATACTCTTGATCACCTGCATTATTTTGTTTGGTGATTGCTTTGGTTCACTTCGCACCACCATATGAATATGGTCTTCCGGTATTTCCAGCTCAACTATATCAATATCATAATCGTAGCCAATCTTCTGGATGATTGCTCTCATTGCTTCACGCTGAGACTCAGCAAACACTTTATGTCGGTACTTTGGTATCCAAACAAAATGGTACATTAACCGATAAACATGATGCGTATTTCTCTGAAGTTCCATAAACCGGACACTGTAAACTGGGATAATCCCCAGTTTACACTATCCAGCTCGGGGGCAAGCCACCCGAGATTTACGCTATGCGGTTAAATCAATTGGTTAAATAAAAATCATGCTCTAGTCTAATCTGTTCATATAGCGGCCGCTGCTTATATTAAGACTCAACCTTGATCAAGGCTATTTATATGAGTGTCTGGTTCCTTGAAGAAAGCTCAGCCGCTCTATCTATCATTGGAATAAAATAAACCGTCCGCTCATTTAATTGACTTCTTGCATCGCCGGATAATTTTTGGCGCTTGATATTTGAAAACGAACAACCAATCACGCCATTTTTTTCACGTGATTTGGACAGTCACTTCATAGAATTTCAAACTCGTCAGCATCATCAGCAAAAGGAAACGCGTGCCTGAAGTTAAGCTGCTCTTGTAAATTTAAGGTCTTTATCAAAATTTTTTCTTCTCCATCTGGTGCACAATCCAGTACGTTTCCCGAATAATCAATCACGCAACTGCCACCGGAATGGGGTACGCCGTTACCGTCGTCTCCGACCCGGTTAACGCCAATCACAAAAGCCTGATTTTCGATTGCCCTGGCTTTAAGCAAACTGTCCCAGGCTCCGCGTCGCATGGACGGCCAGTTGGCAATATAAATTGCCAGGTCGTAGTCGTTGCGGCAACGTGACCACACAGGAAACCGCAAGTCGTAACATACCTGAGGTAAAACCCGCACGCCCTTGACGGTAAAGATTTTCCGCTGGTTTCCCTGTCCGATATACTTGTGTTCACCGGCGAGTCTAAACAGGTGACGTTTGTCATAATAATCAACTGAGCCATCTGGATGAACCCAATAAAATCGGTTAAAGGTTTTATCTTTGATCTCAACCAAAATCGACCCCGCAACAACGGCATTGCGGTTTACCGCCTGTGCTTTCATCCAGCCAAGAACCTCGCCACCTGATTCTGGCTCATCACATTTTTCCTTTACCGCAAAACCGGTTGCAAAAGTTTCCGGTAGCACAATTAAATCCACCGGAGGCAGGCCCTGCAACAGTTGTTCAAGGCGGGTTAAGTTACCGGATTTATCCAGCCAGCGAATCGCCAATTGTACTGCAGCAATATTGAGGCTTGGACTAGCCTCAGGTTGCAGATCTGGTGTCAAAGTTGACATAATTTTTCCGCCGCCAGTTTAAGTGACTGTTCGTTTTTGGCAAAGCACAGACGAATGACCTTGTCGGTCGTTGGCTCCGCGTAAAACGGACTTAACGGAATGGCCGCTACGCCCACCTCGGCCGCCAGCCAATGACAAAATTCTCTGTCTGATAGTGTGGAAATCTGGCTATAGTCCAACAGTAAAAAATAAGTACCATGACAGGGCAATATTTTAAATTGCGAATCTTGTAGCGCACTCACCAGGTAGTCTCTTTTTTGTTGATAAAAAGCGGGCAACTGTTCGATATGCTCGGGATGAGCCTGTAGCATTTTGCTGATCCCCACCTGCGCCGGAGTAAAGCTTGAAAAAGTGACGTACTGATGAATTTTTCTGAACTCAACTGTCAAGGCTGAAGGCGCGACGCAGTAACCCAGTTTCCAGCCGGTGCAATGAAAAGTTTTGCCAAAACTGGAAATTACCATCGAGCGCGCGAACAGTTCGGGATAACGCATCACGCTCTGGTGCGTCTTGCCGTCAAAGGTAATAAATTCATAAACTTCGTCGCTGATCACAAACAAATTATGTTCACATGCGAGCTGCTGCAACGCTAGCATGTCATCATCGGTGAGTAAACTGCCGGTCGGGTTGTGCGGACTGTTAATAATGATTGCTCTGGTTTTCGAATTGATGACCTGCGCGACTCCTTGCCAGTCGACGCGGTAATCGGGCGCATTTAGCGACAGGTGTACGCATTTGCCACCGGCCAGGTTAACCGCTGGTTCGTAGCAATCGTAGGCCGGGTCAAAAACGATCACTTCGTCACCCGTTTTCACTAGCGCCTGAATGGCAACAAATAGTGCTTCAGTCGCGCCAGAGGTTACCGTAATATTTTCCATTCCCGTGACCGGTAACTGATATTGACGCAACACCAGTTGCGTTATCTGCTCCAATAATTCAGGCACGCCAAATGAAGGCGCGTACTGGTTTTTACCTTGCTCAATCGCTTCACTGACAGCAGACTTAAGAAACTCCGGCATTTCAAATTCTGGAAAACCCTGCGACAGGTTGAGCGCATTGAGCTTGCCCGCCAGCTGTGACATTTCAGTAAAAATACTGGTGCCAACCTGTGGCAGTTTGCTGGTTAAGTTCACCTGCCCGTGAATTTTGTCGTTCATAATTTTAAGTTCCGATTGACGATTGTTAACGGTTTCTTATCGGCCATCCCGCTATAAGAGTTCCGCTATAAAAGTTCCCTTATAAAAGTTCCCTTATAAAAGTTCCGCTATAAGAGTTCCCTTATAAAAGTTCCGGTAGAAGAATTCTGCTAAAATTAATTTAGCTAAAGTTCAAACTCCGCCCAAACAGGCGCATGGTCACTGGGTTTTTCCATCCCGCGAATATCGTAGTCGATCCCGGCCGCGCTGCATTTTTTATACAGCTGCTCTGTCGCCAGTATCAAATCGATTCGGAGCCCACGCCTGGGCTGGTCGGCAAAGCCTTTACTACGATAATCAAACCAGCTGAAAAGATCATTTACATCCGGACTAAACTTTCGGAAAGTGTCCGATAGTCCTTTATCGACTATCCGCTGCAACCACTCCCGCTCCTCCGGCAGGAAACTACATTTTCCGCTTCTGAGCCAGCGTTTGGCGTTTTGCTCACCAATGCCGATGTCCTGATCTTTAAACGAGATATTCATATCACCGAGTACAATCCAGTGGTCGTTCAATTTTTTATCATCCAGATACTGATCTAAATCCCGATAAAATTTTTCTTTAGCGGGAAATTTGGTCGGATGGTCGCGCGACTCACCCTGCGGAAAATATCCATTGAATACAAACACACGTTCGTCATTTATCTGGTGCTCGCTGATGATCACCCGGCGTTGCGACTCGTCACTATCGTCAGGAAAACCTTTTTCAAAAGACAAAGCGGGTTGCTTGCTGAGTGTGGCGACGCCGTAATGGCCCTTTTGACCATGGAAAACCGCGTGATAACCGATAGACTCAATCAAATCGTGCGGAAATTCTGGGTCATTTACCTTGGTTTCCTGTAGCGCAATTATATCGGGGTTATGTTTTTCAACGATAGCCTCTAACTGATGCGGTCTGGCGCGTAGACTGTTGATATTGAAGCTGATTATTTTCACTGGTGTCTCACTTTTGATTTTATTGGTTAAACTAGTCGTATCGGTTCGGGCCTTTCTGGGGGCATTTCGATCATGCTTTTATTTTTCTAATCCGTTGCCCTCATCCGTTCCCGGGGGGAGAAGGAATTTAAGTGCCCTCACCCTAACCCTCTCCCGGAGGTAGAGGGAACTTGAGTGCCCTCTCCCTAACCCTCTCCCGGAGGTAGAGGGAATTTGAGTGCCCTCACCCTAACCCTCTCCCGGAGGTAGAGGGAATTTAAATGCCCTCATCCTAACCCGCTCCCGGAGATAGAAGGAATTTGAGTGCCCTCTCCCTAACCCTCTCCCAGAGGTAGAGGGAATTTGAGTGCCCTCTCCCTAACCCTCTCCCGGAGGGAGAGGGAATTTGAGTGCCCTCTCCCAGAGAGAGTAAATTTGAACAAGCCCACACTCCGCTGAAACGAATACACACCCTCTCCCTCCGGGAGAGGGCTGGGGTGAGGGAAAACTGAGCTTAAGCTTTCCTTTCAGCTAACTTTTCTTACCTCTTTGTCCGGTTGCAACCAATGCAGCAGGTTTTCTGTCGCGACCTCTTCTTTTAAACTCAAATAGCAGGTATTTGCTTCACTTTCGCTGAGCTGGCAATTTCGATGAAACAACCGCTCTCTTCTAAAAAAGCTAATTTGTACTTTTGTCATCGGCGGAATTTTTCCGATGTATTCGTCCAGCTCTGAAGAGACAACCCGCACATTGTCCAGCGCAATAATAATATCACCCTGGGACAAGCCCGCCTCAGCAGCACAACTTCCTTCCACAACGCTGGTAACCTTGGCGCCGAGAGGGTCTGCACTGTGGCTCAGCCCCAAGAACGACAGTGTTTTTCTTTGTTTTTGCGCGCTGACAAAGCCGCCTTTTTCACTTTGCAGATACTGCGGCAACAATTGGTAGCTGACGCCGAGCCCGTCAAAAACAGATTGCAACGGCAATTCTTCGGTAGAATAAAGCGCTTTCGCGAAAAAATCGCTCAGCGAAGTGCCCAGCATTTCCTTTACAATTTGTTTTACCTGAGTTTCTCCCAGACCTTTTCCTGTTTTACCAAACTGGCGCCAGACTATCCGCATCAAATCATCCAGCGACTGGCGGCCCTCACTATGCCGGCGAATTTCAAAGTCCAGACACAAAGCCACCAGTGCACCTTTAGTGTAATAACTCACCAGGCTGTTAACGGCATTTTCGTCCTGCTTATAAAATTTGGTCCAGGCGTCAAAGCTGGATTCGGCGACGCTTTGTTTAAAGCGTCCGCGACTCCGCATAACTTTGGTGACTGTTTGCGCCAGCAGATCCAGATATTCGTCCGGCGCAATAACACCCGAGCGGGCCAACAATAACTCATCATAATAGGAAGTAATTCCTTCAAAAAACCACAAGAGTTCGGTGTTGATTTCTTTGGACAAATTCATCGGAATAAAACGCGCGGGCTTGATTCGTTTAACGTTCCAGCTATGAAAATACTCATGACAACACAACGATAGAAATCCACGGTATTCGGGCGAAATTTTATCCGTATTTTCCCCTTTTTGCGGGAGATCGCCAAAACTGCAATGCAACGCGGTAGAGGCACGGTGTTCCAGGCCGCCAAAACCTTTTTTCTGGACAAAGGTCATAAAAACATAACGTTCAAACGGTGGTTGCTGGTCGCCAAAAAATTCGACCTGTACCGCGCAGATTTTTTGCACGTCACTTCTAATTCTTTCCCAGTCGACCCGATCCGGTGCCTCACAGAAAACCATTTGATGCTCAATTCCGGCGACCTCAAAATTGAGTTCGGTCAGGTTTCCGACTTCAAACGGATGGTCAATTAATTCCTCGTAACAGCCGCTACGGTACTTGCCAAAACCCTGCGCATCGACATTCAAACGCGGCATCGCTGTCGCCACCATCCACTGATTTTCTCTGGCCACGGAAGAAGCGTTAAGGATAACGGTATGATCTTCGGCTTCATAACCATCGATCCCAAGGAACAGGCTGGTGCCATTAAAAAATGCGTGCTCACTGTCCAGATGCGCGGAACGAACTGACAGATCCCAGGCGTAAACCTGATAGTTAATTTCCAGACATTCAACGTCCTGCAACAACTGCCAGCTCGATTTATCGGTTTTTTCCAGTGCAACCGGTTCGCCTTTGCTGTTAGCGCAGAGGCTTGTGATGTTTCGAGAAAAATCCCGAATCATATAACTGCCGGGGATCCAGTTAGGCAGGTAAAATCTTTGCCCGTGGTTAACCGCGAAATTAAGGTTGAGTCTTATCTCAAACAGGTGAGCATTCTGCTGTTCAAAGTTGACGGTGTAATGAATCATAGCGTGCCCCTTGTGTCGGCTGGATAAATGCCGCGTTTACTATCGATTATTGCAGCTCGCCTATTTTAGCTCGCCTTTAACTCTTTGGCGATTAAAGCGGACAAATAAAAGGCCGCCGATAGAGGACACAACCAGCGGCATTGTAAGTGCCCACTGCCCTGCCCCCGTCTGCACAGATTCCAACCACTGATAAAAACTGATCCCCAATAGCGGCGCCAGAAAACCTCTGATCCCGGTCAGGGTCACATGAACCGCCATGTAGGTCATCGGGCTGGCGTCGCCGACAAAATCGTTGTGCCCCAGATTCCAGCCGATGACGCCGCCGGAAATGGCGACCCCATAAAATACGGCGCCGACAAAATACAACTGATTGAGTCCGCTGATACTGGCTGTCAGAAAGAGCGAAATTGCCAATACAAAGCCCCAACTATGGATCGCGCGAAAGTGAAACACATGATTTCCGTCGAGCAGTCTTGCCCACCAGCCTACGGCAATGGGAATTAACGCCAGCGGAACAGCGGTAGTGATCAGGATCTGGCTGCTTCTGCTCACGTCCGTATATTCGTTGAGGTAGACGATCAAAGGCGCCATAAACATCAGGTTGCCGCTGCCAAGAACGAACATGGACAGCATGTAGCGAGAAAAAGGTTTGTTTTGTCTGAGCAGCGCAAACATTTGCCTGAACTCGACTTTTTCCGTTTGCTGTTTTTCTCTGGCCAGGTTTTTATGCTGGTGACGCACAGATAAATAGCGGTAACGGTAAGCCCCCCATAAAGACACCACGGCAAATCCGCTATACAGCCATTTAAAAGCATCGAAACGCCAGTCGAGGATCCAGCCCGCGGCGATTGCGGCAAGCGACATCAACAGCGCCGCCAGGGTGGCTAATTTTGCCGCGACTTTTGCACGGATATGGCGCGGATAATTGTGCCGCCAGATGGTCGAACGAATTGTAAGAATGCCCGACCAGCACACCCGCGCAATAATCAGCAAACTCAACAGCAGAAGCAAACCAAAGGCGCTAGTGGGCAAAAAACTGATAGCTAGCGCGCACAAACAGCAGAGGATCGCCAGATTGGATACAAAGCGGGCTTTGTCACGACCATGACTGAATTTAACCCAGACAAAACTGATCAGATTTGAAAAAAAAGGCGCGCCCGTGGCCACCGCGACGCTGGCGTTGAGCAGCCAGTCACTCACCTGACCGTCAAATCCGTTTTTAATCAAAACGCCAACCACGCCGCCTTCGAGTAAAGCCAACACAAAAGCCAGGCTGGCCCAGGTGGACATTTCGGTACGGATGCGATTGGCAAGCGAGGATTGGCGCATTGATGAATTACTAATTTCGAGGGGGAGGCTATCTTAGAGCAAGGCGGGAATAAATGAAATAACTATTACCACTGAGACTATGCAGCAGATTTGATTTGCCGATTCACTTGAAAACCTCAAAGGTAATATTTTTAAATTGCTCACTTCTTGCCCTCTCCCCAACCCTCTCCCAGAGGTAGAGGGAGATTAGATCGAACCTCATTTTAAAAGATTCGACTCACGAAAAAGTGCTTACCTTCCTCGGCTATAGAGGAAAAGGAAAACAAGCTCCCTCTACCTCTGGGAGAGGGTTGGGGTGAGGGTATTCCTTGCCTTTTGCTGTAGAAACCTTCGACTAAATAGCGACCATCTGGTCGATAAATTTTGCAATCAAACGGCTTGCGTGCAGCTGATTATCCGCCAGATTCAGCCCCGATTTAACCCGTGGTTTAAAACTGTGGTCGCCGTCCGGCATAAAATGCAGTTCAATTCTTTCAGAGAGCTGATAGCGACTCAACTCCTCGCGAGACCCCATGGAGTCTCTTTCTCCCTGCAACAACAGCGTTGGTATTGCCATTGTGGCAAGGTGTTCGCCCTTGCACTTATCGGGTTTAGCTGGCGGATGAAACGGAAAGCCAAGACAAATCACGCCTGCCAGCTTGCTCTGCCACTGGGGTTGACACGCGAGCAGACTGGCAACTCGTCCGCCCATGGACTTGCCGCCAACAATTAACTTTTCGCAATCGGCGAGTGAGTCGATGACGGTTTCAAACGCTGCTATAAGTTTAGGCATCCGGTCGGGCGGCCTGCGCCTGCCAGTTTGCTTTATCAATCGCATGTAGGGAAAATCAAAACGGACAACATTGATCCCCTGCTTTTCGACTAACCCGGCCATCTGCCGCATCCAGTCGGAATCCATACCTGCGCCCGCGCCGTGCGCGAACAAAAACGTTGGCTCTGATTTTGAGTTGCCACTCGATGACATTGTTGTTACCGCCTTTGCTTATCTGCTGTTGTTCGGGGGTGGTTAGAACTGCCGATGACTAAACTGGTACTGCTCGTTCACGCCGGGTAATAAATCAAGAAAACCACCAAATACCTGACGACTCAACTCAAGCGAGCGGAGAATATTAATTTCGCTTTGCCGCCAGATTTTATCAAAAGCGCCTTCCTGATGAGCCGCCTCCAGTTCGCGCTGGTGCAGAGGCAGTTTTAACCAGCGCTGAATCAGGGCCAGATCGGCCTCCAGGTGAAACTGAAACCCATAAACATTAGAACCGACTTTAAACGCCTGATTGGGACAGTTCTCAGAAGTAATCAGGCGGGTTGCACCGACGGGTAAGTCAAATGTATAAGCGTGCCACTGAAATATCGGTTCGCTCTCGCCAAATTCTCTAAACAGCGGGTCTGCGCTACCCTGATTGGTTGCGTGCAACGGATACCAGCCAATTTCCGCGTTAGTCATTGGGTGCACATTGGCACCCAGCGCCGACGCAATTAATTGCGCCCCCAGACAAATTCCTAATACTGGAATATCGGCCTCAATCGCCTGCAAAATCAATTTTTTTTCGATATCCAGATGAGGAAATAACGCTTCCTGGCCAATATTCATCGGTCCGCCCAGAATAATTAACGCCTGATAGCCTTGCAGGCTGGGCTCGGCCAGCGGTTCGCGGCCAAAATTGACGTATTTGATGCGATGCCTGCGACCGCGGATCAAAGGATCCAGCGCGCCTAGCGGCTCGTAGGGAACGTGTTGAAAAACCAGAATTCGAGCCAAAACGACGCTCTATAACAACGGAACTGAAAGTGAATTTTACCCGATTGCCCGCTCGTTCAAAATAGCAGTTGGTGATATTGTTGTTTTCAACTCACCTTGTAAAGCGCGATTCAGCCAGGCTCAGAAATTACCTTCTCTCGCCCTTGCCCGCGCAACTTATTAACCAGCCACAAACTCATTTTGTAAATTGCCGCTGGCGTGTCTTCCACAATACCGATAGTCGCCGGTAAAAACAAAGTAGTTAACACGGTGGAGAACAACAACCCGCCCATGATCACATAGGCCATCGAATAATAATAAACCCCGCCCAGCGATGGCTGCTGGATCACAATAGGTACCAGCCCAACCAGGGTGGTAAGCGCCGTCATAATAATTGGCCGGAGCCTCTCTCTGCCGCCGCGGATCATAGCCTCGGTGCGCTCCCAGCCATCCCGCCGATAAAGGTTAATATGCTCAATCATAACAATGCCATTATTTACCACGATACCCAACAACAATAGCACCGCGACCGATGCGGGCTGGTCAAAGTCAACTCCAAATGCAAACAGGGTCCAGAAAGCGCCGGCCAGCGCAAACGGCAAACTGATCATCAGCGCCAATGACTGGCGCATCGATTCAAATAAACTCGCCATCACCGCGTAAATAAGCCCCAGAGCCATAATCAAATTAAGAATAAACTCCGCCTGGCTTTCTTCGGCACCACGCCAGCGCGCGTTAAACTCCCACGAATACGCCTCCGGCAAAGGCATTTCCTTTAACGCCGCGATCAGCTTTTTTTGATATTCCGAGCGTTTGCCCTGGTCAAAGCGGGCACCAATCCAGATGCTGGAAATCTTATTCTGACGGTTGATGCGGCCCGGCCCTTTTTTGGTCTCAAATTGTGAAATACTCTCCAGCAGGATCTGACCGCCGTCGTTTTTAGGCAGCGCGAGATTTTTTACATCATCAATTTGAGTCTGCAGATTTTCTCCCAGCATTAACTGCATTTCCACTTCACCATCGGCGGTCTTAAAGCGCGGCAGACGGCGCCCCCTGAATGTCATTTCCACAAGACTCGCCGGTTGGTTACTGGCGACGCCGTAAGACGACATTCGGTCACGGTCCAGTTCAGCGTGAAGCTCCAGCCGTCCACCTTCTGCGGTCGAATAGAAATCGAACAGTCCAGGCACGTCTTCTATACGCTGCATGGCTTTTTCACCCAGTTCGCTCAGGGTCTCGGTATCAGGGCCTCGCAGCTGCACCGCCACCCGCTTGCCGCTGTTTCTTCGCCAGAAAGGGCCGTTGTCCTGCACCATCAGCTTAACCCCGGCAATGGTTGGCAACAAATTCGGCAGCTCACGTCTCACCTTGTTCATGGCTTCTTCGTTTTGAAACCCCTGCTGCATATAAAGCCGTACAATGGAATTGCCTTCACTCCACCAGCTGTAAATCGACTTGACGTTAAATCGTTCTTTATGCGGTGCGAGCGCAGCCTCAACCTTTGAAATCACCGCTTCTTTGGCCTCTAATGAAGCCGCTTCGCTAAAATCTACACGAATGCCGACAAACATCTCCGCTGGCGCTGCGTCAAAATTAAAATTGATTTTGCTCACCGGATAAATAGTCGCCAGTAATAATCCTACACCGGAGACAATCGCCAGCCAGCGATGACGCAGGGTAAACCCCAGCGCTTTGACGTAAATACCCTGCAAATAATCCATGACCGGCGTTTTAGGCGGCTCACCGGCTTTTTTAAGGAGTCGGGTGGAGGCCAACGGGATCAAAGTCTGGCTGATTAGTAGTGAAGCGATCAGGGTGATGCAGATAGTCAGCCCCAACTCCTGCAATATAATGTTCATATTGGTCGGCTTGGAAAAAATCATCGGCAGAAAAACAATAATTGAGGTCAGGGTCGCGGTCATCACTGCGATAGACACTTCGCGCGAGCCCAGTATGGCGGCGACTCGGCCGTTGTAACCCTTTTTCTGGTAACGGTCGATGTTTTCCATAATCACGACGGCGTTGTCCACCAGCATCCCCAGGCCGACGATCAGTCCGAGCAGCGAAATGGTGTTCAGGCTTTTTCCCTGCAACCAGATCACGCCGCAAGCGGCGATCAAAGAAAATGGAATACAGGCCACGGCAACCAGTGTGATGGATAATTTACGCAGGAATAAAAACAGGACGATACTCGCCAGAATGGCGCCAAAAAAACCCGTCTGTTCCAGATCACCCAGGGTATTTCGGATCTCCTTGCCCTGATCCTGCCACACCAGAAAATTAATTCCGTCCAGCTCTGGGTCATTTTTCATTTGCTCTATGCGCTCATACACGGCATCGGTAATGGTAATGGTGTTGGCAGAGGACTCTTTGGCGATATTCAACCCGATGGCAAAGTCGCCATCCAGATGTCGCCCGTATTCCAGCGGTGGTTCCTGATAGGTGATATCGGCAATATCCGACAGGCGCAATTGAGAGTTACTCAACGGCATATCTTTGATTTGCTGCAGGGATTTAAATGCGCCCAGAGATCGCAGGGCAATCTTTGTCTGCGTCGAGCGCAGTACGCCCAGCGCCGCATTTTGATTGTTCGTGGCAATATCCCGCCACACATCGCGCGCGTCAATCTGGTGCTGTTTGAGCTTTTTCAGGTCCAGGTTAACCCGTACCTCGCGTGGATTGACGCCGTCCAGAGAAACCACGGCAACACCCGGGATCCGCTGCAGGGGCTTGACAATTTTTCGCTCCAGCAGGTCGTAGTTTTTACTGAGATCTCGTCCCGAACTTAATCGGGCCTCCATGATCGTCTCGCCGGACTCGCGCGGGTTCCAGTTTTCTGAAATGACAACCCGCTCCAGATCCTCCGGTAATTCATCCATGATACGGTCGAGCCTTTCATGAATTTCTGCGCGAGCCAGGTCCATATTCACGTCATAAGAAAAATTCAGGTTCACGCGCGCGCCGCGGCTGTCACTGTTAGACCACATAAATTCAACGCCGTTAAGCGACGACAAACTTTCCTCTATCGGTCTGACGATCATGCGTTCGATCGCTTTGGGCGACGCGTTTTGATAATTGGCGACCACGAACAGGCGCTTGTTTTCCCCCTCCGGCATAAATGCCAGCTCAAGTCGGCTAAGGGCAATGATCCCCAGCACCATGACGCTGACCAACGCCATCAGGGTGGCAATGGGTCTTTTTACGGCAAGTTCAGGTAGCGTCATAAGATTGGAGCACTCGCTAATTTTGCTGTGGTTGTTCGTTGAGTCCGGTTTGGCCGGTTTGATGGCTCGGGTGACTTTCTATTTGTTCAGCCCTGGCAACCTGATTTTCCAGCATGAGTAATTCTTCGTCGCTGCGCACGCTTGACGGCATTATCAAGTAAGTCGCAGGAATAATAAACAGGGTCAAACCTGTAGCGACAACCAGCCCGAAAGAAACTACCACCGCCAGCGGCGCTCTTAACTCGGCGCCCTCACCAAACCCGATTGCCATGGGCAACAGTCCGAGAACCGTGGTAAAAGTGGTCATCAGTATTGGCCTTAAACGCGATTTACTGGCTTGCACTATGGCTTCAATTTTGGCCAGACCGGCGCGCCGCGACTGATTAATTGCGTCCACCAGAACAATGGCATTATTCACCACCACACCAACCAGAAAAACCACGCCTATCATAGAAATGACGCTGATCGCATAACCGGACAGATACAACCCCAGGATCACGCCGACTAACGCCATGGGCACGGTAAACAGGATCACAAAAGGGTGTCCCAGATGCTCAAACGTTGCTGCCATCACCAGATACACCAGAAACAACGCGAGCATCGCGGCAAAAAACAGACTGCTAAAGGACTTCTCCATTTCCTTATTTTGACCGCCAAATTCAAAGGAAACGCCAGCTGGCGGCGGATTTTGAGCCACCAGCCGGGCAAGGTCAGCGGTCACTTGTTTGAGGCTACGGTTTTTCAGATTAGCGGCAATCACTGCCACGCGCGACTGCTGGATGCGGTCGATCGCCGCCGGGCCTCTTGCTGCGGTAATGCTGGCGACTGCTCGCAAGGTCACAGGGCGACCGGCTACTTCGCCGATCACGATGTTTTCCATGTCGTTGACGCTGCTGCGGTCCACTTCGCGGTTGCGCAGGCGGATATCGATTTGTCGATCGGGTCGCTGAAAACGCGAGACTACGCTGCCGGTGACGCGCTGACTGATGGTTTCTGCGACCTGTTGAATGCTAAACCCCAGTTGCGAGAGTTTTTGTCGGTCAAATTGCACCATCAGCTCAGGATTACCGCTTTCCAGTGAGGCCTGAATATCGGTCAGCCCGGCCACTTGCTGCACCAGCGGCAGCATTTTCATGCTGTAATCGCGTAGTTGCTCAATGTTTTCGCCAAAAAATAACATTTCCATTGGTGTTTTCAGACTGAAAAAAGAAGGCCTGCCAAATTGCACCCTGGCCTGCGGAATGCGGCCATATATTTCTCGCAAGTCCTCTATCACCTGCTCTTCCAGTTGATGGTCGCTACGGTCGGTGATCACAACGCTGATCTGGGCCAGGTTTTCATCTTTGGTTTTCAGCGAAAGACCGCCGCTAACATTACGGCTGCCAACGGAGGTATAAACTTTTTTAACCCCGTCGTGATTGAGCGCAACCAGCTCCATGTTGGCCAGCACTTTGTCGGTAGTCGGTAGCGCGGTACCTTCTGGTAAACTCACGTCAAAATAAAACTCTCCTTCACTCAACTGAGGGATCAGCGCGGTCGGGATGGACGGTAGTAATTGCCACGCCAACGCCAGGATCGCAAAACCACTGGCAAAGGTCAGCCATTTAATTTTAAGTGCGCGTCGCAAACCATTTTCGTACCAGCGTGAAAACCAGCCCAGTGGTTCGTTTGACTCATCCAGGTCAGTCCCGCTTTTTTCCGCAGACTTGTTCGCGATTGCGTGCGAATCTTGACTCTTGCCCTCGGACTTGCCTTTGCCCAGTGAAGCCAGCATAGGGATCAGGGTAAAAGACACAATCAACGACGCCAAAAGGCTAAAGGTCACGGTCAGCGCCTGGTCACGAAACAACTGACCGGCGATCCCCTCGACAAATACAATTGGAATAAATACCGCGATAGTGGTCAGCACCGACGCAGTGACCGCGCCGCCGACCTGAGAAGTTCCCTCGATGGCGGCCTGGATCACGCTGAGGCCTTTTTCCCGCTGGCGGTGAATTGATTCAAGCACCACAATGGCGGCGTCCACCAACATACCGACGCCCAGGGTCAGACCGCCCAACGACATAATATTGAGGGACACATCCGAGCGGTACATAAAAATAAAAGTCGCCACCACCGAAAGCGGTATCGCGGTAGTGATAATGGCGGTCAGGCGAAAATCACGCAGAAAAATCCACAACACGCAGATCGCCAGTAACCCGCCGATTAGTAAGGATTGTTTCACTTCGTCGATTGATTGCTGGATAAAGCGTGACTGGTCAAACTGGATGTCCAGGGTCACTTTTTTTGGCAAACTTCTGCGCAGATTGGACAGCGCCTGTTTAATCTGGGTAGCCACTTCGACTGTGTTGGCGTCGCCTTCTTTATACAGTGAGACCAAAATACCTTCTTTGCCATTAAAACGCGTGATCTCTTCTTTATCTTTGCTCGCCCAGATCACCTCGGCGACATCGCCCAGCGAGACCGCAGGTGTTCCTGGTGAGGTGATGCGTAAATCTCGAATTTCCTGCAGATCGTCAAATTCATTCAGGGTTCTCACCAACAGTTGCGTCTGGGTATTTTTTAACGAGCCGCCGGGGCGGTTAATGTTGGAATCGCTGAGCAGCTGTTTAAGAGTTTGTGGACTGATCCCCATGGCGGCAACTTTGCCCTGGTTGATATTAATGTGGATCTCTTCCTCTTCCCCGCCCTGAATTTTTGCCGAAGCGACGCCTTCAATTCGTTCGAGGGCTTCTTTGATTTCCTTGTCTCCGAGCAGACGCAACTGGGTGAGCGGCAAATCACCGCTAACGCTCAATTTCAAAATCGGGTCAAGCGCGGGGTCGTAGCGAAGGACAATGGGTTTCTCGGCTTCAAGGGGCAGTTCAAGGCGGTCTATTTTTTCGCGTATTTCCATCGACAAATCGCTCACGTCGGCTTCCCAGCCAAATTCCAGGGTGACTTCAGAAATGCCCGAGCGTGATACCGAGTGAATTTGCTTGAGTCCTTTGAGTACACCGACCACCTCTTCCACCGGACGAGTCACCAGCTGTTCAATTTCTGCCGGTGCTGCGTTTGGAAACTCGGTTTGTACTGTGAGCGAGGGATAACTTAAACTCGGTAGCAAATTAATCGGCAGGCGGGAAAAACCGACACTACCAAACGCCAGTACCGCCAATGCCACCATCAATATGGTGACTCGCCGGATCACCGAAAACTCGACCGCCTGACGAATCATGTATCGGAGCCTGCCGTCGCTGGCGTTTTAGACTGTTTTGCCTGTTGAGGCGATGGTTCTTGCGCGTCGATAATTTGCAACAGATTGCCGTCGTTCAAATTCCGCTGGCCTTTGCTGACCACTTTTTCGCCCGCTTCAATACCGCTGATCACTTCTGTTTGCTCGCCGAGCACATAACCAATCTCAATTTTTTTACGTACCGCTTTGCTCGCCTGCTCAACAAACAGGTAGTGCTGGCCGCGCTCTTCAATAATGGCCACACTAGGCAGCAAAAGCGCTTGTTCGCGTTTGTCGGTGATCATCCTGATTTCGGTAAAATCACCGGGACGCACTTGCGGCGGGTAATCGTCAATAGTTAGCGTGACTTTGATAGTTCCTGTGGTTGGGTCAACTATCGGGCTGACCAGTCCTACCGTGCCATCGAGCGGTTTTTCAACGCTATCGACGCGCAATTCCACCGGCTGCCCTTTTGCCACCTGACCGATTCGATTAGCCGGCACCTGCACCCGAACCAATAATGGATTAATTGCCATGACCCTGAATAACAACTCGCCACTGGTAACGTGCGCGCCTAAATCCACTTCCCGCCACACCACGCGCCCGGTAATCGGCGCCACTATACGGGTGTAAGAAAGGGCCAGTTGCGCCAGTTCCAGTTCAACCTCAGCCGATAAAAAGGCGTTATTGGCCGCTTCCCATTCGGTCGGCGATACGACTCCGGCTTTTTTCATTTTACTCAGTCGGCGAAATTCTCGCTCGGCACTCGCCAGATTCTGCTCAGCCTGTTTTAATCGAAGGCGCTGATCGTCATCTTCCAGCAGCAGCAGCAGTTCGCCTTCTTGCACATCGTCGCCTTCTTCTCGCAGGATCTGCCGGGCGACGCCTGAAGTACGGGCGTTTATTTTGGCGTCACTGCTCGGCTCCAGCGTCGCAGTAGTGACAAAATAGGAGGCCGCCGTACCTATCTGCGGCACAGTAAGCTCCACCGGGGTTGCTTTTTCCGGCTTCTTACCTTTGCCGCGCGCGCTTTTATCCCCGTTTGCCGAGTCACCACAGGCAGTTAAAACCAGACTCAGCGCGAGCAGGTAAGCTTTATTCTTGTTTGTTTTTGTCAGCTGACTTTTCATAAATCCAGTTTTTCCATTCTCAACATCGACCTTGCCCGTATTATCAGTGGTATAACGCGTTAGCCATTATGTGCAACCTGCGCTCAAGATGCGCGATGTTTTACAAAATTTTACAAATTCGACCCTTCTATTCCCACTCTATCTCTTTAACCTGGATTAATCCTTTGCCCCCATTTCCCTCACCCTAACCCTCTCCCGGAGGAAGAGGGGATAAAAGCCTGCACCGCTTATTGGTTTATCTTCGAACCCAACGTCTCTCGTTCTTTCACTCCTACCTCCCTCACCCTAACCTTCTCCCAGAGGTAGAGGGGATAAAAGCCTGCTCCGCATATTGGTTTATCTTCGAACCCAACGTCTCTCACTCCTTCACTCCTACCTCCCTCACCCTAACCCTCTCCCGGAGGTAGAGGGGATAAAAGCCTGCACCGCATATTGGTTTATCTTCGAACCCAACGTCTCTCACTCCTTCACTCCTACCTCCCTCACCCTCACCCTCTCCCAGAGGTAGAGGGGATAAAAGCCTGCACCGCATATTGGTTTATCTTCGAACCCAACGTCTCTCACTCCTTCACTCCTACCTCCCTCACCCTAACCCTCTCCCAGAGGTAGAGGGGATAAAAGCCTGCACCCTGGTTTGTCTTGTCCTCGAACCCAGCTCCTCGCTCCTCGCTCCCTAAGCACTACTCCCTGTATTTTGACCTGCAACGAAAATCAGTAGGCTACGCCCAGATTGGTCATCGCTTGCGACTGAACCCATTGCCTTAATTCGCGACAGGTCACTGCGGAACGATTTCCATCATTTACCATTTGCAGTAGTTGTTGCTGTGTTTGTGACTCCCATTGCCACAGGGGGTCGTCCGCTAAGACTACCTGTGCTTCAGGATTTTCCCCGGCCAACTGCAAAAAATCCAGGTACGCGCTAACCGAGTTGACGGACAGCCGGCTCACTTCTACAGCTACATTGCAGCTCTCATCTTCAAAAGACTCAAACAGACAAACCATCGCCGAACAAAGGTCGATAGCAGGGTAAACCACAAACTGGTCAAAGTCAGCGGCTTGCGGTATGTGAGGTTCCAGCTTGAGTAGCTGGGCTTCGACGTTTATTTTGACCGGCATCAAAGAGAGCTTTTGCCAGATAAGGTCCATCTGATTCTGCAACAGCGAATAATCGCCAAATCCGCAGTTATCGGAAAACAGCGCGTAATTGGGTAACATTCTTTGAGTAAGGGACGCGGCAAAAACTTGCTGTTGCCAATGGCTAAGTTGTTTAAAATGCAGATTCATTGATAGTCTTTTCGCTACATTAATATCAACCACCATTGTAGTCGCATATCAGTAGATACCCAAGTCCAGGACGCCGAAGAAAATTTCGGCAGGTGGCGGGGGGCAATGAATCTCAATGGTTAAAGCAAAAGACGAGTCACAATTGACAAACCGGTTAGGACAAAACCCCTGATGGCTAACGAATTTAACAGCTTGCAGAGCGAACTGATAGAACAGAGAAACCGGGTGCACCACGCCTGTCGACTGTTCAACCAGAGCCCCAGCAAAGGCAATTTAAAGCGCTTACAAAAATTGTTCGGACTCTGTGGTGAGCAGCTTTTTATCGAATCCGGATTTCATTGCGACTACGGCGACCGGATCAGCCTCGGAAACCGCGTTTATATTAACCTCAATTGTACTTTCATTGACGGCGGCAATATAACTATCGGCGACGACGCGCTGTTAGGGCCGGGCGTTCAAATTTTAACCATCAATCATCCTTTGTCTCCCGCCGAGCGTTTAAACAAAACCAGCTACGCCAGCGACGTGGTTATCGGCAATAATGTCTGGATCGGCGCGGCCAGCGTTATACTGCCGGGCGCGAGCATCGGCGATGGCGCGGTCGTCGGCGCGGCCAGTGTGGTGACTGGATCGCTGGAAGCTAACAGCCTGTACATAGGGAATCCAGCGAGAAAAGTCAGAGCCCTCGATTGAGCCGGTAAATTGTTGATCAAAGTCGAGGTAGTTACCGCTATACTCAAGTATAATCGGCTTCCATTTCGCGTTCCAGAGTGCAGAAGCCGTGAATGAATCGAGCAACTGGCGCTAACATTGATCCGGTTGACTCAGCTATTTTCTTCTCACTTTAATCGAGCCCACACTATTTAATAATGCCAAAAAAGAACCACCCTTCTCCGTCACCAGACAAGGATTTAACAAAAAAGCAGGAAGCACTAAGCTCGTCCGGCAACGATCCTGTTTCACGTGCGCTGGCGTTGCAAATACTGCAGCGCTCCGCTGATAAAGATTTTTGTACGCGGCTATCGCAATCCAATTCAGCCGAATTATTAGAGATGTTCGACGCCCTGCTGCCAGAGGGACAAACTCTGAACAGGAATGACCGCCACCAGGTTTTTCTGATTAGCGGGATCTTCGATTATTTTGAACACTCAACGCAAATCAAAGCCGAGATCAAGGAACTAATCAACCAGCTAAAACTACCTTTGCTGTCACTCTGTCTGGTTAGTCCTTTATCAATCAACTACCGTCAGCATTCAGTACGCCTGCTACTTAACGAAATAAGTCAGCTTAGCCTTTATTGGGAAGCGGATAATAGTCAAACCGCTCCGATCTTAAATCAACTGAAGCTAACCGTCGACACAATTAAGACTAACACTCATTCGGTTGAATCATTGCAGACCATTGTTCAACAAAGTACCCGCCAGTTTGCGCACTTTTCGGATAACTATCGCAATCGGATAGCGCTTTTTGAAAAGCGAATTTATGAAACTTATCAAGGTAAGTTAAAAACAGATCAGGCAAATCAATGGGCTGTCACAACGACACGTTATTTACTCAACACTTGCCCTTCTGGGACAGAAGAATTCGTACGCGACTTTGTTCAATCATCGTGGAAGCATGTACTATTTTTGGCGTACCTGCGCTCACCACAAAAAGAAGGCCACGAAGTCTTGCGCATTGCCAAAGCGTTGATCATCAGCCTGCAACAAGTAGAAAACATTGACTCTCTGGAAAAATTTCTGGAATTGCAGCCCTATTTGATCAACGGTCTGCAACAACAGGTCAATAAGACACCCTTGTCCCATGCAGAAATTGATACATTTTTTGAACAGTTGGCACTATCACATAGCGCGATCATTTCACACGCCAAGGCTATGCTGGAGAAAGGCCCAAAAGAAGAAATACTCAGATTAAAACCCGATCAACTGTTTGCCATTGAAGCTAAAAATAGCCCGGATAAAACGCAAACGCCGGACATACCAGTAACACAACAAACGCTGGAACACTGGATAGAACAAAATTTTGAGCGACTCGGCGACAGCAACTCAATCGACCACCAGCCAGAACAGCAAATTAACCCGACCGGACAGAATGATGCGGGACAAACCGGGACAGAGCCGTTATTAGAAGCGGGATGCTGGGTGAGGATTAAATTAAGCGGAAAAACAAAACAGTACAAACTGACAGCTTACATCCCACAGCGGGATCAGTACGTTTTTATCGATGGCTCAGGCGTAAAAAAAGCAGAGTTTAAGGGCGCGCAACTGAGCAAGATGCTTAGTAATGGTGCCTTGAAACCGTTAGAATCGATTTTAGCCGCCGACAGGGCTTTCAAATTAATAAAAAACAAATTCAAAGAATCAGATAAACGCGCTCAACGAACAACAATGGAAGAGCTACCGCAAAAAACAGAGGCGCCACAATCCAAACTTACCTGCAACAAAACGCGTGAAGAATTAGCGAATGATATCGCCGGCGACCAACCGAAAACATCACTTGACACAGAGATACAAACAGCGTCCACGCCCGATGAAAAAAGCAGCCAGGTTATACA
>Ga0316209_1001732_pt1 | contig 20738 bp, 19 predicted proteins | sample 6monopyrite_MG_FD_204945 | JGI IMG/M metagenome (GOLD analysis project Ga0316209, IMG submission 204945) | Microbial mat bacterial communities from mineral coupon in-situ incubated in ocean water Damariscotta River, Maine, United States -... | ecosystem: Environmental > Aquatic > Marine >...
GAGGTGACATATTAATAAAGAACAATATTTTACTTACTGATTTTTAATTAGTTAATTAAATTCTTGTATCGAACTCACGTTAGTTAGAAAGACTATTAATTGCTAAAAAGGGATTCAAATTAAAGATACAAATTTAATTTCCTTTAAAAAAAATGCTAACAATTTAAACTTATTTCGATGTAGTTATATATATCATTAAATAGCTATAAATATGAAACAAGTTTTATTGAAATTCACTTACATTTTAAGTTTATCATCTGTTTTTTTAAGTTTTTCACAAACCTATAAAGTAGATGAAAACAAAATATATTATTGGTTTTCTAATTGGGAACAACAATATATTGAACAATACACCTACGCTAATGGCGGAAATAAAGAAACTAATTTATTAGAATTATCGTTTCCTAGTTTAGAAAATATTGCTCAATACAACAAAACCTACAATGCAAATAACGATATTATATTAAATGTTTACCAAACATGGAATGGTGTAAGCTGGGAAAATGATTATCAAATAGTTTATGAGTATGATGTATCTAATAATTTAATTAGTAAAACTAAACAAGCCTATGATTCTAGTAGTATGACTTTTTATAATGATGAAAGAAGTTTATATGAATATACTAGCGGTAATCTTACAAAACAAACAAATCAATTACATGATGGTACTAATTGGGAGACAAACGAAGAAATTGAATTCACTTACACAAATGGATTAGTTACTTTTGAGTTATATAGCAATAATTTTTATGGAGATTGGAGGGAAGAAGAAAGAATAACTAAAACATATGATGCAAATAATTTATTAATTGAAGTTTACACAGAGATTTATGAAGAAACAGGTATTGGTATTTGGACCTGGGAACCTCTGGAAAAATCAACATTTACTTATTCAGGTACATTTGCAACAGAAATTGTTTCACAACTTTGGGAGCTATCAAGTTGGGAGAATTTTTTTAGAATATTAAACACCTATGATAGTAATAATAATTTAACCGTTTTAACTCACCAAAGTTATGCGTCTGGTTGGAATAATGTTTATAAAGAAGAAAAATCTTATTCTATTACTTCTACATTAAGCACAAATTCTTTTATAAATAAACCTATTAAAACATTTCCAAATCCAGCCTTAGATGTAATAAATATTTCATCGTTGTTTAATATAGATAAAGTAGAAATATATAATGTTTTAGGTAAAAAAGTACAATCTGTATTAAATGCAAAACAACTTAATGTGGGAAACTTACAATCAGGTATTTATATCTTAAAAATGTCTGCTGATAAGAAGATTATTAGCAAAAAAATAGTTAAAAAATAACATTTAAAGGAGCTATTAATTGTTAGAAGGGAGAAAACAAATGGATACAAGAAAATCCTCCCTTTTTAATAATTAACATAATCAATAATTTCTAGCCCATAACCAATCATACCAACGCGTTTGGTTTTTTCACTGTTAGAAATAAGTTTAAGTTTATGAATATTAAGGTCATGAAGTATTTGTGCGCCTATACCAAAATCTTTAGTATCCATTTCAATGGCAGGAGCTTTAATAACTTCGTTTTCAATTTGTGATTCTTTTAAAACTGCCAATCGTTTCAACAAATTCATAGACTGGCTTTGCTGATTGATAAACACTATAGCGCCTTTTCCAGCATCATTAATAACTTGAAACATATTGTCCAATTTCTGGTCAGCATTGTTGGTAAGGGTTCCTAAAATATCGTTATTAACTAAGGTGGAATTAATACGAGTTAATACGTGTTCATTGGTGCTCCAAATGCCTTTTGTTAATGCTATATGTATTTGATTGTTAGTGGTTTGTTGGTAGGCTCTTAAACGATAGCTTCCAAAGCGAGTTTCTATTTGAAAATCTTCCTTTTTCTCTATTAAAGAGTCATGCTCCATGCGGTAAGCAACCAAATCTTCAATAGAAATAATTTTTAAATCAAACTTTTTAGCAACGTCAACAAGTTGAGGTAACCGAGCCATTGTACCATCTTCGTTTAATATTTCAACCAAAATTCCAGCAGGTTTAAAGCCAGCTAATCTTGCTAAATCTACTGCTGCTTCTGTATGACCAGTTCTACGTAAAACGCCACCATTTTTTGCTCTTAAAGGAAATATATGACCTGGACGACCTAAATCGAAAGGTTTGGTGTTATCATTAACAAGTGCTTTAATGGTTTTTGCTCTATCGTGTACAGAGATTCCTGTGGTGCAACCATGCCCAATTAAATCAACAGACACCGTAAATTGAGTGTGATGTAAAACGGTATTGTTTTGTACCATCATTGTTAAATCCAGTTCTTCACAGCGATCTTCTGTTAGTGGTGCACAAATAAGCCCACGACCATTAGTTGCCATAAAGTTGATCATTTCTGGAGTTACTTTTTCTGCAGCAGCAATAAAATCGCCTTCATTTTCCCTGTTTTCATCATCTACAACAATAATAACCTTGCCTAGGCGAATATCGTTTATGGCATCTTCAATAGAGTTTAATTGTATCTTATCTGTGTTGTTTAAAGTTTTCACTTTTATCATGCTTGTCAATTATTGTGCAAAGATATGGCTAAAAAATAAGCTATCTAATTTGTTTTAAATCTTCTTTCATTTTCTTTTTGTAAAAATTGAAGTAAAGAAAATATAGTGGAACACCTACTAGTATCAAAATAAATACATTAGAAGTTGTGTTTCGGTCTAATAGTTTATTAAAACTTACTTGATTTATAAACGATTTGGCTAGTGTGATTAGAAACATAATTGCAAAAATAACTCCTAAAATAAATAGTATTTTTCCTAAAGCGGGAAAACCATTATTATTTAGTATCAAACCAGATAAAAGAGGTATTAAATACATAAAGTATAGTTTAAAGGACAGCTGTGAATTTTCAGTATAAGCTACTTTATAACGCAAGGCATTCTCATAATTTTCATTTTGTAAATTACCACCAAAACGTAATTCTTCTTCAGTAATTCCTCTAGTATTTAATATTTTTATGGATGAGTTTCGGTAGCTTTCATCTAAATCGTATTGACGATAATTTTTTACAATATCTATTAATTTTTTATTAGAATAGCCTTTAATTTTTTCGTACTCAGTAGAATTTTCATTCAAAAAAACATTTGGATTTAAAGGAGCAATGGTTACTTCTTTAGTTAAAATGTTTTTTATTGGAATTAAAATGTTATCTAATTCAAATAATGCTCTGTCTTTGGTAGCTCTATTGGTTAGGTAAATACTTAATGGTAACATAATTATGGTTGAAAACCATGTGGCTAAAATAGGGTCTATACTATTATCTTGAGCACTGTTTTTTGCAAAAATACCTATGAAGTGATAAGTTAGGAATAAAGAAATAGCAATAACAATTGGTAAGCCAATACCACCTTTTTTTATAAGTGCTCCTAGGGGTGCTCCTATAAAGAATAAAATAATACAAGCAAAAGCAATAGCAAATTTTTCGTAATATGAAATAATGTGTTTGTTGAGGTTTTTGTCAAAAGCTGTTTGGGTCTTTTTTTTAGCTTTTATTATATTTAGTGTGCTATTTACAGTATTGGTAGCTAATTCTACTAACTGGGCTCTATTTCTAATTGGGAATATTTCAATAAAATTAGTTCCTGTGTAAATAGTATCATTGTCCTTTTTTTTAATGTTCTTATTAAGCGTAGGCACTGATGATCTTGCATATAAATCGAAAGCTAGTTTATTGTAATTGTTTTTTTTATTGACTTTTAAAGAGTCTATGGTAAAATTTAATTCCTTAATATTTAACATTGAATAACGCGCTGTAACTTCTTTGTTTTCGAAATCGACATTATCGATTTGTGCCAAATCTATATAAAAGGTGTTTTTTTGGAATGTACTTTTTATATATGGTCGGTTTTTTACCCTCGTATTGCGGTCTTTTGATTGTAGTTCTTCATGATAATGCCCATTGTAAAGAACGAGTTCAAGAACATCGGAATCATCATGACTTATTAATTCTCCATTTTCAGCAATAATTACGGTATAGTTACCATCGGTTTTCTTTTTCTTTTTATGAACAATAACTTCTTCCAGATATTGACCTTTATCGCCACTTTTGTCTTTAACTTTAATATTTATAAGGTCACCAATTTGATTAAATTGTCCTTTTGCTATAGCCATTGCTGGCTTTTTTTTAGCAATATTTTTTCTAAGATTATAAAAATTAAATTCAGCAGTTGGAATTACGTTATTTGCAAAGAAAAAAGTAATTATGGAAAGCCCAAAAATGAATACGCCTAAACTTCTCATAGCTCTTTGTAATGAGATGCCAGTAGATTTCATTGCAGCAAATTCATAGTTTTCGGAAAAACTCCCAAAAACCATAATCGAAGATAGTAAGATGGTAAGTGGTAGTACTAAAACTATCATTCTTGGAGATACGTAGAGTAAAAATTTGGCAATTATATCTAATTCTAAGTCTTTTCCAGCAAGCTCACTAATGTAAAGCCAAACAGATTGTAAAACAAAAATCAGCATGAGAATGATAAACACGCTAAAAAAGGTTTTTAAATACGTTATTAGTATGTATCTGTCTAATATTTTCACCGAGAAAACCTAGTCTAGTTTATTGATGTAGTAATCTTTATATTTCTTTGCATCAAAGGTAAACAAGGTTTTTGATAATGGCTCGTTTGTTTTAAAAGAATTAACAGTGATGGTTGTTTTTGTATTATTTGCACCAATTTCAATAAGGTTATAAATATGCTTAGTTTTTACATCTATTCCTAAAAGGACATTTTTTATCTCGGAATTTGAATCTATTGGAATTAATTTTACATACTGGATTTTTCTTCCATTAACGCTTTGCACAATATCCATTTCGTAATTATAGCCTTCTTTGTAAAATGATAACATTTTGCTTGGTGTAATGGTGCTTTCATCTTCGGTATTTTCACTGGAAATGGTTACCTCTTCGTCTTCTGGACTAATATTATAAAGTGTTTTTCCATCAAAAATTCTTGTGATACCAAAAGCATTTAAAACGTATTTGTCGCCTTGTAGTATCACATCTCCACGCATTTCCTGCTTTATGTTTTCTTCGGTATTTACTAAAACATATTTAAAATCTATTGAAATATTATCGTAGCTCTTTGCAATGGTATTTACTTTATCTAACAGTTTTTTTGCATCATTGGTATTTTGAGAAAACACAAATGTTTGACTAATTAGAATTAATGTAATTAATATATTTTTCATTTCGTATTACTTAGTTTCTATTCATTTTCGTTTGCAAGAAGTTGGTCTAATGCTACTAAATCTGGAACCAATACTTGTCGTGCTTTGCTACCTTCAAAAGGGCCAACAATTCCTGCTGCTTCTAATTGATCTATTAACCTTCCAGCCCTATTATAGCCTAATTTAAGTTTGCGTTGTAACAATGAGGCCGAACCTTGTTGTGCGGTAACTAAAACTTCGGCAGCTTCCCTAAACAACTTGTCTCTATCAGATATATTTATATCAATACTTGTGCCAGTTTCTTCTCCAACAAACTCAGGAAGTAAAAAGGCATCTGGATAGGCTTTTTGAGAACCAATAAACTCAGTTATTTTTTCAACTTCAGGTGTGTCAACAAAAGCGCATTGTAAGCGAATCATGTCATTTCCTTGGGTATATAGCATATCACCTCGACCAATTAATTGATCTGCTCCAGAGCCATCCAAAATGGTTCTGGAATCTATCTTTGAAGTGACCCTAAAAGCGATTCTCGCTGGGAAATTTGCTTTAATAATTCCGGTAATTACATTCACAGAGGGACGTTGCGTTGCAATTATTAAATGAATACCAATAGCACGAGCTAATTGTGCTAAACGAGCAATTGGTGTTTCTACTTCTTTACCTGCAGTCATTATTAAATCTGCAAACTCATCAACAACCAATACAATATATGGTAAGAATTGGTGGCCATCGTTTGGATTTAATTTTCTTGCCCTAAATTTTTCGTTATACTCTTTTAAGTTTCTACAAAACGCATTTTTAAGCAACTCGTAACGGTTGTCCATTTCAATACACAAAGAGTTTAGTGTGTTTATAACCTTTGTGTTATCTGTTATTATGGCTTCTTCACTATCTGGTAGTTTGGCTAAATAATGCCTTTCAATTTTATTAAAAAGTGTCAATTCAACCTTTTTTGGATCCACTAAAACAAATTTAACTTCAGCTGGATGCTTTTTATAAAGTAATGAAGTAAGTACAGCATTTAACCCAACCGATTTTCCTTGTCCTGTAGCACCTGCCATTAATAAATGTGGCATTTTGGCTAAGTCTACCACAAATGTTTCATTGCTAATGGTTTTACCTAGTGCTATAGGTAATTCCATTTTTGATTTTTGAAATTTTTGAGATGCAATAACCGAGTGCATCGATACAATAGTCGCATTTTTATTTGGTACTTCAATACCAATCGTGCCACGACCAGGAATTGGTGCAATAATACGAATTCCCAAAGCTGAAAGTGATAAGGCAATATCGTCTTCAAGGTTTTTTATTTTAGAAATACGTATTCCTGCTTCAGGAACAATTTCGTAAAGTGTTACAGTTGGTCCAATAGTAGCCTTAATGCTTGCAATACCGATTTTATAATTGTTAAGCGTACTAACAATTCTATTTTTATTTTCTTCTAATTCTTCTTGATTAATTTTAATGCTCTCAGTATCATATTTTTTTAGAAGATCTAAAGGAGGGAATTTATAATTTCCTAACTCAAGGGTAGGGTCGAAACGTCCAAAATCTTCAACCAACTTGTCGGCAAGATTGTCTGTTTCAGATTTTTCTTCTTTTACAGCTTCAACCTTCATTTCTAAATCTTCTTCTGGTTCAGTGGCTATTTCAACTTCTAGTTTTTTGCCAGTATCATGAGTCTTCTCTTTTTTTACTTCACGACTTGAATGATGCTCAATAGTTGGCGCAAGGTTTTCTAATGGAATTTCAAATGCAGATTTAATATCTTCAGCTTCGGCAGATAAGTTATTGTCTATAGGGATAAAATCTGTGACTTCCTCAGGATTAGTTTGGTCTTTTTTAAATTCGTTTTTAATCTCACTTTTTGCTGAACTAAATAGTTTGCCAAAATGTTGAGGAGTCATTTTAAAGCGAACGGCTAAATAGGTTATTAAGCAAAGTAATAAAAGAAGTATTGTTCCTATTTTACCAATATAATCTTGCAAAAAATCATTTAGTTCAAACCCAATGGTTCCACCAAGAATAGGTGTTTTCTTAGCTAAAAAGCCAAATAAGATAGAAATCCATATAACACTTAGTGTACCCCAAAACCAGTGACGCCAAAGACGGGATTTATTAATGTTGAGCAGTACATAAACGCCTGATAAAAATATTAAGCCAGAAAAAATAAAGGAAGCAACTCCAAATCCTCGATAAATAAATAAATCGCTTACCCAAGCTCCAAGCTTACTCATCCAGTTTTTAGCTTCAACTTCTCTAGAGGTGAATTGTTCTAAAACACTTTGATCTGCTTGTCCAGTAAAAAAGAAGGACAGAAAAGCTAGAAAAAGGAGAATACCAAGAATTAAAAGCAAACTACCAAATACTAATTTTTGTTGATTAGATAATGATAAATTGGGCTTTTTACTTGTTGATTTACGCTTTTTTGTGGTTGGTTTTTTCTTTGCCATTAACACGTGCTTACTATAAAACAAAAATACAAATAACTAACGTTTATCCTAATGGTTATAGTATTTAACTAATCTTAGGTAAATATATTATTAAACCAGCTAAAACTGCCGCAATTGAAGCAATAAATACAGCACCTGCTGCTATGTCTTTTATAAATCCTATTTTTTTGTTTTTTTCTGGGTGTATAAAGTCTGCAATGGCTTCAATAGCTGTGTTAATACCTTCAATACTCATAACCAATCCTATAGCAAGAATTTGTATAAGCCATTCGGTAGCCGAAATTTTAAAATAAAATCCTGCAAATGTCATTATTATGCTAATAACCAATTGAACTTTTATGCTTGCTTCTGTGGTTATTAATAGATAGGCTCCTCGAATGGCGTAGCCAATGCTTTTTATTCTTTTGTTTAAAAAAGAAGACTTTTTGGTCATATTAGACTAGCTTTTGTAAGGTTAAATATCCTCTAAAGTACTAATATAAAAGGTTTTTAAGGTTTTTTTTGAATCATTTTAATAATCGATTTTAGTTAAAGTTATTATAATTAATCTTTATTATGTTTAATTAATTTTTAAATTTGTTAAACAAAATAATTATAAATATAAAAATTGTTATGAAAACGAAAAATTTATTAAAAACTATCGCAGTTGCTTTCACTTTATTAATAGGAGGTAATGTATTTGCACAAGACAAAAACATTGTAGAAACTGCTATTTCTTCGAAAGATCATACTACATTGGTAGCTGCAGTAAAGGCTGCTGACTTGGTAGGTGTTTTATCTGGAGAAGGACCATTTACAGTATTTGCTCCAACTAATGCAGCATTTGCAAAATTGCCAGCTGGAACTGTAGAAGGTTTACTTAAAAAAGAAAATTTAGCCATGTTGCAAAGTGTGCTAACATACCATGTTATTGCTGGTAAATTTAATGCAAAAGATGTAATAAGCTTAATAAAAAAAGGAAATGGAAAAGCTGTTATTCCAACAGTACAAGGCGGAAAATTAAACGCAATGATTATGGATGGATCAGTTTACATTGCTGATGAAAATGGAAATAAAGCTAAGGTTACTGCTGCAGACTTAGACCAAACTAATGGTGTAATTCACGTAATTGATTCGGTAGTTTTACCGAAATAGTGATGCTTAGTTGATTGGTATCGAAAAGTCTCTTCATTTGAAGAGGCTTTTTTAATTTATTCATAAATTGTTGTACTTAACGAAGTTTATAATGTACCAATCACTTTAAGAGCAGCGTCATAATTTGGTTCTTGACCAATTTCTGCGACCTGTTCTGTGTATATCACTTTTCTGTCTTTATTAATAACTATTACACACCTCGATAGTAAACCATCAAATATTCCATTGGTCATAAGAAGACCGTATGCTTTACCAAATTCACCATTTTTAAAATCGGATAGCATTATAACGTTTTTCAATCCTTCAGCTGCACAAAATTGATCTTGTCTAAAAGGTAAATCCCTAGAAATACATAAAACCTGAGTATTTTCAATCTCTGAAGCGAGCTTATTAAAAGCCCTTACCGATGCCGAACATACTCCAGTATCAACACTAGGAAATATATTTAACACTAAATGAGATTCTTTAAAGTCAGACATGGTTTTTGTAGATAAATCAATAGCGACCAATTCAAAATCCTTTGCAGTCTCCCCAATTTCTGGAAGCTTGCCAGAAGTTTCCACTGGGTTGCCTCCTAATGTAATATGTGCCATAAATATTTGTTTTAAGATAAAGTATAAATTTAAGGTTTATTAATTGGATAATTATGTCCTAATGTAATTTATATAATAAATTTTATCAATTTTAATATAATATATTAAAATGTCAACATGCCTAAAAGTGAAGCGTAATGCTTAACTTTATAGCAATCGAATTTTATATAAAAACTGTAACAATGGAAAATAATAAAACAAACGGAAACATTGGTGATTGCCCTTTCCTTAGCGGCACTCAAAAAAAAAGTGCTGGAGGCGGAACCAGTAATCGTGATTGGTGGCCTAATGAATTAAAATTAAATATTTTACGTCAGCATGCATCAAAATCTAACCCAATGGGTGAAAATTTTGATTATCCCAAGGCATTTAATAGTGTAAATTTTGGAGAGCTAAAGAAAGATGTCATTGATTTAATGACAGATTCTCAAGATTGGTGGCCAGCAGACTATGGACATTATGGTGGATTGATGATTCGAATGGCATGGCATAGCGCAGGTACTTACCGTGTTGGCGATGGAAGAGGAGGTGCAAACACAGGTAATCAGCGATTTGCCCCATTAAATAGTTGGCCAGACAACGGAAACTTGGATAAAGCTCGTTTATTATTATGGCCAATTAAGAAGAAGTATGGCAATAAAATTTCTTGGGCAGATTTAATGATTCTGGCAGGAAACTGTGCATTGGAATCCATGGGTTTTAAAACATTTGGGTTTGCAGGTGGTCGTGAAGATGTTTGGGAACCTGAGCAAGATGTTTATTGGGGCTCGGAGGCAGGATGGTTAGATAATGATGAGCGTTATGATACAAGTGATGGTGATTTAGAAGGACATTTAGGTGCTGTGCATATGGGATTAATTTATGTGAATCCAGAAGGTCCAAATGGAAATCCAGATCCGTTAAAATCTGCACATGACATAAGAATTACTTTTGGACGTATGGCAATGAATGATGAAGAAACTGTTGCGTTAGTAGCTGGTGGTCATACTTTTGGTAAAGCACATGGTGCAGCAGATCCTGATAAATATGTAGGAGCAGAACCGCATGGCGCATCAATCGAAGAAATGAGTACAGGTTGGAAAAATTCATTTGGAACAGGAGTATTAGACGATGCTATTACCAGTGGTTTAGAAGGCCCATGGACACCAAATCCTATTAAATGGGATCATGATTACTTTGATGTTTTACTTAATTACGATTGGGAATTAACTAAAAGTCCAGCTGGAGCACACCAATGGACACCAACTGCTGCTTCTAATGCAAGAATGGCACCTAAAGCTGGTGACCCAAATGGAAAACAAGCTTTAATGATGACTACTGCTGATATGGCATTAAAAATGGATCCAGAATTTTTAAAAATATCTAAACATTTTTATGAAAATAATGATGCATTTGAAGATGCATTTGCACGTGCATGGTATAAATTAACACATCGTGATATGGGACCAATAGATCGTTATTTAGGGCCTGAGGTGCCACAAGAGGAATTGTTGTGGCAAGATCCTGTTCCAAAAGTAGATTATACATTAAGTGATTCAGATATTGAGTCTTTAAAGAAAATGATTTTAGCTTCAGGCTTATCCATTTCTCAACTAGTAAGAACAGCTTGGGCTTCTGCATCCACATTTAGAGGGTCTGATATGCGAGGTGGTGCTAATGGTGGTCGTATTCGTCTAGAACCACAAAAAAGTTGGGAAGTGAACAACCCATCTGAACTGAACAAGGTTTTAAACATACTTGAAGGTATTCAAAAAGAGTTTAGTGGAACAATTTCTATGGCAGATTTAATTGTTTTAGCAGGTACAGCTGCAATTGAAGCTGCAGCTAAAAATGTTGGACATACTATTTCTATGCCATTTGCACAAGGTAGAGGCGATGCTACTCAAGCACAAACCGATTTGGAATCATTTAGTTATTTAGAGCCCATTGCTGATGGTTTTAGAAACTATATTAAAGCTGATTTACAAGTGGCAGCAGAAGATTTATTGGTTGATCGTGCTAATTTATTAACGCTTTCAATTCCTGAAATGACTGTTCTTGTAGGTGGTTTACGAGTATTGGGAGCTAATTATGATGGTTCTAATTATGGTGCTTTTACTGATAAAGTTGGAAGCCTAACTAATGAGTTTTTCACCAATATTCTCGACTTTTCTAACACATGGAGTGCTACACCTGAAGATGATAGATATTTTGTAGGTAAAGATCGTAGAACTGGAGAGGTAAAATTTAAAGGAACACGAGCAGACCTTGTTTTTGGTTCAAACACAGAATTAAGAGCTGTTTGTGAGGTTTACGGAGCTAATGATGGTCAGGATAAATTTGTTAAGGATTTTGCCGCTGCTTGGACTAAAGTGATGAATTTAGATCGATTTGATTTAAAATAATATTATAAATTATTGAATAAAGGAGTGAGTAGCAAATACTCATTCCTTTCTAATTGGTAATAAATATGACTAAAGACATTGATCTTTTTTTTGAATCTATTCGTAGAGGTGATAAATACAGGCTTGAAGCTTTGCTAGGGATAAACCCTAAATTAGTTGACGAGACCGATTCACGTGGTTTTACACCACTTATTTTTGCAACATATTTTGATAATGAAATAATGACAAACATTTTATTAGAACATAATGCAGATATTGATGCTAAAGATAGTTCTGGTAATACAGCCTTAATCGGAGTTAGTTTTAAAGGAAATATAAACTTAGCTACTTTGTTAATTGATAAAGGAGCAAATGTAAATGCAACAAATAACAATGGGACAACGCCTTTAATATTTGCTGCGCAGTATGATAAGGCAAATATTGTTCAGTTATTATTGGATACAGGCGCAGACAAATCTATGAAAGATTATGATGGAAAAACAGCTTATGACTATGCTTTAGAAAAGGAATTTAACCATCTTTTGAAAAAACTATAATAGTTAACCTGAAATTATTTTAAGAAAAAAACTGTCTAAAAAGTAATTTTTAGTGTCATATTGAACCTAGTCTAAATATCTAATATTTAAAATTCTTCGACTATACTCAGAAAGACAAACTATAGCTTTCCATTACTTTTTAGACAGCTTTTTTGTTTGTGTAGTTAATGTACTTACCTTAATTAACGTGTTTTTCTAAAAATTCAGCTGTCGATTTATGATCTGCCTTCATACCATTTGAACCCTTAATCCAGTTTGCTGGACAAACCTCGCCATTTTCTTCAAAAAATTGTAAAGCATCTACCATACGCAAAGCTTCGTCAACATTTCTCCCTAATGGTAAATCGTTTATTAATTGATGACGAACAATTCCTTCTTTATCAATTAAAAACAACCCTCTGTAAGCAATTAATTCGCCTTCAGATTGTAGCATATCGTTCTCATCGTAATAAGTTTCTCCTGCTAACACATCGTAGTTTGCCGAAATAGTTTTATTAGTATCAGCAACTAAAGGGTAGGTAACACCTTTAATGCCTCCATGGTTTTTATCCATTTGTAGCCAACCAAAGTGAGATTGCTCGGTATCTGTAGATACAGCAATAATTTCAGTATTTCTAGATTTGAACTCCTCTAGTTTTTCTTGAAAAGCATGTAACTCGGTTGGACAAACAAATGTAAAATCTTTGGGATAAAAGAACAATACAACATGTTTTTTGCCAATAAATTGATTTAATGAAAAATGTTCCACAAATTCGCAGCCATTTACTACTGCTTGCGCACTAAATTTTGGTGCTTTTTTTCCTACTAATACAGCCATTTTTTGATATATTCTTGATTAAATTTAAAATTTGAATGCAAATATATACATAGTAATAGGAAAGACAATGAACAATTATTTTAAAAATTTATAGATGTATAATTTAATCCAATTTCCCATTTAATTGTTTAATTTTAATTTTAAATCCGGCAAAAATCAAAGTCATAAATGGGCTTAAAATACTAAAAAACGCATACGGTATGTAGGCTGTGGCACCTGCATAACCAAATAAAACTTTAGAATGATAAGCACCACAAGTATTCCATGGCACGAGTACTGAAGTGACAGTTCCAGAATCTTCTAAGGTTCTGCTCAAATTTTCTGGAGCGAGCCCTTTATCTTCATAGGCTTTTTTAAACATTTTTCCAGGTACAACAAGAGCGAGATATTGATCTGAAGCGGTAACGTTTAACGCCAAACAACTTGCAACTGTACTAGCAAATAACCCAAAAGTTGTTGTTGCCATACTCAAAAGTGAATTCGTTATTCTGGCTAATGCCCCAATAGCATCCATTACGCCGCCAAAAACCATAGCGCAAACAATTAGCCAAATAGTTCCCAGCATTCCTGCCATTCCGCCAGCTGTAAATAAGTCGTTTAATTCTGCACTTGAGGTTTCTACAGCAGTATCTACTGTCATTGCATTCATAATCCCTTTATAGGCAGTTTGAAATGTCAAGCTATCTGCTCCTGCAATTTTGGCTACTATATCTGGTTGTGCAATTAAAGCTGCAACACCACCCAAAAGCGCACCTAATAGTAATGCAACAATTGGAGGGGTTTTCTTTACAATCATTACAATAACAATCACAGGTACTAGAAATAACCAAGGACTAATATTGAATGCGCCATTTATAGCATCTAACTTGTCTTGAATTTGTGGTGTTCCAGTAACATCCAAATTCAATCCAATAATTGCGAAAATTATTAAAGTAATAACTATTGTAGGTATTGTAGTTAAGGACATATACCTAATATGATTAAATAACTCACTTCCTGCCATAGCAGGTGCAAGGTTTGTAGTATCACTTAATGGAGACATTTTATCGCCAAAATATGCTCCAGACAATACAGCACCAGCTGTCATACCCATAGATATTCCTAGTGTTTCGCCAATACCTACCAAAGCTATACCAACAGTTGCAGAGGTTGTCCAGCTACTTCCAGTTGCTATTGAAATTATTGCACATATAATAACAGATGCTACTAAAAATATAGTTGGATTAAGAATTTGTAATCCATAATAAATCATTGTTGGAATTACACCACTAATCATCCAAGTGCCTGCCAAAGCTCCGACCATGAGAAGAATTAATAAAGCTCCTGTAGTAGATTTTACATTTTCAGCCACTTCATCCAGCATTTGTTTATAAGAAACCTTATTGTAAAAACCAACAATAGCTGCGACTGCAGCTCCCATTAGTAGAATAAATTGATTGCTTCCACTTAAAGCATCATCCCCAAACACATAGATGTTATAAGCAAGCATGACTATTAATACAAACACAGGAATTAGTGCCTCCCAAATGTTTAGTTCAACATTTTCAACAATATGTTCGTCTTGTGGTTGTCTTGGTTTAATGTCTTGGCTTTCCATAGATGCTTAGTTAGTTTTTTTGAAGCGTAATGTTACGATTTTGTCAAGAGGTTTCCAAATCGATTTTGTTATGTACATTTGTTAAATTTTAAATGGACTCACTTACTCAAATAGTTTTAGGTGCAGCTTGCGGTGAAGCTGTTCTAGGTAAAAAAATTGGAAATAAAGCATTGCTTTTTGGCGCAATTGGTGGCACAATTCCAGATTTGGATGTATTTGTTGGTCGTTGGATTTATGATAACGAAATAGACATTATGGCCTTTCATAGAGGCTTTATGCATTCAATTTTATTTACTGTTCTTGGTGCTTTTGTTTTTGGGTGGCTTGTTTTTATACTATATAACCAAGGGCGAAGGAAAGGTACTACAACTAAAAAAAATTGGATTTGGTTGTTCTTTTGGTCATTATTTACACATACCATTCTAGATAGTTTTACCCCTTATGGCACACAATTGTTCGCACCATTTTCCAATTATCGAGTGGCTATAAATAATATTTCGGTTGTAGATCCAATTTATACAATACCTTTTTTAATCTGCATGATTGTACTTATGTTTTATAAAAGAAATACTCAGAAACGCAAGTTGTGGTTAAAACTTGGTCTTGGAATAAGTTCAGCATATATTTTGCTGACACTTATTAATAAGGTTTATATCAATTCGGTTTACGAAAACTCATTGAAAGATGAAGGTATAGTATATTCAAGATTTCAAACGCAACCGTCGGTGTTCAATAACATTTTATGGTATGGTGTTGCCGAAACGGAAACCGATTATTATGTAGGTTTTTACTCGTTGCTAGACAGTTCATCAAAAGTTGAGACATGGAATAAATTGCCTAAAAATCATCATTTGGTTTCTGCTGATGAAAAGGATATTAAAACCTTGGCTTGGTTTAGCAACGGTTACTATAATCTTATAGAAATGGAAGATGGTGTGATACGATATAACGATTTGCGCTATCCTTCATTTGATAAAAAGGATCCAAACAATGTCATTTTTAGTTTCACTTTAAAAAAAGTAGCTCAGCGTTGGGATATTGTACCATTTAACGGTAAACCACCTACAAGTGAAGATTTTATCTATTTATGGGAACGAATGAAAGGGCAATAAGACAGAGGTTGTCTAAAAAGTAATGAAGCACTATATTTTGTTATTCTGAGCGAAGTCGAAGAATTTTAAACATCAAATGTTAGATATTTCGACTGCGCTCAATATGACACTAAAAACTACTTTTTAAACAGCCTCTTTTAGTGTTTTCTTATAGCTGTTTATGTCATTTCAGAAGATTTTGGTTCTAAAACATTAAGTTTTTCCATGCACTCTCGCATCATATTGTAAGTTCTTTCAATATCGGCATCCAATCCAATAGAGAATCTAATTAACCCATCACTTAATCCCATTGCTTCTCTTTCATCATCTGGAATTTCTGAAGACGTAGAACTTCCTGGTGCTGAAAATAAAGTTTTATAAAACCCTAAACTTACCGCTAAATACCCTAGATTTTTTTCTTGCATCATTTCCATAAGCTCATTGGCCTTATCAATTGAGCCAACATCAATCGTTAACATACCTCCAAAGCCATATTTGTCATACATCATCGATTTAAATAGTTTGTGAGAAGGATGCGATTTTAGTCCAGGATATACTGTTTTTAGACCATCAGCTTCAAATTTTTCAGCTAGATAGGTTGCATTAAAACTGTGCTGTTGCATTCTAATATGTAATGTCCTTAGGTTTTTTAGTACAGATGCAGAGCGTAAACTATCCATCGTAGAACCAAGTAGCATACAGGCACCATCGTTTACATTTCGTAAATCATCAATAAATTCTTGAGAGCCACAAATTGCACCTGCAACCGTATCGGACGAGCCGTTAATGAATTTTGTTAAGCTGTGTACCACAACATCTGCACCTAATTTTGCTGGCGAAATAGACAATGGAGAGAATGTATTATCGACCACTAATTTTAGGTTGTGTTTTTTAGCAATTTCTGCTAATCTAGTTATGTCTGCAACTTCAAGCAATGGATTGCTAACAGACTCACAATATATAATTTTGGTGTTTTTTGTGATAGCAGCTTCAACAGCATCTAATTTTGTGATATCAACGAAAGACGTTTCAATATTAAATCTTGGTGTGAAATTTTTTAAAAATGCATAGGTTCCACCATAAATGGTTCTACTGGATATTACATGATCTCCCGAACCACAAAGTTGCATGATTACAGGTGTTATAGCTCCCATTCCCGAAGCTGTTACTGTGGCAGTTTCTGTGCCTTCCATAGCTGCGAGTGCTTCGCCTAAGTATAAATTTGATGGCGAGGAGTGACGTGAGTATAAATAACAACCATCAGCATTTCCTTCAAAAGTATCGAACATTGTTTTTGCTGATAAGAAGGTGTATGTAGATGAATCTGAAATTGAAGGGTTCACACCTCCAAATTCACCAAAGTATTGTAAGTCTTGAATATTGTTTGCTGGTTTAAAAGACATAGTGTAAGTTTTAGTATTGTACACTACAAAGCTCGTATAAATACGAATAATAATCAATAGATAATATGTAGTTTAGAAAATAAAACTGCATTATATCGATTAAATTGAATAATTTTAATTGTTTTTCTTAATATGGTAAATTATACTGAAAAAACTATCGATTATGAAATTTGATGCTATTGATAATAATCTTTTAGAATTATTGCAAGAGGATTGTAAGCAGACAAATAAAGAATTATCCAATAAACTAATGCTCTCTGTCACTGCTGTTTACGAACGGATTAAAAAACTTGAAAAAGCAGAAGTCATTAAAAAGTATGTGGCTTTAGTAAATAAAGAAAAAATCAATAAATCTTTTGTTGTGTTTTGTAGTATAAAATTAGTGCAGCACACAAAGGATTATGTGATTAAATTTGAAAGAGAAGTTGCTAAATTAAACGAGGTAGTAGAATGCTACCATATAAGTGGTGATTATGATTATTTGTTAAAAATTCTAGTTGAAGATATGGAAGCTTATAGAGAGTTTATGGTTAAAAAACTCACTTCTATAGATCATATTGGCAGTACCCATAGTGCATTTATGATTAATGAAGTTAAATATACCACAGCTATAAACCTATAGATTCATGTCTTCAGCTTTATATAAGCTTTCTGAGTTTTTTATTATTTTTATAGGTATCCCTATTGTATTCACATTTCAGTTTAATACTTGGGCTAAGTTAACTATTGGGATAATTGGGTTTATATATATTATTATAATGCTCTTAAGGGTTGAAAAACTTAAATTTAAAATTACCCCAAATTTGAATTGGAAACCATTCTTTAAGAAGTTATTTCTTAAACTCTTATTAATAGCATTTACAACCTTTTTATTTGTCTTTTTTACTGAAAAAGAGGCACTTTTTAATGTTGTTATTAACAAGCCAAAACTCTGGGTTTTAATTCTTTTTATATATAGTCTTTTTTCAGTGTATCCTCAAGAGCTAATGTATCGTACGTTCTTTTTTCAGAGATACAAAGAACTAATTAGCAATAAAACACTTTTTATATTTATTAATGCCACTGTGTTTTCGCTTGGACATATTTTCTTTAGAAATACCTTAGTTTTAGTACTTACATTTTTTGGTGGGTTACTTTTTGCAATTACTTATTCCAAAACCAAATCGACGTTTTTGGTGAGTATTGAACACGCTATTTATGGTTCGTGGTTATTTACAGTAGGTATGGGAGATATGTTAGGTTTTCCTTCGTGATATATTTATAGATCGTTAAATTTAGACAATAAAAAACTACCCTTACTATATATGCATGGTACATTAAAGTAAAGTGCAGACTGGAATAAGTAAAAATATGTAAAAAGCGCTAAGTGCTAAAAAGGCAAAATAACTTACACTAAAGAGGTTATATGGACGTTGTTCTAACCGGCTTTGGTTAAAAGCTTACCGTTTTTATATTCGCCAAGAACAATTACATCTTTTGTTTTTTCGTATTCTTTAATGGCAAATTCCATTTGTTGTTTGTTGTCTCTTCTTATTTTTATTCCAGTTTTAGATCCTCTGTTTCTTATTTCAATGTAAAATCCGTCTCTTAAATCTAAAGGCTTTGTCGCTGGTCTACCCATAATATTGTAATATTTTTAAAAATTTTGTGAATTATTATTTAAAGGATAAAACTTTAAATAAGCATCAATCGGATAAATATACAATAACTTTGGACTTAATAGTTATTCTTCCTATAAATAATTACTATTTGAGCATAAACATAGTGGTAAAGGCATATAAATAGCTGTTTTTATAACCCAATTAAAAGATAAAGTTTTAAATAAATCAAAGAATAATATCTATTGCCATTTATGGATATGTTCGTACTTTTGTATAATTATAAAACTCAACAACAAAAAATTCTTATGAATTCATACGATGTAGCCATTATTGGTTCTGGTCCTGGAGGTTATGTAGCAGCAATACGTTGTGCACAACTGGGAATGAAAACAGCAATTATCGAAAAATATGCAACTCTTGGAGGTACTTGCTTAAACGTTGGTTGTATACCAAGTAAAGCACTTTTAGATTCCTCACACCATTATGAAGATGCTGTAAAGCATTTTGAAGAACATGGTATTGAAATACCTGGAGATGTTAAGGTAAACCTAGAAAAAATGATTGCCAGAAAACAATCGGTCGTAGAACAAATAACTGGAGGTGTGGATTTTTTGATGAAAAAGAACAAGATTGATGTTTACCAAGGTATGGGAAGCTTTAAAGATGCTACTCATATTACAATTTCTGGGAATGAAACTACAGAGATTGAAGCTACAAATACCATTATAGCTACTGGAAGTAAGCCTTCAACGTTGCCATTCATTAATATTGATAAAGAGCGTATTATAACTTCTACTGAAGCATTAGAACTTAAAGAAATCCCAAAACATTTAATAGTTATTGGTGGAGGCGTTATTGGTTTGGAACTAGGTCAAGTATATAAACGTATTGGTTCAGAAGTGTCCGTAATTGAGTATATGGATCGTATTATTCCAACGATGGACTCAGGACTGTCAAAAGAATTAAATAAAGTTCTTAAGAAACAGAAATTTAAGATTAATGCATCTCACAAAGTAAAATCTGTAGAAAGAGTTGGTGATGAAGTTGTAGTAAAAGCAGACAATAAAAAAGGTGAAGAAGTAGAGTTTAGAGGCGATTATTGTTTAGTATCAGTAGGTCGTCGTCCTTACACAGATGGGTTGAATGCCGAAGCAGCTGGTGTAAAATTAAATGATAAAGGGCAAGTAGAAATCAATAAACATCTGCAAACCAATGTACCTAATATTTATGCCATTGGCGATGTTATCAAAGGAGCGATGTTAGCACATAAAGCTTCTGAAGAAGGCACTATGGTAGCAGAAATTATTGCTGGGCAAAAACCACATATCGATTATAATTTAATTCCAGGTGTGGTCTATACGTGGCCAGAAGTTGCTTCAGTAGGAAAAACGGAAGAGGAACTTACCGAAACTGGAGTTGCCTATAAAGTTGGTCAATTCCCAATGCGTGCTTTAGGAAGAAGTCGCGCAAGTATGGATCTAGATGGTTTTGTTAAAATCCTTGCCGATGCATCTACCGATGAAATACTAGGTGTACACATGGTTGGTGCTCGTGCTGCCGACATGATTGCCGAAGCTGTCGTGGCTATGGAATATAGAGCATCTGCCGAAGATGTATCGCGTATGTCCCATGCACACCCAACATTTACCGAAGCGATTAAAGAAGCTGCCTTAGCCGCAACAGACAATAGAGCACTTCACGTTTAGTGACATACAGCATATCAATATTTTTTAAAGCAACCTTGGTTACTTAGCCGATCGCTAAGTACAGGTTGCTTTTTCCTTTTTATAAATTATTATACTTATAGTTTAATGATTCACAGTTTATTATATTGTAATTTATATTTTTGTAAACATTTCCATACTAAATGTATTAGAAATACGTGACCTAGTTTTTATAGCTGTGTCAAACATTACAAACACC
>Ga0316209_1001733_pt1 | contig 20735 bp, 18 predicted proteins | sample 6monopyrite_MG_FD_204945 | JGI IMG/M metagenome (GOLD analysis project Ga0316209, IMG submission 204945) | Microbial mat bacterial communities from mineral coupon in-situ incubated in ocean water Damariscotta River, Maine, United States -... | ecosystem: Environmental > Aquatic > Marine >...
TGGACCAACAACTGCTAATGCAGTTAAAAAACATAATTTAAGATTAGATGTGCATGCGCCTCAGCCAAAATCACCAAGTATGACAATGGCTATTGAGCATTACATTAAGAATTCGAAATAATAAAAAGACCTTTAACAAAACAAAAAATGACTACTTCTAATTGAGGTGGTCATTTTTATTTGGCATAAACTTAAACAGAAGGTACAAAACCATTAAGGGCAAAAAAGACTGAGCTACCCCCATTAGAGTTCGAACCGTTGAATAAAGTTCTTTACCTGTTTTTGTAATAAAACCTATAACAAAAACTACTCCAGCAGCCAAAACCAATAGAGAATAAGATAACAATGTGATTTTATGATAAGTTTTTTCTTCAGGAAATAGCGTTTTAATCAGTATGTAAGTTAAGATTAAAAAATAGACAGTAAAAACAATTGTTAAAATCCATTTAAGCAAGTCTAGCTCACGAACATCCCAGCTTAATAATGGATTGAAAAATGCTTGTGCATAATTTGGCGCACCTAAGGTTAAATGTTTAATCACCCAATTAATGTTTACCATTACATACTCTCTTCCAAAACCTGAAAGAAGGATCAATAGCAGTAAAAAGGCTTTTTTTAACTTAGGATTAACCATTTTTACTATATTTTTTTAGCCACCAATACCATAAACTAAAAATTATTGCATACACAAATATAGTAAACGTATAGTCATGATTAAAATCTAAATAAGCTGGATTTTGATCATTAATAATGACTAAAGCCATAATGCGAATAATATTCGCTAAATGTACTATACCTATCCCCAACGGAACAAACCATAACTTTGACTTCCAGTTAGAGGGGTAAGCAATTAAGAATATAGAAAATATGGAAAACAACTTAAAACCGTTACAATTGTCACCAACCCATACGCCTCTATAATTTGAAAGAGGGAAAGATACAATTACATGATCACTGTCAATTTCCATTGCTGCCTCTACATTTACCCAATGAAAAAAAGTAACCGTTAAATCTGCAATATTATAATTTAAATAATAATCCCAATTTGTATACTCTTTGATTAAAACATTATAAACCAAGAGCCATATCAAGTAGGAAGCTCCACCAACCAATACAAATTGAAGAATCTTATTTCCCTTTATTTTATGAATTAAATCCAATTACTAAAAATTTAAAAAGCAAAAACAGTCTGGATAATCAGACTGTTTTTTTATGATCTCTAATTTTTTTAACGCCTAAAACTGCACCCGCTGCAATCAAGAATCCAATTCCACCATCAATTGGAACACAATCTGGATCCCAGCATGGTGGACCAGTACCAGTAGGAACTTGCCCACCCGGAGGTGGTCCACCCGGAGGCTGTGAGAACGCATTAAAATCAGTGGCTAATACAGTGACTAGCGCTAATATTTTCCAAGTATATAAATATATTTTTTTCATTCGAAATGCAATTATAACATTATTTTTTTGGTTTTCACACCATTACTCGACTTAATTACTACAAGATACATACCAGATAAGTTCTCTGGGATAAATACAATATTTGAGCCGGACTCAATTTTAATTGATTCTGTATATTCAGCAGTTTGCCCTAATATATTAATTACACTTACTTCTGTAATTCCTTCTATTGACTCTTCTGACTCAATATTAATAGCGTTACCTAATTGGGTTATGGTTAATTCTGAATCATCTTTTTCTGATTCAAATATTGACGTTTCATTATTTGTAATTACCTCATTAGAAAGAATTAATTGAAATCTTTGATACTCTCCTTCTTCTGAATGAAATTTATACGATAACTCTTCTTTCAAATTAATCACACTTCCAGTTTCATTATCAATCAATGTAACTATGCCGTAGTTTTTTACATTTTCTAAATTAGCCGCCGAAATATTAAAATAACCTTCATTTAATATTTTCACTGAAAGATTCAATATCTTGTCTCTTCCATTCTTTTCTAATGTATTTTTAGCTAACAATACACCTTCAGAGTTAATATAAAGTGATGAAGCTTTTTGTTCAGCAACTGTTAACACACCAATATCTAAAGAATCTGAATTGTCATACGCGAGTTCATTAAACCCAATATTAGCAATATTTTTATAGGTGGTACCCTCCTGAGTTAATGTCAAATATATTGATTCATCTAACCCTGAACTCCTAATAAACGTTGCTGTATTTGATGTCTTTATTGATTGAGAAAAGTGCACGCCAGGAACTCCACCTGCGTTAACCCAAAAACCTTGACCTATAGCAATTTTACCGTCAGCCAATTCTGGAATACTTGATGTATTTGATGTCTTATCATACCATTGATAACTTCCTGATGCAGCATCATACACATAGAAATAATTATACATTTGAGGGGTAGACATTTGTGAGAATAAAATTGGTGAAGCATATGGATTACCAACAATATTCCATCCTTGCTTAACAACGGGGTAATGAATTGAAAAATCTGCATAATCTCTAAATTGACCTGTAGAGGTAATAGTTGCACCACTAAAACTTGTTAAATCATCTCCTAAAAATAATTCATAACCAATACCACTTTCTAAAGGTTCATTTGGATTAGTCACATCAATATAATCACTTGTGAAATCACCACCAATAAATTTTTTACATGAAAAATAACACCCATTCGCATCTGCTGCACAACCATCAGGAAAACCTTCCCCACTTATAGATAAATCATTATCCCATTCGGATAGATTCGCTCCTATGACAGGAGAAGAAATATTCCTTTCCCCAGCAACACCTGCAGGTAAAAATCTCTTCACAGAAACATTCCCAGTCAACGTAAAGCTAGGAGACATTACATCAATTCTTCCTGATGTATTTGCAGAGGTTGAATTTACAACAAATGTAGCTCCCCCTCCAATTACCATATTACCACTATTCGGAAATAAAGTGCTTTCTAAAATATAATCCCCGTTAATGAAATTAACATCATCACCATTTTCATTATGAACTTCAACTCTATTTAAAGAAAGAGTATTATTACCAGCTGAAATAGTCTGACTGTCAGCTCCTATGAATTTAATTTCACCAGCAGTCAGTAGAGCATCACCATCAACTTGGAGATTACCAAAAATGGATAAATTAACTTCTTGCAACATTTCGAGTGTTGACCCAGTAGTTACATAAATATTATGTGAATATGCTTCTACATCCACCCCTACATTAAAACCATTTTCAATATAAACTGTATCCTTATAAGTCGGTATACATGCACAATCCCATGTGCTTAATGCACTCCAATTACCATTATCAATTGAATGTATCGCCACAGGAATTGCCTCTATTCCTCCTAGCGTAAATGTTTCTCCACTTGTCAAATCAAGAGTAAAACTCACTGTTTGATTGACTGCATTAAACGTTCCAGCTACCAGGTTTGCATTAGAAAAATCTCCATCACTATCGGCGTCAACTAAAAGTGTATAAGAACTCCCAACTCCAAAACCAGCTTCTCCAGATACATCAAACACTAATGTTACATCATCTAATTCTCCTGTCTCATCTACCCTCCAAGTTCTTGATAATCTTGAAAAAGTTGGAGGTAAATCACTTGTAGTCAAAGAACTCAAACCTACTCCATCATGTCCAATAAACATATATTCATTACTTCCTAATCCGGATGCATCACCAACATTAAGTACCCCATATCCTGTAGAAGATGAATGAACATTTGTTCCATCATTTCCAATTCCTATCACACCATATTTATGTGTTGTTTCATAAGCATAGTAATCTTCTGCTATAGACCTGTTGTATTTCGCACCTAAATAATTTTCTACGATTACACGTTCTAAATCATTTAAAGAAGTGTTAAAAATAATGACCTCAGCTATATCTCCATCTAAAGCCCAATTATTGTTGGTATGACCAGGATAACCACTTATTTTTAAATAATTATGACTTGATGGTGTGGTATATATTCCATTTACAGACTGTTGTAATTGTCCTTCTTTATATAATTTTATATTTGAAGGTGTAATATGACTTGAAATAAAATTAAAACTTGTATTAAAGGCATTGTAATTAGCATGATATACTCCTCCAGAATATTGAATTGTCCTAACATTACCATTAGACTGCCCATAAATGCGCCATTTTTGTGAATCAGAGCCATAATTAGATCCCAAAAGTCCAGTGTTTGTCATTGAGTTTTGTTTAAAAACTATAAAGCTAGTTACATTGGCAGATTCTAACGCTGAAATATTAGATGACAGCATATTATCATTGACTCCATCAAATCGAACTACAGACATTCCATTAACAACATTAACTTTATATGTCGGTTGTTCTGATGAAGACAATTGTGTGAAATCGTTACCGTTTCCTGATATATCACCAAAGACATCTACAATACCTCCATCAATATATGATAATTCGTTTGCATCTAACCATACTATATTTGAGGTAGAATTCCCGACCCCTCCAGGACCATCTTGAGCCATAAGCCCAGTAAAACTAAAAAGGCAACCCAATATTAATATCTTTTTCATATAAAAATGTTTACAACAAATATATACATAAATATTTAATCCCATTAAAATAAATTATTAACAATTTCCCAACGAACTAACATTACTCATAAACGTACAGTTAATATTTAGTGAATCACAAGCCACAACTATTAATTTTATATAAGTTAGTTTTTATTATTATCTTTGTTAGGATTTTAACATAAAAAATATGCACCTTAATAGCGAACTTGTTTTCAAAAAATTTGCGAAAAAACACTTTACAAAGAATTTAAAAGTTCTTGAAATTGGAGCTGACAAACTCCCTACCACATATAGCGAAACAGTCAGCGATTCTTCCATTGATTGGCACACACTAGACTTAAAAGCTCATTGGGACACAATAGATATTGGTTCAGACCAGTCTATGTTATCAAAACAAATAATCAGCACGGATGAATACAACTACCCTATAAATGACAATACCTTTGATATAGTGTTTTCTGCACAGGTAATGGAACATGTTAAAAATATTTGGAAATGGATGGATGAATTAAAACGGATTACAAAACCAGGTGGCTTAATAATTATCATAGCCCCAGCCAGCTGGCCTTATCATGTTGCTCCTGAGGTTGTTGACTGTTGGAGGATTTTCCCGGACGGTATGAAAGCACTTATGGAAGAAAAAGGATTGGAAATAATTACTAATCGTTTTGATTCACTGGAAAAAGATTTAATACCCGATTACATACCTACAATTCCTGGAGAGGGCTTTGGAAAACATGATGATTTATTCTCTAAGCAAACTAAAAAACTGTTCGGCTATTATAAAACTATTTCCAAAATCCCGTATGTTAGAAATTTAAAAACACCTATTACGGTTTCGTATGACAGTACTTGTGTTGTAAGAAAACCAAAGTAATAACTTTTAAGATGGCATATGATGTTGAAAACTTGAAAACAATAATACAATTCTAGAGTTATGATTTTAAGATTATTTCTTTTATTTTTCTCACTAATTCTTAGTACATTCCTTTTTTCACAAAAATGGGAATGGGTACGAACTATAAGTGGTACAGCAAACGACACAGGTTATTCAATTGACATTGATGATTCTGGATATGTATTCATGACAGGAAGGTGTAAACTTGCGACCACTTTTGAAAATAACAACTCACCCTATGGCCCTGTTACTATTGGCGGCAAAGATATCTACATTTCTAAATATTCTTCAGAAGGTAATTTAATCTGGGCAGCTATAGCTGGTACAGATGAAATCGACCCTTATGACCAAGGATATAGTGTCACATCAGACAATTCAGGAGGGTGCTATGTTAGCGGAATATTTAATGACACTTCTTTTTTCGGGACAGACACCTTAATTTCTGAGGGAGAAAGAGATATTTTCATTACTAGAATTGACGCAAATGGTAATTTCATATGGTCTAGAAGTATTGGTGGAGCTCAACATGATTATTGTCGGGATGTATCTATTAATAATGATGGAGATATTATTTTATGCGGAAACATTAGAGATTTTGTTGATTTCAACGGAAACATTGTTGGAACAGCTAATCAACCAACAGGTATTATAGTTAAATATGACACAAATGGTAACATGATTGACTATGTGCACTTTGATAGCCCTAAATCATCTTTTGAGCAAATCACTTTTGATTCAAACAACAATATTTATACTATTGGAACTTTAAATGGTTCCGGCACAATTAACAATACTACTGTCAACACCAACAACAGTGCTTCATGGCAAGATATATGTCTTTTAAAACTAGATCAAAATTTTAATATAATTTGGAGCGAGACAGCAGGTAGCAGCTTTTACGATATTGGCACTTGCATCACCCTAAAAGATTCTACAGTTTATATCGGAGGATCCTTTACAGGAACAGCTCTATTTGATACAATCTCTGTGACATATAACTCATTAACAACGGGGAGTACTTCTCTCTCACATAGAGATGCATTTATTGCAGCATACTCAGTAAACGGAGGAATTAAATGGATAAACACAGGGGGGAGTGAAGGAATTGATGAAATTTTTGGGCTTAAAATTTCACAAGAAAATCATTTATACATATCAGGATATTACAAAGACAGTATAACTATAGATACTACAACTTTATTATCTCCTACCGGAATAACCAACGGATTTATCGCACGTCTTGATACAAGTGGAAATGTAATTTGGAATAAAAACCTATACAACACTCAAGATTCTAGATGCTATCAAATCGAATTAGACAAAGATGAAAACATATATATAACAGGTGATTTCTATGGTACTATAAATTTTGACACAATCAACCATACTGGACAAAATAGAGATGCATTTGGCGGGAAATTATTACAACACACCTCTCCTTCATACATCTTCAATTCCTCTCAAAATTATTGCATAGGAGATACAGCTATCATAGAAATGACCTCACTCACCTCTCCAATTTCATACGAATATCTCCCTAATGATACTCACACATCATGGATTGACTCTAATCTCATTTACTATATCATTGATTTTGAACCATCAATGAGTTTGACAGGTAATATTATAAGTTCCAATTATTATTATTCCGATACCATTCCAGTAAACATTACAATCACTTCATTTAACAACCCTACCCCATACCTAACAAACGACACACTACTATGTGATACGATTTCTGATTTCACCTTATACTCTCAAGACTTTTACGACAGCTACCTCTGGTCCAACAACCTCTCTAACAACAACTTTTCTAACCCTGTAATCGCTAGTGGAAATATAACTCTTACGGTTATCGACAGCAACAATTGCAGTGGTTCAAATCAAGTATCAATTATTTTTCTCCCTTGTTTAACCATCAACGAGAAGACTACTGACTGTAATTTAACCTATTATGAACCGAGTAATACCCTCATAAATAATTGCCCCCTAAGTATTCTTGAGCTTAAAATTATTAATATGAATGGCCAAACTATTCAAACGATTGACGATATGGGGAGCCACGGACAATTAAGACTGCCTAATCTATCACCTGGAGTCTACTTCATCAACGCTAAGTATTCTAATTTAAGTGTACAAACACAAAAAATATTAATCCTAAATTAATTAGAAGTAGGTATTAAATAATTACTATTTTTGCGACTACGCTAAACAAACAAAATGTTCACGAAAGAAGAAAAAAATCTAAATTCAGCTGACAACAATTGGGACTTGATTATTGAATCAAAAACCAATAAATCTTCTTTCAATATTCGTGAACTCATAAAATATAAAGATTTAATTCTTATGTTTGTTAAAAGAGATTTTGTATCACTTTATAAGCAAACCATTTTAGGTCCACTTTGGGTTATTATTCAACCCATATTAACAACTATAACCTTCACTATAGTTTTTGGTAAAATTGCTCAAATAGATGTTGGAGCTGGATTACCTCCAATATTATTTTATATGCTTGGAATTACTACATGGACTTATTTTGCTGATTGTATTACCAAAACGTCCGAAACCTTTTCCGCAAACCAAAATATATTTGGAAAAGTTTACTTCCCTAGGTTAACAACCCCTCTATCTGTTGTTATTACAAATTTAATTAAACTCGCTATTCAATTCACTCTTTTTCTTGCTATCTATTTTTATTTTATATTATTCACAGATATTACTATACAAATTGCATGGCATTTAGCTTTAATTCCAATATTGGTAATAACTATGGCTTTTTTAGGGCTTGGTATTGGTCTAATTATTTCGTCCTTAACTACTAAATACCGTGATTTAAAGTTTCTTATCACATTTGGTGTACAGCTAACTATGTATGCCACGCCAGTTGTGTACCCCCTAAAAAACGTACATGAAAGCTACCGCTGGCTTCTCCAGCTAAATCCAATGACTAACATTATTGAGACATTTAAAATTGGATTTTTCGGTATAGAAAATGGTGTCTTTTCAATTTACTACTTGGGATATAGTATTATTGCTACATTTGTTATTTTCATTTTAGGACTACAACTATTTACTAGAGTAGAAAAATCATTCATGGATACCATTTAATTATTTATGTTAAAAACAGTATTAGAAGTAAACAATTTATCAAAACAATACCGACTAGGTCAAGTTGGAACTGGTACTATTTCTCATGATTTAAATCGCTTTTGGTACAAAATTAGAGGAAAAGAAGATCCGTACCTAAAAGTCTCTGAAACCAACATAAGAAGTGTAGATTCAGAAAGTAAATATGTGTGGGCCTTAAAAGACGTTACTTTTGACTTACAAGAAGGAGAAGTCTTGGGCGTAATTGGAAAAAATGGAGCTGGTAAGTCTACATTACTGAAAATGCTCTCTCGCATTACAAGTCCAACTGAAGGTTCAATAAAACTAAAAGGACGAATGTCGGCATTATTAGAAGTCGGAACTGGTTTCCACATGGAACTTACTGGTAGAGAGAACATTTTTTTAAATGGTGCGATATTAGGGATGACCAAAAAAGAAATTTCATCAAAACTTGATGAAATCGTTGAATTCTCTGGTTGTTCAAGATATCTTGACACACCAGTTAAAAGGTATTCTTCAGGTATGATTGTAAGACTTGGGTTTGCTGTTGCAGCTCATCTAGAATCTGAAATACTCATTGTAGATGAGGTATTAGCTGTAGGCGACCAAGAATTTCAGAATAAATCAATTGGTAAAATGCAAGACATTTCAAAAACGGGGAGAACGGTCATATTTGTTAGTCATAACCTTAATTCAATTAAAAGCCTATGTACAAAAGGACTTCTCATTGAGAATGGAAAATCTGTTTTTTTTGGAGATATTGACACCACTATTAGTAAGTATTTAAGTTCTGGGAATGTTGCTAACCATCATATTGTTGATTTCTCTAAAAATACTGATCGAATTGGAAATGGATATCTAAAATTTGAAAATATTGAAATATTTTCAAATGATAAACCAACCAACAAATTGTTTACCGGAGACAAACTAAAGCTAAAAATCAAAATTAATAGCTCAACAGAGATACGTTTCAAAATTGCCATACAGATATACAATTCCTCAGAAATTAGACTCACAAATATTACCAATATGGATTCTAATTTTTCTTTTGACCCTTTTACCGGAGAAAAAAGTATTGATGTTGAATTTGACCCCATGATGCTTTATACAGATACCTACCGAATTAGTTTATGGATAGGAGACCCTGCAACAAATGAGCACATAGATTATTTAAAACATTGTTGTGAATTTGAAATCGTAGAAGGCTCCCCCATTATCAATAGAGCTTTATCAAAAAGTACTGGTATATTTTTCATGCAACCTAAATGGACCATACTAAACAAAAAATAACAAGATGGGATTAAGAGCAAATTTAAGTAAAAAAAGAACTCATTTTAATCGATTAGGAAATGGTGGTCTCGATTTTTTAAAAGGAGTTGACACCAAAAAAGAAGGTGAAATAATAAAATTTACTATTTCTAATTATAATCACCCTCTACATTTAAGAAATAAAACTTCTGACATACCCACATTTTACCAATGTATATTCGATAAAGAATATGATATTAAATTAGATTTTGAACCAAAGGTAATATTTGACCTAGGGGCTAACATAGGATTAACTACTGTGTTTTTTAAAAATAAATACCCTAACTCTAAAATCATTAGTGTTGAACCGGAGAAGTCAAATTTTGAACTATTAGAAAAAAACACTGCTAACTTTACGGATATTCACTTGTTTAATAGTGGGATTTGGAATAAATCAACAAACCTTACCATAGAAGACAACGGTTTTGACCACTATGGGTTTACGGTAAAAGAAGTACCTGAACCAACTAAAAACTCTATTAAAGCACTTGGCGTTTCAGAAATCATGGCCGATTTAAACATAGATACTATTGATATCTTAAAAATTGATATTGAAGGCTCTGAAAAAGAGTTGTTTTCATCAAATTATCAGGAATGGATGCCTAAAGTTAAAGTAATCATTATTGAATTACATGACAGAATGAAAGATGACTGTTCTAAAACATTTTTTAAAGCGCTTGTAAACTATAATTTTGAATTTTCAATGAAAGGAGAAAATATCGTTTGTTACATGAAAGGTGAGAAATGACTAAAAACCCAATAATCTCTGTAATTCTCCCAGTTTATAATGCTGAGAAATTTGTTTATCAGGCAATAGATTCAATACTTAAACAATCATTTACTAATTTTGAACTTATAATTATAAATGATGGCTCTTCAGATAGATCTAATGAAATAATTAACGGTTTTACAGACGAAAGAATAAAATTAATACAAAATAAAAAAAACCTAGGATTAATTGGTACGCTTAATAAAGGATTCAGTTTAGCTGAAGGTGATTATATTGCGAGAATGGATGCTGATGATATTTCAATGCCTAATAGATTTGAAAAACAACTTAACTATTTATTATCAAATCCTGACATTGACATTATCGGTAGCAACTACTGCACTTTTGGATTTGAAAACAACACAGTATCTACACCAAGCAGTCATGAACAAATTAAAGTAGAAATTTTATTTAACAATTGTATTTGCCACCCTTCAGTTATTTTTAGAGCAGAAGCTTTACAAGAAAATAATATTACCTACAACTCCGAATTTTTGCACACAGAAGATTGGAATATGTGGTTTGAAGCAATTAGAAACAACTTAATTATCAAAAACATAGATGAGGTATTACTAAATTATAGATTAGAAGGACAAAATATCACAGCTAGGAATAGGGACACCATTAAAGAACGATATTTTAAAATGTACACATTAATGTTGTCTCCATTATTTCCTGATTTAAATAATAACATTCTAGAATTACATTGGTCGCTTTCTCAAAGTGAGATTAATAATTTCACAGCAAAAGATATAAATCGCTATTGTAAATTATTAACCAATAGAATGGTCGCAAGTAGGTATTCTAAAAAAGAGACGACAAGACATATCACATTAAAAAAAAATAAATTATTTTTCAAACATGCTGATTATAGCTTTTTTAAAGGTTTAATATTTATAATTGTAAATAGACAATATAAAATTATAAATATAAAGTATTTATTGTCAAAATTATAAATAATATTAGCTTTGTAAAAACGCATAATTTGAAATCTACTTCAAAAAAAACCTTAAAATTAAGTATATTCTTTTGCATTAATATACTATTCTTTTTTCTTGGCATGTATGCATATAAAAAAGAAGAAATTAGAACTAAAATATTTTCTGTTACTAATTTGAAAAATATTAGTTATAAAAATTATAAACTAGGAAAGAACGCTATACCAAAGTCTATTGAATTAATAATACCTGACAGTTCAAAAGCCATCATAAATCAATGTAGAGAAAACGCTATTAATGACGGGATTTTAAGAGACGAAAATAAAATTGAAGTACCTGGCAAACTAGTTTACGCAAAAGATACTTTTAAGATTGAATTGCGTTTAAAAGGGGACTACGCTGACCATTGGATTGGAGACAAACAATCGTATAGGATTAAAATAAAAGGAGATAAGAGGTTTTTAGGTATGAAATCATTTTCCATTCAAAATCCTTCTACTAGAAACTTTTTAAGTGAATGGTATTATCATAAACTCTTAAAAGAAGAAGGTTTAATTGGCCTACGATATGGCTTTTTATCACTCATTGAAAATGGAACAGATAAAGGGATATACGCCATAGAAGAGAGTTTTGACAAGCAATTAATTGAAAATAATAACAGAAAAAATGCACCTATTTTAAAATTTGATGAATCTATATTAATTGACCCTAAAGTAATCAATGAGGGTGAATTTTATTCTCAAGAAAACCTTTATCTTATTTCAAAAATTGATGTTTTCAAAAGTAAGCGGACATTAAAAGATCCTCTCTTATATGACCAATATATGAAAGGGAAAACTTTGTTGGAAAAATTGAGAAGAAGAGAAGTCTCTCTCTCTTCAGCTATAGATATGGATAAAGCTGCTAAGCTTTTTGCCATTTCAGATTTAGTTGGAGGTCACCATGGTTTAAGATGGAAAAATGTTAGATTTTATTACAATCCGTCTATTGGAAAATTAGAGCTAATTGGTTTCGACTCAAATTCGGGTCATCACATCTCTGATATTTATTATAATTTATGGTCAAATAAGACTTTAGGAGATTTTGATGTACACAAATGGAAGGATATATTTTATGAAGATGAGACTTTTGTAAAAAAATACTTCTCCTATTTAGAAAAGTATGGTAACCCAACCTTTTTGGCAGAATTTCATGAAAAAGTAACACCAGAAATGAATTTGTACTTAACCTATATGTATAAAGAAAATTCTATGTATAAATTCTTTCTTAATCACTACACTTCAAACGCTCAACTAATCAGAGAAAAAGTAGCAAATTATAGAGATTCTCAAAACTCAACATTAAATAAATACTTTGTCTCTTCCTCTTCTTCTCAAGAATTTATATTAAATCAATCCAATATTCAGCTAAATCTAATTAATAACTCAACTGATTCGATTGAAATTTTTGGTCTCTTCAATAAAAGTAAAAAAATATCACATGAACAAAGTCAATATATAAAAGGACGAGATAATAATTTCACAAGTAAAGATTTCCCAATTTCCTTTACCCTAAAAACCCCATTAGACAGTAATCAAATAAGATTAAAAAGAAAGGACAATAAATGGGTTTATAAGTCAATTAAAATTGGATATAAATTTTTAAATCAATCTGATACATTTTACACGAAAATAGAACAATATCATTCTATTCACGACACCCCTCCTGTTACTACAACACCACAGCACTTCTACGCCATAAATCACAAAAGTAAAACGATAAATATTCATGAAGGCAATTGGAAACTTGATACAGATTTCATTACCCCCCTAGGTTACTCTGTAATATGTAAAAGCAACACAACAATATCACTAAGCAACAATGCAACTTTTACAGTCAATGGAGATGTTCAATTTATAGGAACAGCGAATCATCCGATAATTTTCACTTCAACAGACTCTTCTGGAACTCTTTTGATTTATCAAAGCAGCAAAGAATCAAACTTAAATCACGTAATATTTGAAAATTTATCGGAATCTCATAATAGTATTTGGGACCTTACTGGTGCTGTAAATTTTTATGAATCCAATGTTTCAATAAATAATGTTAGATTCATTAATAACTATTCAGAAGATGCATTAAATGTTGTCAGATCTAATTTCAAGATGGTAAATTGTACTTTTGAACATATCCAATCAGATGCATTTGATGGAGACTTTTGTACAGGCTCCATAAGTAAAACTTCTTTTTTAGATGTTGGAAATGATGCTATTGATTTCTCAGGCAGTCAGATAAGTATATTCGAAATAATTATTAAAAACATTGGCGACAAAGGAATAAGTGCAGGTGAAAAAAGTACAATTATTGGGAGAAACATAGCTATTTCTTACGCAGAGCTAGGTTTGGTAAGTAAAGATTTATCTTATATAAAACTATCTAATATTACTCTATCTAATACTGCTGTGCCTTATGCAGCATTTCAGAAAAAAGAAATTTTCGGACCAGCAATACTTATTATTAACAACTCATCAACTGAAAATTACGTAGAACATTTTTTACTTGAACCACAATCCATAATAGAACAAGATAACACAAGATTAAAACCCAACCACAATAATATTTCCAACATACTTTATGGGAAAATTTATGGGAAAAGTAGCAAGTAAGCGTTATCTTTTTAAAGTTACGCAAAACCTTGAGTAAACTTCTGTTGCCTCAAAGTTTTGCTTCCAAAACGTTCTTATTCTCTCCCTCTTTTTTAATGAGTTAAATTCAGAAACGGAAAATTCTTCTATTAATTTAGCAACCTCTTTTGGGTCGAAATTTTTGTCTATTAAATACCCTGTTGTTTCATTTACGATTTCAGAAACACCACCAACATTTGTAGCTATTATTGGAACACCAAAACTAATCGACTCTTGAATAGTAACAGGTAAACCTTCTGTCGAACTCGTAGAAATAAATAAATTAACTGTATACTCACTATAACACTTCAAAACATCACTAAAATTGGGTAACCTCCCCGCAAAGGAATACTGATTAGCATTTAAATACTTTTTTGCCTTTAATTTAACATTATCCATCTCTGGACCGTCACCAAAGTGTATCCATCTATAAGGGATTTTTACATGTTTTAATATCTCTATTATTAATTCCACTCTCTTTAAGGGTATTACATTGGAAATCGAAACAATTGTAAAGGGATCCTCATCATTGAATCGACCAATTCCAAAATCTTTTGTTCCAAAGTATTTATGGGCTATTTTTTTCGGAAATGACGTTCTCTCTTTAATATACTCTTCACCTAACAATGTATTAGGGAATACTTTAGTAGTATACTTATATACTAACCCCCTAAATGGTAAATAATTGCCTTCATATCGCTCATCCCAAATATCAAAGCCTCCACATCTAAATACAAAATCTTTTATTATTTTCTTTTCTTTTAGAAAAACTAAAACTAAGGCCCAATCATTCATCCAAAATGAATAACAAACTGCATCATTTAATAAAAGATTATTATTTTTTATGTAAACCGCTTTTTTAGCCGCTATTTTCAATAAACTCAACCACTTTCCAAAGTTCTTTAAATAATAAACCTTATTTCGTGCGTAAAACAATTCAATTATAAAAAATTTAATAATTAATAGCCAATATAAAATAGATAACTCTTCTCCATTGAAAGATTCATTTAACTGACAAATCTCTGCGTTTTTAGGTATATCCCTATGATTCTCTTTTTCAAAAAAATGAGGAAATATTTTAATCTTAGAAAAATTATCTCCCAAAATAGGAATTTCATTTTCGATATATGACTCTGAACCTCTAAACGGATATTCGGCAGTAAAAAAATTTAAATTCATGATTATTTTAAAGAATTCTCAATCTCATTTTTCATTTTAAATAAACCTTCTTTCAGTGAAATTTTCGGATTCCAATTAAATACATTTTCAATTTTTTTAATACTAGAAATAGTTTCAGGTATTTCATTCTTGCGAATAGTTTCTGATGAAATAATTTCATAATTCGTATTATAAACGGATTGACACATATCTATGATATCCTTAACTGAGTAGGACAGACCACTTCCTAAATTATAAATTTCATTCATTATATTTTCCTGAGAAATAATCAAAAATTCAACCATGTCATCTATATGTAAATAATCTCTCTTAGGCGCTAAATCCTTTATTTTTATCGGTCCTCCATCAAGAATTTGACTGATGATTTCAGGTATTAACAATGATTTATTCTTAAGAGATCCATAGACATTAAATGGCCGAATAATATTATATGCTAAGTCATAATTTTTACCATAAAAAACACACAATTCCTCAGCCATCTTTTTACTAAGCGCATAAGGGTTCACAGATAATACTGCATGATTTTCATCTATTGGTAAATACTGTGGAATACCGTAGGCATAAGAACTTATAAAAATTATTTTTATATTATATTTCCTGCAAAACTCTAAAACTTTACTCGTTCCGTAAATATTTGATTTAATAAATTCATCAGGCTTTTCCCAACTTAAAGGCACATATTTTTTTCCAGCAAGATGGTAAAGTACATCTATAGACTCTGGATTCTTTATAGCTTCAAAATATTCATCCTCCTCAATTCTAACCTTAGAATTAACTGATTCTAGTACTGTATACCCCTTACTAATTAAACCATTTACCAGGTGTGTACCTATATCGCCGTAGCTACCTGTTACAAATACTTTATTCATTTTATTAATTTTTAAGAAAATCTAAATAAAACTTGATTGTGTTTTCTTCTGAATATTTACTCATAATTTTCTTGTGTAACACAGAGGAGTTTTCAACCACTGAATCAAAGTTAACACAAAAATCCAAAAGATTTTCATTTAGGGAATCTTGATTTTTCCATTCAAAAAAGCGTACTTCATTTTTTGGGAACAAATCTTTTATAGTTGGTGTATTTGGAGCAATAACTCCCATTTTCATAGCTCCATATTCAAAAATCTTTAATGGTGCACCATACCAATTTGAACCAGACATGACACCAATATCCATTTGCTTTTTATACTCTAACAGTTCTTGATTGGTAACAAATCCTGTGAATTTTATCTTTGATTTTACATGATTCGGGAAATCACAAACTCTTTTTTCCATTTTATTTTTTTCCATTCCATCACCTAGTAAGAATAGATCAGCCTGAATTCCATTATCTAGAATATGTTTAAAGGCGAAAAGCAATAAGTCAACTTGATGCCATTTCAAAAAAGAACCAATAAAACAAATTTTTATCGTATCAGTATTAAAAATTTTTTCGTCTTTTAAAATGCTGAATTTAGTATAATCTACATTTTGGTGGATGTATATATCATCTTTCTTGTTAGTTATAGTTTTACAGATATAATCCTTCATAGGATTAGATTGGGCAACTATTTTTTGAGCATGAATAAAACTATCCTTTTGTCTTTTTATAATTTTATCATAAAAAAAGGGATTTGATTTATTGAATATTCTGTACTCATCTATTATTGGCCCATCATAAAATATATAATAAGGGATGTTTTGAAGTTTGGAAAGCTCCATTCCAACATCAGATCCCATATTGTAATATTCTAATATAATATCATATTTTTGGTTAGAATCTATAAGTTCATTTTTAAATAAACGCAACGAATTTAAATGCTTAGATTCTCTAATTAATCTTTTTACGTATGTTGGGATAAGCTTTTTTAAGAATGCCAATTTAGAGCTTGGTAATACCTTTACTTTATTACCATCAGAATTGTCTATAGTTTCGCCATTCAAGTAAACCTCAAATTCATTTGAATTTAGCAAATTACCGAGATAATTTATATACGATCCTAGCGCTGATTTTTTATCAAATATTTCTTTTCTATTTTTTGTATAAAGAATAAGTAACTTCATTAATGCAGTGCTTTAATAAATTAGTTTTTATGTGAAATTTCGAAATTACTAATAAAATTCACAAAAACAATGAAATGCAATTATGCATTCAAAAAAATATGTTTACATTTGATTTACTGACACAGCAGTTAATAAACACATATTTATTTAAGAAAATGACATCAAAAAAGGTCTTAGTCACTGGAGCGGATGGTTTTATCGGAAGCCATTTAGTTGAAGAATTATTAAATCAAAATTACAAAGTTAAAGCATTTTGCTTTTACAATTCATTTAATTCATGGGGATGGCTAGATTCATTGCCTCAAGATAAATTAAACCAGATTGAAATATTTACTGGAGATATTAGGGATCCGAATGGAGTTAGAACAGCTATGGCTGGTTGTGATATGGTTTTTCATTTAGCAGCATTGATTGCAATCCCCTATTCATATCACTCTCCAGATAGTTACATTGACACCAATATAAAAGGGACCTTAAATATCATTCAAGCAGCTAAAGATTTAAAAATAGAGCGAACACTAGTCACTTCTACATCAGAAATTTACGGCACAGCACAATATGTTCCAATTGACGAAAAACATCCTAAACAACCTCAATCCCCATATTCTGCATCAAAAATTGGTGCGGATTGTATTGCTGATTCGTTTTACAGATCTTTTGATTCACCAACAACAATCGTTCGACCATTCAATACTTATGGCCCCAGACAATCAGCTAGAGCTATTATACCTACTATTATCACACAATTACTAAATGGCTTTGAAGAAATTAAGCTTGGCGATTTAACACCAACACGAGATTTATTATTCGTGAAAGATACAGTTAAAGCTTTTATTGAGATTTCAAAATCTACAAGCTTAATAGGACATGAGTGTAATATTGCTACAAATTCCGAAATTTCTATGCAAAAAATGGCTGACACTTTAATTGAATTGATCAATCCAAAGGCTAAAATAATTCAAGATGCTGATCGCTTAAGACCAGAAAAATCAGAAGTATTTAGACTATTTGGAGATAATCAAAAAATACTAGAACATACTAACTGGAAGGTTGAACATTCTTTAGAACAAGGTTTACAGAAAACAATTGATTGGTTCTCTGATAAAGCTAACTTATCACAATACAAGGCAGGAATCTATAATGTTTAAAGAATATGGAAAATTATAATTTAGTTATAGAGAGTACGGCCCCTTTAAAAAGTGCTTTAATAAAATTAGATAAATCGGCTAATTTTCACACTTTAGTTGTTGTTCAAAACGAAAAAGTAGTCGGTACATTGTCAGATGGAGACATAAGAAGAGGACTTATAAAAGGCTTAACACAAAGTAATTCTGTTAATGAATTTATGACAGCCCCTTTTGTATATTTAGAAAAGGACAAATATGATGCCGTTAAAATAACTCTAATAAGAACAAAAAAAATAATAATTGTTCCTGTTCTAAATGAAGATCATTCACTTTATAAGATACTTGATTTTAATAAAATTAAAACGATTTTACCAATTGATGCTGTTATTATGGCAGGAGGACTTGGCTCGAGATTGATGCCTTTGACTAAAAACACGCCAAAGCCCATGTTAAAAGTAGGTGACAAACCTATTATGGATTACAATATCGATTTGTTAAACTCGTATGGCATTGATAAAATCACAATATCTGTTAAATACCTAAAGGAGATTATTATTAATTAATTATTACAACACTAACACCCCATCTAAATTAAAGATTAATTTTATAGCGGAAGACATCCCTTTAGGTACTATTGGAGCAGTGAAACAGATAAAAACATTTGACAATGACTTTATACTAGTCATGAACTCAGATTTACTTACCAACATTGATTTAGAAAGTATGTTTAATACACTCACAAATCAAAATGCCGATATGATAGTAGCTTCAACAAATTATAAAGTTCAAATTCCATATGGCGTTATTGAGTCAAATGATAATAAAATTACTAGGATTGTTGAAAAACCAACCTATTCATACTACTCTAGTGCAGGTATTTATATTTTTAAACGGGAGTTAATTGATTTAATACCTTCAAATGAATTTTTCAATGCGACAGATTTACTAGACAAACTTTTTGAATTAAACAAAACAGTTGTTCATTATCCAATAAAAAAATATTGGTTAGACATTGGTAATCATGGAGATTTTGAAAAAGCAATGATTGACGTTAATAATATTGAATTTTAATATCTAGAATAATATTCTTTCAACTTTAAATACAGCGCCTTAAAATATCATATTTTCAACAACTGAAAAAATATTTCAATATTTTTTTTAGTTTCAAGTAATTTTTTATACCCACTAGGTAAATAAGAATCTTATTTACCCCTCTAAATGCTTTTATCCCATTTGAAATTGAGTACCAAAATAAAAACTCTGTTTTATATTCGTGACTAGAGTCTGATGCGTTAAGAAACGAAATAAAATAGGTAAACAATATCTTTTTACGAACAAAATCATTTTCATAGACTTTATTATCAATAAATTCCTTTTTATACTTTTTAATCACTTCACAAGATGTATTACTCACCTTAATATAATTGGACGATAATGAATTAGTCACTGTTCTTGAATAAAAAAAATAACCTTTCAAATAACCTACTTTAGGGTTTTTCAATATAATTCTAATATGAAACTCCCAATCTTGAGAAGACTCTAACTCGCCACAGTAGCCACCTAATTCTTTTATAAAATCTGTTCGATAAAGAGGATTTCCTGAAGTAATAATATTCGATATTGAATATTGAAGAGGTTTTTCTAAAAAATTTGTATTTGAAAATGACTTTATTTCATTTCTTAAGTGAATATCAAAAACCTTTCTATCTGAAATTAAGAGATCAAGATTATGTTCTTCAATAAAAACACTTTGCTTTTCAAATTTCTCTGGAGTAATGTAGTCATCTGAATCCAGAAATTGCAGATATACTCCATCCGCTTTCATTAAGCCAGTATTTCTTGCGTAATTAGCTCCCGCTCTTTTTTCTGAATAGATTTCAATGGAAGAATGTGCAATAGACATCCTTTGTAAAATTTTTAAGGTAGCATCTGTAGAATTATTATCTACACAAATTATCTGAAGATCTTTATGTGTCTGATTTAAAACCGAATTTAGAGTCTCTTCAATATAATTTTCACAATTATAGCAAGGGATTACTGTTGAAATTTTCATCTAAACACTAAAATCTAGATTTATTCTTACTAAATTTACTTCTACTTTTGTAAATCCAAGAATAACTTCTACTAAACCCACTTTTAGTTTTAATTACATAACTGTACGATAAAGAAATCATCATAAAATTATCTT